>Ga0081539_10003304_pt1 | contig 20168 bp, 16 predicted proteins | sample TabmetS4T2R2_FD_71023 | JGI IMG/M metagenome (GOLD analysis project Ga0081539, IMG submission 71023) | Tabebuia heterophylla rhizosphere microbial communities from the University of Puerto Rico - S4T2R2 | ecosystem: Host-associated > Plants > Roots > Rhizosphere ...
CGGCCGGGATCGAGACTGCAGGGAGCGCGACGAAGTCCCAGTTCGAGGCGCTCAAGCAAAAGCGCGAATTCATCAGCGGAGCCCTGGCGACTGAGCGGGGGAAGCTTCATCAGCAGTCCGATGAGCTCCGGGGGCAGCTCCACGATTTTTCAGCAGCGGCGGAGCGAAGTCTCGCGGCCGCGCGGCAGCAGCTTGAAATTTATCGTCGGCGGGCCGCAGCGGCGAAAAACGGTATTCGCGAACACAAGGCGCAATTGACGGCCCAATTCACTGATTTTGAGCGCGAACTGAAAGGGCGTCTCGACGAATATCTGGAGAATTTTCAGCAGGTCGTAACCAGTGGCCGGAACTCGGTCAGCGGCCTGGAACAGGAAATGGAAGAGCGGATATCGCGTTGCCTTTCAGACGCCGAACATCATTTAAAAGAAGACTTCATCGCGCGATTGACAGGCGCCGGCAGGGATTTGAGCGCCGCGATAGATCTGTTGCAAGACCTCAGCGGGGCGAAGGTCAAGGACATCAGCGATGATGCTGGCGGTACGGTAAGCGATATCAACGACGTTATCCAACGCATCCGAGAAATCATCACTTATCTCGAGCCGGTGCTTGTGTTGCTCTGAGCAGCGCTCAGGACTATTGAAAGGAAATTGAGATGCCTCCTGAAAAAGACGACAAGATCGAGGCGACGAGCCTCGTTGAAGATGAGGTGGAATCGCTGTCGCGACTTTCGGCGGCGCTTACCGCGTTGAAACACAAGCTCGAAGGACGAGCCGGCGCATTGCAGAAAGACTGCTCTCACCTGACCGGCGCGCTTCAAGCGGTCGAGCGAGAGGCCGATCTTCTTAATGACGCGATGAGTGATGGTTCCGACTCGCTTCGACATAACCAGAATGAGGCGTTGACCGGGTTGAACCAACTGGAGCGCGATCTGACAACAACCGCTGACGGCAGAATCGCCGAAGACCTCCGAGTGTTGCATGAGGCGCAGGCCGGATTTCAGGAGGCCATTCATCAGGAAGAGGCGAAGATCGACGCAGTATTCGATGCGATAACAACGGCCTTCTCGGGGATGTCGGAAGCGACCAGCCAATGGAAATCTACTCTTGAAACAGATCAGGCCGAATATGAAGAGGGTTTAAGGCAGCTTGACCAGCGCGCCACCGAAAGTGGCGAGGAGATCGTTCACTTGTCGGAAAATGCCTATCAAATGATCGTCACAACGGGAGGCGAATTGATCGAGCGACATCTGGCTGAAGTTCAGCGTGGATTGAGAGACCTCGACCAGCAGACGCATGAGAAGTTGTGGGGTCAATTACAGACCGGGTTTGAACAGATGCGATCACAGTCATCACATCACCTCGATGCTTTCGGGAAAGAGGTTCTTGACGTCGGCAATCATCTCGGGGAGATCGCCAAAAACATCTTTGGCGATCTGACCCGTCACACGGAATCGGGGGTCAGAGAGGCGTTGGAATCGTCTTTTATTGATGCCACCAAATACGGGGTGGAGGTCCTGATTGAAGAGGTTGCGATCCAACTTGCGGAGGCGGCGGCCGGACAGACCATCTCCGCCACCCTGCCAGAGTTGGCGGCGGCAATCAAGGCGGCCCAGGCGCAGCTTGAAATCCGGAAGACGCAACGAGGCATCAAGAAAGTGATCGTCGATGGAGCAAATGAGGTCGGAGATTTCATCGGCAATCTCTTTTAGAAAGGATGGGTTGAGATGAGCGGCGAATGGAACTATTTGATCGAGTCGGTTGAGGGAACTCTCATCAATGGGGCGGACAAATCCGCCAAAATAAGCGACGACCTTGAGGCCCTTTGCTCCCAGAGCAATGATCTGGCGGCGCTGGCCGTCGCTCGACGGGAAGAGATGGTCGGCGATTTCGATCAGTTGAGTCGATCACTTGAAGCGTTTCATCAAGCGGTTGGGGCCGAAGAAAGCAAATGGTCTGAGCGCGCACATGCTCTCACAGACGATTTTCAGCATTGGCAAACTGCGATCGAAGACGCGAAACATGAGGTCTTGATCGAAATGCAGGAGCTGGAATCGCTGGGCTCGCAGATCGGCGCAAAACTGCGGGAAAAGCAAGCGCATTGCCAGACGGTCGTTCAACAAACCGGTGAGGCCGTGCGCCATGCGCATGAGCATGCGCAGACGCAACGCATCGCCTCGATGATGAGCGCGGTGAAAAATGAATTCGACGCCATGTCGTCGGCTCTGGAACAAACGAAGTCGAGACTCTTTGGACAAATCGAGTCATTTACCAGCCAGACGGGAGAGGCGGAGCGGCGGCATCAGACGGAGTTCGCCACCGCGATCCATAGCTTCGATCAGCGGAATTCCGAATGGCAAAAGGCGCTCGATGAACTTCTTCGCTCCAGTGTGGCGCCGTTTCAGCACCAACTCAGCGGCGAGATTGAAAACCGGCTCGATCGAGAGTTGAAGGAGCTGATGAACAAAGCCGCGAGTTATTTACAGACGGCGCTGAAAGATTTGATCGACGAGATGGCAGGGCGAGCCAAGGGGGCTGCCGGCGAGCGATCCGCGATCCGGGAAATTATCGAAGAGGTCGAGTATTTCGCCCAAAACCTTGATCGCGTCGCCAAGCGAATCGCCGCGGAAGCCGCCGGCAATATGAGCGCCAGCCTCATCGGTGGGATGGTGGGCGGACCCGTCGGGATGATCGGCGGCGAGATCATCAAGATTGGAGTTGAAGAGATATTAGACTGATTACTAAAGCTCAAATCATGGAGTCGCAGATGGATTCTATTTCTACGCAAATGAACGAGACGATCACCAGGCTTGAAAATCTCTTTCTCGAGATAGACGGCCTTGAGGCTTCGATCGCCGAGACCGATGAAAAGATCGATTCCTGGAGAGATTCTTTGAGCCAAAAAGCGCCTCATCTGACGAGCCAGTGCGAAGAATTGCGCCGGGAACTCGCGGACCATCAGGAGAACCTTGGCGCTCTCTCCAATGAAGTCGAGGTGGGACTCTCCGAAGTTGGCGAAGGTCTGGGCTCACAAGCCCAAGAAATTCGCCGGGAGGCGGATTCTCTCAAGGAATCTCTCTTCGCGTTGAAGAACGATTTTCGAGAATTTGACGCCAAACTCGACGCTCAATTTGACGAGATCGAGAAAGACTTTCACTCGCTGCAACAACAGATCTCGGAAAATCAGAAGGCGCTGGAAGATGAGATGAACGAGGTCGAGCATCTTCTGGAAACAGAATTCAAACAGGTTCAGGATGAAGCGCGAGAGGAGATCGCTGATCGTGGCGATGCTCTTAAGGAACAGATTCTGGCGCATTTCGCCCCGGCCCTGGCGGATCAATCGGAAAAGCTGGCTGCTCATCTACAGGACATGCTTCATCGAGTAGAAGCGAAGTTTCGACAATCTGAAGACCGCACCAGAGAAGAGATAGGTCAGAGCCTGCATTTTTCTCACGATCTGAGCCTGCGGGAAATGGACCGGCTCGCCGGCGAAACGCAACAATTCGCGCGCAACATCGAAGACCTTAAAAACAGCCTCGTCAAAACCGGCCGTGAAATCAATGATTTGATGAATGGTTTAAGCGACGTATCCCAGAAAGCCAAAGGACCGCTGGGCAATGTAGCGCGCATTCTGAAATTGCTTCATGAAGAATTGGATTCATAACCAAGAACATGAGCATCCGCCAAAACCAGATCAGTCAATCTTACGCTCAAGCAACAATTGGGCTAAATGCTTGATCCGCCGTACCCACATCCGCGCCGGCGGAATGATGATGCCGCCCGGCTTGGCCACCGCGCTAAGAATTCCGCAAAAAAGGCTCCTTAAATCTGGATCACCCCTCCAGTAAAAAATCGATCTTGACGTGGCTATATGATCACGTTACTATCTGGTTACATATGAGGAGGTAATTATGACAATTGACGATTTGACACTGGATCTGACGCACAGCATTGACATCAAGGCGGACATTGGAAACGTCTTTCGCAGCATGCTGCATCGACTTGGTGAGGGTTTTACCAACCCGCAAGGCGAATCGCTCCAGATGATCCTGGAGCAATGGCCGGGTGGCCGGTGGTTCCGCGATCGGGGCAATGGCATCGGCCATCTTTGGGGACACGTGCAGGTGATCAAGCCGCCGGTGTTGCTGGAATTGAGCGGCCCTCTGTTCATGTCCTACCCGGTGCTGAACCATCTCGAAGTGAAGCTCGAACAGCAGCCGGGAGGAACTCATGTGGAGTTCCGTCACCGTGCCATCGGCTTGATCGATCCGGCGCACCGCCAGGGGATGACCACCGGCTGGAAGCACGTGCTAGACAGAGTCGCAGAGGATTGCTCCAGGCGCGCGGATGGGCAAGGGAGTTAATGTGCCCGACGACGAACTCGACAATGTGTGGAAAGCCTTGTCAGATAGCACGAGGAGGTCGATTCTCGACCTCTTGCGGCAAGGCCCACGAACGACGACCCAGATCGTCGAGGCTTTCCCACATCTGACTCGCTTTGGAGTGATGAAGCACATTGACGTGCTCCGCGAAGCCAATCTCATTCACACGCGTGAAGAAGGCCGGCAGCGAGTCAACTCATTGAACGTCGTGCCGATCAGACAAATTTATGAGCGCTGGGTGGGTCGCTTCGAAGAGTTGTGGGCGAGTCACTTACTGCGTATTAAAGAAGATGCTGAAGCAAAAGCTACCGGCGCTCACATCGCCGAGGCGCCAAAGAAGAAGCGACCGAAAATAGGCTAACCGATAGGGCCACACGGCCGGCGCGGAGGTGTGTGCCGTGTAACCAAAGTAGTTAGACAGAAGGGAACGAACGATAAAGAACATCCAAAAGAAGGAGACAAGAGCGATGACGAAGCACATGACGGGGACGCGTGAAGAGTGGCTCGCAGCGCGGCTGGAGCTGCTCGAGGCGGAGAAAGAGCTGACGCGGCGCAGCGACGAGCTAGCGCAACGGCGACAGCGACTGCCGTGGGTGCGGATCGACAAGGAGTATCAATTCGAGACCGATGAGGGGAGCGCCTCGCTGGCAGACCTCTTCCGAGGGCGCTCGCAGCTCCTTATCTATCACTTCATGTTCGGGCCTGACTACACGGCGGGATGTCCATCCTGCTCGGCGATTGCGGACAGCTTCAACGGGTCCGTTGTGCATCTGGCCAACCACGACGTCACGCTTTGTGCGGTCTCGCGAGCGCCGCTTCCCAAGCTGCAGGCGTACAAACGGCGGATGGGATGGACCTTTCCCTGGGCCTCTTCGTTCGGCGGCGACTTCAACGCCGATTTCAACGTTTGGTTCACCGAGGAGCAACAGCGTAATGGGGGCATCGAATACAACTACCGGCGCGAGGCGGCGTCGCCGTTAAGCGGCGGCAAGGGGGCCGAGATTCCCTCGCGCTCGACCCCCGATGGGGCCACTATGTTCGCTATCATGAGCGGAACCGACAAGGCCACGTATACGCGCGAGAGGCCGGGCATGAGCGCGTTCGCGCTCGATGACGGCGTCATTTACCATACTTATTCTACCTATGCGCGCGGGTTGGACGGCCTCTGGGGCATGTACCAGTGGCTCGACCGCGCTCCCAAGGGGCGCAATGAATCAGGCGTCTGGTGGCGCCGCCACGACGAGTACGACAAGCGCTGAGCAAAGTAATGGGTCTTGTCGCGCAACCGAGAGACGGGAGATCTCACAACGCATGGCTTCTGATCGAGCCTCCCATCGAGCGTTTTTTGGCGTCTCTGCGCTGTTCTTCGTCGTCAGTGCGGTAGTAACAATTGTCTGGTGCACATCCATGTTGGCGATGGGCGAGATGCCGATGCCCGGCGGCTGGACGATGTCGATGGCGTGGATGCGGATGCCTGGGCAGACATGGCTCGTAACAGCGGTATCGTTCCTCAGCATGTGGGTCATGATGATGGTGGCGATGATGTTGCCGTCCTTGGTCCCGATGTTGTGGCGTTACCGCCAGGCCGTCAGCAGGACAGGCGAGTCACGCCGCGGTCTGCTGACGGTGCTTGTAGGCGCCGGGTACTTCTTCGTCTGGACCCTCTTCGGAGTGGCGGTCTTTCCGCTGGGCGTCGTGCTGGCGGAGATTGAGATGCAGCGACCGGCGCTGGCGCGCGCCGTACCGATCGCGGTTGGTGTGGTCGTCCTGATTGCCGGCGTGCTCCAGTTCACGGCGTGGAAGTCGCGTCACCTTGCCTCTTGCCGAGTGGCGCCAATGCGTGGCCAAACGCTGCCGGCCAATACTAGCATGGCCTGGCGACACGGCTTGAGCCTTGGACTCCACTGCAGTCAGTGCTGTGCCGGTCTGATGGCAATCCTCCTGGTCATCGGGGTCATGGACCTTCGCGCGATGGCTGTTGTGACAACAGCCATCACCGTTGAACGTCTTGCACCGGCCGGTGAGCGCGTCGCGCGAGCCATCGGGATCATCATCATCGCGGCAGGATTACTCTTGATCGCACGGGCAGCCGGGCTTGGATGACTCATCCACCTCAAGACGCGCTTTGGCGTCTTGAGGTGGAAAGTGTCAAAACTGAAGTTTCAATGAAAATTGGATTGAACGCGGCCCACCCTCTTGAGATAGCGAGTTAAGACCACCGAGACCCGCCGTGCCCTCTCTCCTTCTCCCAACCATCGATTGTGAAAGTCCAAAGGAGGGATTGGGAATGGGAGTGGCAATGCGACGCAGATTATCGACATACTCGACATTAAAACCGCTGTAAAGAGGCGCTTCCGGGTTGCTAAAATTGGGATGGTTGAAGATGTTGAAGACGTCGGTCTTGAATTGGAGGCTGATCTTCTCGGTCAGTGCGAACTTCCGGCGCAGCGAGACATCCAGCTGGGAGAAAGGAAATCCACGGAGCGCGTTACGTCCCAACGTTCCCTGGGGCGTAAGAATATCTATAGGTTCTGGTGAGGAGAATGCCGCTGGATTAAGACGCTTCCCTCCGGGCGCGGTGGAATCCTTAAGGTAAAGAGGCACGCCGAGGATCAAGTTCGGTCGAAGATTTTCATACAGATTACCTCTAGCTGGCGACAACTGGTTGACGCGAGTATTCGCGACCACGTTCACGGGCAACGCCGATTGCGCGCGAATGATCGAATCGACCGACCATCCGCGGAAGAGAAGTCCGGCGACCTTGTTTCCACTCAAAGCCGGGAGATCGTACGTAATTGCGCCGGAGAAGAGATGGCGCACATCAAAATCGGAAGCTCCTTTATAGAGCCCTCCAAAATACTGATTCTCGTCGGAGGCAAGATCTGTCGAATGCGACCAGCTATAGTTGGCGAGCGCCTGCAGGCCTCGTGAGAGGCGGCGCTGAAATTGAACCTGCAACGCATGGTAGTCCGAACGGGCATCATTGGTGATCGCATTGATCATAAAAAGATAATCCTCCCTGAGAGGATTGAACCTTTTACTACTCAACAAGCGGCGCCCCCGGGCCGCTGCGTAGGTTGCGGAGACCGTCTGGTTCGGACCGAGCGATTGCTCGACGGCGAGATTCCATTGGAGCGTGTATGGCAGCTGCAAATGAGGATTGACGATAGAAAGAAAGTCGGGTAGCCCCAGGACGTTAGTTGGAGGCGGGGGCAAGGCCATCGACGCCTCCAACGGGAACAACTGGTCCATCAGTAACCAACCTCTTAAGAATGGGAAACCGTTGTATCCCGAGAGAGCATAGCCGGAGCCGAGATCATAGAAGATACCAAATCCTCCCCGCAGAACGGTTTCACGATTCCGGGTTTGCGAGATTTGATATGCCGCGCCAAAACGCGGGGCGAAGTTGCGATAGGTCGTCTTCCACAACCGGCTATTTTTAGGCGCCAGTTTGAGGTTAGCTGGATTATCGAACCCGATTACCGTTAATGGTAAGACTCCGCCGTCTGTCGATGGCGAGGGATTCACCTCCCACCGCATTCCGTAGGTCATGGTCAGTCGGCGACTTGCTCTCCAGGTGTCCTGCCAGAAGGTTGAGACATTGGTGAGCAGAGGTTTTGCCTCGTCTCCCGCGCCAAGAATAACGTATGAAACTCTTCCCGTCTCGAGCGCGGTAGCGTTTTCGAAAGAAATATCTTGTGTGTAGACCGAAGGCCTATATCTTGGCAATAATCGCCGGTAATCGATGCCGAATTTCAATTGATGTTTTCCAGTCCTCATTGAGAGGGTATCGACGAGGTTGATCTGGCGCTGAAGATACTCCACATTCCTCCCCACCTTAAATTCAGCAAGTGGACCCCTCAAAGATACTTTGAAGTCCACCTGAGAGTTATTCCGTGATGCAAATGCGGGAAAGATCTGTGAATCAGCCAGCGGAATGGCGCCAGCGAAAGAGTCGAGCGAAGATGAATCATTATACCTAGTCCGGCTGTAGTTGAATCTGAGATCGTTAGCGACCTCCGGCCTGATCGAGAGAGTCGCTCCGAAAGTCAGCGTCCTGGTATTGAGTATCGTTCGGTCGAGATTGCTCGGGGTCTCGGTCCGGCGAGTTAAATTTTCAGAAGGCGCATCGTTGTACCTGCCGAAGATCATCAATCGATTATTGACAGTCTGGTCGATCCGAATGCTGGCCGCATTCAAAACCGCCGGGTTGGAGTAACTGGCGAAAAATGGAACCATCCCGGTAATCGGATTCTCGAGGCCTCGCCCAATCGGAAATGCGTCCAGGAACGGTCTGACCTGTGGGGCAGCCTGTTGTCTCAAGCTGTTTGAAGGGACTTGTGTCATTGCAACCTGCGGTTGTCGGACTCGCATTCCTTCATACGAGAAGAAGAAGAAGAGGCGTCGTTTGTTATCCAGGCGGAGAGCGCCGTCATCAAATCGCGGCAACAAGAGAGGACCGCCCAGGACTCCTCCGAAATCGTTCTGCCTGAGAGGAGGCTTTCTCAATCCACTGCGATTGGCGAACCAGTCGTTAGCGTCGAGCGCTTCGTTACGGAAATAATTGAACACTGAGCCATGAAATTCATTCGTTCCCGAGCGCGTCACGATCGAGATCTGCCCGCCGGTGGTGCGGCCGAACTCGGGCGAGCCGGCGGAGGTCGAAATCTTGAGCTCTTGCAGAGCTTCGATCGAGACCAGGTTATTGATGCCGCCGAAGAGGTTTAGTCCGGGCAGAGCGCCGATCACGGCCGGACCGGGTGAAGGGCCGTTGCCGGCGGCAATGTTGGCGCTGATTCCATCGATCGTCAGGTAGTTGGCCGTCGCCCGCTGGCCATTGACGCTATATGCCAACCCGGATGCGGCGCTGCTCGCTGCGATCGGCACTACCCCTGGTGTGAGGGCGATGAATGGCATGACGTTCTGCCCGTTGGCCGGCAGGTTCTCGACAAATTGGCGGTCGATGACCGTGCTCACCGTGGGAGAATCCCGAAAGACGGCATCCGCCTTGATCACTACCGTGTCATTGATCCCACCTACTTTCAGGCGAATCCTGATTGAGCGCGGATCGTTGATGTTGAGCGTCAGATTCTCGATGATGACAGTGGCAAAGCCATCTTGCGTGATTGCAACCTTATAGATGCCCGGCGGCACAAAAGGAAAGGCAAAGATCCCTTCGGCGTTGACCTTCGTTTCTCGTTGAAATCCGGTGGAGATATTCAGCAAGACCACACCGGCGCCGGGAACGATGGCGCCGGCATCGTCGATGACGATGCCGCTCAGTGACGTTATCGACGACTGGGCCAGGGTCACCGATGAAGACCGGACGCTCGAATCGCCAACCGGCATGCCGAAATTGATGATAAGAATAGCCAGAATGGCCAGGGCTAGATGCTTGAACGTTGTTCGCTCAGTCGTTTGAATTCGACGATTCATCATTACTTAATGCCCCCCGCTGATTTGAATCTCCCTGGATAGCCGCTCGGCATCGATCAGGGATTGGCACAACCGAGTCATGTTGATCGATGATCCGGTCGTATCCTGTGTTGAGATCGCGAAAGCCGAGCGAACGGCGAGATCGTTGGCCATCCCCAGTTTGAACAGCCGTTCGACGGCGGCGAGCAGGCCAGCATTATCTTTGATTCCGCCGCCGGCCGGACTTTCATTGGCCGGCTCGGTTGCTCCGATGACCAGTTGTAGTTGCCGGCGCATGGCGCCGGTCTCATCCGCAAAGTTTCGCGCGTGCTCACGGACCAGTGAAAGCCAGTCGGCGCGAGAATCAGCATCGAGTGTGCGAATCTCATCCGGCGAGAAACGGCTCGAGAGGCGTTTCAGAGCGTAAGCTCGCAACAATGCTTGTTGCGATTGCTTCAACATCCGGGCCGCGAATTGCCGGATTTCAACATTGATCGCTCGCTCTCCTTCGTCTGGAGACATTGACGAGATCCGATCGGCGAGTTTGCGGGCGAAATAGGCTCGCAGTTCGAGCTGCGCCGGAATGGTATTGCCGGTCGCTGTATACTCCTCGATCGTTCTTAGAGTTGAGTGCCGCGTCTTGGAGGATTGACGCTTGAGCGCCGCTGCAACGGTCTCGACCCGGATCAGAACGGATGGATGGCCGGCGATTGGAGCAAGGATCTTGAGGATTTCAGCCTGGCGCTGAGCGGTTTCGACCATCGCTTCAATCTTCAATTTGCCATCCGCGCCGTGCGTGAGGCTCACCTCTTCGCCGAGGTCGGCCCCGATCCGATGGAGAAGCAGGAGAGCCCTAATCTCCAGTTCGGCTGTTGCACTGAGAGGCGCAGCTACGGAAGAAAATGGAGACGGCCGGGCCATCGCCGTCTGGTCGCCGCCAGGCGTCTTGGCGTCACTTGCCGCGACCTCGCTCAGTTCGGTGTCTACCTTGAATATTTGCTCGTTGACCTCGCTCAGCGGCCGGGGCTCGAAGCTCTTCTCAACAAACTGCACCACCCGGTCTTCTTTGGCATAGCTGAAATGGAACCGTTGCTTGGTGGGATGCAGATTGCTGCGATCGAGCGTTAAGGTCGCGCTGACCAATCCTTCCGATGGATTCTGATAACTGACCACGTAGACATAGGGTCTTTCCTCCACGGTTGCCATCCCCGGACCGCCGACAAATTCCGTGAAGCCTTTCGCTGATAGATCCAGCCGCCAGAGGTCATCGAGGGTGGGGATGCGATTGAAGCGTGAAGCTTTCCAGTTCGCGCCGCTCGGTTCAAACCCCGAAGATCGCCGGTCTGAGGACTCGCCTCTTCGACGGTAGAGCTTCGGTGCACCGTTCATCATCTGCCATTCTCCCGCGATGAGCAGGCCATTCTCGTCATAGAGACGGCGCACCTGGAGCTGTTTTCCGGCGCTCCGCCAGACTTCGACTCTGCGCCGCGAGAGGACCGTGTTATCGGGCCGGAGTTCTGTTAATTCCATCGTCTGATGAAAGACCTGATCGGGCCGGCTGGAGATCGACCGCTCCAGTGCGGCATCGCCGGCGGCGGCCTGTTTGAGCAGATTCGCGGCGGTCGGTTGATTGGAATGCATGATAGCCAGCCAGCAGGCCATCAAGATCAGGCCGATCATCACCGCGATCTGAGGCCTTGCCAGAATCCAGGTGAGGCGGGTCCACCAACGATTCGGTGTCTGGTGACGTTCGCCTAAGAGGAAATCTTCCGAGAACGCCGTGGAGGCGGCGGTCTCCGTCTCCACGGACGGGTTGTAGTAGATGACCTGGAGAGCAGGTCGCACCTCTTTGAAGCTCAGGCCGACTTCAATTTTCCGTCCATCGCTCAGCTTGACAATCTCCTCCTGTTCAAACTCGCCATTCGCGGGTTGATCAACGACCAGGTAAGCCATCCGGACCTCCTGTTCGCTGTAAACCTCGATAAAAGTGACCTGCTCGATTTCGCTGAGGCTGATCGTCTGTTTGTTGATCTCGGCCCTCACCTCCTGCGCTCCCAGTAATTGCCCATTGACGGCAATCCGCAATTCCTTCGGCTCATGTTCATAGACCAATCTCACATGGCGCTGAAACCGCTTCAGTGCTTCTTGATTGTGATTACCACCCTGAGCATTGTCGCCCTTGCTCTTCTTCAAACCATTCTCTCCCATATCCCCTCTCGAACCCGGATCAGGATCGGTGAAATCGGTTGGATGGCGATCCGCAAGCAGCTGCAGTCCGAGCGCCCTATTGACTTCATCCAGACAGGGACGGCAGCTCACCAGATGCGCAAGTTCATCACGATCGACTGGCCGGCATTCCGCATTCTGATAGCGCTGCCGCAATTCCTTGCGTGGCATGCACTCGCCGCTGCATGCGCCGAAAATCTGACTCCACAGCGCAGCCAACAGGCCATCGATGGTGAATTGGGTTTTGATCCGTTTCGGTTCCGGTGTTGAACACTTCACGATGAATTCGAGACGATGCGGATCCTGTACGATGAGCCGGGCCTCGGCCCGAGCGACACGCAGCAATTCAGCGACCGCTTGCCGCTCAATGCGCAAGATCTTGGCGATCTCGCTGGGGAAATAGCCCAAAAAATAACGGAGGATCAAGACGCTCCCGGCCTTTGCGGTCTCTTTACGCCAACAGGCGTAGCGGCAGATAAAAAACAACTCGTCTTGTATTTGAATCAGATCTTGTGACTCGACAAAGCGCAGTCCCCATTCTACTGAGTCGTAATCGAGGAGGCTGAGCTGTTGCATTGATCCCCGGCCGGCGCGCTGGACCTGAGACCGGTACGTGTTGCGCAGGGAGGTGTAGAGATAACCGTCCAGATTCCCGATCCGCTGCAAATCCGGCTTGGTCAAAGCAAATTTAACAAAGACATCGTGAACCAAATCTTCCGCTCGCTGTAGATCGTGATCGGTCAACTGCATGGCCCAGACCAGTAGCCGATCATAGCGATCGATGAAAAGGTCTTCATAAGAACAGGTTTTCAGCTGTTGTTTGAGCATAATGATCACACTTAATTAGACCTGCCGGATCGGCCGATATCAGGTGCCGGAGAAAAAAATCTGGAAAAAGAGCGAGCTGGTCCGTACTCCAATAACGGCTCTACTTCTTGATTTTCTAATGATGAAGAGCGGGGAACTCAGCAATACCGCTGGTAATGGCAGTTCGGAAATGTGACGCGGAATCCTGTTCCACTAACGTGGCCATCATAACCTGATGAATGGTGAATTGATACATTACAACGGGAGTGAGATTGCTTCGACTCCAATCACACCTGAGCTATTGAAACGCACGCGTTCTAATCGCGGTGGCGGAAAGGATGGACCAGAGAATACCCCCTCCTGCTGTTCTCCGGGGCCTCCATTTCATGAAATGAATACGTATGGCATAATCCACATCCCCGCAAACCAGCCCCGCATCCAGCTATCTAAAGATGTACATTTTCACGGAGGTACCACATTGTTGAACCAGTTCATCTTCAGGAGTCTGCTTCTGATTCTACTCTTGGCCGGCTCTCCTCAATGCCTGCCCGCAAGTCGTCAAAATGAAGGAGCGCGAGCTGTCGATCCTGCCGGTAATTCCGGTGATTATGACCCCATGCAAATCGGCGTCGATAAAAAGACTGGAGAGTTGACAGGATTCTATGCGAGCTATACCGGTTGGGATGAGCAGAGGAAAGCCCCGAGGTTTAGCTGTGTTTTCTATCTCTACGGTAAATTACAAGGTGATAAGTATCAAATCACCAGCTGGTATCCCGGCCACAAGGAGTATCTCAAGGGAGAGTTACAATTCGTTGTTGTAGAAAGTCGTAAGGAAGTGCAGATGAAGTTTGAGGCGGAGCTGGGCGGATGCTGGAATGTCGAACCTTCCTATAATGATAAAGATAAAAAGATATCGCTAAGCTTAGAAGAACAGGGCGATTGGACAAGCGTGAGGGTGGTGTCTGCTCCAAAGGCTTTCTTTCACAAAGGCCCAAATGATGAGATGAGAGGAAAGGCCTACATCGTCAAAGGCGACCCGGTCCGAATCTTTAAAGTACAGGAAGGTTGGGTCGACGCAGAGTATAGAAAAACGCGGGGATGGATAAAGGAGGCCGATTTATATAGTCCGTATCCTAATCGATAACATCCGACTTGAACCGCCAGCCTGAAAGTGATGCCTATATCGCCGTGCAAAAGAGTATCGAATACAATATATTGTAGTAGACGGATGCTTAATCCATATATCTTGGGTCTGATAATATCTGTTATGGTACGATATAAAGTACTTTGTATAACAAACAGATCGATGTTGGTAATGCCATCCATGAGCTGGAGTCTATCACTGAGATGGGCAAAAAAGACTTCGGCGTCGCAGGGTCAAGAAATCAGCACGCCTGAAACGCCGAAACCCGATGTCAACGTGGCGGCTGGAATCTTTCACCAGCGCCTGGGCGATCGCAATTCCGTTCCCTGGAGCGGTAGGCCAATAATATTTAAAATCAAATGTTCCAGCAGCGGCAGTTCATCGATGCGGGCTTGTAACATCTTTACCACATCATCATGTTTAGCGGAGTCCTTAAATAACTTCCGAGGGTCCTGATCGAGCTTCGATTCAAAAAGAGTCCCAAAGCGGTATGCATCCAGCCCCCTGATGAAATCTTGAAGTTCCTCAAGGCTCTTCTTTGCTGCCGCGAAATCCCGATTGGCGACGGCCTCGGAAGCAGCCTGGGTCAGTTTTGCGATCTCATTCAGATCATTGACGCTTTGGTCGATGGAAGTATTGATCTTGATCGCGAAATCTCCGAAGATGTACTCCTGAAACATATCCTGGCCTTTATTCGGGACTTCCGCTACGGTAATCATATCCTTCCAAGCGTTGACCTTTGGAAGTTCTTTCATAGACTCCTTCAAGATCTTTTCAATCCGTCTTCTGACCTCCTCATCGTTAGTCTCTTGCGCAGTCTTCTCGAGCGTAGCGATTTGACCAGCACTAAGACGATTTGACCGAATGGCTTCTAGCAGATCATTGTACGCTTTTTCCCGCACGTTGAATTTATCGTCACCGAGCTTAGCGATTAATTTGTCGAATTCCTCGGCAGGCATTTGACGTTGCTTCTCGTACTCTTCCAAGACCTTTTCGATCCGTCTTCTGACCTCCTCATCGTTAGTGTCTTTCGCAGTCTTCTTGAGCGTCGCGATTTGATCATCATTGAGGCGCTTCGACTGAATGGCTTCTATCAGATCTTTGCTCGCTCTTTCCCGCACATTGAATCTATTGTCACCAAGCTTAACAATTAATTTGTCGAGTTCATCATTAGTCATTGGAGGCTTCGGTAGAACGGGTACAGCTTCCTGATAAGTCTCAGCCGATGCGCCAGACCCGATTAAGCAAAACGGGAGGAGCAAAACCAGCCAGAGAACTCCTCCGACAATCATCATTCTGTTAAACATCACGACCACCTTTCCTGATTTGTAGATGTAGTTAAATCCCCGCGCCGGGGTTTGAAGATTTGGTAAACATGTTCCACTGCGCTCACAGCAGTACTCTTGACAGTTCTTATGAAAATTATCGGCAGGGCATTACATGGCTGGCTAATAGGCTGGTTAACGGAAGTCGGAATGACGCTCGTCAGGGTGACGAACGCAGCCTCAATAACATTTACCGCTCAGTGCAAAAATTCCCCAGATAGTTATTCGGTGGGACAAAATGTGACATGCGCCTTCTTGCCGCGCACCATCAAGTGCTTCGATATCTATTAGTTACTGGTATCCATCCTGGCACTCTCTTTGCGTCATCGAGGTCCGTCAGGGCTACGACCAGGCTTCAACGGGGCCAACTCCAGGCTTTTAACCAATGAAGCCAATTGAGAACAAATCAGATTCAATCATGAGAAGGAGCAGGTATGAACAAATTCAAGATGATGGTTATGGCGCTGTCGATGGCGGCGCTCTTCGCTTCAATGGCGATGGCTCAAGAAGTGCCGCGAAATGAGGTGAGCGTGCAAGGCATGGGAGTCTTCACCAAGGATACGGAGCGATCCGGAATTGTGCAGCATACGACCGATTCCGGCGGCCTCATTGTCGATCTTCGTCACCATCTCAATTCATGGCTGGCGGCCGAGGGAAGTTACGGGTACAGCCGCAATACTTTGCAGAGCGCCGATCTCTTCGGCACTTCCAGCGTCCAATCCAACATGCATCAGTTTACCGGCGAACTGGTGGTGACGTCGCCCCATCAGATCCACGGGCTTAGTCCTTTCGCCCTGGCTGGAGCGGGGGCGGTGAAATTCGATCCGACGCGCAATCCGGGCGGATTCGTCTTCGGCGCCGATGGCCAGACCAAGGCTGCCTTCGTTTATGGCGGCGGCGCGGATCTCAACTTCAACAACCATCTCGCCCTCAGACTCGAATATCGTGGATTGGTCTACAACCGTCCCGATTTCGGTCTCGATTTCCTGGATTCGGGCGCCAAGACCCACACGGCAGAGCCATCCGTCGGATTCGTCATCCGCTTTTGAACGCGAATGATTATTTCAGCGCGGGGAGAGCAGCTTCCCGCGCTGGCTACCAAACATCGGTCACATCCTGCTAAGTAGTCTGTAACTTAAGTTATTTGAAAATCTGGCCCATCTCCCTGATACTAGGGAGATGAAAAAACAGCACGTTAAATTGAGCGCCAAGGATCGCACCTATTTGGAGTCTCTGATCTCCAAAGGAAAACTACCGGCCAAAATCTTCAGGCGCGCTACCGCTTTGCTCGAACTTGATCGCGGCAAAACGATGACCGCCATGGCTGAGACCTTAGGGGTCAGCCATGTGACGGTCGCGGCTTGGCGCGATGGCTATGACAAGCAAGGCTTAAAGTGCCTCGAAGATGCTCCACGCTCAGGGCGCCCGCCGGAGATCGACGGCAAACTGCGGGCCAAGATCACCGCTTTAGCTTGTAGTGAGGCTCCAGAAGGGCACGCCAAGTGGAGCTTGCGTTTGCTCGCCGAGAAGGTGGTCGAGGCCGAATATTGCGCAGAGATTTCGCATACCCAGATTGGCCGGATTCTCAAAAAAACGAGTTGAAACCACAGATCTCATCTGGCATGGGAACTCGCCGACCAATCCAGATTTCTACCGGTTCGTCATCTGATTCAAATGTCCAAACTTCAGTGGCGCGGGTTTTTTCAACCTGCGATTGGGTTGCTGTTGCTTCCTCATCGCTTGTACAGGACTCGGCCAGGCCGTGCCGCCGTCATGGCCCCGCGCTCAAAGACGACCTGGCCATTGACGATGACCAGTGAAAAACCTTGGGCGTATTGATGTGGTTGCGCGAAGGTTGCGGCATCACGGACCTGGGCGGGATCGAAGATTGTGAGATCAGCCTTCAGGCCGGGCCGGAGCATCCCACGATCGAGCAGCCCGAGACGCTGCGCCGGGAATGAAGACATCTTTCGCACGGCGTCTTCGAGGGTGATCGTCTTTCGCTCTCGCACATAGACCGCGAGCACCCGGGCAAAGGTTCCATAACTCCGCGGATGTGGATGATTCTTCCCAAAGATCGGGATCTCTCCATCCGACCCGATCATGCTTGCCGGATGCCGCAGAATTCTCTCCAGGTCTTCTTCACTGATGGCGTGGAATACTCCCTGACATCCACCCTGCTCGACGATCCACATCGCCGCCTCGGCTGAGTTCTCGATGGTCGAATCCAGTCCTCGCCCGCGGGCGACGTCGGCCAGCGTCTGACCGGCGAGCGCCGGCATCCAATCACAGCGGGCGATGACGACGTTCTTGGGATCGCCGCCACCGCGTTCGAGACGAATGATCTTGACGCTTTCGGTCTTGATCTTGGCCCGCGTCGCCGCATCCTTCAACCGTTTCAATGTCTCCTGGCTGCCGCCTTCCGAGGCCCAGGCGGGGAACAATGCTGCCTGGATGCTGGTGCTCGAAGCAGTATATGGATACTGGTCGATGGTCGCATCGACCCCGCGCGCACGAGCCTCGTCGATCATCTTCAGGGTCTCGACGCTGCGTCCCCAGTTCCCTGGCCCGATGATCTTGTGGTGCGTGACCTGCGTCGGCAAACCGCCCTGTTCTCCGATCGCAATGGTCTCCTTCACGCTTTCGATCACTCCGGACGCCTCATTGCGCATATGGGAGATGTGGAGGCCGCCGAAGCGGCCGGCGATGCGGGCGAGTTCGATCACTTCTTCGGTCGTGGTGAAGGTCCCAGGCACATAGAAGAGGCCGGTGCTGAGGCCGAATGCGCCATCCTTCATTCCTTGCTCGACCAGCGCCTTCATCTGATCAAACTCCGCTGCGGTTGGGCGTCGATCGGCTTGGCCGATGACTGCCGATCGGATCGATCCCTGGCCGATGAAACTCCCGATATTGACCGATTTCGGCAAGGCCTCGAGCTTCGCGAGAAACGGCCCGAGCGGCACCGGCGATCCGCCGTCCGGACCTTCCATCAAGGTCGTGACGCCTTGCCGCACATAGTTCTCCGCTGTCGGGAGATCGAAGATCCCGGCGCGGGCGTGGGTATGGATGTCGATGAAGCCCGGCGCGAGCACCTGTCCCTGAAGGTCGATGACGCGGACGGCAGGCTCCGCGATCCCAGGCGCGATTCGAACGATCGTATCGCCGCGTACCGCCAGATCGCCTAGATACCACGGATTTCCGGTGCCGTCGACGATCCGGCCGTTTCGTAACAAGAGGTCGTACGGGACATTCTGGGCGATCGGCAGCGCCGTCAGCCTAAATGGCAGGACTGTGGCGAGACCGAGCAGAATGCTCCTCCGCATGCGGTGGAATCTCATGCTTTGATTCATTCTTTTGACGTGTTTGACTGGAGTTATCTTGATTTGACGATGTGCCGGGCCGGTCGCTCCGGCCCAGCCGACGATCTCGACATCTCTATCTTTACAGAAAGGCGCAATTCATTTGCGAGCGCCGAACAGATTGCCGGAGATTCGCAACACATCATCAATGGCCGAGCCATCGTGATTACTATCTAGAAACTGTGACAATGCTCCGAGAATCGATGGTGAGCCGCTCATCTGCTGACTCGCCGTCCCCAGAAATCCCGAGAGTGAGTTCTCGTCGATGCCCTGTTGCTGCCGGGCTCGTCCGATCGCTCCCATCACCAGTGGAGCCAGCATCATCAATAACTGCGCGGTCTTTCCCGCGTCGAGTCCGCTGGTCTGGCTGACGCCCTCATGGACAGCGCCCAGTCTGTCTCCGAAAATATGCCCCAGAATTCCCTGCCCGTTACCCGAGCTATAGTTGCCGAGAAAACCCGCGACGTCGTCGAGCACGCTGCCGTCATGGTCGCGGTCGAGAGCATTGATCAATGACGATGCTCCTTCAGGCGTCGAGCCATTATGTGCGAGCGCGCCGAGCAGCATCGGAAGGGCGCTTTGTGCCGCGTTGTTCGTCGTTTCTTCATCAGCGCCGATGCTCTGGCTGATGCTGCGAATGGTGTCGGCGCTCAGCGCGTCGTTCAAGAGTCCTTGCAAGTTCAATGGTTGACCTCCTTGGTCCGAGTTAAAATCGATGTCATCGATGGGGAGATTGAGCATTGGGCCGATGGCAATGGGATCATCGCCCAATTGGAAGTGAGTAGTCATCGGATTCTGCCAGAGTCCAATCGGCCGGCTCAATTAATTGAAGCAGTGGAGCGGCGCTCCCGTTCAACCTCCGTCGCTCGCATTGATCTGCATGCGCAGTATGAACTGTTTGGTGCTGAAATGGTATTGCCATTGATCTTGGATCGTAAGCAGTGTGTGCCTAGTGAATGTTGACCTCGATAAACGGCAGTGAGACTGATTTCGGATCAACCGCGACACTATGCCGCACAATGCCGCTCTTGAATTGATGTTCTTTGCCGCACAATGCCGCTCTTGAATTGATCTCAGTTTATCTCCCGTCAAGCCTTAATTCGCGTTAAATCGCAGCCCAATGACTAGGATCCTGAAACTCGTGAGCATTGTCGCCAGTCAGGTATGGGGATTGCTGCGTTCATGATTCGTGTTGCAGACGCCAATCTATCTATTTGGTCGCCACACGCCACAAATTGTAGCAAGGAAATTCTTGAAACATCTGGAGGTAAAAATATGCGAATCAAGGTTCTGATCCTGATGGCCGTAGCGGTTGCCGCCATCTCAGTCAATCTACTCTTCAAATCTGTTTCGGCTCGAAACGCTCAAAGTAACGCACAGCGCGTTCTGGGGCTTGTGACAGGCGATCAGAAGGATGTCGTGAGCGCGCCTGCTACTGTGCGCGTGGGTGAAGATTTCCAGGTGACGGTCAATACATTCGGGAGCGGTTGCGAGAATCTAGGGGACGAAGGCGT
>Ga0081539_10003305_pt1 | contig 20162 bp, 18 predicted proteins | sample TabmetS4T2R2_FD_71023 | JGI IMG/M metagenome (GOLD analysis project Ga0081539, IMG submission 71023) | Tabebuia heterophylla rhizosphere microbial communities from the University of Puerto Rico - S4T2R2 | ecosystem: Host-associated > Plants > Roots > Rhizosphere ...
ACCGGTGCTGTGGAGCGCTTGCCTGCCGAGACAAGACCGGCACTTCCGGCCGACCTTGTCGTTGCTGATTTGGACGATTGCTGCTGCGCGGGGCAGTTCGACAAGCCCCTTGTAATGTTCGTCTAGCTTGAGCTAAACCGCGTTAAATCCGGCCATCCTGGGGCGCACGATTGTCTGATCGCGGCAAGTTTGCGGACGATAAGATCCACCCTGAAATGAGACAAACTCAGCCCCGAAAGTGGCCGGTGCTTGGCAAGGGCCGTCACCCTAGCGACCGGTTCGAAAGCCGAACCGACGACGCTGACACATCGGCGTAGCGAAACCGGACGGATTGAAGCCTCCGAGAGACCGATCCAGGATGGCAGCGCGTAAGCCGACCATCGAAAAGGAATACCGTGCGGCACTGTTGAGGTTTAGTGGCGCACGCGTGTGCAGCGTTGCAGCGCAGCGCGCTCTATCCGCAGCCGAGGGAGACATGTGTCCGCCACCTGCCGGCAAGACCTGGCGCTGAAAGGATCTCGGCGCCTCTTGGCCTGCTATACGTTTCTCCTCTCGGTCCACAGAAAGAGCGCCAAAGCGAAACTGCGCGATCTGACGATTGCACGACCGCAGCCTGTCGCTTCTGCTCGACATGCACGGCATTACCTCCGTGAAAAGTTAGAGTTACCTTGGCTGGCACGCGAAGCTTCTGTTGGTTCGAAAAGAAGGCTGGGCCTAAACTCTGTCCGGCGAACGCTCGATGGAGCATTTGTCGCCACCAAGAAGACCCGCCGCTCAGCCAATAGCAACGTACTTGCGTCGTGGCTCTTAGGTAAGCATTCAGGTGTAGGTCTCCCCGGTGGGGTTTCTCAGCCACGTTCCCGAGCGGATCGATTACGGGAATGGGGATTGACCGAGATCGGATCTTCCACATGGGCAATGATGGCTCTCTGCCGGCGTTTGTCATCTTGCATTGGCCGGTGGTTACCCCCCAATTGCCGCCCCTTACCTTGAATAGTTGTCCAGCGTACGTTGCGTCACTCCGGCGGAGGCTTATTTGTATATAAGCCTGGGACTGCCAGGTGCGATGGTTGCGTCGAACCATTGGCGCACTTATGTTGTTCGACCTCGCCTGTCCTTGCTGGATTGGCTGATGACATAGGTCTTGAGCTTGCGAAGGAGGGCGCGATGACCCCGGATGAAATCCACTCTTTGAACGTTGAGGAACTCCTTGCGCTGCGCCGTCAGATCGAGGAGGTTCTTTCGTCGCGGCGCGAACAGCTTGAGCAGCAAATTCGAATGATTGGTGGCGAAGCTCCGACGTCAAAGGCGGGCGGCGTCAAAATTCCGGCCCGCTATCGCAGCAAGAAGGATCCGAGCTTGAAGTGGTCAGGACGTGGCGCTATTCCACGCTGGATGCGCGAGGAGATGAAAGGCACCAAGCTCACAAAGCATGATTTCCTGATCACTCGTAAATAGACAGCCGCTTCAATCGGTCATGACCAACGCCAGAGCAAGCTCGCGCAATGGTCGCGCGTCTCCACGCATCTCGCTAAGGAGCGCTCAAGGTCCTCGAGGAGCTCGCGCGCACGGATGAGCTGCAGGCTGTGCCTTCGGCTCAGCCTCTGCACTATCTCACGCTGCTTTGCGACACGTAGGCGTGCGGAGAGGACTGCTTTTTCGGCACGCTCCAAACGCTTCCCGCAGGCGCTACGGTCGGAATGGCGGGTTCGCTCGGCCCTGAGTATTGCAAGCTGCTGCTGATCCAGCTCCTTCAGCTTGGCGATCACCTCAGCAACGAGACGATTGCGGTCCGCTGACACCTCTTCATAAGGCGGTCTGATGCGGCGCAATTGATGCTCCGCAAATAGATCTTCCTCGGCCAAACGAAAGTTGTCGCTATTGGGTTGTGATACTCTCGCGCGAAAGGCTTCTGCCCACCGCCGGCCCAGCTCGCCATCGGCCAAGAGCTTATACCTGCGCCCCCATTGCGCATAACGTGCAGTCCTATCGATCGCATCCTCGAATTGGCTCATCCGACAATTCCCGATTTCGGGCCGGCACCTTTGACACCGGCTACGATGTTCACGATCTGGGAGGATTCACATCCTCAATCTGAAGGAAGGCAATTAGCAAATCGAGATTCACATTTAACTTGTCGCGTCAGATTGCGAACGGCGGTTCACATGGGTGAGTATTTACACTTAATGGAGGGCGCTATGGGCGGGATACCTGCGGTCAGCCGGATCATAATACCTCCGCCTCGTTTGCGACTTGGGAGCTGCTTTAAGCACGGAAACGTGGCAATGCGCCCCGCGCTTCCAAGTTGGGACAGAAGCGCGGGGAGCCGGCAATGGCTAATGCGGGCCTGGACGCGTCCGCGTGGCGAATGTCGCATACGTTTGGGTAGGTGTCTTATCGCCCTCTGTTTAATCTTAATCGAGCGAGGGCACCGGAAGTGACAGAATTACTGGAAGTTAAACTGTGCCGCACGCGGCAAGGGAATGATGTAGGATTAAGTCGGAAGGAAGTTTACGACTACAAGGTCGGGTGGTTCGCTCTACACTCGAACTGAAACACGCCGCTCATGCACAGATGACCTGGCCGGCGTGTTCGCGCCAACTGGGCAAGGGGAGAGGCTCGACGGTGCTCAAGCGCCGACAGAGATATGCAAGGCTGCCCGCCGCCCGCACTCACCGAATGTCTTTGCGGGGGGCTGTTTAGGGCAATGTTATATAAGGCGGTAACTCGTAAATATCGGTTAGTACTGCTCGCCAACCGATGTCCAGGGCGCGCAGCGCAGGGGCCTTAGGTCTAAGAGTACGATCTCGCGGCTGACGCGATCTCGTTCAATTGTGCTGTAACGATCGGAATCGTGTGGGGCTCTGCGCCGGTGCGAAGTATCGCGTCTCTGAGACAGTTTGGACAGTGAAACCGTCGCAGCAGTGGTGCTGTACCAAGGAAACAAGATCTCCGTCGCCCCGACCGCTTTGACTTTTGATCGTCAGCGAACTCTCCGCGACAAAAAAGTCTGACTTGCAGATCAGACAAGCCTCAGAAGTCGACTGAGCCTTCCTCGGCGCCGCGGTCGTGACGCGGGTTTGTCGGCGAATCCGAAGCGCTCTAGCGATATTTCCGACGCACGCGCACCTAGCAACAAGGCGGCGTCGATCGGATTAATTTCGCGGCGTCACCAGCCCGAAGCCCCCCGCAGGCGCTTCGAAGAGCTCGATGAACGCGCGCAGTGTTGCGGCGGCCGGCTCAGGAAGCGGCTCGGCGCCTTGGGCCTTCGTGACCGCCCCGACGAACTGAGCGCGACTCAAGGCGATCGTATCGTTTCGAGCCTCGGCCGGCGTGATCGGTGCATGGATCAGGACGCCGTTGCGGATCTCGACACGCTCCGCTTCCTTGCCCCCGTCCAATATCAGGTCGAACGTCATCGGCCGGGCGAGCGCGCGTTCCGGCACGAGCCGGACCGACAGCAGGTCCAGGATGGAAGCAAGAGGCAGGCTCGGCACGCTGCTGCCGATCGAGTCGAAGGTCTGGTGTCGCGGTCCGCCGGCCCGGAGTTCGGCCGCGCCGGACAGGAAGACGCTGCGCCACATTGCGCTCGTCGTCTGATAGCCCTGCTGCTCGAGGCTGTCGGCGAGCGCAAGCTGGGCTGCGCGGTTCTCGGGGTCTGCGAAGACGACGCGCGACAGCAACTCGGATGCCCAGCGATAGTCCCCGTCGGCGATCGCTTTGCGGCCCCTGTCGACCACTGCCTCCGGGCCGCCCATGGCCTCGACGTAACGCTTCCCGGCCTCCGCTGGCGGAAGCGCGTTCAAGGTGGCTGGATTGCCGTCGTACCAACCGAGGTAGCGCTGATACACCGCTTTGGAATTATGGCTGAGCGTTCCGTAATAGCCCTGGTTGAACCAGCGCGAGGCCAGCGTCTCCGGTAGCTTCAGCTGTTCCGCGATCTCCGGTCCGGTGAAGCCCATGTTCATCATGCGGACGGACTGGTCATGGAGATACGCGTAAGCGTCGCGCTGCGCCGAAAGAAAGTCGATGATCCTGGCCTGACCCCAATGCGGCCAGAAATGCGACGTCATCAACGTATCGGTCCGCGCGCCGAACAGACGCAGCGCCTCCGTGAGCGCATCGGCCCAAGCCTTCGCATCGCGGATCTGCGCGCCCCTGAGCGTCAGGATGTTATGAAGACTGCCGTTGGCGAGCTCAGCCATGTCCAGCACGCGGAACTGCGGCAGATACAGGGTCATCTCCGCGGGCGCCTCGGTGTTCGGCGTCAGCTGAAATTCGAAGTCGATCCCGTCGATGGTCATGGTCTGACCCGTCCGGGTGATCTCGACCGTCGGAGGGATGAGCGACACGGTCCCAGGCGCGACGCCTTGGCGTTGGAAAGACGGGCCGATGCCGTCGCTGACCTGCCCGGTCGGACCGGGTGACAGCAGGAATCCAAATGCGTAGGAGGCGCGCCGGCTCATCGCCGGACCGGCGATCACGTTCTCGGAGATCGCTTCCTTCGTGAAACCTTCCGGGCCGACGATCGGCACGCCGCGCTGACTCGCTTCGTCGGCTGTGATCACGCCTGCGGCCCCGCCGAAATGGTCCACGTGGCTGTGCGTGTAGATGACGCCAGTCACGGGGCGGTCGCCGAGATGGGAGCGGATCAGGGCCAGCGACGCCCGCGCGGCCTCCGTCGTCGTCAGCGTATCGATCAGGACGTAACCCGTGTCGCCGACGATCGCCGTCATGTTGGCGAGCTCGACGCCGCGGACCTGGTAGACGCGCTCGGTCACCTTGAAGAGCCCGGACCGGGCGTGAAGTTGTGCGTTCCGCCAGAGGCTTGGATTGACTGTCTCGGGCGCTGGACCGGCATAGAGGGGCGCAATGTCAAGGTCGCGGCTTAAGCGTCCGTCGGCCTTGAAGATCTTGTTGCCCGGGATGCCGCCCATGAATCCGCGCTCGACAAGCTCAAAGTCCTCGCGATCGTCCCATCGCAGCCCCGCCGTGCTGTCTCGCAGAAACCGCCGTGTCGCCTCCGACGCTGGTTTAGGCTTCGCCGCGGCGTCGGCGTCCGCCGCACCCGCGGCTCCCGGAACGTTGTTTCCCTGTGATGTCGCGACACCGACCGGAATGAGAAGGGCGGCGACGCCGAGAGCGACGGCCACGGCCAACCCGGCGCGCGCGGGCATCTCCTGTTGGGCGGCCGGCTGCCTGTGCGCGCGCGCCGTTGTCGATGAGTTCATGAGCGCCTCCCTTGCGTTGCCTCGGTCGCCGGTGCGACGCGCCCAGCGCGAAGAGGCTCGATGAAAACCATGTCATGCGGACTTTCGCGCAACCACCGTTTTCCCAACGCGTGGGCGAGTTTTATGGATGTGAAAGGTGGTGGCGAGGGGAGGACCCCGCGAGCAGGACATCCGGTCCGAACATGTGCATGTCCGGCAGGGCCACGCCTTGGTATCGGTGGCGCGCGGTTTGCCGATATTGCAGAAGATCGGCACCAGGAGCCGAAGGCCGTCCCGGAAAAGGAGAACGCAGCTCGTGAGGAAGTTGGTAATTGGAATCGCACTGGTCGTCAGCATGACGGGGCAAGGCCGCACGCAAGGCGATGGCGACCTTTCGTTCGCCGCCAACGTGACGGCACGTTATGCCGCCAACGCGTCGGCATGTGGTCAGGTGCAGGTCGGAACCGAAGCGACCCTCAGGATGGCATCAGCAATCGATCGACGATACGGCAAGGTCACGGTTGATGACTGGTTTGCGCGCTTCAAGGCAGAGCTCGATAGGTCGGCCGGGCTCAAGTGCGATCCAGCCGCCGTCAGCAAATGGCAGACCCTGTTCGAGCAGGCCTACGATCGAATCAGGAAATAGCAGAAGAAGGACGCGTGGCGGTCAGCATCCGCGAACACGCGCCGCACATGCGATCTGATAGGCAGGTTGCCAGCCGCCGCGCGCGCCAGCGGACGCGGATCCCTCTGCGTCCGTTCCGGCAAACCGATTGAGCTCAGCGCAACGATCGAAACGCGGCATGTATTTCGGACGCGAAGAGCTGCGGCTGCTCCCACGCAGCGAAGTGGCCGCCTTTGTCCACTTTGTTGTAGTAGATGAGTTTGGGATATGCCGCCTCCGTCCAGCTGCGCGGGGCTTGATATTGCTCGCCGGGAAAGACGGTCACGGCCGCCGGAATGGATACGCCCTTGGGGTTGAAGAAGCCGCCCTTGTATTCCCAATAGAGACGCGCCGCGGAGACGCCGGTATGCGTCAGCCAATACAGCGTGATGTTGTCAAGGATCTCGTCGCGCGTCAGTTCACCGGTGGCGCTCGAGGTCCGGTTCAGCGCCGTGGCGACCGCCGCGGCGGGCTGGCCGTCACCGTCACCATGGTCCAGCATGAACGCCGCCAGGCCGACGGGTGAATCGGCAAGTCCGTACAAAGTCTGCGGCCGGCTCGCCATCATCTGATAAATTGCCACGTGCTTGTAAGTAAAGACGAGCTGCTCGTAGGCGCGTTTTTCCTCGGCTGAGAGACCAGATGGCGGCGGAGCGCCGGCTTGGCTTGCCTTGTCGATCTCGGCTGGAACCGTGCCTGGCATGTTGGTGTGGATGGCGAGCAATCCCAGCGGGGCTTGCACACCCATGTAGTCGACGACAAACGCGCCCCAGTCACCGCCCTGGGCGACGTAGCGGCTGTAGCCGAGGCGCTTCATCAGCACGTCCCAGGCTCGGCCCATGCGCTCGGGGCCCCAGCCGGTGCTCGTCGGCTTGCCGGAGAAGCCATAGCCCGGCATCGACGGGATCACGACATCGAAGGCGTCCTCTGCCCGGCCGCCATACGCCGTCGGATCGGTGAGCGGACCAATGATCTTCAGCTGCTCGATGATCGAGCCGGGCCATCCATGATTGATCACCAGCGGCAGCGCCTTTTCGTGTTTCGAGCGGACATGAATGAAGTGAAAGTCCAGCCCGTCGATCTCGGTCATGAACTGCGGCAGCGCGTTCAGTTTCGCCTCGACCTTGCGCCAATCGTAATCCGTCGCCCAATAGCGCGCGAGTTTCTGAATCATCGCGAGCGGGATGCCCTGCGATTGATCCGCGACTGTTTCCCGTTCCGGCCATTCTGTCGCGTTGATGCGCCTGCGCAGATCGACGAGTGCGTCTTCCGGAACATTGACGCGGAAAGGACGGATCGCGTTGGCTTCGGTTGCTTCTTCAGCCGCGATGCCCGGATGTACCGGAAGCACGCTGGCGGCGCCTGCGGCCGCCGAAGCGGCGAGAACGCTGCGCCGTGTGGGCGCGGACAACTTGACCGACATAGCCATTCTCCTTGAGGCGAGCGAGCCGGGCGCTCCGTCCTCGCTGCATCGCCGGAGGATGCCTGCTGCCGCGCCTTCGACCCATTGGTCGATTGCGGTTGCCCGCCACAGACCTTCGTATGGTGCGTCTGAATACCGGCGGGCGCGGATTGCTCAGCGTTTGCTCGACTTTTGCGCAAAACAAGTTCAGCTCGTCATGAAATTCGATGACATCGCTCGCATCCGACTCTGCCGTCTCCAGGTTAACGGAGAGGCGTTCGCCGGAACGTGCTTCCGCGCGACAAGATCGCTATTTCTTCGGTGAGTGGTGTCCCTTCGTGCCCGCCGGCTTAGGCGCGGGCTTGGGATCCTCCGGCCAGCCAGCGAGCAGGACATCCGGTCCGAACATGTGTGTGTCGACGTCCTTCGGCAGGGTCACGCCTTTCGGCATTTGCGACAGCTTCGGGTTCTTTCGGAATATCAGAACCCAGTCCACCTTCCAGTCTTTGCTCTTCTTACTCTTGTCGACCAGTGCGTCATAGTAGGCCGGCTTGTAGATGGCTTCATCACCGTGGCTATTGGGCGCACCGATCACGATGACATGGCGAATGCGCAGGAGGGATTGCGGCTCGCTCGTGGCCATGAATTTGAGGATCGGCCACAGCGTATAGCCGCCGCCGGAAAATCCATAGAACCCCATCTCGGCAGTTTCGTCTTCATGAAATCTCTTCAGGGCGTCCTTTGCTTGCTGACCTTCCAGGGTTTGGTTCGAACCCGACCCGTCAACCATGACGTCGTCGTAGCCCAACTGCTTGGCGAATGCGCGCGCAGCCTTATCGTGCAACGCGCCCTCCGGCCACGCACGGGTCTTGCCTGTTTCGTCCGGATAGATGGTCGTGTCAGTGGTCGCGTTGCCGCGCAGGATCAGCATTCTTTTGGCCATCGCGGTCTCCTTCGATGCCAAGATCAGCATCACGCGAGCGGCGCAATCAGGCGCGTTGAACACGCAAAAAAGGCGCGGCCCGCGCGGGTTTTCTCGCACGGCGCGCATCTCGGCCTTGTGTTAGTCCGGTATCGGTGGCGCGCGGTTTGCCGATGTTGCAAAAAATCCGCCCCAGGAGAACAACGGGCGGGCGGCCGTGCGCTCCCGGCGTCAGCGGCGCGGTAACCGCTCGCCCTCGACGTAGTCGCGAATGGCATTGCGATCGCGGGTCCGAAGCAGATCGTGTTTGCGGCGATGTTCGGAAACACCGGGCTCGAGAGCCATAAGAGTCGCCACCACCTGTGTGGCACCGTCGTATGACCCCAGCTCCATCAACAGCTCACTGAGAAGAACGAGCGCTGCAACATGACGAGGGTCTTCCTCGAGGGCCGCGCGGATGTCGGGAAGGATGCCCTTTATGACCTTGGGGTCGTCGTAGACCGAGAGGTACGCCGCCTTTGCCCAGCGCATCCTCGCGGCCTCGTAGCGCTCATTGGCCGTGCTCATGCTATTTCCCCAAGCTGCCATTGTCCGTCCCGCCCCCACAAAAGATTGCTATCGAGAAACCGAGCATTGTCTCCCGCGGAGAAAGCCGTGCCAGAAAAAGAGCTTCTCTCGCATCAGCGCAACTTCGCCGCGATAGGCGTTCTTGCAAGCCCGCTTGCAGAACTTGCTGCCCCACCAACGGTGCGTCACGAGGCCAAACCGGCCGCCGCAATGATCACAAGCTTGGTGATGCTTCATCATGCCCTCGCGCAACAGTCGACGGGGATCTCATTGAGGTAGCAGGCCGGCGAACAGAAGAAGGCGATGGAGGCTTCGTCTCCGACGATCGCCTCGATGACGAATCCATTCACCAAGGCGAAACTGCTTTGGCACTGCTCCGCCGCGCAGCCGACCACTTTCAACGGATCAAGGCCGAGTTGCAGCAAGCACTTCGACGCGTCAGTGATGATCATGATGACACCCTCTTGCGTTCCTGGCGTCTCTGGACGGGCGCTCTGCAGTGCACGACGTAACACGCGTGAGTGCAGTAGGAGAGGTGCGACGCGATCTCGCGCAGATACTTCTCGCCGATCGGTTTGCAGCACAGCGTGCAGAAACTCGGCGCTCGCGGGGTCCTGCCGTTCACGAGAATGAATCTCATATGCCGCCTCCGAGCGAGAAACAGAACACGGTGTCGGACGGGTAGGCGCTCTGCGGCGGCGGCGCGCAGAGATGGCTTCGGCCATCCGGATTGTCGCGGTTGCGCTCCACCTTTCGCGGCGGGATCGGAATATATTTCCCGTCTTCCCGGCGCCGCGCGTAAATGTTGCCGCCGACCAGCTTGATCTCGGTCGGATAGCAGTCGGCCTTGTTGCAGCAGCTCTTGGAGGGATCGTCCGGCATGTACCAGGTCGAATAGAACTTCTCGTGCAGCGCTTCGTCCTGCGGCGGGTGTCGGTGTTGCGCCGCCGCGCTCGTCGCCACCAACACGGTCGCGGCCACGACGCAGGCCAGTCGCATGCCCGTGCAAAGCGAGTTCATCGCCGAGCCTTCCGTGCTTGCAACCTCCGGCGCGATCATCGTCATGTCCTCACGCATTTTGTCAGCTCGCGAGAGCCGAGCGGATGCACGCGAGCAACTCGGCCTCGTTGAACGGCTTGGCCAGGTAGCAAGACACGCCGGCCCGCAGCGCGCGGGCGCGGTCCTTGTCGTCGGGAAAGGCGGTGATCAGAATGGTCGGAACCTGCCTGCCGGACCCGACCAGATGGTCGTAAAGCTCGAGCCCGGACATCCCGGGCAATTGCATATCGGCGATCAGACAGGACGTGCTGGACAGGCGGCCGGATTGAAGGAAACCGTCGGCGTGCTCGAATGTCGCCGCGACGAACCCCAGCGCTTTGAGCAGGTCCATCGTGCCTTCGCGGACCGATGCATCATCGTCGATGATCGAGATCACGGCATTCTTCGGTATTCCTGCCTCCGACATCGTCGAGGCTCCCGACTGCGAATTTCGCAAAATCGCTACCGACTGTTCCCCTCAAAGATGGCCCCGCAGGTGCGGCCGGCGGGGCCAAGTTTGGGAGGGGAGAGATGCGCTTCAACGTGAAAGAGCTTAGCGCCGCTGGTTCATCGCAGGCCAATGTGCATAGGTCGGATGCGCGCTCGACTGAGTAAGGGACCAATGCACGTCGGAGGGACTGCGGTAGCCAAAGAGGGTGAGGCGGCTAGTGCTTTGGTTTAGGTCGGCTACGACTTTGTCGAGGAGACGCCCAGCGCGTCGGCCATACGCACCAGATCGACCAGAGACTTCGCGCCCATTTTGCGCATGATCTGGCTGCGGTGAACCTTCACGGTCATCTCGCTCAAGTTCGCGTGCGCGGCGATCTGCTTGTTCCTGCGGCCGGTTACCACGAGAGCCATCACTTCTCGCTCACGTGGCGTGAGGGACTCGAAGCGCTCCTGCAGCTCGGCGACATGTCTTGCCTGCTGCCGGCGAGCCCGGTCGCGCTCGATGCCGGTATGGATCGCATCGAGCAGTTCTTGCTCGCGCAGTGGCTTGGTCAGGAACTCGATGGCACCCGACTTGATGGCCCGCACCGACATCGGAATGTCGCCGTGCCCGGTGATGAAGATCACCGGAAGATGGATGCCGAATTTCTCCAAGGAACGCTGGAACTCGAGGCCGCTTGATCCCGGCAATCTGACGTCCAGCACGATGCAGCCAGGAGCATCCCGCGGCTTGCTTTCGAGGAAGTCCTGCGCCGAAGCGAACGACTCCGCCGGGAGGCCAACCGAGCGCAGAAGATCCGCGATCGCTTCGCGCACCGATGCGTCGTCGTCGACGACGAACACAAGCGGCTGCTCTTCATTCATGAGACGGGTCCCGAGTCTGGCCGTGCCCCGAGTCTGGCCGTGCGCCGCCGTCGCTCGGCAACCTGAATTGGAATGTCGCGCCGTGCGGGACGTTGGGCGTCGCCCACAATTGACCACCATGGGCTTCGACGATGGCCCGGCTGATCGCCAAACCCATTCCCATGCCGTGAGCCTTGGTGGTGTAGAACGCCTCGAACAGGCGATCCAGCAATGTCGGATCGAGCCCAGTGCCGGAATCCCGCACGATGACAAGCACGCCGTTCGAGCCATCTTTTTCCGTGGCGACCAACAGCTCGCGTTGCCGCTCAGCGACGCCGCTCATGGCATCGATGGCATTCACGATAAGATTGAGGATGACCTGCTGCAACTGGATCCGATCTCCGACGACGGGCGGCAAGTCATCCGAGAGCTCGGTCCGCAACACGATGCTGTTTCGCTGAACCTCGCCGCGGATCAGCGCGATGACCTCCGCCAGCGTATCGCCGATGTCCAGCCTGTCGGTCCGTGGAGGAGATTTGCGCACCATGGCGCGTATCCGACTGATGACTTCACCGGCACGGGTGCCGTCATTGATCATGCGTTCGACCGCACGTCTTGCAGCCTCGAGATGAGGCGGGTCAGCAGCCAGCCAGTGCAAACAGGCATTGCCGCTGGTCACGAGACCGGTGAGCGGCTGGTTGACTTCGTGCGCGATCGCGGCGGTCAGCTCTCCGACCGTCGTCACCCGGGTCACGTGCGCAAGCTCTGCTCGCGCGAGATTGAGTTGTTCCTCGGCCCGCCTGCTGGCAGTGATGTCCATGACCGCGCCGACAAACTCCAGCTTCCCTGACGCGTCTCTCACGGGACGCGCGACAGCGCGGATGCATCTGACCGAGCCATCAGGCATCAGCAATCGGCGCTCCTGCTCCCAATCCCTTTCCTCCTCGGCAACGCGCGCGAGCAGCTGCCGCAGGGCGACGCGGTCCTCAGGATGCGTTCGCTGCAGCAGCAGCTCAAGAGTTGGCTTGGTTGCCGGGTCGTAGCCGAAGATTCGGAACGTCTCTTCGGACCAGACGATCTCGCCGCTCGCGACGCGCCAGCCGAAACTGCCCGTATGGCTGAGTTTCTGCGCTTCGGCGAGGTACATTTCGCTTTGCCGCAAGGCATTCTCGGCGCGCTTGCGCTCGGTGATGTCTTCGCAAGCGATCAGGACGATCAGTTGGTTCTCGGCCCGGCGCACGGCCTTGGCGTTTTCGCGCACCCACAGCACTGTGCCGTCCTTGCGGATCTTGCGGACTTCCCAGCCATGCGTCTGGCCGGGATTGTTCGTGCAGACGGAAACGTTGTTTTGGACAAACGCCCGGTCTTCCTCGAAGAAAACCCCGAGAACCGATTGTCCGACCAACTCGTCCACCGAATAGCCGAGCTGCGCCGCGCCAAAGGTATTCACCGACAGGACGGTGCCGGCTGCATCGACCATGAAGTACATGACTGGATTGTGTTCGAAGACTTCCCGCCATTGCTCCTCGCGCTCGCGCAAAGCCGCGTCCAGTACTTGCTGTGAATGTCGGGATTCTTCCGCGATCTTGAGCTCTCTTGCTGCGAGGCCGCTGATGACGAACGCAGTGACCAGAAAGGCGCTTATCGCCATGATCGTCTGAGGCTCCTCGCCCCGCAGACTGAGCAGCAGCGGATCGAAGAAGAAGATGAGGCACGCAACGGCGAGGATGGCGAGAGCGAGCGATCCGATGAAGCTGCCAATCAGGGACGACGCGGCGATCAGGATCAGGCACGCGAACGCGGCTGTCGCGACGTTCAATCCGAGCCGCGAGCAGACATAAACCACCGCGGCCACACCAATGCCGCCGAGGACACATTGCGTGGCTAAGTGGCGAGGCTGAGATGTCTTATCTCTCCTCATCTGCAGCGCCAGTTGCCACGAACATTACCTCTTCGGGGCAGCTGGTATCAATTCTGCACTCGATCGCGGTGTCCTGGACGGATAGGTAGCATGATCGGGCGTGGAGCGGTTTATGGCTCTGTCCTGCTTAGTCTTGTTATCGCCGGTCTTTGACCATCCCCAGGGAAGAGTGACCGGCCTCGCGCGGTTCTACGTGGCGGACGCGAAGACGCCGGATGTCTCTCGCTTGGCGCCGGGTCGTTCTAGTCGAGGCAGCCGTCGGTCCAACGCTGCGCGGCATGTCATCAAGAAAGCGCCAGTATCTGTTTCCCAAACCGGTCGACAAATCCGCTCCGCGCGCCGATGTCGGAATGCGAGCTGTCGTCCTACGTTCTCGGCGGCTCCAACAAGCCGTTACGAGTCAGAACCTGCCGGGCCATGTCGACCAGAGCGTTCATGTCACGCCCCTTCCTGTCCTTGAGATAGGAGACATAAAAGCGTTGCCTCGCGACTGGCGGTTTCGTTTGGATCACCTTGATGGCGCCGCTTGCCAATTCGTTGCGGACCAGGGCGAGTGGAAGAACCGCGATCCCGTGACCGGCCCTGACCAGCTGTATGATGAGCGCGTGCGAGTTGCAAAAACTGATGTTGCTGGTCCGCTCGTGAGATAGCCAGTCGGTCACGACGGAGTACAAGACGGACGGCTGACCAATCGTGATGACGTGCTCTCGCGACAGGTCCGAAGCCGTAAGCCGGCCATCGAGCCGCTTCTGCGATCCCGCCGCGACCCACGCCATCCTTGCCCAGCCGACGAACTCGCTGACAATGTGCGGCGCGAACGCGCCGTCGCTCGACATGACAATGTCGAGCTCACGCGCGACCAGCTTCTGCGCGATCGCCGCACCCACGTCGACCGTCACCTCGACGTTCAGTCTGGGATACGCAGCCGACAGCTTCGTCAGCATCTCCGTGAGGCCGCATAAAGCTGCTGACTCGACGGTCCCCAGTCGAAGCAGACCTCGCATTGGATCGCGCTGGTAGATCTGGCGATCGACCTCTTCGGCGATGCGCAATATCTGCTCCGTGCGCGCCAGGATGCTGTAGCCGATCGCAGTTATCGCCGCCTTCCGGTTCGATCGTTCGAACAATCGGACGCCCAGACTCCGTTCCATCTCGCGGATCCGAGCCGAGATCGTGGGCTGGGTGAGATTCTGCTGTCGGGCCGCGGCATGGAAACTGCCGAGGCGGGCGACCCAGTAGAACGTCTCAAGCTGCGGCAGTGATACGCGCATGATAGAGCTTCTCTATCAGAGTTCGGGTCGTTTTTTGACTATTTCTTTATCGGTTGCGAGCGCTAGCGTGCACCCTGCGAGTTCGATTCCGAAGGCGGGATGCGGATGATGAAGCTCTCGGCGACGGCGACGCTCTCCGCAAGCCGGGGCAAGCTCGACGCGCACCCGCCACGCTCCTATCGCCTCGGCTTCGACATCGGAGGCACATTCACCGATCTCATCCTCGTCGATGAGGACGGCCGCGCGCAGACCCGCAAGGTCCTTTCCTCTCCGGACGACTATACGGCCTCGGTTTGCGCGGGCGTCGCCGAGCTCGTGACGCTGGCGGCAGCCTCGGCTGAGAGCGTGTCCTACGTTGTCCACGGCACGACCATCGCCACAAACGCCATACTGGAGCGACGCGGCGCGCGTGTCGGGCTCATCACCACCGATGGATTCCGCGATGTCCTGGAGATCGGCCGCATGCGCCTGCCGCGCATGTACGACATGGACTACATACGGCCGGCTCCGCTCGTTCCGCGCAGATTGAGATTCGAGGTCAAGGAGCGGATCAGCCACCGCGGTGAAGTCCTCGTGCCGCTTGATCCCGCGAGCGTCGAGGCGGCGATCGATGCGCTGCTGGAAGCCAAGGTCGAAGTGATCGCGATCGCCTTGATCCACGCCTACGCCAATCCCGTTCACGAGCACGCGATTGCCGCTGCCATCCGCCAGCGCGGCGCCGACGTGCTCGTGACTTTGTCTTCGGACATCCACCCCGAGGCCGGCGAGTTCGAGCGCACAAGCACGGTTGCGACCAACGCGTACGTGATGCCGGCGATGGAACGCTATCTCGGCCGCCTCGTGCAACGTCTCGAACAGCTCGGCGTGCGTTCGGCGCCGCTGATCATGCAATCGAACGGCGGCGTGATGAGTGCGGCCGGCGCACGCCAGCATCCGGTCCTTGTCATCGAGTCGGGGCCGGCTGCAGGCGTTGTCGCGTGCGCGAAACTGGCCCGCCGCCTCGGCAATATCGATGTGATCGGCTTCGATGTGGGCGGCACGACGGCCAAGGCCGCCGTGTTGGAGGGCGGGACGTTTCGTCGTGTCGGCGAGTTTCAGATCGGCGGCCTCGTCTCGGAGGGGAGCCGTCTGAACGGAGGCGGCGGCTTTGTGATCCGAGCTCCCGCCGTCGATCTCGCGGAGATCGGTGCCGGCGGCGGCAGCATCGTGTCGGTCGACGCGATCGGAAGTCTGAAGATCGGGCCGCGGAGCGCGGGCGCGAGTCCGGGTCCTGTTTGCTACGACCGCGGCGGAGAGCGGGTGGCGTTGACCGACGTCAATCTTTGCCTCGGCTATCTCAATCAAGAGCGGTTGCCGAGCGGATTGCCGCTGAACGCCGCGAAGGCCCGCGCCGCGTTCCAGACTCAGATCGCGGACCGGCTGGGGCTCCCGTTGCTGGAATGCGCGTACGGCGTCTACCAGGTCGGATGCGCGATCACGGCGCGCGCGGTCCGCGCCGTCACGATCGAGCGTGGGTTGGATCCGCGAAAATTCGCCCTTATTGCCTTTGGCGGGAATGGCCCTCTGTTTGGCGTCGCGTTGGCGCGCCTGCTCTCGATCCAGACGGTGATCGTCCCGTCTTCGCCGGGGGTCTTCAGCGCGGTCGGTCTGCTTGAAGCCGACGTCGAACGCCATCTGAGCCGGACGCTGATGGAGCGCCTCTCGGAGATCGGCGAAGATCAACTGGCAGAGCTTCTCGATCGCATCGCCGAAGAGGCAATTGCCGCTCTGCGCGCCGATGGATGCGCCGATGCAGCCGAGACGGCGTGCAGTCTCGACATGAAATATGCGGGCCAGTCGTTCCATATCGAAATTGCCGTTCCGGCGCAGGTCCGGCCGCATGGCCTCAAATCCGGATTGATCGAGGCGTTGGGGCGCGAGCACAAGCGGCTCTACGGCTTCCAGGGCAATCCCGACGCGGTACAGATCGTCACCTTGCGCGCCGTCGCACGCGCGGTCGGCTCCGGCGGCTCGACGGCGCTGCGTGCCGAAGCCACACGTTTCGCAAAAGCGGACCGCTCCCGTAACGCCTATTTCGGACGCGGCGTCGGGAGCGTCGAAACAGCCGTGATTTTTCGCGACGAGCTGTCGGATGATTTTCGACCGGGCCCGCTCCTCATCGACGAATACGACTCGACCACGCTGATACCGCCCGGCGCGCGAACTCGCAAAGACGGGCTCGGCAATATCGTCATTGATGTCGGAACCGAAAGGTGACGGGCGGAGCCATGCGCGACCCGATTCTGCTCGAGCTGGTGCGCCATTCGTTGGACGCCATCGTCGACGAGATGGCCTTGTCGCTGGTGAAGACGGCGCACTCCATCAATCTGAAGAGCACGATGGACATCTGCTGCGCGATCTGCGACCGCGACGGCCGCGTCCTGGTTCAGGGTGAAACGCTGCCGCTGAACATCGGCGCAATTCCGATCGCCATGAAGGCGGTGCTGGGCAAGTTCGCAGACGACGTCTCCGACGGAGACTTGTTCATTTTGAACGACCCGTTCCATGGCGGGTCCCATTTGCCGGACTTCTATCTGTTCAAGCCGGTCTTCCTCGACGGGCGCCACGTCGCGTGGAGCATGAGCGAAGCCCACCATCTCGATGTCGGCGGCCTGACGCCGGGCGGTAATGGAACGGACGCCGTCGAGATCTTCCAGGAAGGCCTGCGTATTCCGCCGATCAGGCTCTACGCCGCGCACCAGCCGGTCGCCGCCGTGTTCGACATCATCGCGACCAATGTTCGCGTGCCCGACTATGTGCTCGGCGATTTGCGTGCGCAGATCGCCGCTTGTGAGATCGGTGAGCGCTTCTTTCTGGCGTTGGCGGCGCGATACGGCCTGGATGTTCTCATGGAGAGCATCGAGGCTCTTCTCGATCAATCTGAAAAATACGCGCGCGCCGCAATCGCCGCGATGCCGGATGGCAGCTATGAGTTCACCGACCATCTGGACGGCGACGGCATCGATGACGCGGTGGTGCCGATCAAAGTGACGCTGACAGTGAGCGGGGACAGGCTGGTCGCGGATTTCGCCGGATCGTCGTCGCGTGTCGCCGGCGCGATCAATGCCACAATGAGCCCGACATGCTCGGCGGTGTACGCCGCCGTCCGGTATTTGATTCCGGGCAACCCGCCCAACAACGAGGGCTTTTTCCGTCCGATCGAGATACGCGCTCCGGAAGGCAGCATTGTCAACGCGGTCGCGCCCGCACCCGTCGCGGCCAGAGGATTGACCGCGTTTCGCATCGGCAACGTGGTTTTCGGAGCCCTTTCAAAGATCGCCCCGGGACGGGTCTTTGCCTGCGAGGTCGGTGCCGACAGCGGAATCAGCTTTGCCAGTACCGACACGGCGGGGCGCGCGATCGTCTTTCTCGAGTTCCTCTGCGGCTCGTGGGGCGCGCGACCGCACGCCGACGGGATCGACGGCTGCAGCAGCGCCTTTGTGAATTTCGCGAACAACTCGGTCGAGCTCATCGAGTGGGAATATCCGATGGTCATCGAGCGCTACGGCTACGTTCCCGATACCGGCGGCGCCGGCCGCCACCGCGGCGGGTTGGCGCTCGAGCGGCACTATCGCTTCGAAGTCGATCGCGCCCAGCTGCAGTTGCGCACCGATCGCACGCGGTTCCGTCCCTACGGCATTTATGACGGCGAGCCCGGCGCGCGGTCGAGCTCGCATCTGCTGCGCGACGGCAGCGTCATCGACCTGCCGGGCAAGTGCAAGATCGCGGTGCAACGCGGTGACGTTCTTCGGCATCAACTCGCAGGGGCCGGAGGGTGGGGCCCCGCATCGGAACGCGATCCTGCGGCGGTGCGCGAGGACATCCTCGACGGCAAGATCACCGTCGAGCACGCGCGGCGCCACTACGGCGCCGCTGCCGACGCGATCGGCGCCCGCGCGAGCGCCGGCGACGCGCTCCAGCACGATTATTCACGCAGCTCATAGCAAAGAGGGACACCACGGCATGGAACGAAAATTCATCCCCTTTCCGGTCGCAGGCGCAATCAAGTCGCCGCTGTCAGCCGGCGTCGAAGTGAATGGCACCGTGTATCTCTCGGGTGTCACAGCCATCAACTATGAGACCGGACAAGTGCCGGACGCCGACATCGGCGAGCAGACGCATCTCGTGTTCAAGAGCATCAAAGCGGTCCTGGTGAGCATCGGGCTCGGCCTTGAGCACGTGGTGCGCGTTCACGTCTTCCTCACGTCGCAAGGCGACGTCGGCGTCATGAATGAAATTTATCGCGAGTACTTCAAGGAGCCGTATCCGGCGCGCTCGACCGTGATTGCGGCAGCACTGGCCCGACCCGGCTTCAAGATCGAGATCGACATCACTGCGGTTCGGTGATGGCGCCATGAAACCAAGAACGAATGGGCATGATCAGGAGGAAGACATGCGCGAGCCCGCCTCGGAGGCGTTCAACGCGGCAATCGGCAGGTTTAGGACATTCCAAAGCGGTGTCGTGTGCGACGCGATGGGTCGGCTCGATCTGACCGGCTGGATGACCGGCGTCGGGCCGCTCAGCGGCAATCCACGGCTCGTCGGTCCGGCACGCACGCTGCGCTTCGGCCCGCGCCGGGGCGCCGAGACGCCGCCCACGGACATGTACACGGTCATTCGGTCGCTCGCGCCAGGTGATGTCCTCGTCATCGGTACGGACGAGTGCGAGAGCTGGATCTTTGGCGAGAACGTCGCGCACACCGCGCTCTACCAGGGACTGGCCGGGATCGTCACGGACGCCGCGGCACGCGACGGCGCCGAGCTTGCCCAGATGCGGCTTCCGTGTTTTGCGCGCGGGCTGGCGACGCGCCCGCCATCGGGGATCGAATTGGTTGCATTCGACGCGCCGATCAGCTGTGCCGGGGCGCAAGTGGCGTCGGGGGATCTGATCGTCGGTGATGCGGATGGGATCGTCGTCGTGCCGGGGGGCAAGATCACGGACGTCCTTGTGCAGGCCGAGGACCTGGACGAGCTCGAGAAAGCCCAAGAAAGCGCGATTGCGCGGAAAGCGCCGCTCGATGAGATCGCCGCGATCCTTCGACAGAAGAAGAAACGCAAGTAGCGATCAGCGACAGGTTGGCGGCGCGATGATCGATCGCACGAGAGCGAGCTCTGATGTCTTGGTGATCGGCGCCGGTATTGTCGGTTTGGCCACGGCGTTGAAGCTGCAGATGCAAGGCCGACGCGTCGATCTCGTCGATCCGAATCCGCCCGCCAGTGGCTGTTCGGCCGGAAATGCAGGGCACATTACACTGAATCGATACGCCTCGATCGCGCCGCCGGACGTCTTGTGGCGCCTGCCGAAGATGTTGCTGGATCCGCTGGGGCCTTTGGTCATTCGGCCAAGCCATCTTCCCCGTCTGCTTCCTTGGGCGATCAGATTGATCCGCGCGCTGCGCCCTCCTGCAAGCGCGTTGACGACGGCAGGCCTCACCGCGATGAACCGGCTGGCGATGCCGAGCTACGCGCCGTTGCTGAAGGCCGCCGATGCGACCGACCTGTTCGAGATTCGGGGCAGTCTTTTCGTATACATGTCCGGCGAAGCCTTCACGACGGCGGCACGCGGGATCGCGGATCTTCGCGCCAACGAGGTTTCGGTCGACGTCCTGGACCGCAACGAGGTTCTCGAGCTTGAACCGGCGCTCAGCGGTCGCATTGTCGGCGGCTTGCTCTTTCCCCAGTGCGGCCGATGCGCGTCTCCTGAGCAACTCGGACAACGATTCGCCGAGGTGATTGCCCGCAACGGCGCGCTGTTCCATCGAACCACCGCGCGACGCATTGTGCCAACCGAACAGAACGGATGGACCGTCCACACGGATGCGGGCCCGCTCGCGG
>Ga0081539_10003306_pt1 | contig 20161 bp, 15 predicted proteins | sample TabmetS4T2R2_FD_71023 | JGI IMG/M metagenome (GOLD analysis project Ga0081539, IMG submission 71023) | Tabebuia heterophylla rhizosphere microbial communities from the University of Puerto Rico - S4T2R2 | ecosystem: Host-associated > Plants > Roots > Rhizosphere ...
GCGGGGGCGGCCGCCGGCACGGGCGCCGGAGCGGCCGCCGGCACAGGCGCCGGAGCGGCCGCCGGCACAGGCGCCGGAGCGGCCGCCGGCACAGGCGCCGGAGCGGCCGCCGGCACAGGCGCCGGAACGACAGGCGCACCGAACGGCGACTGTCCGACGGCCGGGCCGAGGCCGCCCCGGGACGCCTCGACCAGGCCGGACGACTGCGCGAGTCCGGCTGCGAACAGCACCTCCGCCGCGGCCCGCCCGGTCGAGCACGGCAGCGGCTGCCCGCAGACCGGGCACGCGATCATTCCGTCGCGTGGTCCGGCCCCGCCGGCGTGCGCCTCCAGCACCTCCCGCGCGGTGCGCGCCAGCACGCTGTCCGGCTTCACGTACGTTGTCGACGACATCCTGCCCCCATCCCCCGTTAGGCGGCCCACGACCGGGTCAGCTCAAGTTCACCGTGTCGGACGCGGCTCCGGGCCGGTTTCGCGAGATCAACAGGCGTTGGAGTGGACCGGAGGACCAAACGCCCGCCCGCGAATCGATGCGACGGATGCGATGAGCTTGGGATTCACTCACTGTATTGGTTCGATGACTCTCCGTATCATCGAACACATCCAAGTGAGGTGACCCCCATGGACGACACGGAGCTGTACCGCGAGCGGATCCTCCGGCACACCCACCCCGTGATCACCGGCCGGTTCCTGGGCTTCGGCGCCACGTACACCCGGGCGGTCAAGATCGGCCAGCCCCTGCTGCTCGGCGTGCTGGTTGCCGCCGGCGTCGTGCAGATCCTCGTGGCCGCACTGCGATCCGGCGGCCGGGGCGCGCGGCGCCGGTTCAAGGATCTCAGGAAGGGCCCGGAGTACCTGGTCACGCCGGTCCGGATGCGAGACGACCTCGGGCAGACGTACGAAATCGAAATGCACGGGCATCTGCCGCAGTCCGCGTTGCACCGCGGCGACCTGCTTCAGCTGACCACGGCGCCGCAGAATGACCCCACGCTACCGGTGAAGCTGTTGCGGCTGATCAACCTGACCACCATGCAGCCGCTGCGCCCGCGCATCCCCACGCTGTGGTCGCATCTGGGACCGGGGCTGCTTCTTCAGGCCGGACTGGGTCTGACGGTTGCCGCGGCGGTCGCGGCGGCCTGGCTGAGCTGAGCTTGCCGGCCTCGCTCCGCTCGGCGGCCCGCGCCGTCTCATGGATCGGTGACGTCTAGCGAAGACACCACCGGTGTGCGACGTTGGGCGAGGCGAAAGGGGGTGCGCGGTGGGCGAGGAAGTCGATCAGCGCAACTTCACCCGCGAGGACCGGGCGAAGTACCGGCACAAGATCCGTTACAGCCTCGACGTGTTCGCGTCGATGCTGCGCGAAGCGCGGTTCGAGTTCGAACGGCCGATGACCGGCATGGAGATCGAGCTCAACCTCATCGACGACAAGTGCGATCCGGCGATGCGCAACGCCGAGGTGCTGAACGCCATCGCCGACCCGGCCTTCCAGACCGAACTCGGCCAGTTCAACGTGGAGATCAACGTGCCGCCGCGGCGGTTGGCCGGCGACGAGAATGCCGAGCTCGAGCGCGGCCTGCGGGCCAGCCTCAATCACGCCGAGGAACGCGCCCGCTCGGTCGGCGCACACATGGTCATGATCGGGATCCTGCCCACCTTGCGGCGCGAGCACATGACCGCCGAGTCGTTGTCCGCCAATCCCCGCTACGCGCTGCTCAACGAGCAGATCTTCGCGGCCCGTGGCGAAGACCTGGACATCCGCATCGACGGCGTGGACCGGCTCGCCGTGACGACCGACACCATCGCGCCCGAATCGGCCTGCACCAGCACCCAGTTCCACCTGCAGGTGAGCCCGGAGCAGTTCGCGGCGTACTGGAACGCGGCCCAGGTCATCGCGGGGGTCCAGGTGGCGCTGGGCGCGAACGCCCCGCTGTTGTTCGGCCGGGAGCTGTGGCGCGAGACCCGGATCCCCCTGTTCGAACAGGCGACCGACACTCGGCCGGAGGAGATCCGCGCCCAGGGCGTACGCCCGCGGGTCTGGTTCGGCGAACGCTGGATCACCAGCGTTTTCGACCTGTTCGAGGAGAACGTCCGCTACTTCCCGGCGTTGTTGCCGATCTGCGACGACGAGGATCCGGCCGAGGTCCTGGAACGTGCCGACACGCCTGGGCTCAGCGAGCTGCGGCTGCACAACGGCACGATCTACCGGTGGAACCGGCCGATCTACGCCGTGGTACGCGGCCGCCCGCACCTGCGGGTGGAGAACCGGGTGCTGCCCGCCGGTCCCACGGTCGTCGACATCATGGCCAACGCGGCGTTCTACTACGGCCTGATCCGGTCCCTCGCCGAGGCGGAACGCCCACTGTGGACCCAGATGTCGTTCAGCGCGGCGGAGGAGAACTTCCACGCCGGCGCCCGGTACGGCATCGACGCCTCGGTGTTCTGGCCCACCCTGGGGTACGTGCCGGTGACCGAGCTGGTGCTGCGCCGGCTGCTGCCGCTCGCGTACGCCGGCCTGGACCGCTGGGGAATGTCGCCGGGCGAGCGGGACCGGCTGCTCCGCATCATCGAGCAGCGCTGCCTCACCCACAGCAACGGTGCCGTCTGGCAGATACAGACGTTGCACACGTTGGAAGGCCACGGCATGGACCGGCAGGAGGCGCTGCACGAGTTGCTGCGGCGGTATGTGCCGAACATGCACGAGAACGTCCCCGTGCACGAATGGCCGCTCGTGACCTGACCGGCGCGCGCGCCGTTAGCCGGGTATGGGACACCGGAACCGGCTCGCGGCGCTGGACGGTCTGCGGCTGTGCGCCGCGCTCGGCGTGGTGGCGTACCACTTCACCGGCTTCGAGCCGGGCGTCCGCAAGGCCTGGGGCCTGTCCGCTACCGACGCTTTTCCGGGTTTGACCACATTCACGTCCTACGGCTGGTTGGGCGTCGAACTGTTCTTCCTGATCAGCGGCTTCGTCATCTGCATGAGCTGCTGGGGGCGGGATGCCGGCGCCTTCTTCCGGTCCCGGGTCGTCCGGCTCTTCCCGGCCTACTGGGCCGCCGTGGCCGTCACATTCTCCGTGGTGGCGCTGTTCTCCACCGAGTACCGGCGGGTGTCGCTGCCGGACGCGCTGCTCAACCTGACGATGTTGCAGCGGCCGTTGGGCGCCCGGTCGGTCGACGGCGTGTACTGGACGCTCTGGGTGGAGGCTTGTTTCTACGTCCTGTTCGCCGGCGTGGTGTGGCGCGGGCTCACGCTGTACCGGGTCTCCGTCTTCTGTTACCTGTGGCTGATCGCCGTCGTCATCGCCGTGCCCGCGAAGACACCGCTGTTCAACGCCGTCGTGCAACCCCGCTGGGCGCCGTACTTCATTGCCGGCGTCGCGCTCTACCTGATCCACCGGTTCGGCTCGGACATCAAGCTGTGGGGCCTGGTGGGGGTCTGCTTCGCGATGGCCGTGCACCACGTGCACGGCCTGGCGATCCAGGTAGGCCGGGAGGACCTGCACCGGCCGCTGTCCCCGGTCCCGGCCGTCCTGGCGATGGCGGCGTTCTTCGCAGTGATGTCCGCGATCGCGCTGGGCTGGCTGACCCGGATCCGCTGGCGCTGGCTCACCACGGCGGGATTGCTGACCTATCCCCTGTATCTGATCCACGAGTTCAACGGCTGGGTGCTGATCCACGCGCTGCGCGACCACCTCCCGCGGTACGTCACCCTGGCCATCGTCACCGCCACGGTGCTGGCCGGGGCCTGGCTGCTGCACCACCTGGTCGAGCGTCCGGTAGCCGCGTTCCTCCGGCGCCAGCTGGCGCCCCGGCCGCAGGACCTGATCAACCAGCGCCGCGCCCCGGACCTGCGAGACGAGAAACCGCGTCCCCGCGTTCCCGCACCCTAGCCCCGCGATCTTGGAGTTGTGGTTGGCCTTACGCGCGCTTCGTCCGCTTTTGCTCCAACCACAACTCCAAGATCGCGGGTACGGACTGCAGCGCACCAACCGCAAGAAGCACCCGACCGCCTCCGCCGGCGCGACGTCCGTGCGCCGCCGGGCCGCGGCGCGCCTATCGCGCGCCGACCGCCTTCTCGGTCCCGGGCAGCGGCTTGGGGGAGAGCCTGTCCAGTTCGGCGACGACGTCCGCGATGGCCAGCGCGGACTGCTCGATCAGCGGGCGCAGCCGCCCGTACAACGCCGCGTTCTCCGGATCGGGCACCGTGGGTGGCGCGATGTCGATGAGCGCGGCGGCCTGGTCCAGGTCGGGCAACTCGCCCAGCGCGTGCAGACCGAGCAGGCAGGCGCCGATCGCGGTGCCCTCCGGGGTGTCCGCCACGGCCACCGGCAGGTCCAGCGCCGCCGCGAGCACGCCGACCCACAGGTCGGACGCGACCGCGCCTCCGGTGGCACGCACCTCGGTCACCGCCAGGCTCTCCGCGGCGAACGAGTCGCGGACCAGCGCCAGCTGCTGGCACACGCCCTCGACGGCGGCGCGGACCAGATGCGGCCGGCCATGCTCGCGGCGCAGCCCGATGTACGCGCCACGCATACCCGGTCGCCACCACGGCGCCCGCTCGCCCAGCAGGTACGGCAGACAGAGCAGCCCGTCACTCCCCGGGGGCGCGCCGGCCGCCTCGACCAGCAGCGCCGCGTCCCGTTCGTCGGCATCCTCGCCCTCGGCCGCCGGACGGCCGAACCCACCGGCGAAGCTCTGCCCGGCCCAGCGGACCACCGAGCCGGCGTTGTTCACCGCGCCGCCGATCACCCAGCGGTCCTCGGTGAGCGCGTAACAGAACAACCGCCCGGCCGCGTCCGCCGTCGGCGCGCCGACGACCGTACGCAAGGCGCCGCTCGTGCCGAGCGAGACGGCGGCGACACCGGCCGGCGTGGCACCGACACCCAGGTTGGCCAGCGGACCGTCGGCGGCTCCAATGATCAGCGGGGTGTCCTCGGGCAGCTGGGCCGCGGCCGCCACGTCGGGGCGCAGCCGCAGCAGCTCGGTGGTCGGGACCACGGTCGCGAGCTGGTCCGGGCGTACCCCGGCGATGTCCAACGCCTCCGGGTCCCACGTTCCGGCGTGGATGTCGTACAGGCCGGTGCCGGACGCCACCGACAGGTCCACCAGGTAGGACGCATCCGCGAGCCCGGCCAGCACCAGCTCCTTGACCCCGCCCCACCGTGGCGTCTTGCGGAGCGTCTCCGGGTCGGTGGCCTTCCACCATGCCAGCTTCGACAGCGGCGCCATCGGATGGACCGGCGTGCCGGTGCGGGCCTGCAACTTCTTGGCGAGACCGGCCGCGGCGATCTCCTCGCTCTGCGCGGCGGCGCGCCCGTCGGCCCAGGTCACGAGTGGCCCGAGCGGGTGGCCGGCCGGGTCCATCGGCACCAGCGCGTGCAGGAAGGCGCTGAGGCTGACCGCGATCACCCGGTCGCCGCGTTCCCGGCATTGGCCCGCCACGTCGACCAGCGCCTTGACGGCGGCGTTGCGCAGTTGGTCGGGATCCAGCTCGGCGCGCCCCGAGGCCGGCACGGACAGCGGATAGTGCACGCTCGCCTGCGCGACCAGCTCGGCCTCGAGGCCGGCGGCGACGGCCTTGGTCGCGGTGGTCCCGGTGTCGATCCCGATCACGACGTCCATGCGCCGCCTCCTCTTACCGTCCTACCGCCAGGGGCACGGAGATCCCCCCGCGATCTTGGAGTTGTGGTTGGCCTTATCGGACCTTCGTCCGGGTTTGCGCCAACCACAACTCCAAGATCGCGGGGTGCCGGGACGGGTGGTGCACGATTGTCCATGCACCGCACCCGTCCTGCCGCGAGCCTAGTCGGCGGAGCGGGCGGGCGATCTCGGTCCCCGGGGCGGCCCCTGGATCAGATTCGGTGAGCGCCGTGCATGCTGGTCGGGATCGGAGTCGGCGACCGCGGCGGCTAGCGCTTGTCGATGAGGACGAACTCGCGCTCGGGCGAGCCGGTGTACAGCTGGCGCGGCCGACCGATCTTGGTGGTCGGGTCGGCCGCCATCTCGCCCCACTGCGCGATCCAGCCCGGCAGCCGCCCGAGCGCGAACAGCACGGTGAACATCTTCGTCGGGAAGCCGAGCGCCTTGTAGATCAGGCCAGTGTAGAAGTCAACGTTCGGATAGAGCTTGCGGGACACGAAATAGTCGTCGCCGAGCGCGATCTCTTCCAGCTTGAACGCGATGTCCAGCAGTGGATCCGGCTTGTCCAAGGTGGACAAGACGTCTTCGGCGGCCTTCTTCACGATCGCGGCCCGCGGGTCGTAGTTCTTGTAGACCCGGTGGCCGAAGCCCATCAGCTTGACGCCCTTTTCCTTGTTCTTCACCCGGTTCACGAACGCGTCGACGTCTCCGCCGTCCCGTTTGATCAGTTCGAGCATCTGCAACACCGCTGCGTTGGCGCCGCCGTGCAGCGGCCCGGACAGCGCGTTGATGCCGGCCGCGATGGACGCGTACAGATTGGCCTGGCTGGAGCCCACCAGCCGTACGGTCGATGTCGAGCAGTTCTGTTCATGGTCTGCGTGCAGCACGAACAGCATGTCCAGGATCTTGGCGATCCTCGGGTCGACGTCGTACTGCACGGTGGGCAATCCGAAGGTCATGCGCAGGAAGTTCTCGACGTAGTCGAGAGAGTTGTCCGGGTACGGGAGGGGATGGCCGATCGACCGCTTGTACGCGTACGCCGCGATCGTGGGGAGCTTCGCCATCAGCCTGATACCGGAGATGTCGACCTGAGCGGGGTCGGTCGGGTCGAGCGCGTCCTGATAGAAGGTGGACAGCGCGGTGACCGCCGAGGACACCACCGCCATCGGGTGCGCATCCCGCGGGAAGCCGGAGAAGAACGTCCGCATCTCCTCCTGCAGAAGCGTGTGGATGCGGATCTTGTCGGCGAACTCCTGCAGCTGTGTGGGCGTCGGCAAGGCGTCGTGGATAAGCAGGTAGGACACCTCGAGAAAGGACGCTTTGCCGGCCAGTTGCTCGATGGGAAATCCGCGGTATCGCAGGATACCGGAGTCGCCGTCGATGTAGGTGATCGCTGACGCGCACGAGGCGGTGTTGACGAAACCCTGGTCCAGCGTGACGAAGCCGGTCTCCTTGAGGAGGTTGCTGATGTCGACCCCACTCGGGCCTTCGACCGCCGGGCGTACCGGCATCGACAACTGTCCACCGGGGTGGTCGAGCTTGACATCGGCCATTACGTCCTCACATCCCGGCAGCGAGCGCACAAACCCTGGTCCTCACCGTAAACCCTGAACCTGAATGGGTCATCAGCCGCCGCTTCAGGGGTTGATCACCAGGGCGACATGCGCGAGACACCATAGATAATGGTGGGTGGAGGTGGGCGTCCATGCAGATCCCCGGCAGCCCCTCGGTCATTGTCGGCGTGAGCGGCACCGCGGCCGGGCTCGCCGCCGTCCGGCTGGCCGCCCGCGAGGCCGTCGCCCGCGGCCGGGAACTGCGGGTGGTGCACGCCTTCACCTGGCCCAGCCACGATCCGGGCGCTGCCAGCCTGGAGTACGCGGCGGCCCGCCGCGGCGCCGCCCGCGTCGTCGAGCAAGCCCTGACCGCGGCCCGTCGCTCGACGCCGGGCGTACACGTCTCGGGGGTCCTCGTCGACGGGCTCGCCGTCCGGGTGCTGCTGCAGCTGAGCCGCAGCGTCGAGCTCGTCGTGCTGGGCGACGACGAGCTGGCGGCGGCGGCCCGGCTCCCCCTCGACTCGGTACTGCTGCAGGTCGTCTCACGAGCCTGGTGCCCGGTCATGGTGGCGCGCGGGCTACGGCCGCCGGTCGGTCCGCTGGTCGCCGCCGTCGACGGCTCGCCGGCCTCCCGGCTGGCCCTGCGGTACGCCGCGGCCGAGGCGCGCCGGCGCGAGGTCGGAGTTGAGGTGGTCCACGTGGTCGAGCGGGCCGGCGGAGACGCCGAGAAGGCCGGCCACCGGGTGCTCGCCGACGCACTGACCGCCGTACCCGAACTGAGGGGCGCACGAACCCGTCTGCTCACCGGCGACCCCGCGAACACGCTGATCCGCGCCTCCCGGCACGCCCGGATGGTCATCGTCGGCCCGCGCGGGCAGGACGGCGCAACGTTGCTCGGCCCGGTAGCGCAGCAACTACTGCGCCGGTGTGCCTGTCCGACCGTTTTCGTCCATGGGACGACTGCCGACGACGGGTGGTCAGCAGGTACCGTGCCTTCCGCGGGGGCGCTGGCCACCTGAACGACACGATCGGTGCCGCACGGGCGGACGGCTGATTCTGCACCACGGAGCGTTATCAGCTTGCTACGGTCCTCCCGGGGGCGATGACGGTGCTAGCGACGACTCCGCCGACCGGCGGTCGGCGGCAATGGCAGGCCTTCGCCGGCGTCGGCCTGGCCGCCGTCGCCTTCTATGTCGCGGACCTCTCCCCACTGGTCACCACGCTGGCGTTCGCGCTCATCGGCATCGGAACGGTCTGGGCCAGCTTCACGGGACCACGACGCTTCGGTGCCGAGCCCCGCGTGGCGTGGCGGCTGATCGGCGTCGCGTCGCTGCTCTTCCTCGTGGGGGTCGTGATCCGGCCGTGGGCGAGTCGGCAGGCGCTGCCGCTGTCACTGCTCCCCGACGCCGCCACCATTCCCGGATACGTGCTGGTCGGCCTCATCCTGGTCATCCTGCTCCGGGTCCGCCAGAGTGTGGAGCGGCACGCGGTGCTCGACGGCCTCATCGTCTGCATCGCGGCCGGCCTGGCCAGCGTGCTGCTGCTGGCCGCCCCGGCCGCGGCGATCCCGGACCGCCCGATGATCCTTTCCGTGCTGGCCGCCCTCTACCCACTGTTCGACGTCGTACTGTCACTGCTCGTCATCAACCTGACGTTCACCACGACGACGTGGCCGCTGAGCCTGGTGACCTTCCTGGCCACCCTGATGTTGATGTTCGCCGGCGACCTCGCGTACGCGATCATCGGTGTGTCCGGAAAGACCTACGGGTCAGCGTGGCTGGACCTGCCATTCCTGATCGCGTACGTCCTGCTCGGCGTCACCGCCCTGCACCCGTCGGTGGTGCGGCTCAGCCGGCCCGAGCGGCGGCCTGTGCAGGCCTGGTCCTGGCAGCGCATGTCGTTGCTCGGGCCCGCCGTCGCGGCCCCGTTCGTGCTGCTGGTGGCGGTGGGCGGGCAGTCGCCCGGATATCGGCTGGCGATGGGCTTGACCGGCGCCGGCATCGTCGCGCTGCTGCTGGTGCGGGCCGCCTCGGCGGTACAGGGGCAGGTGGCCGCGCAGCTGCGTTCGGAGTACCAGGCCCGGCATGATCCGCTCACCGGCCTGCCGAACCGCCGGATGGTTTCGGCGGAGATCCAGCGGCTGGTGGCCGGCCTGCCGGCCGAAGGCCCGGACCGCGTGTGGGTGTATCTCCTGGACCTGGACGGCTTCAAGTGGGTCAACGACTCGTGGGGGCACGACACCGGTGACCAGCTCGTGATCGACGTGGCCGGCCGGCTCCGCGCTGTGGTACCCCCGGCCACCATGCTGGCCCGGGTCGGCGGCGACGAGTTCCTGCTCACGTACGTCGGCATGCAGCCCGGCGCGCTGCGGCTGGCCGACGAGATCCGCGGCTGCCTCTCCCGGGCGCTGGCGATCCGCGACACCGAGGTGGTGATCACCGCATCCATCGGCATCGCGCACGCCTCCGGCGGCAGCGACCCCGTCATCACCGCGGAAGCGCTGCTGCGCGACGCGGACACCGCGATGTACCGGGCCAAGTCCGAGGGCCCGGGCCGATCGACCGTGTTCGACACGTCGATGCACGACCGGGTCCGAGAACGCATCGAGCTCGAGGTCGGGCTGCGTACCGCGCTGTCCGATGGGCAGCTGCATGTGGCCTACCAGCCGATCGTGCAGTTGGGCAACGGGCGGCCGGTGGGCGCCGAGGCGCTTGCCCGCTGGCATCATCCGGACCGGGGGTTGATCCCGCCGGAGCGGTTCGTCCCGATCGCCGAGGACGCCGGCCTGATCGGCGCGATCGGCACCTGGATCCGCGAGCAGACGCTTCATCAGCTGGCGCAATGGCGCGCCGACGGCACCGTGGCCGACGACTTCTACGTCTCGGTCAACGTGTCGCCGCGCCAGCTCAGCGACTCGGCGCTTCCGCTGACCATCTCCGCGGAGCTGCTGCGCGCCGGCGTACCGGCCCGGGCGCTCGCGCTGGAGATGACCGAGTCCGTCATGGTGGACGGGTCCAGCGTCACCGCACACGTGCTGCACGAGCTCCGCGAGCTGGGTGTGCGCCTGCTGGTCGATGACTTCGGGACAGGCTTCTCGGCGCTCGGTTACCTGCGCCGATTCCCGGTCAGCGGGGTCAAGATCGATCGGTCGTTCGTGTCGGGGCTCGGGTCCAGCCTCGAGGACGAGGAGATCGTGCGTGCGGTGATGGCGATGAGCTACGCGCTCGGGCTCAGCGTCGTCGCCGAAGGTGTGGAGACCGCCCTGCAGCGGGAGGTGCTGGCGGACGTCGGGGTGAACCACGCCCAGGGCTGGCTGTGGGGTTCCGCGGTGCCGGCGGCGGACTTCGCGGCACGTTGGCACGCCGGCGGTCCGGCCGCCCGCGCCGCCTCCACGGCGAGCTCCTGACCTGGGGACGGGCGATCCCCCGGTCAGTGCCAATCCTCATCGGCCACTCTGGTGCCCGATCGGCGACTCCGGCATCATTCGGCCGAGGTGCTCGCATCGGCGCGGGTGTCGGCCGGTGCGGCGGGCCGAAGACGTACGCGGATGGGAGAAACGCCGATGGATTACCACGTCAGCGCCTGGCTGGTGGTGGCCCTTCTCGCGCTCGCATCCGGTCTCGTCGTGGCGGTGTACGCGGCCACCCGCGGCGGCCGGACGCCGCTCCGTAGCCGCCGCCGCCCACACTGACCCTCCTCCTCCCCGGGCCCCCCGCGATCTTCGAGTTGTGGTTGGCCTTTCGCGGTTTATCTCCCGATTTACTCCAACCACAACTCCAAGATCGGCGGGGGATACTGGGTCGCTTGACCGAGGCGCACGGGGCTACCCTGGGACGCATGATCCGGTAACGCCGCCTGTCGTGCTTCGCAACCGGTTCCGGGTGCCCGGCGGTGCCGTCCGCCGTGGGTCCGAGCAGACAGCCGATGCCCGGGACGATCATCTTTTTCCTCGCCACGGCACCCGTCTCCCGATCGGGGGAAAGCATGCCTGCCCAGCCATTCAGCGTTCACGTCGATCCCGACGTTCTCGCCCGCCAGGAACTGGACGCCGCCGTACCCATGCCGACGACCGCCGGCAAGGACGCCGACCGGGCCGCCCGGACGGCCGACGAGCACCACGGCGCCCGGGACGGTCGCCAGGCCGCCCGGCAGCAGTCCGGCCGCGCCCGCTCGGGCCGCGCGTCCGGTGCCGGTGGCGGTCGCGCCTACGCGTTCCGGCGCAGCTAGGCACACGCGTGATCATGGGGTGGTGACGGCCGGAATCCGTTCCGGACCGTCGCCACCCCCATGATCAACGGAGCCCGCACCTGCCGACTCAGCCCAGGATGGCGAACACGTCGTCCAGGTAACCGTGGTACATGTCGCTGGACGCGTTGAAATTCGGGCCGCCGATGCGCAGCGGCAGCGTGTTGGCGACGCTGAGCTCGGCGGGGACGGCAGTCCGGCCGCGGTTCACGCCGTCCACGTAGACGGCGAGCGTCGTCCCGGACCTCTGGCACAGCAGCTTGTGCCAGGCGCCGTCGGCCACGGCGATCGACGAACGGGCGATGTACGCCGTGGCGGCGCCACGGCCGACCAGCACGCACTGCGCCCGCCCGTGGTTGGCGCCGATCTGCAGCTTCCACTGGCTGTCGGTCGTGGTCACGCCCTTCTGCATCACGTTGGACGAACCGGCGAGCTGCGCCGTGGTGATGAACACCGAGGCACCCCAGCGGAACGGCCGGACGCCCGGGTTGAGATCGGCGTCGTTCGCGGCCTCGAGCAGTGCACGAGGGCAGCTCGTGGCGCCGGAGGCGCAGCGTGCCGGAAAAGCGACATAACGGCCGGTCTTCGCCGAAATGAACCGCACTCCGCCGCGATCGGCGGTTCGCACGGTAAGGGGCATGCCGCGGCCCGAGTTCTCGGCGACAATGCCGGCGGCGGTGGCGCCGGCGTCGAACGTGTAGCGGGCCACGGTCACCGGGCCGGTCGCGGTCGGGGTGGCGGCGGTCGTCGCCAGCGCGGGAACGGCCGGGACGAGGATCAGGCTCAGGGCGAGCAATCTGGCGGGCATCTTCATGGGCCAGAAACGTACTTACCACTCGAGAGTCAACAAAGCTCCTCTCGTGGCGTTTCGGACATTTCTCACAGCAGTCCGGACGACTCCGCGATCATGCAGACGGCCACGAGGCGGAGCAGATGCCATTCCGCAGCCAGCCAGGCGGACCCCGAAACGTACGCACGGCCAGGCTGCGGCACCGGGCGGCCCATCCGCTCCGCCGCGGCGGAGATCGACTTCGCGTACGAGGCCAGTCCCTCCGCGTCGGATGCCCGGCCGGCATGCGCGAGCGCCTCGCGTACCGCGGCCGCGTGCTGGTCGACCTGGGCGAGCAGTCCGGGATCCCCGTGCGCGGCGACGAGCCCGTCGACGCCGACCCGCGCCATCATCTCGTCCAGCAGCGCATGGGCCTTCGCGGCAGGCCCATCGGACGGCAGCGCGTAGGGCGCATCCGCGGCAGCAGAAATCGGGGCGAAGGCGAGGAATTCGTTCGTCATGCCGAAGACGCTAAGTGCCGCCGCCGCGTCGCGACAGGGGGGTAACCGAACGGCACCCGACCGTCTCCGGGACAGCAACCGGTTCACGCCGGCAGCTGGTCCATCGCCCGGTAGATGCGTTTGTCGGAGACCGGGTACGCGGTCCCCAGCGATTGGGCGAACAGCCCCACACGCAACTCCTCGATCATCCACCGGATCTCGGTGAGCGCATCGTTCGCCGGCAGCGACGCCCGCAGCTCGCGGTACTCCCGTTCGATCTCATGCACCTGGGCCATGAGCTGCCGATCCCGGGCGATGTTGCCGGACAGCCGGTCCAGCCGGTACGAGATGGCCCGCAGGTAGCGCGGCAGGTGATGCAGCCGGCGCCAGCCGGTCTCGATGACGAACCGGGGATGGACCAGGCCGTCCAGCTGCCGGCGGATGTCCGCGACAGCCGGCGCCAGGGCCGGATCGCGGAACTCCTCCACGCGCTGGCGCACGTCGTACGCGGTGGCCAGTACGGCCCGGACCTCCGCGACCACGCTGGTGACGGCGTCGACGAGGTCGGCGCGGACCTCCTCGCGCAGCGCCGTGAACGCCGACGTGTCCCACGCCGGCCCACCCGCCTGCTCCACCAGCCGGTCCACCGCGGCGCCGGCGGAGTCGTCCAGCAGGTCGGCGATCGAACGGTACGGGTTGGCCCGCGACAGCTCGAGCTTGGCCCGGTTGTCCAGCCGGCCCTGCAGGTATCGGGCCGCCGGCGGCAGTGTGAGCAGAAGTAGCCGTCGGGTGCCCGCGCGCATCGACGCGGTCTGCTCCGCCTCGGTCTCGAACACCCGGACCGCGACGCTGTCACCCTCATCGGCCAGTGCGGGATACACCGTGACCTCGTACCCGCCCCGGACCAGCGCGACGGCGCGCGGCAGCGTACCGAAGTCACCGGTGGTGATGCCGCTCCGCTCGAGGTCGCCGGCAGCGGCCGCGATGGTGGCCCGTACCTGCGGCGCCAGCGCGCTCCGGAGCGCGTCGAGGTCACGGCCCTCCCGCAGCACCCGGCCGTGCTCGTCCACCACCCGGAAGTTCATCCGCAGGTGCGCCGGGATCTCGTCGAGCCGCCAGGCGTCCCGGGGAACGACCGTCCCGGTGAGCCGGCGCAGCGCGTCGCCGACCGCGTCGGGCAGCGGGCCGCGCCGCGCCGGCATCCGGGCCAGCACCGCGTCGGCCCAGTCCGGCACCGGCACGAACGCCGTGCGCAGCGCCTTCGGCAGCGTCCGGATCAGCGCGACCACGACGTCCTTGCGCAGACCCGGCACGGACCAGCCGAAGTCGCCGGCGTCCAGCTGGTTGAGCAGCCCCAGCGGCACCTCGACGGTGACGCCGTCGTCCGGCGCGGTCGGCTCGAACCGGTATCGCAGCGGCAGCCGGACGCCACCGGCCAGCCACGCGTCCGGATAGGCGGCCGGGTCGACGGCTCTCTCGGGGTTCACCACCTCGTCGCGCTTGAACGTGAGCAGGTCCGGCCGCGTACGGCGGACCCTTTTCCACCACGCGTCGAAATGCCGCGCCGACACCACCTCGGCCGGGATCCGCGCGTCGTACAGGGCGTACACGGTCTCGTCGTCGACCCGGACGTCCCGACGGCGGGTGCGGCTTTCGATCTCGGCGATCCGCTCCAGCAGCCGGGCGTTGTCGGCGCGGAACGCGTGCGGGGTGTCCCAGTCGCCCTCGACCAGCGCGTGCCGGATGAACAGCTCCCGGGACAGCACCGGATCGATCCCGGCGTACCCGACCGTACGGCGCGGCACGATCGGCAGGCCGTACAGCGTCACCTTCTCGTACGCCTGCACCGCGCCGCGCTTCGCGTCCCAATGCGGTTCGCTGTATGTGCGTCTTACCAGATGTTGGGCCAGCGGCTCGGCCCACTCCGGCTCGATCCGCGCGTTCACCCGGCCCCACAACCGTGACGTCTCGACCAGCTCGGCCGACATCACCCAGCGCGGCTGTTTCTTGAACAGCGCCGAGCCCGGGAAGATCGCGAACTTGGCGCCGCGCGCGCCCAGATACTCGCGCTTGTCGGCGTCCTTCATTCCGATGTGGCTCAACAGACCGGCGAGCAGGGCGGTGTGCAGCCGCCGGGCGTCCGGCGGTTCGTCACCGTCGCGTTCGACCACCGACAACCCGAGCGTACGGGCGATCTGGCGCAGCTGGGCGTAGATGTCCTGCCACTCCCGGACCCGCAGGTAGTTGAGGAACTCGGTGCGGCACAGCCGCCGGAACTGGTTGCCGGACCGTTCCCGCTGCTGCTCGCGCAGGTAGCGCCACAGGTTCAGGTAGGTGAAGAAGTCCGACTCGCGGTCGGCGAACCGGGCGTGCTTCTCGTCGGCCTGCTGCTGCCGGTCGGCCGGGCGTTCCCGCGGGTCCTGTATCGACAGGGCGGCGGCCACGACGATGACCTCGTCGGTGCAGTCCTGCCGGTCCGCCTCGGTCACCATGCGGGCCAGCCGCGGGTCGACCGGCAGCTGGGCCAGCTGGCGGCCGAGCGGCGTCAGCTTGCGGCCGGACAGCGCGCCGAGCTCCTCGAGCAGCTTGACGCCGTCGGTGACGTTGCGCCGGTCGGGCGGATCGAGGAAGGGGAACTTCGCGAGATCACCCAGACCCAGGTACGTCATCTGCAGGATGACCGACGCCAGGTTGGTGCGCAGGATCTCCGGTTCGGTGTACGCGGGCCGCGCCGCGAAGTCCTCCTCGGAGTAGAGCCGGATGCAGATGCCGTCGGCGGTCCGGCCGCAGCGGCCGGCGCGCTGATTCGCGCTGGCCTGGGACACCGGCTCGATGGGGAGGCGCTGGACCTTGAGCCGGTTGCTGTACCGGGAGATGCGCGCGGTGCCGGGGTCGATCACGTACCGGATGCCCGGAACGGTCAGCGACGTCTCCGCGACATTGGTGGCGAGCACGATCCGCCGGCCGGTGTGCGGCTCGAAGACGCGGTGCTGTTCGGCGGCGCTGAGCCGGCCGTACAGCGGAACCACCTCGGTGTGCCGCAGCTCCCGGCGGTTCAGTGCCTCGGCGGTGTCCCGGATCTCCCGCTCGCCGCTGAGGAACACCAGGATGTCGCCGCTGCCCTCGGCGCCGAGCTCGTCCACCGCGGCCGCGATGCCGTCCACCTGGTCGACGAGTTCCTCCCGGTCCTCGCCCACGTCGTCGACCAGTGGCCGGTAGCGGATCTCGACCGGATACGTGCGGCCGGACACCTCGATGACCGGCGCCTGGACCTTCGGTCGGCGCGCAGAACCGGTCTCACCGACAATGGAGTCGGCGAAGTGCTCCGCGAAGCGCGTCGTCTCGATCGTCGCCGACGTGATGATCACCTTGAGGTCCGGCCGGCGCGGCAGGAGCTCCTTGAGATAACCCAGGATGAAGTCGATGTTGAGGCTGCGCTCGTGCGCCTCGTCGATGATCAGCGTGTCGTACTGGCGCAGCGCGCGGTCGTTCTGGATCTCGGCCAGCAGGATGCCGTCCGTCATCACCTTGATCAGCGTGTGGTCGCCGACCTGGTCGGTGAATCGCACCTTGTACCCCACCGCGCCACCCAGCGGGGTGCCGATCTCCTCGGCGATGCGTTCTGCCACCGTCCGGGCCGCGATCCGCCGCGGCTGCGTGTGGCCGATCCGGCCGCGCACGCCACGGCCCAGCTCGAGGCAGATCTTCGGCAGCTGGGTGGTCTTGCCGGAGCCGGTCTCCCCCGCCACCACGACCACCTGGTGATCCCGGATGGCCGCCGCAATCTCGTCGCGGCGCCGGCTGACCGGGAGGTCGTCCGGATAGGACACCGCCGGTACGGACGCCAGCCGCTCCTCCAGCCGGCGGCGCGCGGCGTCCGCGTCGGCCTCGATCTGGTCCAGAACCGCAGCGCGAGCCGCGTCGTCTCGGATCTTGTGAGCGCCGTCGATACGCCGCCGCAGCCGGTGCTCGTCGCGCGGAAGGAGGCCGGAGAGCCGGCTGGCGAGGTCGGCGACAGGTACAGACATGGCGCAGCAAGGATAGACAGGTACGGGCGCCGATCGCCCGATGATTACCGGCGTCCCGCCAAACCGTCGATCGCCGCCATCTCGTCGTCGGTCAGCTCGAATCCGTCGATGGCCGCGTTGGTCGCGATGCGCTCCGGCGTCTTGGACTTGGGGATCACCACGATCCCGTGCTGGACGTGCCAGCGCAGCACCACCCGCGCTGGGTCGACGCCGTGCCCGGCAGCGATCCGGGTGAGCGCCGGATCGTGCAGGTTCGTGGTCTTGAACGGGCTGTAACCCTCCACCACCACGCGGCGCTCCCGGTGCTCGGAGATCAGCTTCGGGTCGTACAACGAGGGACCGAAACGGATCTGGTTGACGGCTGGCGTGTCGCCGGTGGCCGCGTTCAGCTCGTCGATCTCGTCGATGCCGTAGTTGCTGACTCCCACCGCACGTGCCCGGCCGGCGTTGCGGGCGGCGATCATCTCGCGCCAGACCGGCACGGACTTGCGGCGCGGCGGCCAGTGGATCAGCCACAGATCCACGGCGTCCACGCGCAGCGCGCGCAGGCTGGCGTCCAGCGTCGCGCGTTCCTTTCCGGCCCGTTCCGGCGGCAGCTTGGTGGTGAGAAAGACCTCGTCGCGCGGTACGCCGGAGTCGGCGAGCGCGCGGCCTACCTCGCCCTCGTTGCCGTACATGGTGGCGGTGTCGATGTGCCGGTAGCCCGCCTCGAGCGCGTCCCGGACCGCCTCGTACGCCGCGGCGCCGCGGATCTGCCAGGTGCCGAAGCCGAGCAGCGGCATCTCGACCCCCGGGCCCAGGGTCACCGAACCGATGGTCATGCGTCGTCCCTCCCGGTGGGTCGCATGGACACTCCCATGTTCCCCATCTTGCCGCGCGACGCTGCCCGACACCTCCCCCGGGACCCCGCCGATCTTGGAGTTGTGGTTGGCACGAAACTGGTCATAAGCCGCGTAAGGCCAACCACAACTCCAAGATCGCGGGGGGTCGGGTGCTGGTAGGTGACGTGAACGCACTTCACTTCCAGGTGTCGTACTGGTACAGCTTGTTCGCGGCCATGATGCCGGTGATCTTGGTGTAGTAGTTCGGGTCGGTGGCGTACCCGGCCTTCCACACGTTCCAGATGAATTTGTTCGCGCTCCGGGTGTAGGCGAACGCCGGCTTGTAGCGGCTGTTGACCCGCAGGAAATTGCCGTGGTCGCGGAACGAGTGCGCCATCGACGCGTACGTCCGGAATGTGGCCGTCGTAACGAAGCAGTTCCCGGCCTTGGTGCACTCGTTGGTCTTGTATACGTGACACCCGTTCGCCAGCGTCCCATACTTGCCGTTGAAACACTTGATGCCGAAGTAGTTGCGGTCGGTGGTGGACAGGCCGCTGCGGCCCCAGCCGGACTCGAGGATGGCCTGGGCGATGGTCACCGACGGCGGAACGCCGTACTCGCGCCAGCCGCTCTGCGCACCGGGAACCGCCGCGGCGAGAAACCGGGCGGGCGTTACCGTCACCGAGGTCGTGGGCGACGTGGTGGAGCCCTTGCAGAGCGTCAGCGTGGGCGTCACGACGTACGCGTGCGAGACATACAAGCCGCTGGTGATCCGGTCCCACTGCGTCGTCGTCCGGACCGTCCCGGCGACGTTGTCGCCGACCACACCGCAGACGAGACTGACCTTCGCGCCGTTGGCCAACGTGCCGCGGACAGCACCGGACGTCGACGGCGCGGTACGAACGTTGACGCTGCCGTCGGTGGTGCGGATCGTGCCGATCTTGACGAAGACCGACGACGCCGGCTTGGTCTTCACCGGAACGGCCTGCGGCGACGCGGCCGCACACCGCGGCACCGGGCGCGTGGTGCGGATGTAGGCGTGCGGGAGGTAGTGGCCGGCGCTCAGCCGGTCCCAGACGTTGGTGGTACGCACCCGGCCGCGCACGGTCGTGCCGACCACCGAGCACCGGACCGTCACACGCTGCTGGTTGCGTACCGTGCCGACGACCCACGCGGACAGCGAGGGCGCCGAGCGTACCTGCAGGATGCTGCCGACCTGGACGGTGGCCGCTTCCCCGGCCGCGCTGGCGGCCTGTGGCGTGACGAGCATCCCGGTCCCGATCGCGGTCACCAGCATGGTGCCGGTGAGCAGTCGACGGATGGTGTGCAGCATGAAAACGTCCCTCCGTGGTCGGCGTCTCCACGAAGGTCGACGGACGCCGTTGCGGGACGAGGCGGCGAGCGGGTGCAGCTGCGTTGCCGCTGCCGCGGCTGCGGTCTGGCACAGACGCGTGGGAAAGGTGGGAGAATTGAGACGAGCGCCGCGGACCCGGCGCGGCGCGCATGAGAACGAGGACGAATGGGCAACCCGATCCCGTTCTTGAAATGGGTCCGCCCCGTCCGAAGGACCGGGCGCTGGTAGCGGCCCTGTTCTTGAAAGCGGTTCTCCGCGCCGCCCGACTGACCGGGCGCCGGTGGCGGCAGAGCCCCGACGCGACAGGAGGACCCGCCCGATGACGGCTGTCGCATCCCGCACGCCAGCCTCCGGAACCGGCAAGCGGGGCGTCCGGAACGTCTTCGCATCGGCAGTGGTCGCGCTGCTCGCGGCCGCTGGAGTGGTCGCGGTCTACCGGTTCTTCGTCGGCACCTCGCTGGGCCAACTGGTCGACACCGCGGCGATGCGCGGTGCCGACGTCGACCATCCGAGAGTGGTGGCGGTGTTGGACCGGGCGCTCAACGGGACCACACTGGCCAGTCTCGTGCTGGTCTGCGTAGCCGCCGCGGGGATCGGCGCGCTCCGCCGCCGGGTGGACGTCGCGGTCGGCGCCGCCCTGCTGGTGGTCGGCGCGAATCTCACCGCGCAGCTGCTGAAGACCCGCTTGGACCGGCCGAACCTGGACGCGTTCCCGGCGCCCAACTCGTTCCCCAGCGGCCACACCACGGCCGCCGCGTCCGTCGCGTTCGCGCTGATCATGGCGCTGCCGCACGCCGTGCGCGGGATGGTCACGCTGATCGGCGCCACCTACGTCACGGTCATCGCGGTCGCTACCGTCTGGGCGGAGTGGCACCGGCCGAGCGACACCGTCGCCGCCCTGCTGATCGTGCTGGCCTGGGGTGGGTTGGTGGCCATCGTGGTACGGGCGGTGCGGTGGCGCCGGCCCGCTCCGTCCGCCCGGCGGCCCGCTCGGCTGACCACGTTGGTGCTCACGATGGTAGGAACGGTCACTGCGGTGGCCGGGCTCATCGGCCTGGCTGCAATGGTTCTGTCCGAACGTGTCACGCCGGATCCGGTCTCCGGCCGCTTCGCATTCCTGGCCGGCGCCGCGGCGATCACGGCAGCGGTGGCCGGCTGTTTCCTGATCTGGGTTCGGCTCGCGGCGGGGGATCCGCCCCCCCTGACCGCAGCCGCGCCCCACGCGGGGGGCACCGGCGGCCCCTGAATTTTTGGG
>Ga0081539_10003307_pt1 | contig 20157 bp, 14 predicted proteins | sample TabmetS4T2R2_FD_71023 | JGI IMG/M metagenome (GOLD analysis project Ga0081539, IMG submission 71023) | Tabebuia heterophylla rhizosphere microbial communities from the University of Puerto Rico - S4T2R2 | ecosystem: Host-associated > Plants > Roots > Rhizosphere ...
CCGAGACCTGGATCTTGTTCCGTCCCGGCACGAGGGGCACCTGGATCTCGCGCTCATGACTGCGCGTCTTCGCCTCGCGCAGCGAGAGTCCCTGCGTGCCATACACGGGCACGTCGTTGACGTACACGTTCAGGCGGTCGAGCGCGTAGCGGGTGTCGCTCGCGCGCACGCGCAGCGGCAGCGATGCGGCGTCCACCGAGAGCGGGATGTCCTTCGTCGCGATTTCGAGCTCCGGCACATGGAACTCGGTGCTGAGCATCTTCTCGTTCACGCCGACCTTCTTCAGGCGCCGCTCGTAGGCCTGGCGATAGCTCTGCACCGTGGCGGGGGACGCCGCGCCCAGCCGCTGCAGCACGATGTCCGGACGGTTGAAGCGCAGATCGAACTGCTCGAACGGATAGATGACACCGCGCACGCGAAAGCCGACGCCCTTCGCGCTCGCCTTCGAGATGCGGTAGTACTGGTCGGGCGTGACCGCGGCGAAGTCGTCCTGGCCGAGGGCGATCAGCGACACGATCTCCTTGCCGGTCGCGACGTCCCAGAGCTTGAGCGCGCCATCCTGGGCACCGCTGAGAAGCCGTCGCCCGTCGGGCGAGAAGGCGACCGATTCGACGTTGCTCGTATGGCCGACGAGCTCCGCTTCCTCCTTGCCCGTCGCTACGTCGCTGATGCGCACGACGAGGCCGATGCCGCGCGCGAGGCGCCGGCCGTCCGGGCTGAACGCCGCGCCGGCGCTCTGGATCGAGCTCTCGGCGATGTCGTCCATGAAGCGCGGACGGCGCTCGCCGGGAGCTGGGTTCTGATGGCGGATTTCCTCGCCGGTGCTCGCGTCCCACAGCCGGCCACCGGTGCTGAGCATGCGCCCATCGGCGCTGAACGCGAGCGAGCGCGCGCTGAGCGGCATCATGTCGGAGATGAAGGCGTCGTTGTCGAAGTCCGGCGGCATGACGACGACCGGGTCGCCGCGCGGCGCGCGGCCGGACCTCATCGCCGAAAGAAGCGACGCCATATCGGCGCCGCCCTGCTGCCGGCCGTTCGCGCCTTGCGCGCCGCCCGCCTGCGGTTGACCCTGTTGGGCGCGGCGCATCGCTTCGGCGATCGCTTCCATGCGACCGCCCCGCGTCCCGCGCGAACCGAGCGCAGTAACGAGCTGCCCGGATCCGAGGTCGAGGAGCGCTACGCTGGTGATGCTCGAGACGGCGATGAGTTTCCCCGCCGGATGGACGGCGAGCGCGCGGATGTGCGATGCGCCCTGCGCGATGAGCTCGCCCATTTCGTTGCCCATTTGCGCGCGGACGCTTTGCTGTTGCATGGCGGCTAACGGGTTATTCGCGCTGAGGGCAGGGACGGCGAAGCGCTGCACGCTCTTGCCGCTCGCCACGTCCCAGAGCGCCACTTGATCGGCCGCGCCGACGATGAGCGTGCGTCCATCCGGCGTGAAGCGCGCGTGCGTGTAGACGTATTCCCACAGCTGGCCAGGCTTCTTCTGCGCCGCGAAGTCGCGCACGCGCCGGCCTGTCGCGAGATCCCAGAGCACGGCGGAGCCATCCATGCAGCCGAGGGCCGCAAGCCGCTCGTCCGCGCTCACCGCGACGGAGCTCACCATCGGCGCATGCGAGCAGCTGAAAGTGCGGACGACTTCTCCGCTCGTCAGGTCCCAGAGCTTCGCCGTGCCGTCCTGCATGCCGGCGAGCGCGCGCTGGCCGCGCGCAAGGATGGTGATGTCGCCGATGCCGGAAGATGCACCGGCAAGCCGCGTTTCCTTGCCGCTCGCGAGATCGCGCAGCCAGGGCGCGCCACCGCGGCTGCCGCCCAGCACGAGCGTCGCGCCATCGGCGCTGAAGTTCACGGCGCTCGCCTGCAGTTGCGCGACCGTGCGGCCGCTTGGCAATTCCCAGACACGGGCGTCGCCTTCGTTGGATGCCCAGGCGACGAAGCGCGCGTCCGGACTGAACGCGAGCGACAAAGTGCTCCCTTGACCGAACTTCTTGCCGCTGTCGAGCGCGAGAAGCTCCTTCGTCGTTCGCAGGTCCATGACGCTGATGCGCCGATCCAGGGTCTCGAGCACAAGGAGGTTGCCGTCGCGGCTGACCGCCTTGGCGACGAGCTTCTCCGAACGAACCGGCAGCCGCCCGCGGAGCCTGCGACCCGGCACATCCCAGATGAGGAGCTCCGCGTCGGTCATGCGGCTGAGGTCGGTTTCACCCTTGAGGACGCGGCGCGGGTCGATCTCCCTGTTTCTCACGGTGATGAGGACTCGGCCGTCGGCGCTGAAAAGATACGGCCTTTGCATGCCGTCCTTCGGCAAGGTCCAGACGGGCTTGCGGCTCGCGGTATCCATCAGCACCGGCGTGCCGTCATTCACGCGCGGCTGCGAGACGACCACGGTGCGACCGTCCGCGCTGATCAGCGCCTGCTCGCTGCCTAGCGAGCCAAAGCGATAGACCTCGTTGCCCGAATCCACGTCGTGCACGCGCGTTGATTGGATGTCGCCAACGATCAAGCGCCTGCCATCTGTGGTGAATTGGCCCTGGCCTCCGGCGAAGAGGTATTCGAAGCCGGTGAAGCTGCGCACCTCGCGTCCGCTCGCGACGTCCCAGAGCTTTGCCGTGTCGTCCATGCCGAGCGAAAGGATGAAACGCCCGTCCGGACTCAACGCCACTGCGCTAAGACTTCCTGAATGGCCTTTCGGAATGACGAGCTCGATGCCGTCGGCGCTCGTTGGCGCCTGCGGCTGCGCGCCCGGGCCGCGCCCACGCTGGCGCATGAACTGCTCCTGCAATTGCGCTTCGCTCGGCATGTCATAGCCGGCCGCCGGGCGGGATGGAAGCGGCGGCTGCACGGCGCAGTTGGACACGCCGCACGCCGCTGCCAGCGTCATCGACCATTGCAAAGCCCGGCGTGCGTAGCGCCGCTTATCCATAGGATGCCTAGTCATTGATCACCACGGTGAGCGTTGTCGCGGTCCAGTCCGCCGCCGGCGGCGCGGCGGGTGCAGTGGGAGGAGTGCTGTCGCCGGTCGTCGGCGGCGCGGCGTTCGGAGGTGTCGGGTAGGCGCCGGCGGGCGGCGCCGCGGCAGCCTGCGTCGGCACGTGCGACGTCGCATCCTGGACGGTGACGATGCCGCGCGTCGCGAGGCCGCGAAACGTCGTGCGCAAATCGCCCACCGCCGCGGCAACCGCGCGCGTCGCCACGGCGCCTCGAGATGCGGTGGCGCTCAATGCGCGCACGCGCTGGCGAATGGCTTGCGCCGTCTGCAGATCGGTGCTGGCGAAGACGCGGATCGTGTCGTTGCCTCTCGGCGGGCTGTAGTCCCAGAAGAAGCCGGCGCGATTGCCTGTTTGCAGCGAGTCGGGGAGCAGCGCAGTTTCGCCGGCGCGTACCAGACCATCGGGATAGAAACCGGGCCGCTGCTGCTCGACCGGGAAGAGCAGATTCACGCCGCCCTCGGAATCGACGTCCACCACGGTAACGAAGGCATCGGCGCTCGTGCGGACTTCGAGCTGCAGGCTGTTCTGCGGCGTGCGCCCCTCTCCGGAGCGCCGGATGCGGTATTGCGCGGGCTGCGTATCGGCGACGACGGTGACGCCGCGCGTACCGACGCTCGGCTGCGCGGGCGGCGCGTTAGCAACGCGCGCATCGACGCGGATCTGCGATGACGGGTTGTCGAGCGTAAGGAGCTCGGCCGCATTCGCCGATCGCGAGACCACGACCGCAAGGCCCGCGCCCCATTGCTGATTGGCGAGCGGGAAGGTCGCCACCACCTGCAGCCCGTCGGCCGAGAGCAGGCGGAGGACGTCGCGCTGCACGTCGACCGCGAAGCGCGCCGGCCGGTCGGCGCCGACGATCTCCACGTCCTTGAGGAAGCTGCGCAGCGTGTCTTCGATGTTCTTTCGGCGCTCGGGCGGCACGTCGGCGATGCGAATGGCGATCTGCGGCGAGCTGCCGGCGGGCAGCAGCGCCACGGCGCGCGCGCCATTCGGTATCGCGGCGTTTGCGGGCTGCAGCGTCGCCACGCCGTCCTTGCCGGACGCCTGCACCACGCTCGCGACGGCGATCGCCGCTCCGGGCGCGAACGTGGCATCGGCCGGCGGATAGACTGCCCAAGTCGACCCCGGCGCGCCGCCGAGAACCAGACTGTTCACCAGGGTGACTCGCCCCGGCCCTTGCGGGCGCGCTTCCACCCACGGCAGCCGCGCCGCCTGCGCCGCGCCGGCGCTCGCGCCCGTGCGCGGCTCGAACAGCGCCTTTTCGATCAGCTCCGCTGGCGCCTCGAGCTGCGGCTCCGGCATGGCGCTGCGATTGATGCGCACCTGGATCCTTTTTAGCTCCTGCTCGACCCCTCTGAACACCTCGCGCGCCGAAGCATTGGAGGGCGATGCGCCCATGCTCTTCGCAAGCGCATAGGTGAAGAAGCCGTGGAAGCGGCCGTCGACCGGGCCGTCGAGCGCTTCCTGGTGCGCGGCGGCGCCGGTGATGACGACGAAGCGCGATTCCATCACCGGCACCACGGCGCGCGTTCTCACTTTCGATCTCTCGTAGGCCTCGTAGATGGCGACGCGCGTGTCCTGCGGCACGGAGCGCGTGCGGATGTCGGTCGCGCGGGTCGCCGTTCCGGAATGGCACGAGTCGAGCACGATGAGCGCGCTGCGCGCCTTCAGTCGCGCGAAGATCTCGTCCAGCTCGTCGTCGGTGATGTCGCGCACGTCGCCCGTGCGTCCGTCCTGCGGGATGATGGTCTCGTCGAGGCCGTCGTCCTCGTCGCCGTTCAGGTCTTTCACCTGCGAGCCGTGCCCCGAGTAGTGGAAATAGACGATGTCGTCCGGTCCGGCTTCCTTCACCAGGCGATCGAGCGCGGCGAGGATGCCGGCGCGCGTCGCGCGCTCGTCGGTCACCACGGCGATGTTGCTCTCGGCGAAACCCCAGCGGCTGACGAGCACGTGGCGCATCGTCTCCACGTCGTTCAGCGAACCTTGCAGCCGCGGCACCGCCGCATAGTTGTTGATGCCGATGAGGAGCGCGCGCTTCACCGGCTCGGCGATTGCAGCGGATGACGCGAGCGCGGCGCAAAACACGAGCAGCGCGGCTAGGCATTTACGCACGCCGGGTGTGTCGCTTCGCCGCCCGCCAAGGTTCATGGCGCGAGCGCCTCGACGCTGCGCACGAGGTCCGTCCGCCGCCGCAGCCGCTCGAGCGCAGCGGCGCCGGCGACCGGCACCTCGATCGTGTAGACGCCTTGCTCGCTCGGGCCGTCGACGACGCGCCCGCCCAGGTCTCGCAACAGCGCCGCAACGTCCTGGGCAGTCGACTGCGGCTGGAATGCAACCCGCAGGCGTGTCGCGGCGGGCGCCACCGATCGGCTCGTCACCGGGTCGCCGGGCGTGCGTTCCGGCCGGCCGAGCAGCCAAGCGAGGACGCCGAATTGCGCCACCAGGACGGCCGCCGCGAGCGTCGGCGCGAGCGGTGCGCGCAGCAGGGCGCGCAGCGCATCGTCGAATCCACCAAGCCAGCGCAGGCGCCGATCCTGTGCCGGCTCTCGCGCGATGCGTTCCTTCACCATTCGCCAGAGCGCCGGCGACGGCCCCTGCTCGCAGGCATACACGCCGCGTAATTGCTCGCCGACCTCCTGGCACTCGTCGAGCTCACGCCGGCACTGCGCGCACGTCGACACGTGCTCGGCGACATAGCGACGCTCATGGTCGGCGAGCGTGCCGTTGACGAAGGCGGGCAGGAGGAGCGCCGCCGGATGCGCTTCGATCATCGGCGTATCGGGCGAGCTCATAGGTCGGCTCCGGCGAGTCGCGCCTTCTCGAGGCGCAGCTTCAATTGCTGTTTCGCGTAGAACACGCGTGTCTTCACGGTATTGACCGGGACGGCGAGGAGCTGTGCGATCTCTTCATAGGGCAATTCCTCGTAGAACACGAGGCGCAGCACCTCTTGATGATCCGCCGACAGTGCGCCGATCGCCCGCTTCAGCAGCGCCGCCTCTTCAACGCGGCTCACTTGCGAGGGCGGATTGGCGAGCGGATCGACGACATCCGCGCCGTCTTCGAGCGGCGCCGCGCGCAGCTCGCGCGCCGCGCGGCGCACGGCATCGATCGCCTTGTGTCGCGCAATGCCGAGAATCCAGGTGGACACGCGCGAGCTGCCGGTGAAGCGCGCGGCACTACGCCATACCGCGACCATGGTGTCGGCGACGACCTCCTCGGCGATCGCGCCGTTGTGGGCGAGGAGGTACACATAGTTGTACACGCGCTTTTCGTAGCGGCGATAGAGCGCCTCGAAGGCGACGAGATCCGTGCTCGCGGCCGCAAGGAGGCTCGCGTCATCCACAACCGATTCGTGGCCGGGCTCGGGCTGCGCGCCGAGGGCGTCGTAGGCCTTACGGGCGGGCGACGAAGCTGACGACATAGTCGGTGCCACGGAAGCTCGCCTGCACGATATCCACCTGCCCGCCGCCGATGCCGGAGCGCGCGAGCAAATCGGCGCGCAGGAACTCGAGCGTCGCTCGCTCGAAGTCCGCGCGCGCTTGCGGATGCATCATCCCGTCGCGGATGCCGTTCTCCACCGCGAGCTTGATCCCCGCCATGTATTCGTTCACCAGGCCGCAGATGTTGACCGGATAGACGAGATCGAAGAGGAGCATGCAGCGGTCGGCGGACTTCACTTTTGCATCGAATGCCACGCGCACCGCCTGGATCGCGGGCAGGCCGCGGCCATCGGTGATCGGCGTGACGAAGACGTCGGCGAGCGCGTTCTCCGCCACGAGATCGGGAAGCGCTCCGTCGCCCTCGGCGGAATATTCGCGGTAGAAGGTCTTGAAGACGAGGCGCGGAAAAGCGAAGCGCAGGCGAAGTTCGTTTCCCTGTGGCGCGACCTGCGGCGGATTGGATATGCCGCTCACATGCACATACGTCTTCGCACCATTGCCGACATCGCGCACCTGCCGGTCGATGTTGAGGCGCCCGGCGAGCGCCCGGCCCATGACGTAGGTCGATTCGGTGGGACCTTGCATGTTCGCGAGCTGGATCACCGAGCGCGTCGGGTCGCCGAGAATCGCGGCGAGAGGCACGGTCTGCGTCAGCGTTCCGGCCGGCGTGTTGGGCGGCGCGCTCGCCTGAATCGGCGCTTGCGGCTGCTGACTCGGACGCGGCGGAAAGACCTGCGCATGGACACTGCCCGCGACCATCAGTGCGCTCATCGCAACCGACGCCACGTTCATTCGCATGCTTATTCGTGCTTGAACCAGCGCGTGACCGTCACGCCTTCGCCGGGCGCTTTCGCGACGTACGAGAGCGGCGTGACTTGCGCCGGCTGACCCGACTCCGAGCGCACCGTCGTGCCATGGCCTGCCGCCGTGCGGGCGAATCCGCCCGGAATTACCGCGGGCGACGTGACGGCCGCGGCGCCGCGGCCGCGCGGCCGCTCGTTGCCGGCCACGGTCTTGATGCTTTCCTCGAGATCGGGACGCGGCTGCGGCCACACCACGATGTAGAAGGTCTCGACGCCCGGCACCTGGTCGAGCGCGTACCAGTTGGCGCCCTCGGGGAAGGCGTATTCCTGGTCGGCGCGAAGCGGGTTCGCGTAGCTCGAGCGCCCTGGAAAGATACCCTGCGCCCAGCCCGAGCCGTCGATCGTGACGATGTAGGCGTAACAATCGCAGTTCGTGCGGATGACGAGCTTGAACTTGTCGCCCTTCTCGGGACTCGCCGCATCGCCGCGCAGCACCTCGCCGTCGTTCATGAGCACGACGCGTCGGTCGGGTGTCTGGCGCACCAGCGCGACATCCACGGCGATCGGCTCGCCGGGCACTCCGCGCGGCAGCGCGCCGGGCGCGTAAACGGGATAGGGCGAGTAGCCGGTCCCCGTCGGCGCCTGTCCTGGATACGGTGCGCTCGGCACCGGCGCGCCTTGCGGCGACGGATACGCCGGGTATTGCGGGTATTGCGGCGACTGCTGCGGCGGTGCCGGATACGCAGGCTGCTGTTGTGCAATGGGCGGGCTCGGATAGGCAGGCGCAGCCTGAGGCGGATAGCCGGGCGCCGGCTGAGGATAGGGTGCTTGCTGCGGCGGATACGGCACCGGCTGCGGTGGATACGACTGCGCCGGCGCAGGATAAGGCGGGGGCGCTTGGCTCGGGTAGCCCGGCGGCGTCATTTGGGGCGGGTATCCGGCAGCAGGCCCCGGATATGACGGCGGCGCTTGGCCCGGGTAGGGCGCATTCGCATAAGGTGAGCTCGGCACCGACGCCGTGGATCCCGGATAAGGCTGTGCGCCCCCTGTCACAGGACCCGGTTGGCCGGGATAGGGGGCCGCGGCGCCAGGATATTGGGGCGCAGCGCCGCCGGGATATTGAGCTGCGGGATATTGAGGCGCAGGTGCGCCGGGATACTGGGCCGCAGTGCCGTCGGGGTTTTGGGGAGCGGCGCCGCCCGGATATGGCGCAACCCCACCGCCAGGATTTTGGCCCGCAGCAGGGCCGGGAATCGCGGGCGGCGGCCCGGCGAGATTGACGTACGGCTGGGTGAGCCGGGTGATCAGCCGGCTCACATCCTCGCTATGGCGCGATCCATAGTTATTGGTCGCCGCGACCAGCAGGTTGCGCGCGAACTCGATACCGGCAGGAATTACAAACGGGGCGGCCGCGGCGCAGCCCACGAGGACCAGCGCTAAAGAGGCAGCGCTCGGCCACCAACGGCCGAGCCTCGCCACCGTGCTTGTCATTTCGTTTTTCCCCATTCGCGTGCGACTGTACGTCGTGCCAGCCGCGGCCGCGGTTCACGGCGTGACAAGCTGCGAGTGAATTATTGCCCGACCGATCTGGCTTTGGCCAGCATCCGACAACCGACGCCTACCCCGGCGAGCGCTCAGGCGCGGAACTGCTGGACCTGATCAGTACGGTAAAGCCGCTCCGTTTTGCACTGCGGGCAAGCGACGCGAAAGACGCATGGCAGCTTGGTGGTGAACGGCTTCGATCCGGCGCTTGGATCGTCCCAAACGGCAAAGCGAGCGTGGCAGGACGCGCAGTTGAAGCCGAAATACGAGGCTCCGGGCTTCAAGTCGCCGGCCTTCTTCGCGACTACGTCGTACTTCGCCTGGAAGCCTGATCCTTCGAACACCGTGATCCTCTATCGGGCGAACTTTACCGGCAAAACGTGGCTTGAGGCTGGCGGGCCGGCTCATTAGCCCGCGCGCCAGCTGCCTTATAGCGGCAAGTGAATGTCGATCGACGCCGCGCGCTGCGGATACGCCGCCAGCCGCGGCGGCGCATAGGCGACGCGCGGTGCCGGCTGGATGAGCGCCGGTCGCGCCTGTTCCACGCATACGGGCTGTCGGAGCTCATGGAAGCGCTCGACGCGATGGTCGCGCCATTCCACACGATGGTCACGCCCACGTTCGTACTCGCGCTCATGTCCGCGGCCGTCGTGCGCTCACGCGGCAGACGAAACACCGATAGCTGCAACTGCAAGGACGACTTTCTTCAACATGGCAATCTCCAATGAGTAAAACGACGCGCCCATTGGAGGCCGCGCCTGCCATACAAAGTACCGGTTAAGTGCAAGAGATGTAAGCGCCTGTAGCGCCGCAATTACGTCAACGCGGACGGCGGCGCCGCGTTCAATCAAGTGAGGACCGGCACGCTTAACTTTCGCTCATGCGGAAGTACGCGTAATGTGCCGAGCACAATAACGGAGGAGTCAATGAAGAAAAATTTTGGGAGGACTGCAACACGGGTTGCATTACCTATCGTGCTGCTGCTCGCCGGCTGCGCCCCGCACCGGCCGGTGGTCGATCCGAAAATGTCGGCGCATCCCGAGCGCTACGAGAGCGATCTCGCGGAATGCCAGCAGCTGTCTCAACAGACGCCCGGCGGCGGCGGCGGCGCGGCAGGCGGTGCCGTCGTGGGTGCAGCGTTAGGCGCTGGCGTGGCGGTCGCGACCGGTCACAAGAGCCTGGCCGGCCAGGCCGCAGGGGGCGGCGCGGTGATCGGCGGCGCGAAGGGCGCGGGTGCCGGCGCGCGCGAGCGACGCCAGATCGTCAGCAACTGCATGAAAGGCCGCGGACACGCGGTCCTGAACTAGCGCTGCGCTAATTCAGGTTGTAGAGCCGCCGCGCGTTCTCGGCGAGCACTTTGCGCTTCTGCGCCTCCGACAGATCCTCGCGGCTCTTCAGCTCCTCGAGCGAATGCGGATAGCTCCCGTCCCAGTGCGGATAGTCGGAGGCATACACGATCTGGCTCTCGCCGATCAGTTTCAGCGCCTGCGGCAGCAGGCACTCATCCGCCTCGCAGGAGAAATAGATCCGACCTGAGCGCACATAGTCGCTCGGCTTCCTCTTCAGCGCCGGCGCCTCGGATGCGCGCTTCGAATACTCCTCATCCATGCGCTCGATCCAATAAGGCGCCCAGCCGCACCCGGCCTCGAGGAACGCGAGCCGCAGCTTCGGAAATCGCTCCGGTACTCCTTCGAGGATGATCGACGTCAGTTGCCGCATCTGCCCGAACGCATGCGAGCACGTGTGCGTCTGGATGAACGCCGGGAAAAGCTCGAGCCCGCCGCCGCCGAGGTGCGAGCCCGACGCGTGTACGCCAAGCATCACGTCGAGCCGCTCCGCCTCCTCGTAGATCGGCGCGAAGCGCGCATCGCCGAGCACATGCGAGCCATCCGCCGCGAGCATCGCGCCGACCGCGCCGAGCTCGCGCACCGCGCGCCGTAGCTCCTTCGCCGCCGCCTCCGGATCCTGAAGCGGCAAGAGAGCGACCGCCTTCAACCGCGGGCTCTTCTTCGTGAATTCCTCGTGCATGAACGAGTTGTACGCGCGGCAAAGCGCCACCGCCCATTGCCGATCTTTCAGGAACGACATGAAGAGCCCGAGCGTCGGGTAGAGCACCGCAAGCTCCATCCCTCCGCGATCGAGCGCCTTCAGCCACGCGTCGGCCGTGCCGGCGAACTCGCCCAGCGTTCCGAGCATGCGCCGATCCCAGCCGTCCCACGGATAGAAAAACATGTTCGACGGCCGGCGGCGATACGGGTCATCGAGATACTTCACCACCTGGTCCTGCGACTCGGTGACGTGACCGTCGGCGTCGATGACTGTCATGGCGTTGCCTTTCACGGGCAGGCCTGCCGATAAAACGCGTACGCCTCCGCGCACTGCATGCTGCGCGACGCGCGCGATTCCGGGACTCGGCAGGTGATCTGATAGTAGCGCCGCGCGTTCTCGCAGGCCTGCGCGTCGTGCGTTCGCGGCGTCGCGCGCGCGTCCTTAGCGGCGGGTCGCGGCTTCTCCGGATCCGCGCTCAGCTCCTCCGGCGACAGGCGCCGGCCCGGATCGGGAAGATCCTGCGCACCGCATGGCGCCGCAGCCAGAAGGATGATGAGCAGGATCACTCTCACATTGCCTATGATGCACGTGAAGCACTGCCCGCGCAGCCGCGCTCCGCGCATTGGCACGTGGATTGCACGCGGACAGGCATTGGCGGCACGAGCCGCCGTGGTCATACCAGCGAAATCAAAATCATGGCAGACGATCGCGGCAAGCGCGGTTCACCCGACCGGGAGTAGCCGCATTGGCGGAACATTATTCGCGGCCGCGGGGCGACGACGCCATGACGCCGCCGCTCAAGGACAAAGACATACTTATCGCGGTAGACAACTGCGAGAGGCTCCAGCGCATCCTCGCAGGCCACCGACTCACCATTCCCACTAGCGTCGATGAAGCCGAGCAGCGGCTTCGAGCCCACGAGTTCGCCTTGGTCATACTTGACGTGCACTTCGATGAGTCACGAATGTTCGAGTTGCTGCGCCTGGTGCGCATCGTTCCCAAGAATAATCTGACCCCGGTGGTTTGCGTCTTGTCCGGGCCGTCGAAGCTTTCGGATGTGGCGATCGAAGGACTCGACCATGCCGTCAAGGCGATGCTCGCCAACGCGTTCCTCAACCTCCACAAGTTCCCCGACGATGCGCAGGGCAATGCGCGGCTGCGGCGGATCTGCGATTACTTGATCCTCATCGACGGCGACATCCACGGCGGTTTCAAGACGGTCCACGAGCTGCGGTAAAGAGCTCGCGGGCCCGCGCGCCGTGATGGAAACGCACGGCGCCTGATGCGCATCCATCCCAAGCGTGGTCGTGCTCTAGGTCGAGCGGCCGGCGAGCGTCGGCTCGCTCTTCGATAATTTCAGCTGCCCAAAAACGCCGCGAGCGTGCCTTTGGGGCACGCTCGCGCGGTTGACTTCAGTGACGTGACGCCTACTGCATGAGCTGCGGTGAGTCGATGAGGTAGATATAGCCCGGCCCGGTCGCTCCAACCGTGCGGAAGGCGAGGCCCCGCGCGCCGTAGCGAATCAGGCTGCCGGCGTCCGTGCCCGCCACGCGGACCGTGAGGGTCGCGCCGGTCGTCGTGTTGGTCAGCGTCACGTTGGACTCCCCGGCCTGCGTCAGCGTGAACGTGCGACCTTGGGCATCCGTTACGCTGCGGTTGCCGCTGCCGTTCGGTTCGATGGCGCCGGAGAAGCCGGCACCCAGCTCGCCCGTCGCCGGGTCGAGCAACACGCCGCTACCCGTCGGGCCAAGGAAGACGCGGATCTGGCCGCTCGCCGCGTCGAAGGCGAGATCGCGATTGCCGGTGACCCAAATCTGCCGGCCGGGATCTGGCACATCATGCGGCGAATCCGCGCCGGTGCCGGCAAGGTATTCGGTGAGGTTGCTATAGCCGTCTCCATCCGCGTCTCCGGCGGCGTCGTTGGCCAACGGGTTCAGACCACGGGCGGTTTCATAGCTGTTATGCATGCCATCGCCGTCGCTGTCCCGCAGGTCCTCGCCAAGCGCCGTGGCGAATTGGGCCCATAGCAGGCGCGCGCTGTTCTCGAACACGTTGTTGCCGTCGGCGTCCACTTCGATCTTCGCGAGACCGCTGCCGAGCGCCGTGATACGCGCGCGTCCCGTGGCGCCAGCGAGGTTGATGATTCCCCACTCCGGATACGTCTGCGAGGCGCTCGAGTAGTAGAGCGGCCCCCACGGTGCCTTGAAGGGCGCCGTGCTGGTCGAGACGTCGACGTATCCGGCCGTGCTGTCGAACACGCGCCCGTCGATCGACTGGGTGAAGAACGAGGCCGGGTTGACGGTGAAGTACTGGTTGACGATGCGCAGGTTCTCGGTCCTCATCATGCGCATCGTGCTGTTGTCCTGGATGACCACGTTCAGCGTCAGTGTCTCGGTGGCGCTGCTCGCCGAGACCTGCGTGCGGACCGTGCCGCCCAGATCGGCGTTGAATCCCGGACCGGTGAAGCGCACGCGCGTGAAGTTCAACGTCCCGTCCGTCACGAGCCGATTCGTCTGGTCGTAGCTCGCGATGGTGAGCGAAGCCGGGCCGTTGACCGTGTCGAACTGGTTACGGCAGTCGACGAAGTCAACGGCGATCGTCCCCGTGCCGGTGTTGTCGGCGATCGTGCCGGAGAGGTTGATCACGCCGCTGTCGCAGGCAATCGACCGCTCGATCGCCAAGCCGGCGAGCGCATCGCTGGACGCGGGCGCCAGGTTGCCGTTATGGATGGCTTTCGCCAGGCGGCGCGCGAAGCCGGTGACGCCGGTCGGCTGCGGCTGCGCCGGTGCCGTGGCTACCGCTTGCACGGACACACCGGCCAGTAGGCTGGTCCCGCCTGCCGCGCTGCTTGAGCTAATAATGTTCGCCGCGATCGCAGCTGTCGTGCTCGCATTGACCGTCGCGCCGGTCGCGGCGCCGGAATAAACCAGCGGCGTTTGCGGCGGTACTGGACTACGGCTGACACCGCCGGGCGCATCCCCACCGCCACCGGCACCGCCGGCGCTACCGCCACTGCCACTACCACCACCACCCCCACCGCCGCATGCGGTAAGGCCCAGCACCAGAGAGCAAGCAAGAATACGGGTTCGACGCATTGGTTCCTCCATGTGCGTCAAAGTTACCGAGACCGCCGGCACGGCCGTCACCGCATGAAGACGCTCCGGTGGGCCTACTTCCTAGGCTAGGTGGACTACCGGGGCGCGCTGGCAAGCAGCCGCGCCCAGATTCGCTTCGTTATTTGGAGTAGCGCTGCGACAGCTGTCGATGTGAATCGACACAATCCAAGCATTCCAGCGGCGTTGCGACGGATATAAAAGAATTCAGGGCCGGCGGTCGGCCTTGAAGGGCAAGACGTCCGCCTCGAGTCCGTTCGCCACGCGCCGGAGCTCGTCTGCCGACGCGGGCTTCGTGACGTGCGCGTGGAAGCCCGCGGCGCGCGTCGCTTCGATATCGGTCTTCTGTCCCATGCCGGTCAGCGCCACGAGGCGCAAGTCGCTCGCCCAGCGCTCGGCACGCAGCGCTTGCGCGAGCGCAAATCCCGACATGCCGGGCATATTGAGGTCGAGGAACGCGACGTCAGGATGGAACTCGCGCGCGAGCGCGAGCGCGTCCGTGCCGTGGTAGCACTTGCGCACCTCGAAGCCTTCTAGCCGCAGCAAGTCCGCCAGCGTGTCTGCGGCATCGACGTTGTCGTCGACGACGAGAATGCGCCGCGCGTTATTCGGCGCCGCCATCGCCGGGGCCGTCGGCGCCAGGGCTTCTGGCGCGTCGGCAAGCGGAAGATGGACGGTGAATTGCGCACCGCGACCCGAACCCTCGCTCTGCGCTTCGACCCGGCCGCCATGCATTTGCACGAGCGCGCGCACCAGCGTCAGTCCGAGCCCGAGCCCGCCGGCCGCCTGGCTGCGGCTCGTATCGAGCTGTACGAATGACTCGAAGATGCGCCCGCGATCTTCCGGCGGAAAACCGATGCCGCTGTCGCGCACGCACACGACGGCCTCAGGGCCCTCGGCGCGCGTCTCGATGTCGATGCGTCCGTTCGCCGGAGTGAACTTCGCCGCATTGTTGAGCAGATTGGCGACAACCTGCCCGAGGCGCACCGCGTCCCCCTCGACATAGAGCGGCTGGCGCGCGTATCGCACGACCAGCGCGTGCTGCTTCGCCTCGAGAACCGGTTTGGCGGTTTCGATCGCGGCGCGAACCACGGCGTCGATGGCGACACGTTCCATGCGCAGCTCGAGCTTGCCGCGATCGATGCGGCTGACATCGAGGAGGTCGTCGATCAGGCGACGAAGCTGCGCGATCTGCCGCTCCATCATTGCGTGCGTGCGCGTGGCCGTCTGCGGATCGTTGCGCAGCTTGAGGATCGCGAGTCCGTTGAGAAGCGGCGCGAGCGGATTACGCAGCTCATGCGACAGCACAGCGAGGAACTGGCGCTTGTGCGCGTCCGCCGCCTGCAGGTCGGACGCCTGCTGGCGAAGCTCCCGGTCGCGCGCGAGGATGCCGGCCGAGGCGCTGTTCAACGAGTGCTCGAGTTCCGCGAGCTCCCGCAGGCGTGTTCCGGTGGAAGCGACCGTGCCGCTATGCCCCATCGTGCCGGCAGCGTCGGCGAGCTGGGCCATAGGACGCGTGATGCGACGGCTCAGCCAGAGCGCCAATCCCATCGCCAGCGCGAGCACGACGAGAAGCCCGCCGACGGCGATGAAAGCAGCGCGGCGCACCGGCCCGTAGACGAGATCCGTCGGAATGGCGAAGCCCACCGCCCACCCTGTCTGGCGCGACACGGTGAACGCCGTATACGTATCGAGCCCCTCCACCGTCTTGCCGCGATACCAGCCTTCGTCCGCGGATTTGACCGCCGCGAGAAATGCCTCGCTGGCCTTAGAGCCAGGCGGGCGCGCCGGCACGCGGGCGATGAAATTGCCGTTGGCATCGACGAGCCCGCTCGCCCAGCCGGAGGGAACGTCCTGCCTCGCGAACAGCCGATCGAACGCCGCCGGCTTGACAATCGCCGTGAGAACGTAGACCACCTCGCCATTGCGCAAAACCGGCACGCGGATGGGGATGCCTGGCAACTGGCGGAATGCTCCCCCGGCAAGAACGCTTCCCACCGCGGCGCGCTTTTCTCTCACCACGGGCAAGAGTGACTCCGGCTGCAGCGTCGTTACGTTGAGCTGAACGCCCCAGGGCACGAGCGCGTTGACCACGTGTCGTCCGTCCGGGGAAAGGAGGATCAGGTTCAACCAATCGGACTGCGTGGCGAGGATCGCCTTCGCCTGCGCGTGGAAACCCTGCAGGTTGTCCTGCGCGAGCGACGGCAGCCCCGCGATCGCCAGGAGCGTGGTGATATGTCCGTTCACCTCGGCATCCACGGCAGTCATGAACGCGCGGTTGCGATCCTTGATCGCCGACACGTAGCTTTCGTATTGCTGCTGCAAGAGCGCGCTGGACACCAGCACGGAAAAGACGGCGAGCGGAATCGCCGTTGCGAGAAGCAGAATGAAAAGGCTGGTCCGCAGGCGCATCGCCCAAACGTACCACGCCGTGCGCGCTTCAGAGGCTGAGCGGCTCCAGCGCCTGCAGCAGTTTCACCTTCTGTGCGCTGTCGGTCATCGGATAGCTGTCGAGCCACTGCCTGGCCGTGAAAGATGGCTCGAGCGCGCGAATCTGGTCCGCTTCCCACTCACCCGAGGGCAGATCGCCCGCGAGAGCCTTGAGTGCGGCGATATAAATATGCGTTTCCAGATATTCCGGATTGCGCTTCAGTGACTCTTCGAGATTGATGCGAGCCTGCTCCAGGTCGCCCATAAAGAAATAGGAGCGTCCCAGCACGAGGAAATAGAGATAGCCGGATGAAGGATTGAGCCGCATCGCCGTGCGCATGAGCGGCACCGCCGCGGCCGGTTGCCCCGCATACGTCCGGATGCTTGCCATCAGCGCGTAGCCGTCGCTGAACGATGGATACAACGCCAGCGCTTTCTCCAGGTACTTCAAAGCCTGCGCGTGCTCGCGCCGCTGCGCGTGCACGTAGGCGAGCGCCCAATAGGTCTCCGGAACGTCCGGATTGATCTCGTTGGCCGCGCGGGCCAGCTGAAACGCATGCTCGAGCGAGCCGGCGCCGTCCGGCGTCCAGTGATTGCGGTATTCCGCCGCATAGGTGAGCGCAAGGCCGGAGTACGCGCGAGCGAAAGTTGCGTCGCGATTGATGGCGCGCTGGAACATGGCGCGAGCATCGTCATTGCCGCTCTTCTGACGCACGAGCAGGGCCACCTGTCCGCGCTGGAAGTATTCGTACGCCTGCAGGTCGCGCGTATGGCGCCTCGCCATGCGCTGCAGCTCCGCCTCGTTGACCTTCGCCGGCAGCACGCGGACGATCTTCGGACCAAGCTCGTCCTGGATCGTGAAGAGGTCGGCGAGCGAGCGATCGTAGCGCTCCGTCCAGAGCTGCCGGCCGGTGCTGCGCTCGGTAAGAAAGACGTGCAGGCGCAGCCGATCGTCGATGCGCTGCACCGTTCCGGAAACGAGGTATCGGCTTTCAACATGGCCCGACATTTCGCGTCCATCCATGGGCGAGAAGCCGATGACCGAAAGCCCCGCCGACTTCGACAGGTCCGCGAGAAGATCCGCGGTTATGCCGCGCGCGAGGAAGGTTTCCTGGCTGTCCTTCCCCAGCGCCTCGAACGGCGCGATGGCGAGCGTCGGCAGCCGCGTGACGTCGCCGAGTGCGTCCGCGCTATGCGACACCGGCGTGCCGCGCTGGCTCGTGATCCACCAGGCGCCCATCGCGATCACCAGCGCGAGCGCCATCGCGCTCGCGAACCATCCAACGCGGTGTCGCCGCGGCGCGAATACGGCAGCCCGCGTCCCGGCGGCCGCTAGACGGACCGGCGCTACCAGCCGGTAGCCCTTCTTCGTGACGGTCTGGATGTAGCTCGGCCGATCCGGGTCGTCGCCCAGCGCTTTGCGCAGCTTGATGATGACCTGCGTCAGCGAATCGTCGCCGACAACAACGCCGGGCCACACTTGGGAGAGGAGCTCGTCCCGGGTGACCACTTGACCGCTGCGGCTCGCGAGGTGGAGCAGCACCGCCATGGCCTTCGGCTCGAGCTTCACAGTCCGGCCCTGCGCCGACAGCTCGTTCAAGTCCGGCTCGACCGTCCAGTCGCCGATATCCAGCCGATCGTGTGCTGGCGCAACGGTAGCAGGCACTGCGACGGGCATGTGCGGTCGGTCTGGGGACGTCGGAGACGCGCCGATTATGCCCTTCGCCAAAAATTAGTGACTCCTTCGGGACTTTTTTCGGCGCGCGGGGCTTCATATGCGTACGCCGGCCCGGTCCGGATCGAGAGGAGCCGTCATGAAACTGACTGTCGCACTGTTCGTCCCCGCGCTCGTATTGCTGGCGAGCTGTGCCACGGGGCAGGGAACGGGAAACACGAGAAGCGCCAGCTTCGACTTTGCCCTGATCGGCGACATGCCCTACGACGGCCGCCAGGAAGGGGAGTTCGACAACATGATGCGGGACATCGACGCGGCGGATGTCGCCTTCGTCGTCCACGACGGCGACTTCTGGTGGGACGGCGGCGCCTGGACCGAGAAGGCCGGTGGCCTGCCGCCCTGCAGCGACCAGACGTTCGACGATCGCCTGGCCCGCGCGCAGCGCTCGCGCCATCCCTTCATCTATGTGGCGGGCGACAACGAGTGGGCCGACTGCCACCGCGCCAAGCCGCGCACCTACGATCCGATGGAACGCCTGGAAAAGCTGCGCCGCATGTACTTCGCGGGCGACGAGAGCCTCGGCCAGCAGAAGATGAAACTCGTCCGCCAGAGCGCGAGCGGCGGCCGCTATGCCAATTACCGCGAGAACGTCCGCTGGGTCGCCGGCAACGTCGTCTTCCTCACCCTGCACATCATCGGCAGCAACAACAACCTCGGCCGAACCCCGCAGATGGATGCCGAGTACGAGGAGCGCAACGCGGCGAACCTCGCGTGGATGCGCGAGGGCTTCGAGCTAGCCAAGAGCAGCGCTAGTAGAGCGGTGATGATCATTGCGCAGGCCGACCCGTACTTCCAGAACACTTGGCCGAGCTACATGCAGGAGCGCTACGCCCTATGGGCGATGGGCCTGAAGCCGCCGACTAGCCGCCGGACCACCGGCTACGACTCCTTCATCGCCGCTCTTGAGCAGGAGACGCTCGCGTTCGCGAAGCCCGTCGTCTACGTCCACGGCGACACGCACATCTTCCGCATCGACAAGCCGCTCGTCGGCCGGCGCAGCGAGCGCATCATCGAGAACTTCACCCGCGTCGCGACGTTCGGCCACCCCGACACCCATTGGGTGCGCGCGACCATCGACTCCGCCGATCCGAATGTGTTCCGATTCCGACAGGAGACGGTGAAGGCGAACCTGTTACGTCATTAGCCGAATCCCTCGCACTCGGGGAATGCTGCTCGCGGCGGTGCCGCGCGTGGAGCGTACCGCTGACTCTCTACTTAACCGAGGAGACGATTGATTTCCCCGGGATCCGCCGGTTTCGCAAGATGAATATCGAAGCCCGCTTCGATTGCTCGGCGAATATCCTCGGGCTGCGCATAGCCGCTCAAAGCGATGAGCCGCATCTTCCTTGCCGACTCGGCGCGCAGGACTTTTGCAACCTCGTAGCCGCTCATGTCGGGAAGGCCGATGTCGCAGACGACGACGTCAGGTGCGCCTTTCTTGACGATGTCGACAGCGCTCGGGCCGTCGTAAGCGATGAGCGGCGTGTGGCCGAAGAGCGCGACGAGCTGGGCGAGCGACTGGGCGGCGTCGCGGTTGTCGTCGACGACGAGCACGCGCTTCGGGTTCTCCTGCGGCCGCGTGGCAGCGGTGGGCATTGCCACCGCGGCCTGGGCTGCGATGCGCGGCAGGCCGACGACGAACTCCGAGCCTTGGCCGGGGCCCGCGCTCGAGACGCTCACCGTGCCGCCGTGCAATTGCACGATGGCCTTTACCAGGGCCAATCCCAGGCCAAGGCCGCCGCGCGTGCGCGCGAGTGTCTGGTCGGACTGCACGAACGGCTCAAACACCTGCTCGAGCAGCTGTGCTTCGATGCCGGCGCCGGTGTCGCGCACCCGGATTTCCACGGTTGAGTCCGTCGCTCGAAGCGACACGCTGACTTTACCGTTCGGCGGCGTGAATTTGGCGGCGTTGTCGAGCAGGTTGGCTATGACCTGGGCAATGCGCGTGGCGTCGCCCACCACCCAGATTTCCTCGGACGGGATGTCCACCGAAAGCTGCAGGCCCCGCTCCGCCAGCATGGCGCGATGGTCGTCGCTCGCGCGCCGGACGACCTG
>Ga0081539_10003308_pt1 | contig 20134 bp, 18 predicted proteins | sample TabmetS4T2R2_FD_71023 | JGI IMG/M metagenome (GOLD analysis project Ga0081539, IMG submission 71023) | Tabebuia heterophylla rhizosphere microbial communities from the University of Puerto Rico - S4T2R2 | ecosystem: Host-associated > Plants > Roots > Rhizosphere ...
GACGGCATCGGGGCGGCGCCGGATTCGGCGGTGTCGCGGTGTGAGTCGTGCCGGACACGGGCGGCTGGCCTGGTGGTGCAGGTGGATGGTCGGCGGTTCTGGGTGTGCCGGGACTGCCTGCCGGAGGCCTCGCCGCGGGTGACGGTGACGGTGATACCGCCGGTACGGCCGGCGGTCTCGGGATCGGCGGCGGCGTCGTGAGCGCCATCGATCACGCGGCGCGGGCGGCGGAGGCGATCCGGGCGTTGAATCACGCCACGTTGCCGAGCACTGGTTACCGGTGGCCGTCGGATGTGGACGCGGTGATCGGCGAGCTGGAGACGCTGGCGGACCGGCTACTGCAGGCGCTTGGGCAGGCCGCGAACTGGCTTGAGCAAGCGTTGGAGGCCGACCGGGTGGGCCACGACGGCGGCGCGGACGTCGCCGAGACGGTGCTCACCGCCGTCGAGTGGCTGGGTGACGCCAGTTCCTCGGTCCTCACCTTGGCCTACCAGCTGCGCTACGCGCGGGGCTACACCACCCACCTGACTGGCATCGACGCGGTGCCGGGGAAGAACAGCGACCCCTCCGACGAGACGGGGTCGACTGCACACGCCTGCTCCGATGACGGGCCGGCGGACTAATCGAAGCGACGCGGGACCGGCCGGTCTCTCTTTGGCCGGACAGACGGCCGGTCCCGCGCCTGAACCACCCTGGAAGGGAGTGGTTGCTATGCACGGTAGCCCGGAACCTGGTGGGCGACCGATCCGGCGGGTGCGATGCGCCTCGTGCCGGGCCCTGGTGGCCGGCCACGCGGTGGACCCGGCCGGACTGTGTGACTCCTGCGTCGTGCAGCGAGGGCTGTTCACCGTTCAGCGTCGACGGCCTGGCATGTCGGCGCGGTCGGGCGGGGGTGGTCGTCGTGGCCGCCGTTAACCGCTCGCGAGGCGGCCCCGGTGGTCGCGGCTCGGCGTCGGTGACGGCCGGTCCGCGGCCGGTGGTCGGCATCGGCGGCCGCCGCTCGTGGATCGAGGTCCGGCTGTCCTGGCCGATCGTGACCGTGATGGTGGCTGCCGCGCTGCTGCGGTGGGCGATCCGCTGGCGGGTCGAACTGACCACCATCGCCGTCGCGGCGATCGCTGGGAGGTGGCTCGCTCAGCACGTGGGCGGCTGGCGGCACGTCGGCTACCTGACCGGCGTCGTTCTGGTGGTGCTGCTGGTGTGGCCGGCCGGGCGACGCTGGCTGACCGCGCACGCGTGGTGCGTGCTGACCCGGCACCGGGTCCGGGTCGCGCTCGGGCAGGCCGGTGTGTCCTCGGTCGAGGGCCGGCTGCCGTACGTGATCCGCACCCGCCCGACCCCGGTCGGCACTCGGGTCACGGTGTGGATGCGGGCCGGGACCGCGATCGAACAACTCGGCGAGGACGACTCGGTCCGTCTCGGCATCGTCCGGGCGGCTTGCTGGGCGCGGGAGGTCCGCCTGCAACGCCACCCGCGGTGGTCCCACCTGGTGCAGCTGCACCTCGTCCGGCACGACTCCCTGGCCCCGTCGGTGGCGGTCGCCTCGGTGCTGCCGCGGCTGGTGGCGGTCATGACCCAACGCCAGCCGCACGGCGCGACGCCGGGCAATGTCCCGGCTGACGTCGTGGGGGATTCGGTTCCTACGCCTCGGGAGGAGGCACCACTGTGATCACGATCCGGGAATGCGCCGAGGTCCTGTGCGACGACTGCGACGACGGCTGCTGGGTCGACGGCGAGGGCGGGATTCCGCACTGGGCGTCACTGGCCGAGGCGATCGCTTATCTGACTGACACCGGCTGGACTCTCCCGCCGGCGGGCCGGGCCGGCGGGCCGGTGGTGTGTCCGGCGTGCACGGCACGGCGGATCTGCGCCGATCAGGGCCACACCTGGCTGCCGCCGGCGGCCTGCCGGTGTCAGGGCCGGCTCCCGGCGCACCGGCAGCACGGGTGCCGGGCGTGGCGGGACTGCGCCATGTGCGGCTACTTCGAAGAAATCACCAACCACGAGAACACCGAGATGACTGAACGGATGGAGGGATAACGCATGTGGTGGCGTCGGGCGGCCGGTCCCCTGCTCCGCCGGGGACCTGCCGCGCTGGCCCGTACTGTCCCGGATGGGTCGCTGTCGATCTGGCAGCCGATTCACCTGGGCATCGACGAGGCCGGCCAACCAGTGTTGATCACGCTGGCGGAACGCAACCTGCTGCTGGGCGGGGAACCCGGCGGCGGGAAGTCCGGGGCGCTGAACCTGATCGTCGGGCACGCCGCCCTCTCGACGGATTGCCGGCTGGTGCTGCTGGACGGCAAGCAGGTCGAGCTCGGCCTGTGGCAGGAATCGGCGGACATCTTCGTCGGCCCGGACCTCGCCGCCGCGATCGAGCAGCTGGGCGTGGTGACCGCCGAGATGGACCGCCGGTACGCACTGCTGCTCGCCAACCAAGAAAGGAAGATCACCGCCGGTGTCGCCGGCTGGGAGCCGATCCTGGTCGCGGTCGACGAACTGGCCTACTTCTCGGCAACCGTCGGCACCAAGGCACAACAGGCGGCGTTCACCGCGCTGATGCGCGACCTGGTCGCCCGGGGCCGAGCGGCCGGGATCATCACCGTGGTCGCCACCCAGCGGCCGACGTCGGAGGTGGTGTCCCCGTCGCTGCGCGACCTGTTCGGCTACCGGTGGGCGTTCCGCTGCACCACCCCAGCGTCCTCCGATGTCATCCTCGGCAACGGGTACGCCAAGCAGGGCTACACCGCCGTCGACATCGACCCGGCCGCCCGTGGCGTCGGCTGGCTGCTCGCCGAGGGCGGGCTGCCCCGGCGGGTCAAGTCCGCGTTCCTCACCGATGGCGAGATCCGTGACCTGGCCGCTTACGCCGCCCGGCTGCGGGCGCGGCACCCGCTGCCACTGCTGCCCGGATCCCTCGGCGGTGCGGCGGCATGAGCGGGTGGCGGACTCTGGCCCCCGACCCGGCCGCCCGAGCGGTCGGTTCGGGGGTTGGAGCCTGCCCCCCGCCTGCTTCGGTGGTGCCCAGCTGGGACACGCAGGCCCAGATAGACCAGCGGCTTGCCGACCCGGACCGGTATCGGGAGTGGGAGCGGCACGTCGCGACCGCCGGCGGCTGCTCCCGCCCGGTGCGGCTGCGCGGCACCGCACACACCATCCACGCCCGGACCGGGGAAGTGCTCGACTCCTACGACACCGACCACGCCCCTGACGGCGTGGTGTACAAGGCGTGCGGCACCCGCCGCGCATCCGTGTGCCCGGCGTGTGCCGAGACGTACCGGCAAGACGCCTACCAGCTGCTGCGCGCTGGCCTGGCCGGCTCCCGCTCCGCGGGCGTGCCCGAGTTCGTGGCCGCGCACCCGCTCGTGTTTCTCACCCTGACGGCGCCCGGCTTCGGGCTGGTCCACGGCCGCCGGGAACGGCGAGGAAAGACCCTGCCGTGTCGGGCTCGTCGCGAGCGAGCAGTGTGTGGGCACGGGCGGCCCACCTGGTGCACCCACAGGCACCGGCCCGGCGACCCGACAATCGGGAAACCGCTGTGCCCGGACTGCTACGACTACCGGTCACATGTGATCTTCAACCATCACGCGCCGGAACTGTGGCGGCGCACCACCATCGCCCTGCGCCGACTGGTCGAACCGGTCGGCCGCAACCTCGACGTCGTCCTGCGGGTGTCCTTTGGGAAGGTCGCCGAATACCAAGCCCGCGGCGTGGTGCACTACCACGCCCTGATCCGCCTCGACGCCTTCGAAAAGATCACCGACAGGGACGGCCGCCAGACCGGTGAACGACCGGTGCTGCCGCCGGCGGGCCTGACCGGCCACCTGCTCGCCCAGCTGGTCACCGTCGCCGTCAGCAACGCCGAGCTGGTTACCGCGCCGCACCCGGACTCCCCGCACGGTGACGGCTGGCACCTGGCCTGGGGGACGCAAGTCGATGCCCGAGCCGTCCGCGACGGCCACGCGACCGGGCAGCTGCCCGACGCCGGCCCGGTCGAGGACCTGGACGTCGCCTCCTACCTAGCGAAGTACTCCACCAAGTCAACCGAGGCCGTCGGGCTGCTGGCGCATCGGCTCACCCTGGCCACCATCGACCACTACGCCGACGACAGCCACGCCGGCCGGCTCATCGCCGCCGCTTGGCACTTGGGCCGGCCCACCGCACTCCAGCCACCCGACGCCGACGGCCGGCGGCCGTACGACCGGCTACGGGCCTGGGCGCACATGCTCGGCTTCGGCGGCCACTTCCTGACCAAATCCCGTCGGTACTCCACCACCTTCGCCGAACGCCGAAGCCGGCGGGCCAGCTGGCGCCGCCGCCACCACCTGCAACGGCTACGGGATCAGCGGCCCGACCTGTTCCACGCCATTGCCGACCAGGCCGGCGAAGACGACGAGGAAACCACTCTCGTCATCGGCCACTGGACCTACACCGGCACCGGCTGGCTCACCACCGGAGACCAGCTGCTCGCCGTCGCGATCGCCGCCCGCAACCGCGAACACCAGCAGATCGCCAGAGAGGAATCCCTTGTTACGTAACGAATCGAGAGGAAGAGAAGGATGAGCAGGTTGTGGACGGTGCAGGACGTCGCGGAATACCTCGGCGTTCCGATCAAGACTCTGTATCAGTGGCGGACGCACGGGTACGGGCCACCCGCCCGGCGAGTGGGGAAGTACCTTCGCTACAAGCCGGATGACGTGATCGCGTGGTTCGACGCGCTGACGGATCCGGCGGCGTGAGGGGAGGCGCCAGAGTTGGGCCGGCCGCCATTGCCGCTCGGCACGATGGGTGAGATCCGTTGCTACCAGCTGAACAGCGGCAAGTTCCGAGCAGTCGTGTACTTCCGGGACTACGACGGTGTCACTCGGCAGGTTGAGCGGGTTGGTAGAACTGAAACCCAGGCGCGCAACCGTGTTCGTGAGGCATGCCGTGACCGCGGTCGCACGGATGCGGCTGGCGGAGTTACTTCTGCGACAACGGTTGCGGCTCTGGCAGAGGAGTGGTTCAGCGAGATTCAGGCCGCCGTGGATGTAGGGGAGCGCTCGCCCGGGACGGGCCGGCTGTATCGGGATCGGATTGACAATCAGATCGTTCCAGCGATGGGCGCAGTGCGGTTGCGCGAGGTGACGGTCTCCCGGGTTGATCGCCTGCTCAAGGAGACCCGGGACCGTCACGGCGTCGCAGTGTCGAGGGCGACGCGTACCGTCCTGTCGGGCATGTTCGGGCTCGCGGCTCGACACGATGCGATACGGGCCAATCCCGTGCGGGACGCCGCTCCTATTCGATCGCGTTCCAAGGAGCGGCATGCCTTGGGGATGGAGGAGGTGTGGGACCTACGGGCCAGGCTCGCCGCAGATCAGCAAGCTATCGACTGGGACCTGCCGGACTTCGTCGACATGATGTTGGCCACGGGGCTGCGCATCGGTGAGACGGCCGCGGTGACCTGGCCGGCCATCGACCTGGAGGCGGGCACGGTAGAAGTTCGGGGGACTGTGATCCGACTGACTGGGAAGGGCCTGATCATCAGGTGGAAACCGAAGTCTCGGGGCAGCTGGCGTGTGATCGAGCTTCCTGACTGGGCCGTCACGATGTTGCGGAAGCGGCGAGTCGACGGAGTGGACAACGAATGGCAGGCGGTCTTCACCTCGCCGATGGGGATGCTTCGGGATCCGAGCAACACGCAGGCTGATTTGCGGAAGGTGCTGGACCGGGCCGGATATTCGAGCATCACGTCGCACACGTTCCGGCGGACTGTCGCGACCCTGATGGACCGGGCCGGGCTGAGTGCTCGGGCGGCGGCGGACCAGCTGGGGCACGCCCAGGTGTCCATGACTCAGGATCGCTACTACGGCCGGCGGGTGGCCAAGACTGGTGCGGCCAGCGTTCTTGAATCGCTAGAGCGAGCCCAGTCGAGGGCTCGGGGTCAGCATGAAAGCCATGGGTAAACGATGGAGATGATCTTGATGTCTCTGCTCGCGACCCTGGTGACCTGGGCGTTTGTGGGCCCCCCGGGGCTCGAACCCGGAACCTACGGATTAAAAGTCCGCAGCTCTGCCGATTGAGCTAGAGGCCCGCGATGGCCTGCAGCCGCCGTGGAGCGCGGGCCACCTCGTGACGAGTGTGGCAGATGCGACTTCGGGGCGAGGCTGGTGATCACCCCTATCGCCGCCAGACTCGGCGGAAGTGCCGGGAGAAGTGGATGACATCGATGTCAGGGGGAGTTCCGCCGAGTCTGGCGGCGAGGGGTCGCAAGCCAACTCGGTAAACGGCCGTAGACACCGTTATCCGGCCCTCCGGCAGTGGGTTTGTCCGAGCTGGTCGCTGAGATAGCCGCCGTGACCGCACGCCGGACCGGCAGAACTCGCCAAACAGCGATCCTTCCAGCGTTGTGCGGGACTTCTGCCGGTCCGGCGTGCGGGCTGGCGACATGGCGCAAGACTTCGACATGCAGAGTGTGGCGCGACGTGCGGATACTCGCCGGGTGAGCCAATCGATGAAGGGCCGCACGATCCTGGTCACGGGGGCCACCGACGGGCTGGGGCGCGGGGTTGCCGAGCGACTTGCCGCCGACGCCGCTACCGTGCTCCTGCACGGCCGCGATCCCGAGAGACTGGCAGCTACCAAGGCCGGCATCCGCCAGGCCACGGGCAACGACCACCTGCACACCTACCGGGCCGACCTCGCGGACCTGTCGCAGGTCCACGGCCTTGCCAACCAGATCAAGAGCGAGCACGACCACCTCCACGTGCTCATCAGCAATGCCGGTATCGGCTCCGGCGAGCCGGACGGCCGCGAGCGGAGGACCAGCGTCGACGGTCACGAGCTGCGCTTCGCCGTCAACTACCTGGCAGGCTTCCTGCTCACTGCGGAGTTGCTCCCGCTGATCACAGCGTCTGCCCCCGCGCGGATCGTCTACGTCGCGTCCCTCGGCCAGCAGGCCCTCGACTTCGACGACGTCATGCTCGAGCGCGGCTACTCCGGCACCCGCGCCTACGCCCAGAGCAAGCTCGCCCAGATCACCGCGGCCATGGAGCTGTCCGAGCGGCTCCGGGGAACGGGCGTCACCGTGAACAGCCTGCATCCCTCCACCTACATGCCGACGAAGATGGTGATGCATGAGATCGGGCGCAGCGTGGACTCGCTCGAGGACGGCGTCAGCGCGACGGTGCGCCTGGCCACCGACCGTGCGCTGGACGACGTCACGGGACGGTTCTTCGACCGGCAGCGGGAGTCGCGGGCCCAGCGGCAGGCCTACGACCCGGAGGCGCGTCGTCGCCTGTGGGACCTGAGCCTCACGCTGACCGGAGCGCCCGACATTCCGTCGCCGGCGCGTTAGGGGGTCAGCGCGGGCTGCGAACCGCCCTGCTGGAGACGTCGACGTCGCGCAGATCGGCCGTCTCCACCCGCCACAACGGCCGCAAGGCCGCCAATGATCCGTACGGCGCCATCGCGCCCTCCGCCTGCTCGGCCACCAACTCCTCGGCCTTCAGCGCCGACGGCAGGCGCTGTTTGGCATCGGCCACGACCAACCGCACCAACCTGCCCACGAGCGCCTGGCCGCGCGCCGCCCGCCATGTCTCCCCTGCGGCGAGAAGCCGGGCGGCCGCCCGCGACTCTCCGACGTCCAGCATCGCGACGCCGAGCAGGCTGACGGTGTCCGGAACCGTGAGCAGCTGCCCGGCCGCGTGCATCAACTCCACAGACTCCCACAGCGCCGTGACGGCATCCCGCGGCCGGCCGAGCCGCAGTTCCGCCAAGCCCACGGTTGCCAGGACGTCGGCCTGTAGGGGCGGGGAGCCGCCCACCTCGGCCGCGTGGCGCGCCTCGTCCATCAAGTGCCGCCCACGCTCGGCGGCGTTCGCCTCCACGGCGTACAGCGCCAGGTTGGCCAGCGCGACGGCAAGCGTGCTGGGGCCGCCCTCGAGCGCAGCCCAGGCGCGGAATTCCTCCAGGAGGCGCAGTGCCTGGCCCCCATGCCCCAGCTCGTCGAGCAGTTCCCCACGCTCGTTCCCGAGGTGGGCCCACAGTGCCCGCTCCCCGCCGCCGGACGCCACCGACAAAGCCGCGTTGACCAGCTCCAACGCGGCGGCGGTCCGCCCGGCGTACCGGGCCGTCACCGCTCGTGCGGCCAATGCGCGGGACGTCAGGCCGGCATCTCCCAGGGCGACCGCCGCCCGGTATGCCCCCTCCAGCGCCGGCTCTGCGCGGCCGAGGTCTCCCTCGACGAGCGCCAGGTTCCCCGCAGAGAACAGCAGCCGCGCCGCGGTGTCCGGCGGAAGGTCGGACGAGCGGGCGACGCCGACCCAATGATCGGCACGCTCGATCCGGCCGGATCGGAACCAGTAGTCCAGCATCGACGTCACGAGCCGCGCCAGCCGCGCGCCGTCTCGGCGTCGCGCCGCGTACTCCATGGCGGCGGAGACGTTCGCCGCGTCCAGGCCGAGGCGGTCCCTGGCCTCCGATTCCCAGCGACGCCTGAGGCCGGCCGCCAGATGCTCGGCCAGGCGGGTGTAGTGCTCCGCATGCCGGTCGCGGATCAGCTCGGCGCCGTAGGCCGCCGCGTCCCGTTCCAGTAGCTCCACTGCGTAATCACGCACCGTTCCCAGCAGGTGGAACCGGCCCGACCCGGCGGCCACCACGAGGCTGCGGTCGACCAGCCGGCCGAGAATCTCCACGAAATCGTCGCTCGTTGCAGTGGCGCCCTTCCCGGCCGCGGTATCGGTGCACACCTCCTCAGCCGCCTCCAGCGACCATCCGCCGGCGAAGACCGACAGCTGCGCGAACATCCGGCGTTCGGACGCATCCAGCAGGTGCACGCTCCAGTCGAGCGCGGCGCGCATACTGCGATGCCTCTCGGGTAGGTCGGCGGCGCCACCGGCGAGCAACTGCAGGCGGTTGCCGACCCGGCGCAGCATCTCCTCCGGCGGGAGGACCCGGACGCGGGCGGCCGCCAGCTCCAGCGCCAACGGGAGGCCGTCGAGCATCCGGCAGACCTCCGCGACGGCCACCGCGTTGGCCGGCGTGATCGCGAAGTCGGGCAGGGCAGCGACGGCGCGGTCCCGGAACAGGCGGACGGCGTCGCAGTCCAGCATCGCCTCGACGTCAGCCTCGCTCGGCGCGCCGGATTGGATAGGGCCGGGGACCGGCAGCGGGCTGAGGGGCAGCAGGTGTTCCCCGCGTAGGTGAAGCGACGTCCGGCTGGTGGCCAGCACGGTCAGCCAGGGCACGGCGTCCAGCAATTCGTCGACGACGTGCACGCCGGAGTCGGCAAGCTGCTCCAGGTTGTCCAGCACCAGGACGGTGCGCCGTCCCGCCAGCGCGCGCCGGGCGACATCGATGAGCGCCTCCCCGGCCCAGTCCGGCCCGGCGTCAAGGGCCCGGCAGATCTCCGGCAGCAACTCCGCCTCGTCGTCGACACCGGCCAGTGACGCGATGACGACCCGGACGGGATCGGTGTTCAGGACTCGGGCCGCCTCGAGGGCCAGCCTGGTCTTGCCTGTCCCGCCGGCGCCGACGACGGTGACGAGGCGGACGTCGTCCCGCCGGACCAGGTCGACCGCCAGTGCGAGCTCCTCCCGGCGTCCGACCAGCGGTGTTCGCGGCACCGGCAGCGACCGTCGCGGGGGTGGAACGGGACCTGCCGACACCGTGATCCGGTCGGTCGGGGGCGTCGGCTCCTCCTGGCGGAGCAGCCGGCCGTGCAGGTGCCGCAGTGTGGGCGACGGGTCGACGCCGAGCTCCTCAGCGAGGCGGGCCGCCGCAGCTCGGTAGGCCGAGAGCGCATCGGCCTGCCGTCCGCATCGGTACAGGGCCGTCATCAGCTGGCCGATCAACCGCTCGTCCAGCGGGTGGGAACGGACCAGATCCTCCAGTTCGGGCACCAGGGCGGCGTGCCGTCCCAGCGCGCCCTCTGCGTCGATTCGATCGGCCAGGGCGTTGAGCCGTAGCGCCTCGAGCCGGGCCACGCTCCCGGCACAGGCGGCGACGCCAGACAGCTCGGTGAGGGGCTGCCCGCGCCACAAACGGAGAGCGGCGGTCAGGACCGTGACGGCCTCGGCAGGGTCACCGGCGGCCAGCCGGCGTGCGCCGTCGGCGGCCAGCCGCTCGAAGCACAGCGCGTCGACCGCGTCCGGCCGAACCTGCAGCACATACCCGCCGCCTCCGCCCTGCAAGAGCGTGCGCCCAGCCTCCGGAGTCAGCGCACGGCGCAGGCGCGAGACGTACACCTGGATCGTGTTGGACGCTGCGCGGGGCGGGTCACCGTCCCACAGCGATTCGATGAGGCGTTCGACGGACACCGTCGTCCCGGCGTTCAGCGCGAGGATCGCGAGCAGGCCTCGCGGCCGCGCCCCGCCGAGCTGGACCGGCCGCCCCCCGAGTCGGACCGTGACAGGCCCGAGCAACTGCACGTCGACCACGCCGTCCGCCGCCCCCGGACTGGTCACGCGATCACCGTACGCCGCAGAGCCGCGCATTCAGGGGACGTTCACAGCACTGTCAGGACGCGCCGTCATCGTCTACCCGTGGCCTGCCTGGGGAGGGCGGCGGCCACACGGGGCACCGGATGACGCCCCGTCGGGGGTGGACCCGGGTGGCGCGCACCGACGAACGGTCGGCGCCGGTGCGCGCCACCCGGCCCCGCTCCTCCGCGCGGGACCCGTTGTTCAGGCGGTGGGCGTCGCCGTGGAAGCAGAGCCGGAACGCACCACCACCACCGCCGCCACGACCAGCATGATCAACCCGAGCAGAGTTGCAGCGCCCGCTGCACCCCGGACGGCGCGCGGGGAGTCAGGCAGGAGCCGGTAGATCGCTCCCACACCGAGACCCAGAGTCAGGGCGCCGGCGATGGCCATCCGGACGCCGTACAGGCGCAGCAGGGCCTGTGGAGTGATGTTGTCTCCGCCGAGGTAGAGCAGGTTCTCGAATGCCCCGGTGCTGGCCAGGAGCGCGACAAGTATGCCCGTGACGGACAGCGCCTCGGCCGACAGGATGACCGACAGGATGACCGACAGGGGATTCGCCGGTCCGGCCGGTCGCGCCTGAGGGGCGGCGGCGTCGGTGGGCTCCGGTGGGGGTGCGCCGCGGTCCTCACCCAGGTCGAGCTCCGCCGACTCCTCGGTTCGGCCGAAATCCGCGGGGAGGATGAGGCGGTCGGCCTCGCTCTCCGGCTCCTCGCCGAGGATCTCCACCTTTCGCACAGTACGCGTCTGCGAGAGACGGGTCACACCCCGTTCCGGTGACGTCCGGTGACCCCGCGGCGTTGGGAGGGAGGGACACACGCCGAGGAAGGAGGAGTCTGCCGACGTATGGCCAGCACGACCGAAACAGGACCGGCCGACCGCGGAGGGGATCGCGGATCGGGGGACGAACAATCGATGACGGTTTTGCGGGAGAGGAAGAAACTCGGGCTGACCACGGTCCAGGTGGCGGCCAGCGGGCTGTCCGCCGTGACGGCGGCCTTGGCGGCGTCGTTCTTCGGCGTGGGGGGCACGATTGCGGGGGCGGCCTTCGGCTCGATCATCTCGACCGTGGCGGGTGCGCTCTACAGTCACTCGCTCGATACAGCGCAGCAGCGCCTGCGTCAGACCGGCAGCATCCTCGTTCAGCGCGTGCCGGTGGGCGTCGCGCGGCAGCCGACTGCCATCCCGCAAGCCGCCTTGCGCCAGCAGGCGGGCGGCGAGCAGGAGGAATTGACGACGGTGGCCATGGATGTCCCGGTCGTGGCGCCGAAGCCCGAGGCGCAGGGGGTCCCGCGCGAGGGGCCGCCGAGGTGGCGGCGCCCGGCGTTGCTGATCGGCGCGATATGCCTGGCCGGATTCGTCCTGGCCATGGGTGTGATCACGCTGACGGAGGCTTTCCTGGGTCACCCGGTGTCGGGCGGAAGCGGCGGAACATCCGTGAGCACCCTGGTGGACGGGGACAACCGGGCCAGCACCCCGACCACAACCGTGACGACCACGCCGAGCACCACGTCCACCGTGACGCCGGAATCGTCGACCACGACCGGCCCGACGCCGATCGAGACGCCGCAGCAGACGGCATCCCCCACCGAGGCGCCGACTGCGACCGAGACGGCGACGCCGCAGCCCACGTCAACCGGCACCGACACCGGTGACGCCGCTCAAGACTCGGCCGCGACGGCCGCTCCCTAAAAGGGCAGGCCCTAATGAGCGAGGGCTTTGGCGGCCGCGCGCAGGTCGTCGACCAGCTCCTGGCGGGCGAGGTCGCGCTGGTCGCCGGGTGCCCGCAGCACGGACGAGGGATGCACGGTCGGGAGGAAGCGCCGCATGCCGTGCGTCGTCTCGCGCTCGATCAGCTCGCCCCGATGCTGGGTGACGCGGAAGTCGCTGCCCAGCAACGCCTTCGCCGCGGTCGAGCCGAGGACGACGGTCAGCTCCGGGTCGACGATCCGTAGCTCGGCCACGAGCCACGGGCGGCACGCCGTGATGTGTCCCAGCTCGGGCGTCTGATGGATCCGCCGCTTGCCGCGCTCGGTGAACCGGAAGTGTTTGACGGCGTTGGTGACGTAGACGTCGTCCCGGGCGACGCCGGCCTCCTCCAGCGCCGCCTGCAGGAGCTTCCCGGCCGGGCCGACGAACGGGATGCCCTTGCGGTCCTCGACGTCGCCGGGCTGCTCGCCGACCAGCGCCAACCTGGCGTTCGGGTTGCCGGCGGAGAACACCACCTGGCTCGCCGGCTCCCACAGCTCGCAACCGCGACAGGCCGGGGCGGCGGAGCGCAGGGCCGCGATGTCGTCGGTCTCGGGCACCCACTCGGCGGCGCCGGGTCGCAGAGCCTTCGCGGTCGCCATGCCCCCCAGCATTGTCGCGACCGCTGGGCCCGGCGACCCGAGCGGTTGCCGGGGGCGGTGGACGGGGCGGGTGTAGGCAGTTGGTCCGAGTTGCCGAAAAGATCACCCTCGGGCGATTCTGCCGTTATGAGCGCTTGCGACCGCCCGCCGGACGACGCCCCTGACTTGGCCGTCGTGGCCAAGCATTACGACGAGCTCGACGACGCCTATCGGCAGGTCTGGAGCGATCATGCACATCATGGCTGGTGGCGCACCGGTCGGGAGTCCATCCAGGAAGCGGTCATCGCGCTGGTGGACCTGGCGGGCGACGCGGCGCGTGTCGAGGCGAAGACCCGGCTCGTCGACGTCGGATCGGGCTATGGCGCGACCGGCCGGCATCTATCGCGCACTCGGGGGGCCTCGGTGACCTCCTTCACGATCTCCCCCCGCCAGTACGAGTACGCCCGCACGGTCGACGCCGGCGATCCGCGACTGCACCACGAGCTGCGCGACTGGCTGGATAACGGCCTGCCGGATGCCTCGTTCGACGCCGTCATCGCGATCGAGAGCATCGCGCACATGCCGCCCGAGCGTGCGCTCGTCGAGTGCGCCCGGGTGCTCCGCCGCGGCGGGCGGCTAGCCATCCTGGATCTCGTGGCGGGCGACGCCGTCCCGAAATGGCAGGTGAACCCGCTGCTGCGGCGGATGGAGGAGGAGTCGCACCTCACGCCCCGGCCGACGCTGGACGCGTTTCTCGACCAGGTGCGGGCCGCCGGCTTCGAGATCGACGAGGTGCGCGACCTGACGTCGGGAGTGCGCGGTACCTGGCCGCGAGCGGTGGGTCAGGTGGCGCGCAACCTGCCCCGCAATCCGGCGTTGCGCCGGTTCGTATTCTCCGACGAGTACGAGAACGACGGCTTCCTGAGGTCGATCCTGCGGATGACGGTCGCGCTGCGCACCGGCGCCGTCCGGTATTGCCTGGTGAGCGCCGTCCGGACCTGACCCTTGTCGAGGGGGCCGGTCGGGGGTCGCCCGGGGCGAGGTAGCGTGCTGGAGTGCGCCGACGCCGCGCCTGGCTGATCGCGGCCGCCGGCGTTCTGCTGCTCGCCGGGGGAGTGCTTGGCGTGGCCGCCCGCGGCGACGACCCCGGGTATCGCGAGGAGCTGCTGCGCATCGGCGGCACCCGTGAGCCGGACGGCCAGCCGGTCAACCTTGACGCGACGCTGTACCTGCCCCGATCGTCGACGCCGGCACCGGCGGTGCTGCTGGCGCACGGCTTCGGTGGCACCCAGAAGACCGTCGCGGACGACGCCCGTTACCTGGTCAAGCACGGGTACGTGGTGCTCGCCTACTCGGCCCGGGGGTTCGGCAGCTCCGGCGGCAGGATCCACCTGGACTCCCCGCAGTACGAGGTCCGCGACGCACGGCTGTTGCTGGACTACCTGGCAGGTCGGCCAGAGGTGGCCAAGGACGGGCCGCGCGACCCGAGCGTCGGCGTCGTCGGGGAGTCCTACGGCGGTGCGCTGGCGTTGGAACTGGCCGGCGTGGATCGGCGGGTCGACGCCATCGTCCCCAGCATCACGTGGCACGACCTGCGGCAGGCGCTCTTCCCCCAGTTCGCCGTCGGTTCTGCCGTGCCGGACACGCCTGCCGGACTGCAGCCGGCCGGTCCCGCCGGCGTGTTCAAGAAGGCCTGGGCGGCGGCATTCTTCGGATCGAGCCTCGCCGCGAGCGCATCCACCGCCGCGCCTGCGCCCGTCGCCACGCCCCCACCGACGGCGGCGCAGAGCCGCTCGACGCTCCAGCTGCAGACGCTCAGCACCGCGTGCGGCCGCTTCGCCGTGGACATCTGCCTCGGGTATCTCCAATCGGCGACCGACGGTGTCCCATCTGCCGACTTCCTCAAGCTGCTCGCGCTCTCCAGCCCCGCCCGGGTGGTTGACCGCGTCACCGCCCCGACCCTGCTGATCCAGGGCCAGACGGACTCGCTCTTCCCGCTGTCGGAGGGCGATGCCAACGCCGCGGCCATCGCCGCGAACGGCACCCCGGTCGACGTCGTGTGGACCGCGGGCGGCCACGACGGCGGCATCGAGGAGAGCAAGCGGCTGACCGGACTGACCCGGACCTTCCTGGACCGTGTGCTACGTGGCGAGGGCGCCGGCGTGGATGCACCGTTCCAGGTGACCGTGCCCGATGCCGTCGTCTCCAGCATCGACAGCAACCCCGCGCCACAGCTGCGGACGGCCGCTGCCTACCCGGCCCGGGTGGGAGCCACTCGGCACACCCGGCTGCCCCTCGTCGGGTCGGAGCAACTCGCCATCTCGCCGCCCGGCGCGACGCCCGCGGCCCTGACCTCGCTGCCCGGTCTCGGGGCGGCGCTCGGGCTTGCCGGCAGCGCCACCGGCACGTCGCTGGACCTGCTACCGGGTCAGGCCGCCACCTTCCAGACTGCGCCGCTGAAGCAGCCGCTCACGGTCGTGGGGGCGCCCCGGGTGACGATCCGGGTCCGGTCGACCGCACAGGACGCCACGCTGTTCGCCTCGGTGCAGGATGTCGCGCCCGACGGGCGGGCGACGCTGCCCCGTGGCTTGGTCTCCCCGGTTCGGGTGGAGAGGGTGCCGTCCGACGGCGCGGTCGTGACGGTCGCGCTCCCCGCGGTGGTGCATGACGTGCCGGTCGGGCACCGGCTGCGGGTCGTCGTCTCCAGTACGGATCAGGGGTACGCCGTGCCGCTGGACGCCCGCGGATACCGGATCTCGCTGGCCGGTGACCAGGCGCTGAGCGTTCCGTTGGTTCCGCTGACGGCCACCACCGGGCGGGTGTCCGGCGGCCTGGCCGTGGCGGCGATCGTCATGCTCGCCGTCCTGGTGCTCGGTGTCCTGGCGGCGATCCTTGCCGCACGATTCCGCGGTCGCAGGCTCGCCCGGGATGCCGACCGCGAGCTGGCCGGCGTCCCTGTCAGCGTCACCGGTCTCGGCAAGGTGTACGGCGACGGGTTCCGCGCGGTCAGCGACCTGACGCTGCGGGTGGAGCGGGGGCAGGTCCTCGGCCTGCTCGGCCCCAACGGCGCCGGGAAGACGACGACGCTGCGGATGGTGCTCGGTCTGATCCATCCCAGCGAGGGCGAAATCCGACTCTTCGGCCATCGGGTCGCCCCCGGCGCCCCGGTCCTGTCCCGGGTCGGTGCCTTCGTGGAGGGGCCGGGCTTCCTGCCGCACCTGTCTGGCTTGGCCAACTTGCAGCTGTTCTGGCAGGCGACCGGCCGCCCGGAACAGGACGCGCGCATCGACGTGGCGTTGGAGATCGCCGGGCTCGACGACGACATTCACCGCAAGGTGCGCACCTACAGTCACGGCATGAAGCAGCGCCTGGCCATCGCCCAGGCGATGCTGGGCCTTCCCGAGTTGCTGGTGCTGGACGAGCCGACGAACGGCCTCGACCCGCCACAGATCCGCGAGATGCGCGACGTTCTGGCCCAGTACGCCGCTACCGGGCGCACCGTCGTCATCTCGAGCCACCTGCTGGCCGAGGTCGAGCAGACGTGCAGCCACGTCGTCGTCATGCAGTCCGGCCGGCTGGTGGCGCAGGGGCCGGTGGCCGAGTTGGTCGGGGCGGCGTCGTCGACGGCCATCGACGTCGACGACCCTTTGCGCGCCGCGCGCGTGGCCCGCGTCGTCGCCGGCGCGCGGGACCTCACGGTGACACAGACCGGCCTGGTGCTGCGCTCGGACGCGGCTACCCGCGCACGGGTGATTCGGACCCTGGTGATGGCCGGCGTCCGCGTGGACCGGGTGGCGCCGCAGCGCAGCCTGGAGGACACCTTCCTGGCGCTCGTGGGAGAAAGCTGAGCCATGCCCGCTCGAGGACACCACACCGGGATCGCCGGGGCGCCACCGCCCCCGCCGGTCACGAGGCCGGACGGCGCGGTGCCCGGCTACCGCGCCCGGCACACCCTGCCGCTGTGGGTGGAGACGCGCCGGCAGATGTCCCGGCGCCGAACCCAGCTGACCCTCGGCTTCCTGGTCGTCCTGCCGTTCCTGCTCGTGGCGGCCTTCAAGCTCGGGAATGACGAGCGCAACCGCGGGGAGCGGCCCGCGCTGGTCGATCTGGCGACGCTCGGCGCCGCCAACTTCACCTTCTTCACCCTGTTCGTCAGTACCGGGTTCCTCCTGGTCGTCGTGGTTGCGTTGTTCTTCGGGGACACGGTGGCCAGCGAGGCGAGCTGGTCCAGCCTGCGGTACCTGCTGGCGGCGCCGGTGGGGCGTTCGCAACTGCTGTGGCGCAAGCTCGTGGTGGCGTTCTGGTACAGCGTCTTCGGGCTCGCCTTGCTCCCGGCAGTGGCCTACCTGGCCGGCGGACTGTTCTTCGGCTGGGCGCCGTTGCGCACTCCGCTGGGCGACGTCGTCGGCAACGGGACGGCTGTCGCGCGGCTGGTGATCGCCGTCGCCTACGTCATGGTGTCGCTGCTGTTCGTGGCGGCCTTGGCCTACCTGCTTACGGTCTGGACGGACGCGCCGCTCGGGGCGGTGGGCGGTGCCGTGCTGCTCGTCATCGTCTCCAACATCCTGGACGCCGTGACCGCCCTGGGCGACTGGCGCAGGCTCCTGCCGACGCACTATCAGTACGCCTGGACCGACGTGCTCGGAGCGGGCGTGAGCTGGGACAACATGGTGCGCGGCGCGTTGTGGTCCGTGGGCTACACGGCGGTCCTGCTCGTCCTGGCATGGCGGCACTTCGCGCGCAAGGACGTCACGAGCTGATCTGCGGACACCACGAAGGATCCGATCCCCTTGGGTGACCGGATCCTTCGTGCTCATGGTCGGCTCAGGAAGCGTTCGTGGCGGTCAGCCCGTCGGCGTAGGAGCCGTCTCGGGGTTGGGAGCGGCGACGCCGTGGGCGACGGGGGTGCCGTTCGCGTCCGTGGCGACCACCGTGAGGTCAGCGATCCGGCTCAGATCGAAAACCTCTAGCGGGCCCCCGTCCTTGGTCGGGGGATCCTTCGGGCCCACCGGGTGCGTGGAGTACAGGGTTCGCAGCGCGCTGTCCGGGACCCGGACCAGGAAGAACCGGCTGTCGCCCACCGGCGTGCTGACGCTGCCGGCGCCGTCCGGGAACGTCACGGTCACAGTGGTGGCCGCTTCCGTGCCGACGCGCCCGAAGATGAAGGTGCCGTCGTTGCCGGGAATCACGTCGAACAGCACCTCGTCCGGCGCCACGCGGTGGTCGACGCAGCTGCCGCCGTTGGGACCGCTGCGCGGATTGGGCGCGAAGTACAGGCAGAAGCCGCCGTTCTCAGTCGGTGCGGCGTACGCCGGGTGGTCGTCGACGACGCCGATCTGGACCGCCTTCGAAGCGTCGATCTCCTGACCGTTGCCGTCCATGCCCGAGAAGATGTCCTTCACCGCTCCGGGCGCGGCCGAGAAGAGTCCGGATGCGGTGGCCACGGCGCCGGCGCCGACCAGGAGGGTCGCCGTGGTCACCACCAGGGCGACCCGCCGCCGCGTCCGGTGCCGAACGACAGCAACCCGCTCGGGCGGGGCGGCGTGCGGGAGTGCCCCCGGGGCGGGCGCGCGTTGCGCATCAATCTCACTGAGGGCATCGAGGAGCCGGGTCTCGAAACCGTGCAACTGGGTCATGACGACCCCTCCTTCACTGGATGCTTGGGTCGGGCCGGCTCGTCGTCCCCGGCGAGGGTCATGCGCAGCCGGCCCCTGGCCCGGGCTAGGCGCACCCGGGCGGCGACAGGAGTGATGGACAGTGCTTGCGCGGCCTCCCGGGAGGTGAGGCCATCCACGGCGACGAGTTCGAGCAGACGCCGCTCGCCGTCCGGCAGGCCGCGCATGGCCAGGTAGGCGCGGCGGAGTTCAGTGGCGGCGTCGATGCGTTCCTCGACACGGGCGTAGTCGTCCGCATCGAGCAGTGCCCGCCCAGACAGCCGTTGCTGGGCCTGGGTCGCCCGCATGCGTCGGCGATACATGCCTGCGGCGACGTTGCCGGCCACCCCGTACAGCCACGCGACGGCGCTGCCCCGTCCCGGATCGAAGCGGCCGGCGGACTCCAGGACCTCGAGGAACACCGTGGCCACGAAGTCGGCCACGTCCTCGGCATTGTCGAAGCGCCGAGCGCCCATGCCGGTCACCTTCGCGACATGTCGCCGGTAGAACTCCGGTAGCGACCCCGGTCCGGCCGCAATCGCGGCCAGCAGCTGTTCGTCGCTGACACCGGTCATCTCGCCACCCGTCTCCCGTCGCGGTCGGTCTCGGGAAGGAGTTGTCGGCTTGCTTGACGGTGTTACATCACCGGGCTGGACGGCGTGACCGCCACTCTGACGGAGTATTGACACTCCTCGCTAAACCTTTTCGTTCACCCGGCCGATGTAGTGGCCGCGACCACATGGGTCGCCCGGCAAACGAGAACGGGTGCACGCCAACGTCAATCGCCGTGCACGACGTCACGTCTGTCAGGACAACAGCGATCCCGGTCACGGCCGGGATCACGACAGCAGGAGGCATTTGTGCCCGCACAGTTCACCCTGGCCAAGAACGCCGCTGGGAAGTTCGTCTTCTCCCTGCGCGCGAACAACGGGTCGGTGATCGCCACGTCCCAGGGCTACGCGACGAAGATGTCCGCGCTCAACGGGCTGAAGACGCTGCGCGCGAGCGTCGGCGCCACGATGGTGGACATGACCACGTCGGCCAAGGGCGAGGCGAAGGCTGCCACCACCCGTACCGCCAAGCCGGCCGCCCGCAAGGTGACCAGGACGGTTGCCAAGCCCGCCGCGAAGCCCGCCGCCCGCAAGGTGACCAAGCCCGCTGCGAAGCCGGCGACCCGGATCGCGACCACGAAGTCGGTCACGAAGCCGGCCGCGAAGCCCGCCGCCCGCAAGGTCGCCAAGCCCGCTGCGAAGCCGGCTGCACGCATCGCCAAGCCCGCTGCGAAGCCGGCTGCACGCATCGCCAAGCCCGCTGCGAAGCCGGCTGCACGCATCGCCAAGCCCGCTGCGAAGCCGGCTGCACGCATCGCCAAGCCGGCCGCCCCCAAGGCGACCGTCCGCAAGGCGACTGTCCGCAAGACCACGACCACGGTCAAGCCGGCCGCCCGCATCGCCAAGCCGGCCGCCCCCAAGGCGACCGTCCGCAAGGCGACCGTCCGCAAGACCACGACCACGGTCAAGCCGGCCGCCCCCAAGGCGACCGTCCGCAAGACCACGACCACGGTCAAGCCGGCCGCCCCGAAGGCGACCGTCCGCAAGGCGACCACGGTCAAGCCCGTGGCGCGCAAGACGGCGGCCAAGCCCGCCGCCAAGCCGGCCGGCCGGACCGCTCCGGCGGCCAAGACGCCGGC
>Ga0081539_10003309_pt1 | contig 20132 bp, 9 predicted proteins | sample TabmetS4T2R2_FD_71023 | JGI IMG/M metagenome (GOLD analysis project Ga0081539, IMG submission 71023) | Tabebuia heterophylla rhizosphere microbial communities from the University of Puerto Rico - S4T2R2 | ecosystem: Host-associated > Plants > Roots > Rhizosphere ...
CCTGTGGGTAAGCAATCGCGGGATGAATTACACCACCCCCTATGTCTCGTGGCCACGCTACGAATTCATCCGCGACCGCCAAAAGTCCTTTTCAAACATCTGCGCGACCGGGTTTGCCAGTTACGCACTCGCCCGCACCGGCGCTGATCCTGAGCAACTCATTGCGCTTCAGGTCACCGCGAGCTTTTTCCCAACACTCGGCATCAGACCGCTTCGCGGAAGGAACTTCACCAGGGAAGAGGATTCCGCTGGCGGCGCGAATGTCGCAATACTGAGCTACGAATGTTGGCAGCGCTTCTTTGGCGGGCGCGATTCGGTCGTTGGCGAAAACATCATGCTTAGCGGGGCGACCTACGCGGTCGTCGGCGTCCTGCCGCCGAAGCTCAGTCAGCCGTTCAACACCGCGATGATTTTCATGCCGCGCGTGTTCGCGCCGCAGGACATCGCGACCGAACAGGTGCAGAACGGAGCGGGCTTCCTGAACGTGACTGCGCGGCTTAAGGATGGCGTCACTTTCGAACAAGCGACCGCCGAGGTGGGGATTCTCTCGGAAAACTACAAGGCGGCTTTCCCTGCGCACGTCGATGGGAAGCACGATAGCGTAACGAAAACGTTCGCCGAAGAACTCGTCGGCAATTTCAGATCGACATTCCATCTGCTGCTCGCGGCGGTCGGTCTTGTTTTGCTGATCGCGTGCGCAAACATCGCATCCCTTTTCCTCGGGCGGCTCTCAACGCGCCGAAAGGAAGTCGCCGTGCGCCTGTCGCTTGGCGCGACGCGCGGCCAGCTTGTGCGGCAATTTCTCACGGAGAGCATCGTCTTTTCCGTGGCGGGCGGTTTGCTCGGCGTGCTATTCGGCTATTGGGCGCTTGATTTGATTCAACAACTCGTCGCCGGCGCAGGCGGAAAAAGCGGCGTGGCCGGAATCCTCGGCACGAATCCGCTTCCCGCGGGCACGCCGCTCGGCTTGGATGGCATGACGCTCGCGTTCACCCTCGGCGTCTCCATGCTTTCGGCGGTGCTCGTCGGCTGCCTGCCGGCGCTGGAGGCGTCGCGCGGCGATGTCGCCGAAGTGTTGAAAGACACCGCGCGGAGCGCCGCCGGTGGCAGGCACGGCGCACGTTTCCGGTCGGGCCTCATCGTCGGCGAAGTCGCGCTTTCAGTCGTGTTGCTCGTCGGCTCGGCGTTGTTGCTCGTGAGCCTGGTGCAGCTGCAACGGACGCAGCCGGGATTCGAGCCCCACGGCCTGGCGACGGCGTACGTCAGCATCGCAGACACGGGCCCGCGTTATGCGAGCGCGCAGCAGCAGGCGAATTTCTTCGCGCAGCTTACGGACCGCCTTGAAGCGTTGCCGAAGGTGAAGAGCGCCGCCGTTGGCTACGACGTGCCGCTGATAGGATTTCAAGCGCGCACGACTTACGCGGTCGATGGCCGGCCGCCGGTGCCGCAAGCCGGGCGCGCGCGGGCCTGGCTTGACCGAGTGAGCGAACATTACTTCACAACGATGGGAATCCCGCTGCGTGAAGGCCGCGTGTTCGACGAGCACGATAACGACAAAGCGCCAAATGTCTGCATCATCAACCAATCGTTTGCCAGGCGTCTTTTCCCCGGAGAATCCGCACTCGGCAAAATATTGCTCCGCGGCCGCGACGCCGAAATCAAACAGGAAATCGTCGGCGTGGTCGCCGACGTGAAAAGCGCCAACCTCAACGAGCCTGCGCCAGACGAAATATATGTGCCGTTTCGCCAACTTCCGCAGTCGGTAGGCACCCTCGTTGTCCGCACCGACGGCAATCCCGCGGCGCTGCAATCTGCCATGCGTTCCACCCTCGCCTCGCTCGATAGCACAGTGGCACTCGCGTTCTTCACCACGATGGATACCGCGCTCAGCTCGTCGCTCATTTTTCAGCGTATCACGGTGTGGGTTACGGGAGCGTTCGCGAGCGTCGCGCTGTTGCTTTCGGCAGTGGGTCTCTACTCAGTGCTCGCCTATGCGGTCACGCAGCGCACGAACGAAATCGGACTTCGCCTCGCGCTGGGCGCGCGGCGCGAACAAGTCATCGCGCTCATCCTGCGCCATGGTCTTACCCTCGTCGCGATCGGTCTCGTCATCGGTCTCGCTGTTGCGGTCGGGGCAGCGCGTCTGATCCGGACGCTACTTTTTTCCGTTCAGCCACTCGACCCGCTGATTTACGGCGGCGTGACTGTGCTGTTCGCGCTCATCGCGATTCTCGCATGCCTCCTGCCCTCGCTGCGCGCCTCACGCATCGATCCATTGATTGCGCTCCGCTCCGAATAATATGGACGATCTAGGCTTCGCATCTCGCCAACTCCGCAAATCATCCGGGTTCCAGATTTCGCCACCCAATCCATTGTTGTTAGGCGCGACGGCGATCGCGCTGGCTGTTGCCAGGCTTCTCGTCTGTTTGCTCCCGACCCGTCGCGCATTGCAGGTCGATCCGATTGTCGCCTTGCGCACAGAATAGATCGATGAACGACCTCCGCTTCGCTTTCCGTCAACTGCGCAAATCGCCTGGCTTCACGCTCGTCGCCGTGCTCACCCTCGGGCTTGGGATCGGCGCCTGCACCGCCATTTTCTCGGTCGTCAACGGCGTCCTCCTCCGACCGCTCAATTATCCGCATTCGGAACAGATCGTTGTCATTCGTGAAACTGACCTGCCAAAATTTCCCGAATTCGCCGTCTCGCCCCTTAACTACCTCGACTGGGTGAAACAAACGAAGTCGTGGCGATACCTGGCGGCCTACACCGGCGCGCAGATCAATCTCACCGGCCAGGGCGAGCCACAACGGCTCGTTAGTGTGAAAGCCACCGCGCATTACTTCGATGTCTATGGGATTCAACCGGTGCTGGGACGTTGGTTTCTGCCCGAAGAAGATGCGGAGGGAAAGAATCATGTGGCCGTTCTGAGTTATCCGTTTTGGCAGCGTATTTTCGGTGGAGAACGCAATGTCGTTGGTCGCTCCATCCAACTTAATGGCGAGTCATACCTCGTGATTGGGGTGGCGCCGCCCCATTTTGGTCAGCAAAGCAAAGTGGACACCTGGATCCCGATGGGATTCAAGCCGGATGAAATCAAGCCCGAGGCGCGCGGCGGACACTATCTGAGTGTGATAGGCCGGCTCCGACCGGGTGTCACCTTCGAGCAGGCCAAAGCGGAGCTGGAAGTGCTCGCCGCCCAATTGGCCCGGCAATATCCCGATTCCAACAAAGGTTGGAGCATCAAGATGTGGCGCATTCTGGATTATTCGGTCGGCGATGTGCGCGCCGCTCTCTACACATTGCTCGCCGCGGTCGGGTGCGTCCTGCTTATCGCCTGCGCCAATATCGCCAACCTACTTCTGGCCCGGGCCACGGTGCGCCACCGGGAGATCGCCATTCGCAGCGCGCTCGGCGCGAGCAGACTTCGACTCGTTAGGCAACTGCTCACCGAAAGCATTCTGCTCGCTCTGGCTGGCGGCGTGCTGGGTATAGTCCTCGCCCGGTGGGGACTCGATCTCCTCCTTGCCCTTGCTCCTCCCACCCTGCCGCGCACGAGCGACATCCATCTCGACCTCGCCGTTCTCACCTTCACGCTTTTCCTCAGCGTCCTTACCGGAATGCTCTTCGGGATCGCGCCTGCCCTGCTCGCCGCGCATACCGAGGTGCAGGAAGGCTTGAAACAGGGTGCACGCGGGTCAACCGACGCCCGCGGACGTTGGCGCGGCGCCCTCGTCATTACGGAAGTTGCTTTCGCTCTCGTCCTGCTCGGTGGCGCGGGATTACTCGCGCGCAGTTTCATTCGCCTAACGAATGTAGATCCGGGCTTCCTGCCGGAACACGCCACCGTCCTTCGACTTGCCTTACCGAAAAACAAATATGAGAAGCCGGAACAACAACTTGCCTTCGCCGATGCTTTGCTCGGCAGGCTCCGCGTCTTGCCGGGAGTCAAAGCCGCGGGTTTAAGCCATTCGCTGCCCCTGGTCAGTGACTGGATGCTTAGTTTCAAGATCGAAGGTCGCCCGGAAACTCCGCCAAGCGATCTGCCGAGCACAAATTATTACTCGGTCACACCAGACTATTTCCACGCCATGGGCATCCGGCTCGTCCGCGGCCGGCTCTTCACCGCTCGAGACGACAGCCAGGCGCCGCGGGTCGCAATCATCAATGAGAGGCTCGCCCGGCAGTTTTTCCCTAACGACAATCCGCTCGGCAAACGCCTCCTCGTGACCAACGGTCCCGACGTGTGGCGCGAGATCGTCGGCATCGTCGCCGACGTCAAACAATACGGTGTTGAGCAGGAGGCCACTTACCAGACCTACGAGCCGTACGCGCAATCTCCATTTAGCTCGCTCAATGTCGTCCTCCGTACGGAGGGCTCGCCCACCATGCTCGCCGGCATGTTACGCCCGGCGGTTTATGCCCTCGACAAGGATCAGCCAATCGGCGGCATTCAGCCGCTTGAGGAAATCCTGGGCGCGACCATGGCCACGCAGCGTTTCGCAATGGTTCTTCTTCTCGTCTTTTCCGGCGTCGCGCTGGTTATTGCCGCGGTCGGGATTTACGGCGTCATGGCTTATAACGTCGTGCAACGGACCGGCGAGTTTGGGATTCGGCTGGCGCTCGGCGCGCAGCGCGGCCATCTTCTTCGACTCGTTCTTTCTTCGGCGGGAAAGCTCATTGGCCTCGGGCTGCTCATCGGACTCGTCGCGACCACCCTTATCTCTCGCGTTATGGGTTCGATGCTCTTCCAAACCAGCCCCAGCGATCCGTTAACCTTTAGCCTAACGATTTTTTTGCTCGGCGCGGTCGCATTGGCCGCCTGCCTCCTCCCCGCCCGCCGCGCCACCCGGATCAACCCGATCGAAGCACTCCGCACCGAATAGCACAAATCCTATGATCGCTGATTTAAAATACGCCCTGCGGATGTTGCTCAAGACACCCGCGTTCACCTTCGTCGCCGTCATCACGCTCGCGCTCGGGATCGGTGCGAACAGCGCCATCTTTAGCGTGATCGATACGGTCCTGCTGCGGCCGTTGCCGTTCAAGAACCCGGATGAAATCGTCAACGTCTGGGGACGCTACCGCAACGACAACGGGAAAGTGCACGGTAACGTTCACTCGTTTCCCGATTACCTGGACCTGCGCGATCAAAGCCAGAGCTTCGTCGCGATGGCGGCCTACACGCGAACGGGTGGAACGTTGTCGCTGAGCCAGGATGCAAAGGCGCTCGAAGGCATCGCGATTACACCGGAGGTGTTCGACGTCCTGGGCGCTGCGCCGCTCCTCGGCCGGGGATTCACCAAGGAGGACGCAAAAAACGAAGCGGACCGTGTCGTTGTCCTGACCTACCCGTTCTGGAAGAGTACTTTTGCTGGCGACCCGAAAATCATCGGGCAGCAGATCACGATCTCAGCGCGATCGCATACCGTTATCGGAGTGATGCCGCCGGGCTGGAAATTTCCGGTCGAGGATGAACACATCGAATACGCGCAGCCGCTCGAATATCTCGGACAGCAATACCTGACTAATCGCGGCTCTCATTTTCTAACGATCGTCGGGCGCCTGAAGCCCGGTATCGCGGTCAAGACGGCGGAAGCGGAGCTAACTGCGATCGCGAGCCGGCTTTCGAAGCAATATCCGGATACCAATATGAACTTCACCGGCGCGGCTGTGGTGAAGCTGCATACGGACGTGGTCGGCGATGTTCGCACGCCGTTGCTGATCCTTCTGGGCGCGGTTGCGCTTGTCCTGCTCATCGCCTGCGCGAATGTGGCGAATCTTCTTCTGGCGCGCGCGGCCTCGCGCAGCCGCGAGATCGCGATCCGGACGGCGCTCGGCGCGAGCCGGGTGCTTGTCGTTCGCCAACTGCTTTGTGAAAGCCTGTTACTTGCGCTGCTTGGCGGTTGCGCCGGGTTGCTTCTGGCCGGGTGGGGCGTCGATCTGCTCAGCGCAGCAGGTCCGCAAGGTTTGCCGCATCTCGGCCAGATCAAAGTCAATGGCACCGTCGGCCTCTTTACGTTCATCCTCGCGATCGGGAGTACGATGCTTTTCGGCCTCATTCCCGCGCTCCAGGTTTCGCGGCCGGCGGTGAATGAATCACTGCAACAAGGCGCGAAAGGATCGACCGGCGGCCTGCATACGAATCGTCTCCGCGCATTCCTCGTCGTCTCGCAGGTCTCGCTCTCGCTCCTCTTACTCGCCGGGGCCGGCTTGTTGATTAAGAGCTTCTACAATCTCCGGGCCACTAATCCTGGATTTGATCCCGTCCGCGTCATGACGGCGTCGATCAGTCTGCCGCGGACTCGTTATCCGGAGGCTGACCAGCAGGTTCGCACGTACGATTTGATCATGGAGAAGGTGGCGGCGATTCCCGGTGTGGAAGCGGCTGGCGGCGTATATCCGTTACCTCTGGGAGATAACCAGCGCTCCCGGTCGTTCATGCCGAGCGGCGCCGCGCCTTTGCCGCGCGGCAATCATCCGGGCGGGAGCTATCTGCTGGTGAAGCCGGATTACTTCAAAACAATGAAGATCCCAGTCCTCCAAGGGCGCGATTTCAATCGTTCGGACACGAAGGATTCCCCGCTCGTAATCGTGATCAACGAAGCCTTTGCTCAGAAACATTTTCCAAGGAAGAACCCGATCGGTCAGCAGGTAATGATCGATGGACCCGAAAACAAAGTTAGCGCGCACGAGGTGGTCGGGGTTGTCGCAAATACACGTCACGATTCGCTGGCCGAGCCGCAAGGCCCCGAAATGTACGTGCCCTTCGCACAGGACCCAGTCCGCAGCCTCGATATCATGTTGCGGGTCAGCTCCACGAATCTCGTCGGCCTCAACGGCGACGTGAAACGCGCCGTCCATGATATCGACAAGGATTTGTATGTGCCGACGCTGGACCCGATGACGTCATTCGTCGCGAAGCATCTCGCACAGCCGCGCTTCAACATGATACTGCTGGGTGCGTTTGCCGGCGTCGCGATGGCACTGGCCGCCATCGGCATTTACGGCGTGATCGCTTACAGCGTCGCGCAGCGCACACGCGAGATCGGCATTCGCATGGCCTTGGGCGCGCAACGCACGCAGATGCTCGGGATGATTTTGCGACAAAGTCTAACGTTGGTCGCGATCGGACTGGCGATCGGTTTCGCCATCGCGCTCGCGGCGACGCGCGTGATGCGGACGTTGCTTTACGGTGTAGGCACAAATGACGTCGCGACTTATGCGGTCGTTATCCTCTTGTTAGGCGGCGCGGCGTTGCTCGCCAGTTACATCCCGGCGCGGCGCGCCATGAAAGTCGATCCCGTGATCGCGCTTCGTTATGAGTGAACCGCACGCCTAGCGACTATCCGCGATGAGGAACGATCTTCGCTTTTCTTTCCGTCAACTTCGCAAATCGCCCGGGTTGGCGCTCGGCGCGGCAATCGCCGTTCTCCTTCCCCCCGGTCGTGCTGCCCAGCTCAATCCTGTCACCACTTTGCGGGCCGAATAATGAGGAGCTACGCCCTAACGATCAATGGGACCCGGCACGAGGTCGAGGTCGATGACGACACCCCGCTTCTCTGGATCCTGCGCGATTCGTTAGGACTAACCGGAACGAAGTTTGGCTGCGGCGTTGGGGTCTGTGGTTCCTGCACCGTTTTGGAAAACGGGCAAGCGGTTCGTTCCTGCCAGGTTCCAGCGAGCGACGCGAAGGGGCGCAGCTTCGTCACGATTGAGGGCTTATCTGGCGACGGCAGCCATCCCTGCCAGCGCGCCTGGATCGAGGAAGACGTCGCCCAATGCGGATTTTGTCAGCCAGGGATGATTCTGACCGCCTGCTCGCTTTTGCGCGACCACCCGCACCCGACCGATGCGCAGATTGATGCCGCGATGTCGGACTCGGTCTGCCGTTGCGGGACCTATTGGCGGATGCGCAAGGCGATCAGGCGCGCCGCCGCACTCATGCAGGAGGAGAAATCGTGATCACGACGACGCGGCGAGACTTTTTGAAAACGGCTGCGCTGAGCGGCGCCGCGCTGGTCATCGGTTTCGATGGGCGGCGGGTATTTGCGGCCGAGAGTCGATTTCAGCCTAACGGATGGGTCAGGATCGATCCCGACGGCGCCGTTACGTTGACGGTCGGCAAATCCGAGATGGGCCAGGGTGTGCGCACCGCGCTCGCGATGATGCTGGCCGATGAACTGGGCGCGGACTGGTCGCGCATCAAGCTGGTGCAGGCTTCGCCAGGACCGGCGCCGTTTGACGATCTCGGGACGGGCGGGAGCGGGAGCATGGAAGAAGGCTGGGCCATGATGCGACCGGCGGCGGCGGCGGCGCGTGAGATGTTGATCACCGCGGCGTCGACGGAATGGCACGTTTCCCCTGACGAATGCAAAAGCGGGGACGGCGCCGTGGTGCACCCGGCCAGTCAACGACGCATCGAGTTTGGCGGCCTGGTTGCCGCCGCGAGTAAACTCCCCATCCCGAAAAAGCCTGCGATGAAGGCCAAGGGCGAGTTCGCTCTTATCGGCAAGCGGACCGGACGCATCGATGGACACGACATTGTCACCGGACGCGCGCATTACGGCATCGACACCAAAGTCCCCGGGATGCTGCACGTCTCGGTTGAACGGCCGCCTTGGAAAGGGGCGCAGCCGAAGAGAATGAATGAGGCGAAAGCGCGCGCCGTGCGCGGTGTCCGCGACATCCTGCTTTTGGAACGCGGGATCGCGGTCCTGGCCGGGAACACCTGGGCCGCCATCAAAGGTCGCGACGCACTGGCCGTGGAATGGAGCGAGGCGCCTAACGATGCCTTTGATTCCGCGGCGCATGCAAAACGTTTGGGCGCGGCGGCGCGCGAAAAGGGTTATTCGACTCGCAGCGAGGCAGCGCCCGCCGGCACACCGGCGATCGCGCGAACGATCGAGGAGACCTACTCCTATCCCTTCTACGCGCACGCGCCGCTCGAGGTGATGAACTGCTTCGCCCACGTCCAGGGCGACCGCTGCAAAATCATCGTGCCGACCCAGGCGCCGAATCGCGTCCAGAAAGAGGTCGCGGATTTACTCGGCACCACCGCGGACAAAGTGGAAGTCCAGGTCACATTGATCGGCGGCGGGTTCGGGCGCCGGCTTGCCGCCGATTACGCCCTCGAAGCGGCGGAAATTTCACGTGCTGCCAAAGCGCCGGTGCAGGTCCTCTGGTCGCGCGCGGACGACATGAAACATGGGCATTTCCAGGCCGCCTCGGCGCATTATCTTGCCGCCGGACTCGACTCAAAGAACCAGCCGGTTTTCTGGAAACACACCAAGGCTGGTTCGTTCCACAATCTCTCCGCGATCGAGCCGGACGAAGTGCGCGACGCCGCCTGGTACCGTGGCTGGTCCTGGGGCGTTTACGATGTGCCGTACGCGATCCCGGCGATCGAGACGGCTTACGTGCCGGTTGATGTGCCGGTGAAACACGGGCCGTGGCGCGCCGTCTTCGCACCTTCGAGCGTGTTCGCGCGCGAATCCTTTCTCGACGAAGTCGCGCGCGCATCCGGCACCGATCCGCTGACGTTTCGCCTCCAGCTTTTGGAAAAGCCGGCCACGTTCAAGATCGGGCGGCGTGATATCGATCGCCGCCGACTCCGGCGCGTCCTCGAAATGGTGCGCGACAAATCCGGCTGGGGCGAAAAGCTGCCCGCTGGCCACGGTCGCGGTGTTGCCTGCAACATTTATTCAGGAACGACGCACATCGCCTATGTCGTTGAAGTCGCAGTCGCCAACCCTGGCGCTGTCAAAGTGAAGCGGGTCGTCGCCGCGGTTGATTGCGGGCTTGTGATCAATCCCGCAGGCGTCGAGCAACAGATGGAAGGCGGCATCATCTGGGGAATCTCCTCCGCACTTAAAGGCGAGATCACATTCAAAAACGGCGCCGCCGAACAATCGACCTACTCCGACTTCGAGGTCGCGCGGATGAACGACACGCCCGAGATCGAGGTGCACATCGTGCAGAGCGACGACGCAAAGGAGCCGTTTGGCATGGGCGAACCGCCGGTCCCGCCGATCGTGCCCGCCATCGTCAACGCCGTCTTCGCCGCCACCGGCAAACGCATCCGCCAACTGCCGATCACACCAAAGCTGCTTGCCTAACAATATCTTGAACGATCTTCGCTTCGCCTTTCGCCAACTGCTCAAATCGCCCGGCTTCACCGCCGTCGCCGTGCTCACCCTCGCTCTCGGGATTGGCGCCAACAGCGCGATCTTTAGCGTGATCAATGCCGTCCTCCTGCGACCGCTCCCTTATCCCGAAGCGAACCGGATCATCTATCTGAGCGAGACCGATGCGACCCAGCCCGCCATCTCGATCAACTGGCTCGATTATCTCGATTGGCGAAAGAGCAACACTGTCTTTGAGCATCTCGCAGTGAGCCGGCGCGAATCGTTCAACCTGAGCGATCTCCCGGGACGCGAAGCGGAGCGGGTCTCCGGCGCAGTGGTCACGGCGAATTTCTTTTCCGTCATCGGGCTGAAGCCGCAACTCGGCCGCGTCTTCACCGAAGCGGAAGATCGCCGCGGAGGTCCGGCGTTGGCCGTGATCAGTGATCGGCTTTGGGCACAAGTTTTCCAGCGCGATCCCGACGTGCTCGGCCGCTCCGTCAACCTGCACAATCAGCTCTACGAAGTCGTCGGGGTCATGCCGCCGGAGATGGCGTCGCCCGCCGGGGTCGATCTCTGGGTGCCGATGATGCGGCGCGCGGTCTGGACCGACCGGTTCAGTCATCCCCTGCTCTATGGTTGGGGGCGATTGCAGAAAGGCGTGACCGTGGAAACCGCCCGCACCCAGATGAGCGCGATCGCCGCCGGCCTCGCGCAACGTTATCCGGAAACGAACACCGGCGTCGGCGTTGCGCTCACGCCCTTGCTCGAAAACCAGGTCGGCGCCTATCGCCATAATCTCATCCTCTTGTTAGGCGCGGTCGGGCTGGTTCTGCTCATCGCCTGCGCCAACCTGGCCAATCTCCTCGCAGTGCGCGGCGCGGCACGAGCGAAAGAGTTCGCCGTTCGCTCCGCGCTCGGAGCAAGCCGGGCGAAATTGATCGGACAATTGCTGGTAGAAAGTCTCCTCCTCGCTCTTCTCGGCGGCGTGGTTGGTTTCTTCTTCGCCTTCTGGGGATGCGACGCCATCATCGCGCTGAGTCCGCAGACCATTCCCCGCCTCGAGGAGGTAACCCTGGACGGAACGGTTCTGCTTTTCTCCTTAGGCCTGGCGGGCGGGACCGTGCTGCTCTTCGGTTTGTGGCCGGCGCGGACCGTGAGCAAAGCGGATCCGCAGCGCGCTCTCCACACCGGTGCACGCGGGAACACCGAAGCCCCGGGCGCGCGACGGACTCGTGGGCTGCTCGTCGTCACCGAGATCGCCCTCACCCTCGTTCTCCTCAGTTCGGCCGGGCTAGTCCTGAAAAGCTTCGCTCGCGCCCAGGCGCTCTCGTTAGGCTTCGCACCGCATCATCTCGCGACCGCGCGGATCGATCTCGGATTTCGGGTTTACGACACGAAGGAGAAAATTACCCGCTTTTGCGACGGCGTCCTCGAGCGACTGCGGGCCATTCCCGGCGTGGAGGCGGCTGCGCTCAGCTCCAATCCGCCCATGCTCGCCGGCTGGCAGACCAATATCCTTCCTGAAGGCATGCCCGAGCCGCCCCCGGGCGAGGAAATTACCGCCGACACCGAGATCGTCCGCGGCGATTATCTGCGTTCGTTAGGCGGGACACTTCTCCGTGGCCGCTTCTTCGATCAACGCGACACCGGCAAATCACCGCTCGTGACCGTAATCGACCAGTCGATCGCCGCGAAATATTTTCCCGGCCAGAACCCGATCGGCAAACGGCTTCGGATCGACCCGGATGACACCGGCGAAGCACGGATGTTCGAAATCATCGGGGTGGTCGCGCGGATGAAGCTGCGTGGGTTCGACCAGATCTCATCGCTGCCCATCGTTTATTTTTCCCAGCCGCAGGTCGAACGGACCACCTATGTGCTGCTCGTGCGCACAAGCGGCAACCCGGCCCTCCTCGAGCCAGCAATGCGCGCGGCGGTCGCCGCGGTCGATCCGACACAGCCGGTTTACGATGCGCGCCCGATGCTCGAACGCGTCGAGGAAACGTGGGCCGCGCCGCGCTTTCTCAGTTTCCTTCTCCTCGTTTTCGCCGGACTCGCGCTCGTTCTTTCCACGGTTGGGTTGTACGGTGTCCTTTCCTATAGCGCGCTGCGACGCTTGCGCGAGATCGGCATCCGGCTCGCGCTCGGCGCGCAGCGTGCGGACATTCGCCGCCTCGTTCTCGGCGAAGGGCTACGCTTGCTTATGCTCGGCCTCGCCCTTGGGCTCGCCGGGGTTTTCGCCGCCGCGCAGGTGTTGCGCAGTTTTCTTTTCCAGGTCAGCCCGCTCGATCCGTCGGTTTCGCTCGGGGTGAGCCTGTTACTTATCGCTGCCGCCCTGACCGCGGCCTGGTGGCCCGCACGCCGCGCGTCGCGGGTCGATCCGATCGTCACCCTGCGCGCCGAATGAAGCCGCCTAACGACTAACAACTTATGCTCACCGATCTCCGTTACGCCCTTCGGATGCTGCTGAAAGCGCCGGCTTTTACTGTCATCGCGATTGCGGCGCTCGGTCTTGGAATTGGCGCGAACACCGCCATTTTCAGCGTGGTGGATGCCGTGCTCCTCCGGCCGTTGCCCTATCCGCACCCTGAGCAACTGATCCTCTTGCGCGAGAAGGTGCTGGCTCTATTTGATACCGGCTCGGTCAGCTTTCCGAACTATCTCGACTGGCGCGCCAGCCAGCGCAGCATGACCGATCTCGCGCTCGTCAGGCAAGAATCACTGAATCTTTCCAGCGCCAGTCAGGAGACGCCGCCCGAGCGAGTCAGCGGTGGGTCGATTACGGCGAATCTTCTTACGGTGATGCAGACGCCGCCAATCCTCGGACGTGATTTCCTCCCGGCCGAAGACGTGCCGCACGGGCCGAGAGTGGCACTGATCAGCGAAGGATTATGGAAACGGCGTTTCGGCGGCGCGAAAAACGTAATCGGAAAGAAGCTGATCGTTGATACCGTCCCGCGCGAAATCGTCGGCGTTGTGCCCGACAACATGCGCGTCATCCGCAAAGCGCAGGTCTTCGTTCCATTCAGCGATCTGCGCGCGGATAAGGGCGTGCTCGAGCGGGGAAATCACCCCGGGTTCACCGCGATCGGGCGTTTGAAGCCGGGGGTGACGCTCGAGCGGGCGCGGGCCGATCTGGACAACATCGCGCGTAATCTCGAAAAGCGTTATCCGGATTCGAACAGCGGCCGGCGGATCAACGCCCGCACCATGCTCGAGGCGCTGGTGGGCGATTACCGGGCCAGTCTCAATCTCCTGCTCGTCGCCGTGGTATGCGTGCTGCTGATCGCCTGCGCGAACGTCGCCAACCTGCAACTGGCGCGCGCACTTTCGCGGAGCAAGGAACTGGCGGTGCGCGCGGCGATGGGCGCGAGTCGCTGGCGACTCGTTAGGCTGCTACTGATTGAAAGCACTGTGCTTGCGGTAGCTGGCGCGATTGCCGGACTGGTGGTTGCGATCTGGAGCTTCGATGCAATCCACGCCCTCGGTCCGGCGAACGTCAGCCGTTTCCAGGAAACCAGGATCGACCTCGCTACTCTCACCTTCACTGCCTCGATCGCGATCGCCTGCGGTATTCTGGTCGGGATTTGGCCGGCCTGGCGGGTCTCGCGGCTCGTTTCGCTCAGCGGAGTTTTGCACGAAGCCGGAACGCGCGGCGGGAGCGACAGCGCTGGCCGGCATCGCACCCGCGGCGTCCTCGTCGTTATCCAGGTTGCGCTCGCGCTTGTCCTGCTCGCGGGTGCCGGCCTGACTTTGAAAAGCTTCTGGCGCTCGCACACCGCGCCGCTCGGCTTCGATCCGGGTGGGATCCTGACGATGAGGCTTTCCCTCCCCGAAGCGCGTTACGGTTCGAGGGAAAAGATTGCGGCATTCTACAAGCAGCTGGTGGAGCGGGTCGAAACGCTGCCCGGCGTGACCGCTGCCGCCGTGGGGGAGAACAACCCTTTCGACGACACGGAATGGGACAGCTCCTATCACGTCACCGGCACACCGCCGAGTCCACCCGGACACGAGCCGTCGGCGGAAGTGAACGTGATTACCAAGGATTACTTCAAGGTCCTGAAAATGCCCATCCTGCGCGGACGCAGTTTCGGCCCGCAAGAGGTGCTCGGGAGACCGCACGCCGTCATTGTCGACGACCTGTTCGTGCGGACAAATTTCCCTAACGACAATCCAATCGGGAAAAACCTCGATGATAACCAGACGCTGGAGAAAAACCCGCCGCCACTGACGATCGTGGGGGTGGTGCCGCATGTGCGGACCGAGGCCCCGGGTGACGAGTTCGACCGGCTCAACCTGCCGCAGATCTATTTCTCGCAGGCGCAGATGCCCGTGCACGAGAACAGCCTCCTCGTTCGCACCAGCCTGGCCGAGCCGATGTCGCTCGCGAACGCTGTCGTTAGGGAAGTGCAGGGAATCGATCCTGATCAGCCGGTGGATTCGATTTCGACGATGCAGAAAAACATCTCGCAGAGCCTGGCGACGCGTCGCCTGACGATGACCTTGCTCGGCACGTTCGCCGCGCTCGCCCTCGTCCTCGCGAGCGTTGGGCTCTACGGCGTGATGGCCCTGAGCGTGACGCAGCGGACGCGCGAGTTCGGGATTCGCCTCGCGCTTGGGGCGCCGCGGGAGGATGTCTTCAAGCTCGCGCTCGGGCGCGGATTGTTCCTGGTCGGAATCGGCCTGACGCTTGGATTCTTAGGCGCGCTCGGCGCGGGACAGGCCCTGACGAGTCTCCTTTACAACGTGGGGAGTTTCGATCCGGCCGCCTTGTTGACCGCGATCATTGCGCTTGCCGGGGTGGCGCTGCTGGCCTGCTGGTTCCCGGCACGGCGAGCAACCCGGGTCGATCCGATTGTGGCCTTGCGTTATGAATGACCGCTGCGCGCCGTTACATCGTGAATCGTTACATCCGTTACGAGCTTCCGATTCACGATTCTCGATTTTTCGATTCACGACGTTGCCGTGAATGAACTTCGCTACGCCCTGCGCCAGCTCAGCAAATCGCCTGGCTTCACCATTGTTGCAGTCATTACCCTCGCGCTCGGGATCGGGGCGAACAGCGCCATCTTCAGTGTGATCGACGCGGTCCTTCTGCGCTCGATTCCTTTTCCCAACCCCGACCGCCTCGCGATGATCTGGGCGACGGCGCCGCAGCGTCCGGGGGAAGAAAAGGAAGTGCATTCTTATCCTGATTATCTGGATCTGCGCGCGCAGAATCACACCTTCAGCGCGTTGGCCGCCTACTCGACCGCCTCCGCTATCTGGGGCACGGGAAACGAGGCCGAGGATCTCCCCGGTTTCGCAGCGACCGCCGATATCTTTGAGGTTCTTGGCATCCGACCGTTCCTCGGTCGCGGCTTTTCGCGGGAGGATGAGAAGCTGGATGCCCCGCGTGTTGTGGTCATCAGTCACGAGTTTTGGAAGCAACACTTCGGCGGCGATCCCGGAGTGCTCGGGCGGCAGGTGACGGTGGCGGACAAGCCATACACGATCACGGGGGTGATGCCGCCCGGGTGGAAGTTCCCGATCCAAAACGAGCCGATCAATTGGGTCGCGCCGCTTTATCCGATGTTTTCCGGTCCGCCCCCGAATCCGATGGACCGTCGCGGGGCGCATTTTCTTCCGCTCGTCGGTCGGCTGAAGCCGGGCATAAGTTTGCAAACTGCGACGGCCGATTTGCAGACGATCGCGGCGCAATTGGCGAAGCAATATCCCGACACCGACGCCGGTCGAACGGAGCACGCAGTCGCTCTGCAATCCGACATCGTGGGTGATGCGAAACCGGCGCTCTTTGTCCTGCTCGCCGCGGTCGCCCTCGTGCTGCTGATCGCCTGCGCGAATGTCGCCAACCTTTTCCTCGCGCGCGCCGCGACGCGCGAGCGCGAGATCGCGATCCGCACCGCGCTGGGAGCAAGCCGCTTTCAAATCGTCAGGCAGCTGTTGCTGGAAACGCTGCTCCTTGCCCTCCTCGGGGGCGCGGCCGGATTGCTCCTGGCTTGGTGGAGCACAAACATGCTCGCGGCGTTTGGTCCGGCGGATCTGCCGCGGCTCGATGAAATTGGGGTGAACAGCACCGTGATTGCCTTCACCTTTGGGATGGCTTGCCTAACGAGTCTGATTTTTGGATTGGTCCCGGCATTGCAGGCTTCGCGTCCCGAGGTGGAACAATCGCTTAAAGAAGCGGCGCGTGGCTCGACGGTTGGAACGCGCGGTCACCGTTTGCGCTCGGTTTTTGTCGTCTCGCAGTTTGCGCTCTCGTTAGTCCTGCTCGTCGGCGCCGGTTTGCTCATTCGAAGCTTCGCCGAATTGCGCTCGGTGCAACCCGGCTTCGAAGCGCGGGGCGTGGTCACCCTCTGGCAGGCCTTGCCCAAGGCCGGTTATGGCGAGGTGGATCAGCAGACTCAATTCTTCGAGCGGCTGCTCGCGAAACTGAAATCGCTTCCCGGGATTGAAAACGCGGGGGTGGTTTCGCCTTTGCCTTTCAGCGGAAATAGTCAGAGCCGGACTTTCACAATCGTGGGAAAACCGGCGCCGCCTCAGGGAATGGAGCCGTCGGCCTCGCTTCTCACGACAGATGGCGCCTACTTCCGAACGATGCGCATTCCGTTGAAAAAAGGACGCCTCTTCACGGCGCGCGACGACAAAAACTCGAAGCCGGTCCTCCTGATCAACGAAACCTTTGCAACGAAATATTTTCCTGAGGAGAACCCGATTGGCCAACGGGTGCAGATCGGCGAGAGCGGAGAGGATCCGGTGCGCGAGATCATCGGCGTGGTGGGCACGGCGAAACACAACAACCTGGCGGAGCCCGATGAGGCGGAATATTACCTGGCGTTCGCGCAAAATCCCGATCGCTTCAGCTACCTGGTGGTGCGGACGAATCAGGCTGAAGCGTCGGGAGTAGAGAACATGATCCGGCGGGCGGTGCACGAGATCGATCCGGAGCAGTTCGTGCCGGTGATTCTGCCCCTCTCACAAATGGTCAGCGCAACCCTCTCGCAATCGCGTTTCAACACCGGCTTGCTCGGAGCTTTCGCGGCGATCGCGTTCATCCTCGCGGCGGTCGGGATTTACGGCGTGATTGCCTACAGCGTGACGCAGCGGACGAAGGAGATCGGGATCCGGATGGCGCTCGGGGCGCAACGCAAACAAATGCTGGCAATGATCCTGCGCCAGAGCCTGACGATGGCGGCGATCGGGATTGTGGTCGGGTTGCTCGGTGCCTTTGCCGCGACGCGGTTGTTGCGCGCGCTGCTCTTTGGAGTGGGGACGATGGATGTCATGACCTACTGCGCGGTTATTCTGCTACTCGGAATCGCTGCATTGCTGGCGGGTCTATTGCCGGCGCGCCGAGCCCTGAAAGTCGATCCGGTGATCGCGCTGCGATACGAATGAGAACCGTGAATCGAGATTCGAGATTCGTGAATCGGGCCGATGAAACGATTCATGATTTAACGATCTAACCAAACCATGATCGATACGTGCTGCTCCGGCCGTTGCCGTTTCTCCGGCCTAACGAACTTGCGATGCTCTGGAGTGCCCCATCCGATGGTGGCGTTGCGAGATGAGTAGCCGCCTTCGCGGAAGGACCAAATCTGAAGTCTCAAGAGCCGAAGCAATGCCCAAACCCAAAGGACAAGAGCGGGCAGGGCCAAGATCACTTCTTTTCCGCGGATCGTGCGAGGAGCCAGCAGAGATCGGAAAGGCGATTGAGGTAGCGCAGGAGTTGGACGTTCGACTTTTCGCTTTGGAGCGCGGCGACTCGGCGCTCGGCGCGACGGCAAACGGTGCGGGCAAAATCAAGCGCGCCGGCCAGCGGGGTATCGCCCGGCCTGGCCCAGCCCTTGCCGTAGAGATTCTTGTCTTTCTCCAGTTCGTCGATCTCGTTCGTTAGGCGGTCAACCATAGCTGAGGTGGTAAGTTGAAAGCCGTCCTTCCGAAAGCGTTCCAAGTCTTCCGGCGCGGTGGCGAGTTCGCCCATGACGACAACCAGCTCCTTTTGGATGGCGAGGATTTGTTCCGCGAGCGGCGACGCACCGGCCGCGGCACGGGCAAGTCCGAGAGCGGCGTTGGTTTCATCCACTGATCCGTAAGCTTCGACCCGGGGATCGGTCTTTGGCACGCGGCGGCCATACATAAGGGAGGTCTCGCCCGCATCGCCGGTTTTGGTTGCGATCGACAAGGTTTAGACGGCGTTCGAGTCCCCCTGTGGGGAAACATCTTCGATCGAGACGATATGCAGCGCCTCAATCGTATGCGGGCTGTCTTTCTCATCGATCACCGAAACGATGCCCCGACCTATGGCAATGAAATCCCGATGAGGCACGGGAAAGCTTCGACCATCTGACAACCGAATCGTAAAGGGTTGAAAACTGGGACCGAGGCGGTCGCGCAGAGGCTGGAGTTTGAGCATGAGCTATTATCTCGCCCAGAGATTCCTCAGTCAACGCGCACGGAACGGCGGGACCAGTTCATCCTGGCCACCCGTTCGGAAACTGAGCTTCCGGTCTGATCTAGCCGAGTGCCGGCTGGATCTCGGGCTCCTCGATGAGCGGGGCACCGACCTGTTCGCCGAGTTCGACCAACTTGATCTCACGATGACCGGGGAAACCGGTACCGGCCGGGATCAGATGGCCCATGATGACGTTCTCCTTGAAGCCGCGCAGCTTATCGACCTTGCCTAGCGTGGCCGCCTCCGTGAGGACGCGAGTCGTATCCTGGAATGAGGCGGCTGAGATGAAGCTGTCGGTCTCGAGCGAAGCCTTGGTGATGCCGAGCAGCACCGGGGTCGCTTCAGCCGGTTTGCCCCCTTGATCGACCACCTTCTTGTTTTCTGCCTCGAAATCGAGCCGGTCGATCTGATCGCCCCAGAGGAGCGAAGTGTCGCCCGGATCGGTGATGCGGACCTTGCGGAGCATCTGCCGAACAATGATCTCGATGTGCTTGTCATTGATCTCGACCCCCTGGAGCCGGTAGACCTCCTGCACTTCGTTGACAAGGTGCTCCTGCAAATCCTGCGGCCCGCAGACCTCGAGGATTTCGTGCGGGACGATCGGGCCTTCGGTCAACTGCTGGCCTTTCTTCACAAAGTCGCCCTTGAAGACGATCATGTGCTTGGTCAGGGGGATGAGGTGTTCCTCTTCGTTGCCCGTTTCCGGATCCTTGAGAATGAGCTTGCGTTTGCCGCGGACGGTTCCCCCGATTTCGACGATGCCGTCGATCTTGGCGATCTCGGCTGCGTCTTTCGGGCGCCGTGCCTCGAACAATTCCGCGACGCGCGGAAGACCGCCGGTGATGTCTTTGGTCTTGGCGATCTTGCGCGGCGTCTTGGCGAGTAATTCGCCGCCGCGGACCTTTTTGCCCTCGGAGACAATGATGTGCGCGCCGGCTGGGATCGAATAGCTGGCGGCAACTTCGCCGTCATCGCCGAGGATGACGATTTGCGGATGCAAATCCTCCTTGTGCTCGATGATAACCGTGCCCATGAGGCCGGTGGCTTCGTCGACCTCCCGCTTCATGGTCACACCCGCAATCATGTCGCGGAATTCGACCTTGCCGCTCTTCTCGGTCAGGATCGGGACGTTATAAGGGTCCCATTGGACGAAGGTTTCACCCTTCCTCACCTTGCCGCCGTCGGCGATGGTGATGACCGAACCGATGACGATGTTGTAGCGTTCGATCTCGCGCCCTTCCTCATTGTGAAGACCGATCGAGCCATTTTTGTTCAGGGCAATCCAGTTGCCGTCGAGCGATTGCACGGTGCGCAGATCGTTGAACTGGACGATGCCGTCGTTCTTCGCCTTGATGATCGGTTGCTTGAAGGTCTGGCTCGCGGTGCCCCCGATGTGGAAGGTTCGCATCGTGAGCTGCGTGCCGGGCTCGCCGATTGATTGCGCGGCGATAATGCCGACTGCTTCGCCCATTTTGACGAACTGACCGGTGGCGAGGTTGCGTCCGTAGCAGTGGGCACAAACGCCGCGGCCGCATTCGCAGGTGAGGACGGA
>Ga0081539_10003310_pt1 | contig 20129 bp, 12 predicted proteins | sample TabmetS4T2R2_FD_71023 | JGI IMG/M metagenome (GOLD analysis project Ga0081539, IMG submission 71023) | Tabebuia heterophylla rhizosphere microbial communities from the University of Puerto Rico - S4T2R2 | ecosystem: Host-associated > Plants > Roots > Rhizosphere ...
CGCGAGGAGCGGTCCAGGATCGCTTCTGAAAAAGAATGTCCCGGGCCCGTGTCAGCGGCGGGCCGCCGCTCCCGCCGGAGACCGCGGCGGCCGGCGGCTCGCCAGGGCTCGCCGAGATCCCCGGCCCCCGCTGCCACCTCCGCGCCCCTCGGTCGCGGGCAGTAGTCGCCATGCCGGGTAACGGGCACCAGGTTCGCGATCTAGAACGGTTAGGGCGCTATATCGACCCTAACCGTTCTAGATCCACACCTATGGCCCCACATCTGACTACGCTACGTTACCGGCGGTGCGGCGACACCAACACATATCCGACTATTTGGGCTACCGCGACGTCTGCCGTGTCCGAGCCGGCCCGCCGCTGACGCGGACCCGGGAGCTAGACCGGGGGTTGGGTTGTGTAGACCGTGGGGTCGCCCTGGACGATCCAGACGTCGGGGGTGTTGATCGGGAGGAAGGAGCGGTCGCCGCCCGGCTCGCGGGTGGCTGGCACCGAGTCGCCCGAGGGTAGGTGCATGATGAAGTTGACCGGCTGGGTGTCCTGCGCGAGCGGGATGTCGTAGTCGGCCCAGCCGCCCTCGACGCGGGTCCACGGCCATGGGTCGTCCCAGGCGATCTGGCTCAGCACGGCCGGGTCGACCGCGTCGCCCCACATGTGCAGGCCCCAGCCCGTGTCCTGGTCGCCGTAGTCGCCGGCCGGGCGGAAGTAGTGCAGGGTGGCGACCGTCGCTTGTGGACCGGCCGCTCGTACGCGGCGCACCGGGCTCGTGGCGGTCGTGCCGTCCGGCTCGCGCACCGTGGCCCGGTACTCGATGGGGGTGTCGGACGCGAGATCGGCGGGCAGCGCGTCGAAGACGGTGTAGACCGGTGAGCTCGCGTCGCTGCCGATCGCGGTCCAGGGGCCGCCGGCGATCCGGCGCTCGAAGGAGACGGTGTGGGTGGCGCGTTCCGGGTCGACGACCGCGCGGACCTCGACCGGGCCGCGCACCCGGCTGCCCTCGCTCGGCGTCTCGATCGTCACCGCCGGGGCAGGCACCGAGGTGGTGCGCGCCGCGCTCGTCGCGGTGTGTCCGCGGTTGTCGAGCACCACGGCCTTGTACCGCACCGGCGTGCCCGCGCGCAGGTCGCTCACGTCGTGGAACACCTGGTACGGCGGGTTGTCGTCGACGCCGACCGGCCGCCACGAGCCGTTGCCGGCCTGGGCGTAGAAGGCGACCTCGTAGAACGAGGAGCCGGCCACGTCGGCCGTCACGTGGATGCGGCCGCGGGCGCCGTCGGCCGGGCCGGCGCCGGTGAGGGTGACCGCCGGCGCGGACCTGGAGCCGGGGATGCGACCGTCCATCTTGTACACGACGGCCGACAGCGGCGGCACGGTGAGGGTGAGCGTGCCGTCCGATGTGGACCGCAGCCGCGCGGGACCGTCGCCGTGCAGGCGCTGGAAGCCACGCTTGGCCGCGTAGGTGGGGATCGGCGCGGTCTGTGCCCGCTCGCTGTTGTTGAGCGCCACCACGTACTCGCGCTGGTCGTGCCGGTCGAGCCGGGAGAAGGCGTAGACGCCGGGGCCGTCGGCGGCGTAGCGGTGCACCTGCGCGCCGTCGCGCAGCGCCGGGTGCGCGCGGGTCAGGGCGGCCAGACCACCGATCGTCCGGTACAGCGGATGGCTCGTGACGAAGTTGTCCTGCGCGTGGGTGGCGGTGGTGCCGAGCAGGTCGTCGTCGAGGTAGTCGGGCACCTGGCTGGCGAACATCGTCTGCCGCGCGTTCTGGTCGCCGCCGGGGCCGGTGAAGCCCTGCTCGTCGCCGTAGTAGACGACCGGGTTGCCGCGGCTGAAGTACATCAGCTCGTGCGCGAGCCGGTCGCGGGCCAGCCACTCGGCGTCGCCCGCGCCCGGGTTGTCGGCGGTGACGAAGTGGCCGATGCGGCCCATGTCGTGGTTGCCGAGGAACGTGGGCAGTTCGTACACATTGGAGTCGGCGTCGGTGTACCAGTCGTCGCCGGCGAAGAACGTGGCGAGCTGGCCGGCCGGCTGGCCGCGCGAGGCGAAGCCGCGGGCCGCGTCCTGGAACGGGAAGTCGAGCACCGCCTGCATCTTGTCGGCGGTGGTGAAGTGCGACGTGAAGCTCTTGGTGGTGTCGAAGACCTCGCCGAACATGAAGAACTCGCGCTTGCCCTGGCCGCGCGCGTAGTCGAGCACCTCGGGGCCGAACTTCTGCCAGAACTCGTCGTTGACGTGCTTCATCGTGTCGATGCGGAAGCCGTCGACGCCGAAGTCGCGGATCCACGCCTTGTACACGTCGATCATGCCGGCGACCACGCGCGGGTGCTCGGTGAAGAGGTCGTCGAGGCCGAAGAAGTCGCCGTAGTAGCTGTTTTCCCCCACGAACGTGGTGTCGCCGCGGTTGTGGTACAGCGTCACGTCGTTGAGCCAGGCCGGCACCTTGAGGTTTTGCTCGGCGGGGTCGAGCACCGGCGTGTACGGGAACGAGGTGGTCGGGCTGAGCGGCGGGAAGGACGCCTTGCCGGCGAAGTCGCGGTCGTCGAAGGGCACCCCGGCGGCGGTGCGGTAGGGGACCGCGTCCTTGGACATGTAGCCGCGGCGGGCGCCGCCCTCGTACCCGATCACGTCGGCGGTGTGGTTGGTGATGATGTCGAAGTAGACCTTCATGCCCCGCGCGTGCGCGGCGTCGATCAGCGCGCGTAGGTCCTGGTTGGTGCCGAGGTGCGGGTCGATCTGGGTGAAGTCGGTGATCCAGTATCCGTGGTAGCCGGCGGAGGGGCCGTCTTCGAGCTGCACGGCCTTGTTCTTGAAGCTGGGGGTGAGCCAGATCGACGTCGTGCCCAGTCCCCGGATGTAGTCGATCCGGGAAAGCAGCCCCTTGAGGTCGCCGCCGTTGTAGAAGCCCTTCTTCGTCGGGTCGAAGCCGGACACCAGCGGGTCGGAGCCGAGCCCACCCTGGTCGTTGCCGGTGTCGCCGTTGGCGAAGCGGTCGGCCATGACGAAGTAGAACGACTCGTCGGTGACCGGCGAGCGCAGCGAGTGGGCCCCGGACAAGCCCCTGTCACCGGCGACGGCGGGCGTCGCCAGGGCCAGCGTGGCGAGGACGGCGGCGAAGGCCGCGAGGACGCGACGGACGGACATGCTGGCCCCCCACAATCGACGTTGACTGCCGGGGACGTTACCCTCAGCCGACGTGCGCGGACCAGATCCCGACCAGCTCTTCGGCACTGAGGCTGTCGGTGGCGAGGTCGCCGACCATCGCGGATCCGTCGTCGTCCCAGTAGATCACCTTGCGGGCGTTCCAGTTGTAGTCGATGCGCTGCCCCGATTCGGGGTGTTCGCCGGTGTAGCCCTGCTGCTTGCCGTCGAAATCGGAGACGCGGTAGCGGCGCGACCCCTCGCGTCCGGCGACGTCGCTGAGCGCCCGGAACTGCGTCTCCCACGATGAGCCGGTGCACTTCACGTACTCCGTCACGGTGCCGCCATAACCGTCAGGCGGCATCTGCTGGCACCCGGAGACATCGTTGAGCCAGGTGCGGGCGAACGCCGCCAGCTCCGCCGACTTGAAGACGCTCGCGTTGCGCTGGCCTAGCTCGGTCAGCGGTGGCCGCGACTCCCGGGTGGCGAGGACGTAGACCGTGACGCCGGCGGCCACGGCGAGCATGGCGGCAGCGGCGATCCCGGCGACCAACCGTCGCCGGCGGCGTGGTCGTGGCGGCGCCGGCGGTGCGGAAGCGACCGGCGGAGGGGGTGGCTCCAGCGGAGGCGGCGGGGCGATCTCCACAGGGGAGGGGGCGGGGACCGGGGCGGCCGCGGCGGCGGTCACCGCGCCCTGGGCCACCACCAGCTCCGGCTGCTCGATCACCGTCGGCGCGATGCCCAGCCGCCGGTGCAGCCGCGTCGCGATCAGCGGGATTCGTGTAGAGCCGCCCACGAGGAACACACCGGCCGCCTCGCCCGGCCGCAGGCCCGCGCGATGCAGCGTCGACGCGGTCATCGTCACGGTCCGCTCGATCAACGGGCCGGCCGCGCGCTCGAACTCCTCCCGCGTGACGTGCACGTCCGCCTCGTAGAGCGGCACGTGAACGCCGGCGGTGCTGTTGCGTGACAGCTGCTCCTTGGCCGCGCGCGCCTCCTCCCACAGCATGGCCCGGGCCCGTGCGTCGGCGACGGTCCGCGGGTGGGTGAGCCGCTGCCAGATAGCCGGGTCGCGGTCGTGGAACCGGGCGCGCAGCCCGTCGACGACCAGGGCGTCGAACTCCACGCCGCCGACGTCGTCGAACCCGTCCGAGGCCAGCACAGCCCAGCCGCTGTCGCCCTCGCGCCGCACCACCGCCACGTCGAACGTGCCCGCGCCCAGGTCGTAGACGACCGCCGCGGCCCCGGGCGGGACGCGGACGCCGAGGACGGTCGTGAAGTAGACCGCGGCCGCCACCGGCTCGGCCACGAGGACCGGCTCGCCGATTCCGGCCCGCGCCGCCGCCCTGGTGAGCACGTCTCGCCGGCGCGGCCCCCACGCGGCCGGGTGGGTCAGCACCACCTCGGCCACCGGCTCGCCCGCGACCCGAGCCGCCTCCCCGGCACATCGGCGCAGCGCCACCGCGATCACGTCGGCGACGTCGAACTCCGCGCCGTTGAGCAGGATGGTGCCCTCGTCGACGCGCCGCTTCGGATAGGGCTCGAAGCCCGCCGGCTCGGACCGCGCGCCGCGCTGCGCGTCCCGCCCCACGAGCAGGCGTCGCTGGCTGTCCGCGAGCACGGCGGACGGCAGCAGCGGCGACGCGTCGAAGAGCAGCGGTGACGCGGCACTGTCACGCCACTGGCAGACCGCGACCGTGTGCGATGTCCCGAAGTCGATGCCGAGTCGAGGCAACCCATTCACGGCCGCCGACAATAGCGACCGATCGCTAGTTGGCCGTGGCGGTGGCCAGGCCGCGGCGGCCGGGGTACGGGATCAGGTTGTCGGGCTCCAGCGCGGACGACGACGTGCCGTACCTGTCGTCGCTGGCGGACAGGGATGACGACGACTCGCCGTGCAGGTAGCGGCCGTACGAGAGCATGCCCTCGACAAGCAGCCGCACGTCCTGCTGCGGGCGCACCACGAAGCGCAGGAACTGGCTCGTCATGCCGAGCTTGTTGCCGCACTCCCGCACGAAGAGGCCGTGCCGGGACAGCAGGTAGTCACGCAGGTCGACGCCGCTCCAGCCGGGCGGGAGCTTGACCAGCAGGAAGTTGCCCTGTGACGGGAAGACCGTCAGGCCGGGCACGCGATTCAGCTCGTCGGCCATCGTGTACCGGTCGCGGGCGAGCAGGCGCAGGCTCTCCCGGTACTCGGTCTCGTAGTCCTGGATCATGTGGACGACCGTCTCGGCGAGCGAGTTGAGGTTCCACTTCGGCAGGACCTTCGCGATCTTGCCGGCGATCTGCGGGTTGGCCACGAGGTAGCCGAAGCGGATGCCGTGCAGGCCGAAGTTCTTGCCCAGGCTCTTGAGCACCACCACGTTGGGGCGGATGGCCGCGTCCGGCGCGATCGACGGCTGCCGTTCGGCCTCGACGAAGTCGATGAACGACTCGTCGACCACCACCAGGTCGAGGTCGGTGAGCGCGTCGACGAAGCGCAGCACCTCGCGGCGGGGCAGGAAGCCGCCGTCCGGGTTGTTGGGGTTGCAGATCACCGCCACGCGGGAGCCGCGGCTGCGGATGAACGCGACGTACTCCTCCAGGTCCAGCGCGTACCCGTCGGCCTCCTGCAGCGGAAACATGTCGACCCGCTTGCCCGTCTCCAGCGGCTGGTCGGTCCAGCGGCCGAACGTGGGGATCGGGATCGCGATGCTCTCCTTGACCATCAGGTGGTCGAGCCAGGTGATCAGCTCGGTCGAGCCGTTGGCCATCGCGACCGTCTTGGTATGCAGGCCGAGCACGCTGCACAGCTTGTTGGTGATCTCGGCCGAGTCGCTCGGGTAGTACTTGAGGATCGACTCGAGATTCTGCGCCAGCGCGGCGAACATGTCCGGCGTGGGGAAGTACGGGTTGCAGGGGATGCAGAAGTCGACGATCGGTGTGCCATCGCCCATGCTGCGGCTGAGCGCGAAGACCGACGGGCTGTGTGCCCCGGTGCGCAGCAGACCAAGGTCGACGTTTCCGTGTCGCACGGTGCCTCCAACTGTGGGGTGTCGTGGGGCGGTACGGGCCGACCTGCGGCGGAGTTCGATCCCACAGAAAGGCTTAAGACGGACCTAACTACTCTCCGAGCTATGGATGAGCTTGAGTTCTACCGGCGGCACAGCGCGCTGACCGACCCGGGCGCCAAGCGGCACCTCCTCGCCGGCCTGCCCACGGACCTCCACGGGTTGCTGCAGGTGGTCGGTGGTGTGGTCATCCATCGCGACCAGACCTGGCGGTGGGGTTTCACGCTCCCGGCCGAGCGGCGCGACGAGGCGAACACCCGGAGCGTGGCGGCGATCCTCGACCAGCTGGGCACGCTCGACGAGCGCGCGCCGGAGGAGCGGTTCGCCGGCACCTGCCGCGACTTCACCGTGCTGCTCTGCGCGATGCTGCGCGAGGCGGGGGTGCCGGCCCGGGCGCGGGCGGGGTTCGCCGGCTACTTCGCCGAGGACTTCTTCGACGACCACTGGGTGGTGGAGATCTGGGACGGCGGCTGGCGGCTCGTCGACGCGCAGCTGGGCAGCGCGCCCAAGGGCACCTACGACGAGCGCGACGTCGATCCGCTGGACGTGTCGCGCGACGGGTTCCTGGTCGGTGGGCAGGCCTGGCAGGAGTGCCGCGCCGGGCGCCGCGACCCGGCCAAGGCGGGCGTGCGGGCCGCGGGGTTGACCGGCATGTGGGAGGTGCAGGGCAACGTGGTGCGCGACCTGGCCAGCCTCAACCGGGTGGAGACGCTGCCGTGGGACAGCTGGGGCCTCATCCCGGTGCACTACGACGACCTGCCGCCGGCCGACCTCGACCTGCTCGACCGGGTGGCGGCGGTCGGCGCGGCCGGCGGCCCACTGGAGCGCGCCGTCGAGGCCTACGGCTGGGACCCCCGCCTCCCGGTGCCGGCCGACCTCGCCGTCTAGCCGGCCCGGACCACGGCCTCGCGGAGGTTGCTGTTGAGCGTGCCCAGCGCGGCCCCGAAGACCGCGAACGGCAGCGCCAGCGCCGGTACGGCGGCGAGCATCCACCCGGCGGCCTCGTGCAGCTGCGGGCCGGCGGGACCGTAGATCGAGTCGCCGTCGATGGGGTGCACCCCGGCTCGCCAGTAGCGGAAGGCCTCGACGACGTACACCGCGAAGCCCAGCATGCAGGTGACCACCAGCGTCCACACGGCCGCCTGCAGCCCGGCCCAGAACGAGCGGTCGCCCACCGTGACGGCGAACGAGGTGAAGAACAGCGCCGTGACCGGCACGGCCAGCACGTACAGGCCGATGCTCTGGCCCGCGGCGATGTCGTTGAGGTGGGCGTTGACCACCAGACCGGCCGCGACCGCCACGCCGACACCGAGCCCGGCGCGGCGCGCGCGGCGGCTCGCGGTCAGCGCCCGGGGCGGCACGAGCGACAGCCACAGCCCGGCGGCCAGCGCCACCGCCAGGAAGACGGCGTTTGGCCGGCCCAGCACGACCGACGCGTCGGTGCGCAGGTAGTAGCCGGTGACGGCCACGGACGCGACCACGCCGGCCAGCCCGGCCACCGCGATCGGCAGTCCCGCCGCCGGCCGCCGCGGCCGCCTCGCGCGGGACACGGCCACCGTGGCCAGGACACCCACCAACCCGGCAAACGTCACGGCGAAGACCCGCAGTTCGGGCAGCGCGGCGCCGGTCGCCATCGCGGCGCTGACCACGAGCCCGGCGGCGAGCGCCGCGACCGCGAGCGCCAGAGCCCGATGCCCGCGCGGCGGAAACAACGCGGTGCGGGCGCACCCGAACGCGAACCGCCAGCGCTCCCGCCGCCCCGGCACCCGCCCCAGCTCGGCGGTCATCGCCAGACCCCAGTCGCGCCGGTCGGCCGGCAGCGTGCCGACGGCGGCCGCCACAAGCCGCGCCGGCCCATCCATGCCGGCAAGCCGGGCACCGACCCACAGCCACGCGGCCATCCACACCAGCGTGGCGGCCACCGCGGCCGGGGCCGCCAGGACGGACCCGCCGATCACATACGGCCAGAACGCCTCGTCCGGCCCGCGCGGACTGCTGAAACTCAGCAGCAGCTGGTAGCCGACATCGACCGCGGCGAACACAACCGCCGCACCCACCCAGAGCCCCCGGGACCCGGTCATGCGGTAACTCTATATAGCTAGAGTTATCTCGGCAAGAGACTTTCGAAGGCAGATATGCCCCCGCCCGCGTCACATGCGGACCGTATGCTCCCGCGGGCACCGCGGAGGTCGGCGGCTCGCAGGGCGAGCCGAAACCTCCGACCCCCGCTGCCAGCCCGGCGGCACAAGACCAACCCCCGTGACCAACAGCGGACGGTGGGCGAACATCAGATCGTGGTACCTCACTGTCGTCAGGACAACAGCTACGTACCACGATCTATCGCACCATCACCGGTCCGAGTCCAGGGCTTCGAGATCGAGGCAACTTAGGGCGGATATGGCAGCCCTCGACTCGCATAAATAGCGCATAGCGCATAGCCATGCGGCCCAATGTGCACCCTCAGGACACCTTCGCCGTCACCTTTAGACCGTTTGTCGCTTATCAACCAAAACGATCAAGACGCGCACCGAGGCCAGCCAGCCCACATCCAAGCCGCAGCATGCGCACACCGCAACCACCCACCAAGAAAGCAAACAAAGCCGTGAGGCGGCCCCGCCGGAGGCCCACGCCGGAGGCGCCGCAGTAACCGCAACCAAGAACGGACCTGGCAGCGGAGGCCGGGGATTTCGGCGAGCGCTAGCGAGCCGCCGGCCGCCGCGGTCTCCGGCGGGAGCGGCGGCCTGCCACTGACGCGGACCCGGGAAGTAATTGTTGTTCTGAAGTGACGGGCTAGCTGGAGAGGGCGAAGGCCAGGGCCGCTGTCGCGGTGAAGTCGATCGCTGGCTCTGAGCTGGGCCAGGCGCGGACGTCGTCGAGGTAACGGGCGTCCGGGCGGTCGTAGGGGGCGAAGCGGTTTACGCCGTCGGCCGGGCAGGTGTTGGCGCCGTCGGGGATGCCGATGTCCTCGAAGTTTTCGGCGCCGTTCGGGCCGTTGACGACCGCGCCTCTCGGGAGGCCGGACAGGTTGGCGACCTGGTGTTGCGGGCATTGGGGGTAGGTGGTGCCGGCGCCGATCATCAGCGACGTGCCCCAGGCGTTGGCGCCCAGCGCGAAGTCGCGCTGGCGGGTGCCGAAGGCGTCGTACTCCCGTGAGCCGGTCAGCCGACGGTAGAGGTGGGCGGTGGCGGCGTACCCGAAGCTGCGGGTGGCGGCGTCGAACTGGGTGACGTCTACCGCGTGGCCGAAGGGGTTGGCCGCCGCGGCCTCGACGCCCCCGTCGAGCTGGCGGCGCAGGTCGGCGACGAGGTCTCCGGCGAGCGGGGCGTTGCCCAGCAGGGGCACGAGGTCGGCGTGGGCCAGCGCGCTCGTGTCGTAGAGGTTGAGCGTGTCCCACGGCTCGGTGTCCAGGTAGGCGCGGGCCCAGCCGGCCGCCTCGCGCACCCACCGGCCGGCGCGCGGGTCGCCGAGGGCGTACGCGGCACGGGCGAGCTGGGTGGCGCCCAGCTCCATGTCGTCCTGCCAGGAGTCCTCGGGGTAGTAGGCGTGCGGGAAGGCGGTGACCAGCTCGCCGACGTCGGTCGTCTCGGCCTTGCCGTAGAGGGACGCGCCCTCGGCCAGCCACCGCCGGGCCGCCGCCTTGTCGCCGCGCTTCGCGGAGACCTGCGCGGCCAGCGCGAACGCGGCTGACACGCGGCCGGCCAGGTTGGGGCTCACGGTCGCGCCGGGTGCGTTGGCGGGGAAGACCGGGCGGTACTTGATGAACTGGTACTCGTCGCCGGGGCCGGTTTCCAGCGCGTCGTCGGCCTCGGGCAGCCGCCACACGTCGTGGTCGCCGAGGAAGCCGAACTCCTCGCTGCCGGTGCCGATGCCGACCTGGGCGTAGAGGGTGCGGCCGTCCCACATCTTGTCGAGCCACCGCAGGCCGAAGGCGGTCTCCTCGCCGAGCGTCGCCGGCCCGGTGGTCTCGCGCTGCGCGTAGAGCAGCTCGGTCAGCGCGTAGGCCGAGGCGTGGGTGAACTTGACGAAGTCGCCGGCGTCGAACCAGCCACCTTCGACGTCGAGCGGGCGGGCGCCGGCCCGCGGCCGCAGCGGCGCCGCCGGCACGTCGCCGCCGTCGCCGGTGAAGACCGGGGGCTCGTACACGGTCGCCCGCCGGTCGGTCAGGTGTGACGGCTGGCGGTCGAGCTCGCCGGGTACGACGTCGGCACCGTCGCGCTGCACCTGGAAGAAGTCGACCGTGCCGGCGAGCAGCGGGTCGAAGAGCCGGTCCGGACCGTCCACCCGGAACACCGGCGACTCGGCCCGCACGCCGCCGGACACCCGCACGCGATAGGTGCCAGGGGCGCGGACGGCGGTGATGTCGATCGGGTGCACCGCGCCGTACGCCGGGCTCCACGCGCCTGCGCTGGCCCCGATCCGTCCGCTGTGGACGGTGCGGCCACGCCGGTCGACCACCGCGAAGCGGGCGCCGTCGGCGGGCGCGGCGGTCATCAGGTAGGCGCGCTTGGCCTCGCCGACCGCGTAGCCGACCTGGTCGACCCGGACCAGCCCGGTGGCGCCCGCCGGCGCCGGCCCGGCGGTGACCGCCGGGCCGGTGAGGAGCGTGATCGCGACGACGGTGAGGGCGAGCATGGACCGGCGCATTGCACACTCCCGCGACGAAGGTAAGTTAGGTTACCTGTCTAATGGACAGCGGGCACCTCCGTCAATGCCTTCAGCAGATCCGCGAGGACCGCCAGCCCGTCCTCGCTGAGCACCGACTCGGGGTGGAACTGCACGCCCGCGAACGCCGGCCCGCGCAGCGCGTGCACCGCGCCGTCGGCCGCGTCGCGGGCCAGCTCGACCGGCCCGTACGGCGTGGTCAGCGCGCCGGCCCGGGACAGCGCGGTGAACGTCGAGTAGAAGCCCACCCGCCGCGACCGGCCGAAGAGGTCCACCTCGCGCTGCAGCCCCTGGTAGGGCGCGTCCCGGCGGTGCAGGTCGATGCCGAGCAGCCCGCACAGCAGCTGGTGGCCGAGGCAGACCGCGAGCAGCGGCCGCCCGCTCCGCAGCCGCGCGGTGAGCACGGCGCGCATCGCGGCCATCTTCGCGTCGTCGACCTCGGTCGGGTCACCCGGTCCCGGACCCGCGACCACGAGATCGAAATCTTCCAGGGAACCGGGATCGGTCCACGGCCGCCGCGTGACGTCGTGGCCCAACCACCGCATCTGGTGGGCCAGCATCCCGGTGAACGTGTCCTCGGCGTCCACGATCAGGGCGCGTGGCGCGGACGCCGGGATCGGCGCGGGTCCCCGCTCGTCGAGCCAGAAGCGGGCCAGCCGCTCGTTGCGGGCGGTCAGCGCGGCCCGCACGTCCGGGTCGGCGGAGAGCTGTACATCCGTCTCGCTGGACGAACGCGGCGGCGCGGCCGGCCGCAGGCCGAGCGCCGCGAGCACGCCGGCGGCCTTGGTGTGCGTCTCCGCGACCTCGCCGGCGGCGGTCGAGTGGCGTACGAGCGTGGCGCCGACCGGCACCCGCAGCACCCCGTCCGGCGTGATCTCCGCGGTGCGGATGAGGATCGGCGCGTCGAGCGTCTGCCGGCCGTCGGCGTCATGGCCGAGCAGCGCGAGCACGCCCGCGTAGTACCGCCGCCCGCGCCCCTCGTGGCGGGCGATCACCCGGAACGCGTTCTCGATCGGGCTGCCGGTGACCGTCGGGGCGAACATCGTCTCGCGCAGCACCTCCCGCACGTCCCGCGAGCCCCGCCCGGCCAGCAGGTACTCGGTGTGGGTCAGGTGCGCCATCTCCTTCAGGTACGGGCCGACGACCTGGCCGCCGTGGTCGGCGACGGTGGCCATCATCTTGAGCTCCTCGTCGAGCACCATGTACAGCTCGTCGATCTCCTTGGGGTCGGCCAGGAACTCAAGCAGCGCCTCCTTCTCGGCCGGCCCGTCCGGGTGGCGGAACGTGCCGCTGATCGGGTTCATCATCACCAGGCCGTCTTCGACGCTGACGTGCCGCTCGGGCGTGGCGCCGACGAGTACCCGCGTGCCGGTGTACACGAGGAAGGTCCAGTAGGCGCCCCGTTCGCGGGTCAGCAGCCGGCGGAACGCGGCCAGCGCGGCCGGCAGCGGCTCGTCGACGACCGCGGTGAACGTGCGGTGGATGACGAAGTTGGCCCCCTCACCGTGGCCGATCTCGTCGCGCAGCACGGCGCCGACCGTCTCGGCGTACTCCTCGTCGGAGATGTCGAACCCGCCGTCCCGCGCGGCGAGCGGGGTGTCGGGCAGCAGGGCGAGGGCGGCGGCGAGCGGCACCTCACCGTACGAGCGGATGGCCAGGCACTCCAGCGGCGCGCCGTCGTCGACGCAGGCGAACCCGCGTTCGGTGATCTGCCGGTACGGCACGAGCGCGAGCGTCGCCGGGCCGGGCAGTCCGGGTGGCAGGGGGATGTCGGCGAGCCGGTCGACGGTGGTCAGGTCGCCGGTGAAGACCTCGATGTGCGCCGCGCCCTCGCGACGCAGCAGCGCGAAAGGGCGTGGCTGAGTGGGATTTTGGAGCAGTGTGCTGTCGAGCAGGGTCAGAAGATCCATCCGTACATTCCTCCGGGCCGGGGGCCGCCTCGGGCGGACAACCGGTGCGTCGGAATGCCGGCGGCCGCCTCATTTGGCGGCCGCGTGGGTGTGAGCTACGCGCGGGTGGGGTGGGCCGCCGGTGTGGCGGGCCACCAGGAATTCAGGCGCGCGAGCATGCGCCACAGGCTAGCCGACGCGAGGGGCCCTTTCAATCGTTGCCGAGCAGCCACGGGAAGAAGATCTGCACGGCGGCCAGGGCGATCGGGAGCAGCACGAGGATCAGGAACGACGAGGACGCGGCGCGCAGCCGCAGCGGCCGGATGCTGGCCGTGCGGCACCGCTCGATCTCCGCCACGAACGGCGCGGTGGCCTCGACGTCCCGGTAGACGTCGATCTTCCGCTCCTCGAGCGCCTTGACGATCTCGTCGATCCGGTCGGCCTTGGCGGTCGCCTCCACCTTCCGGAACACGAACGGCGGCACCAGGATGAAGACCGGGATGACGACGAGATAGAGCGCGACGAGAAAGCCGACCCAGGCGAAGTTGCGCAGGCCGAGCACCGCCAGCACCAGCGTCAGTGTCAGGCCGAGCAGGGTGCCCGCCAGCAGGACGGTGCGGAAGACCCGGCCGAGCGGCGTCCAGCCGTATCTGCCGTCGCGGTTGAGCCAGTCGGCGCTCGGCCGGCACGAGAACCGCAGCGAGATGGCCAGGTAGATGGTGACCAGGCCGACGACGTGGTACTGGAGGATCACGAAGATCGCGAAGACCGCGTACATCCAGTAGAGGAAGTAGCCGGCGAGGTGGTTCTCACCCGCCCACCAGTTCTGGTACGCGTCGGCGAGCCACTGGTCCTGCTGCGCCCCGTTGATGTCGCGCGGCGCGAACGTGATGAACAGACCGTGCTTCTCGCCCTGGATGAGCAGGCCGGAGAGGAGGAAGGAGAGCGCCAGCGTGGTGAGGAAGAGGTAGGAGCGGATCCGCAGCATCCCGTTGTGCACCTTGCGCAGCACCGTCGGCAGCGCGTCTTCGACCGTGCAGTCGCGCGTCATCCGGTCGATGCCCATGACGCGGGAAAGGCCGTTGAGGCCGAACGTCTTCTTCCGGTCGAGCCGCCGCGCCCCTTCCGGACCCGTGTGGACCTCGACCTTCGGCACCAGCGCGCCGTTGGTGATCAGGGCACTGAGGCAGACCGACATCAGCCGCCACTGCTTGTGCAGCAGGATGGCGCCCGAGATGACGGCGGTCAGCAGGAGCCAGCTCGCCACGTCGCGCACGAGCGGGAAGTCCGGCACCGAGTGCCGCGCCTCGCCAAGGCCGGTCAGGCGCTGCACGTCGTCGACGAGCTGAAACTCGTGCGGGCTGCCGAGGGTGCGCTGGGCGGCATTGACGATTATCAGCGGTGTCGCGGCGAGCAGGCCCACCGGCCAGAGCTTGTAGGTGGGCGTTTCCTTCCTTCTGCGAAACAGGTAGTTGAAGAAGAAAGGATCAAAGTCCTCCGCGAGGATCTTCGGACGGCTCATCTCTTCCCCAGATACGGATAAGCGCGGTCAGTTCGGTCGGTTTTTCGATCATCGGCCAGTGGCCGCAGTCGAGGATCTCGTGTTCACGCACGACATTGGCGGCGCGGCGCATCTCTTCCAGATCGGTGCGGTCGATCAGCCGGTCGTTGGCGCCCCAGACCAGATCCACCGGATGGGGAATTGACGACATGATCCGCGGATAGTCGATCATTTGCGCGTCGAGCAGAATGCGCAGGACGGACGGACTGCCCGCGCCTTCCAAGGCGGCGTCGAGCCGTGCCGGATCTAGGCGACCCGGGTGCGCGACGAACGGCCACAGCGCCAGCCGCCGGAGCGGACCGGAGTGGGCGACCACCCGGCGCACGGCGTCCGGCATCCGCACCATCCCGGTCAGAAACTGCGCGGTCACCGCCAGGCCGAGGCGCGGCGCGCGCAGGCTGGTGGCCGGACGCTGGGCTATCCGGGCGGCCCGGAAGAGCGTGCCGCTGGTCAGGATCACGCGCGTGAAGTGGCCCGCGGAGCGTGCGGCGAGCACCCCCGCCACGGTGCTCCCGATCGAATGGGAAACCAGGACGCACCGCTCCAGGTGGTGGCTTTCGCAGAAATGGGAGAGCTCGTCCGAGGCGGCGTCGACGCTGAAACGGCGCTGCCGGCTCTGGCCGAACCCGAGGATGTCGACCGCGACGGAATGCGATGTGGTGGCCAGACCGCTCTGGATCGATCCCCATTGTTGACGCGAGCCGCCCAGCCCGTGCAGCAGGAGGTACGAGGCGCCGGAGCCGCGATGCTCCGATCCGGCCTCCTGGTAATAGATTTTTCCTTTGGCATACGTGTAGACGGTCAAGAGCGGTCCTTTTGCTGCCGGGGTTTTCTCAGCGTAAAGGGCCGGAATACTTTTCTCTGTCGCCGAACGGACGCGTCATTCCGGCGCCTCACGGCGGACGGACGGCGGCTGGGTTACGGTGGCGGCGATGAGCATTCTCGCGCTTGACCTGGGCACGTCGTCGGTACGCGGACTTGTGCTGGACGACGCGGCGGTCCCACTGCCGGGCGCGCTGGCCCGCCGGTCCGTGGAGGTGGCGGTCGACGACAGCGGCGCGGCCACGCTCGACGCGGCGGCATACCTCGCCGCGCTCGTCGACTGCCTCGACGAGCTCACCGCGGCCGGGCGGCTCGACGGGGTCCGCCTCGTCGCCTCCTCCTCCCAGTGGCACTCGGTGGTGCCGCTCGACCGGGCCGGCGCGCCGCTCGGGCCGCTGGTCACCTGGCTCGACACCCGGCCTGCCCCGCCGCCGGGCGCCGCCGGGCCGGCCGACCCGGACGCGTTCCATCAGCGCACCGGCGCGTGGTGGCACCGCTTCTACTGGACGGTCAAGTTGCCCTGGCTGCGCGCGAGCTGCGGTCCCGGGCTGGCGCGGTTCACCGGGCTGCCGGAGTTCGTGTTCGGCGCGCTGCTCCCTGACGCGCCGATGTCCGTCTCCCTGGCCTCCGGCACCGGCATGCTCGACCTGGCCGGCCTCGACTGGGACGAGGAGGCGCTCGCGGTCGCCGGGGTGAGCCGAAACGAGGTGCCGCCGCTCGCGCCGGCCGGCTGGCGGGGAGGCCTGCGCCCGGAGTACGCCCGCCGCTGGCCCGCGCTCGCCGACGTGCCCTGGGCGCCGCCCACCGGCGACGGGGCGGCGTCCAATGTGGGCACCGGCTGCGTCGACCCGAGCCGCGCGGCGGTCACCGTCGGCACGTCGGCCGCGGTGCGGCTGGTGCAGCCGGTGGCGCCGGGTACGCCGCTGCCCCCACTGCCGGGTTCGGTGTGGCGTTACCGGGTGGACCACGAGCGGATCGTCACCGGCGCCGCGTACTCCGCGGGGGGCAACCTCTTCGCGTGGGCCAAGCGGACGCTCCAGCTGCCCGAGGGCGACGCGCTGGAGGCGGAGCTGTCCGCGATCACGCCGGGCAAGGGTGAGGTGCGGGCCGACCCGCGGCTGGGCGGCGACCGCCCCCCGGGCATGGCACCGAGCGGGTCGGGCACGCTGTCCGGGATCGCCTTCTCCACCACGGCCACCGAGATCTTCGCCGGGCTGATGGACGGCGTCTGCGCGATGATCGCCCGCGACCTGGCCACCCTGGAGTCCACTGTGGATCGTCGCACCGAGGTGGTGCTCGGCGGCGGGGCGGTGGCCGCCCAGCCGTGGTGGCGCCGCGCCTTCCAGTCGGCCCTGGCGCCGCGTACAGTCCGGCACGTCGACAACCCGGAGGTGGGTGCGACCGGGGCCGCGCTGCTGGCCGCCGGCCTCGTCCCCGCGGGCCCGGCGGCTCATTAGCCGGACGGCATCGTCCGGATGGGGGAGCCCACCTCGGCGGTAACGGCAAGATCCGGTCAGCCGCTGTATCCTTCGTGAACTTGTCGCAGGTCGCGGCGTTGACACCGACGGCGTGCCTGATTGGATGGACTCCGCTCCTCGTCAGGCCGGGTACGAGGTAAGGGGGAGGCGTGGTCGCTGCTGCCCCGGGATCGTCCGACCAGACGGTCCCGCGCCATCGCAGGCGACTCGATGTCCGGGTTATCCCACATCGGCGGCGTTCGCGGTTTCGCGTCCGGGATTGGCGAATGCGCACCAAGCTTGGCACGGTGCTCGTCATCCCCTCGCTGGCGTTCATGGTCGTGGCCGGCGTGCAGACCGGCGCGCTGGTGGGCCAGGCGAACGTGCTCGACGAGTTCGCCGACCAGGTGGCGCTCGGCGAGCAGATCACCACGCTCGTCCACGACCTGCAGAGCGAGCGCGACCGCACCGCCGGCAACCTGGCCGCGCTGCAGGCCAAGAAGACCAGCGCCGCCCAGGCCACGTCCGACATCCGGCAGTACCAAACGGCGGTCGACCGCTCCGCCGCCGACTTCCGCGAGGCGGCCGACCCGCTCTCCGGCGGCGACGCGGCCTGGCGGGTGGCGTTCAACCGGGCCCGCGACGCGGTCGACGACCTGCCCACCCTGCGCGGTGCCGCGGCCACCGGCGCGGTGAGCGCGGACACCGTCGTGGGCAACTACACCCGCACGATCGACGCGCTGCTCACCCTCCTCGCGCAGCCCTCCCCGGGCGTCGAGCGGCCCGAGCTCACCGAGATGGTGCTGCGGTACGTCGAGGTCGCCCGGATCAAGGAGATCGGCTCCCGGCTGCGCGCCCGGCTCTTCGCCGCGGCGAGCGCCGGCAAGTACGGCCCCACCGACCAGGTCGAGCTGACCGACCTGCGGGCCCAGCAGCTGACCGCGCTCGCCGACTTCCGGGTCGCGGCCACCAACGGGCAGATCCTGCGGTACGAGGAGGCGGCCGCCGATCCCAAGTTCGGCGCGGCGGTCGCGATGGAGCAGACCACGATCGCCACCGGCAGCGGCGACGCCAAGGTGCTCGAGCCGTTTCGCTGGTGGTCGCTGAGCCAGGACCGGCACGACCTGCTCCGTCAGGTCGAGTCCGGCGTGCTGCGCGACGCGGTCGACGAGGCGGGCGCGCGCAGCAACGACCAGCTGCGCCGCACCCTGCTGGTGGCCGGCTCGGTGCTGGCGGTGCTGCTGATCGCGCTTGTCATCTCGGTGCTCATCGGCCGGTCGGTCGCCCGTTCGCTGCGCGACCTGCGCCGCCACGCGATGCACGTGGCCCAGGACGAGCTGCCGGACGCGATCGAGCGGCTCCGCGCCGCCGGCCACGGCACGCCCAGGATCGAGGTCCCGCCCTCCACCGTGCGTTCGATGGACGAGGTGGGTGAGGTCGCCGAGGCGTTCGTGGCGGTGCACCGCAGCGCGGTCGACCTCGCCGTCGAGCAGGCGATCATGCGGCGCAACGTCAACGCGATGTTCGTCAACCTGGCCCGCCGCAGCCAGGTGCTCGTCGAGCGGCAGCTTGAGCTGCTCGACGAGCTGGAGCGCGACGAGAGCGACCCCGATCAGCTGGGCAACCTCTTCAAGCTCGACCACCTCGCCGCCCGTATGCGGCGAAACGACGAGAGCCTGCTGGTCCTGGCCGGCACCGAGTCGAGCCGCCGGTGGAACGAGCCGGTGTCGCTGAGCGCCGTGGCGATGGCCGCCGCCGCCGAGATCGAGCAGTACCCGCGGGTGCGGCACGAGTCCGTCGACAGCCTGTACGTGGTGGGCCACGCGGTCGCGGACGTCGTGCACCTGCTCGCCGAGCTGCTGGAAAACGCGACGAACTTCTCGGCGCCGTTCACGCAGGTGAAGATGACCACCCGGTCGTCCAGCGGGCGGACGGCCACTGTGGAGATCGTCGACGAGGGTCTCGGCATGAGCGACGCGGCGCTGGACGAGGCCAACGCGCTGCTGGCCGAGCCGCCCGCCGCGGACGTCGCCGCCTCCGAGCGGATGGGCCTGTTCGTGGTCAGCCACCTCGCCGCGCGGCATTCGATCCGGGTGCGGTTGGTCGCCGCGGAGCGGGGAATCATCGCCACCGTGTGGCTGCCGCCCGCCCTGCTCGCGCCGGCCCCGCCGGCCCGCGCGCTGCCGGAGCCGGTCGCGCGGCCGGTGCTGGCGGCGGTCGCCGCGGCCGTGCCCGACTCGGTCAGCCGTGAGCTGCGGCTGGCCGCCGCGCCCGCGGCCGTGACCGTGACCGCGCCCCGGGCGCCCGCCGCCCCGGTCACTCCGCGCCCGGCTCTGCCCGCGGCCGAGGTGGGTGCCGCGACCCGGGCCCGCCGCGCCCCGACCCGGGCCGAAGACGTGCTCAAGTCCGTCGGTGCCACCGCGACCGAGACCGGCAGCACCTGGTGGTCGCGGCAGGGCGGCGGCCGGGCGAACGGCGGCTCCGCTACGGTGGCGCCAGCGACGACCGGTCCCGGTGGCCCCACCCCGCCGTCCGTGCCGATCATCGGTGGCACGATGGCCAACGGCCTGCCGCTGCGCGTGCCGATGGCGCAGCTTCCGGACGTCGGTGACGCGCCACGGCCGGCGGCGCCTGTGCCGAGCTCCCGGGTCGAGCCGGATCCGGAGGCCGTCGGCAACATGCTTTCGAGCTACTACAGCGGTGTCCGCCGGGCCGAGGCGGAAGACAGCGGCGACATCAGGGAAACGATCAACCAGGAGGCGAAACAAACGTGAGTGAGCGTTGCTCGCGATGCTTGACCACGATGGCGCCGGGCGAGCGGTCGAAGGAGGCGCTGTGAGTGAGCTCAGTCAAGATGCCCGTGACCTGAGCTGGCTGGTCAGCGCGTTCGCCGATCGCACGCCGGGGGTGGCCCACGCGATCGTCGTCTCCTCCGACGGGTTGCTCGTCGCGGTCTCCGACCACCTTCCCCGCGACCACGCCGACAAGCTGGCCGCGGTGACCTCCGGTCTGATGAGCATCACCACGGGCGCGGCCCAGATGTTCGACAACGACGTGGTCAAGCAGACCGTGGTGGAGCTGGGCCGGGGCTATTTCCTGGTGATGGCGATCCGCGACGGCTCGATTCTGGCCACGCTCGCCGCGGGTGACGCCGACATCGGTGTGGTGGGCTACGAGATGGCGCGGCTGGCCAAGCAGGCCGGCGAGATGCTGACGCCGGCGCTGCGGGCCGAGCTCCAGCAGGCGCTACCCCGATAGCCCCCGGGGGTCCGGGCTCTCGACCCGCACTCCATCGCCGCCCTCTACGCTCGGGGAAAGGTCCGAGCAAGGGGGATGGTGTCGTGGCGCGTCGTCTGTTTACGTCCGAGTCGGTCACGGAGGGCCACCCGGACAAGATCGCTGACCAGATCAGTGACGGGGTCCTGGATGCCCTGCTCGCCCAGGACCCGCGTAGCCGGGTCGCGGTCGAGACGCTGATCACGACCGGTCAGGTGCACGTGGCCGGTGAGGTCACCACCAAGGCCTACGCGGACATCCCGGCGATCGTGCGCGAGA
>Ga0081539_10003311_pt1 | contig 20126 bp, 11 predicted proteins | sample TabmetS4T2R2_FD_71023 | JGI IMG/M metagenome (GOLD analysis project Ga0081539, IMG submission 71023) | Tabebuia heterophylla rhizosphere microbial communities from the University of Puerto Rico - S4T2R2 | ecosystem: Host-associated > Plants > Roots > Rhizosphere ...
AATCCCGGATCGAGTTGGACCGGCAGATTGACCTGACGACCGGGATCGCTAAGCGCCGGATTGAGATCGAGCGCTCCGGAAGGGACCGTCGGGACCCGCTTACCGGTCTCGGAAACGGTCAGGCTCGGAATCAACTCCAACGTGCGTTCGACCGAAATATCCTCGAGGCCCGTCAGCCGTCCCTCTTGATTGAGAAAACCCGATCGGTCGCGCGAGATCGGCATCCACGAATCGAGTTCATTATTGAAACGCTTGATCCGGCGAAAGAAATGCGCGCCCCATAACTTCCCCTTGCCGGCTTCATAACGCAGCGATTTGAATGGAATGGCAATCTCGACGGTGTAACCGTCTTTGGTCACCACTCCCTTCGACTCCATGACGATATCAATACTGTAGTCTTCTCCGTTGGTTTCGGTCATGACGCCGTCGGCTTGCACTCCGAATGGATTGAAGAAGAGGGCATAGGCACGGCGGCGGTCGGCAAAGGTGTCGAGAAACATTCCAACATTGTCGTCATCCCAGATTTGATCCCGCTTGGCCACCGTCGCGCGCACCTGATCGGGCTCGTCGGGCGCTCTGAATCCGATGTAGAGGACCTTGGCATCATATCCCAGCAAAACTTCTGTCGGCTTTGATGGAGCGATATTGTCGCCCGGCTGGATTTGACAGAAGTCTTTGAGGACGGTTGCCCTTTGCCAGACCGGATCATCGAGTCGGCCGTCAATGACCGGAGCTTGTTCAAGCCGAGCGATCCGGATGGGTTGAGACTTGTCGGAAGGCAATGCCGGATCGAGGCCGCCTTTCGATGTATTGGGCGCCTTTTGGAGCGGAGTAACCGGCGCCGTGTTTTGTGCAAAACCTGTAAACGTAATCTGATAGAGAAAAAATAATAATAGGAAGCCTTTTTTCATAAATAATCTCAAAAGCACCAACATTCGACACTGGTGTGCGGACTGAGCTGTTTGTGACTAAAACATGAATTGGGTTTCAATTTTTTCGGCGAGAGCATCAAGATTATTTATAAACTGTCATAGATACACTGCTACCTACCACAACAGAATTTTCTCTGTTCAATCGTTCCTGGGCGTCATCACAGAAGGCATGACAGGGGTGTCCGGGAATTTTGAACCTGTCTACAGAAAGCGCTTAGCGTCGCAAAATACAAATTCTGAAGCTGGATAATGCTGGAGGGATTAACTGATATTTGTGCGCTTTCAAGATTTCAATCATATTGGGTTCATTTGAAAAAGCAAGAACTGTTGATCTTCATGGTTGTGTTCAAGGAGAAATAGATGCTGAAAGTGAAAAAGATATTGCTGACAGCCTTGACGATGTTGCTGATTGGAGAACTATCCCTCTCCTCGCCGAGAAGGATTGGGCAGTCACTGTCATCGATTCACATTTTAATAAAAATGATAAGTTCCTCATCTCTCGCCCATCCACCTTCATCCTTTCTTTTCGTCATTTCATTGGCTTAAAACCTCCGCTCATTAGATATCGATAGTCAGGAATCCTCCATAATTAGAAGATGGGTGACGATATTTCCGTTTGAGAAAAGGGGAGGAAGAGATAAGTCGATGAAGAAAGTTGTCGTTCGATACCTGGCTATGTGGGTCTTCGCAGGTCTTTGGGGAATCGTGGGGAACGCGCAATCACTTGGAAATGCGGGAACAGTCGGAGGAACTGTCGTCGATCAAAATCAGGCGGCGATCCCCAATGCGACCGTGACGCTCACCAATTCTGTGACTGGTTACAATCGCACAGCCACGACCGATTCGACGGGAGCCTTCCGGTTCAATGATGTGCCGCCGAATAACTATCAACTGACTGTTTCGGCAACTGGTTTCGCCATGTCGCAGCAGAGCGTCGCGGTGCGGACTCTGGTCCCGATCAGCTTGCAAGTGCCGCTTGCCGTGACAGGCGTCAGCAGCACGGTGAACGTGGAATCATCAGCCGTGCTCATCGAAAACATTCCTTCGACGCACACCGATGTCGATCAATCGCTGATTGCCAAGTTGCCCATTAGCTCACCGGGGTCGGGATTGAGTGATGTGATCACGAGGACTTCGCCCGGCGTGGCGGCTGATTCGAACGGGTTCTTTCATCCGCTCGGCGATCACGCGCAGGCATCGATCGCGCTTGATAACCAGCCGATCAGCGACCAGCAGAGCAAGGCATTTTCAACGCAGATCCCGGTCAATGCGATCCAATCGATGGAGGTGATCACGGGTGCAGTGCCGGCGGAGTACGGCGATAAGACCAGCCTGGTCGTCAATGCCATCACTCGTTCCGGTTTGGGATTGCAGAAGCCGACCGGCAGCGTGAACACTCAATACGGATCGTTCGGAACGTCCGTCACAGATGCTTCGATCGGATTCGGAAGAGCGCACGTAGGCAATTTCACGACCTTCAACTTCGAGCGTTCGGGGCGCTTTCTCGATCCGCCGGAATTCACCGTGCTGCACGACCGTGGCACGTCCACCAGTATTTTTGACCGGCTCGATTACAGCACAGGACCGAAGAACACTTACCACCTCAATCTGTTTTTCGCGCGCAACAGGTTTGAGATCCCGAATCAATTTGATCAAGACGCCACGGGGCAAGATCAACAGCAGATGATCCGTAGCGTCAATCTTGCGCCGGGGTTGGTGCACGTCTTCAGCCCATCGATGTTGTTGACCGTCAATCCTTATTACCGGCTCGATCAAGTCTGGTTCTATCCGAGCGCCAATCCCTTTTCGGACCAGACCCAGACTATCGGCCAGCAGCGGAGGTTGACCAATACCGGCATTCGCGCCGATTTCGCCTACACCAAGGGAATGCACAACGCTAAGGTCGGAATTCAAGCCTCACACACTTTCCTGACAGAGGCTTTCCAATTCGGAATCACGGATCCCAATTTCAATGATCCGGCCTCAGAGGGCTTCATTCCGCAGTTGTTGCCATATGATCTGACTCGCGGGGGCCGATTGTTCGCATTCAACGGCCATACCGACGTGAAACAAGAGGCGATCTACGCACAGGACGCGATCTCGCTGCATAACCTGACGCTTAGCCTCGGCTTGCGCTTCGACAATTATAACGGCATTACGCACGGCAATTTGCTCCAGCCGCGCTTCGGCATTTCATATCATGTCAATCCGACGAATACCGTGTTGCGGGTCTCTTACACTCGTACCTTTGAGACGCCCTACAACGAGAACCTGATTCTTTCGAGTTCGGCCGGAGCCGGGGGGCTGGCCGACGGAATTCTGGGAGGCGCCAGCAATGATCCACTGCGGCCGGGCCGGCGCAATCAATTCAATGCCGGGATTCAGCAGGGAATTGGGCGGCATCTGGTCATCGACGCCGATTATTTCTGGAAATATACCCACAACGCATACGATTTCAATGTCATCTTGAATACGCCGATCACCTTCCCCATCGCATGGAATAAATCGAAGATCGATGGGGTGGGAATCCGGGTCAGCATGAATGACTATAAGGGGCTCACTGCTTATTTCAACGCCGGTCATACGCGGGCGCGTTATTTCCCCCCCGAAACCGGAGGGCTCTTTTTCAACTCGGACTTGCCGGAAGGCGTCTTCCGCATCGATCATGACCAGGCTTTCCAACAGACGACATACTTGCAGTACCAGTTCAAACAATTGAAGATGCAGCCTTATGTCGGATTCTCATGGCGTTACGACAGCGGATTGGTCGCGGGCAGCGTGCCTGACTTTGCCACTGCGCTCTCATTGACGCCCGATCAGCAGGCACAAATCGGGCTCTTTTGCGGAAGCACCTTCGCCACACCGGCACAAGGGCTGACTAATTGCACGGATCCAAATCGCGGCGCTTTACGCGTCCAGATTCCGGCGGATGGGACAGCCAGCGACGATCACAATCCGCCCCGGATCACACCGCGCCACCTCTTTGACCTCAGTATCGGCACGGATAATCTGATGCATACTGAACATACGCGAGTGACGCTGCGATTGTCAGCGATCAATCTCACCAACAAGGATGCGCTCTATAACTTTCTCTCAACATTCAGCGGTACCCACTTCGTGACACCGCGTACTTTCCAGGCCAAGCTCGGAATAACTTTCTGAGCATTCGGCGACGAAACGTCTTTTCAACGAAACAACCGGTGCGACTTTATGGAGTCGGCCGGTTGTTTCATTATTAATTTAGTTTACAGAGTGCCGGCTCTGGTTTTGCTCGTACATTGCATCATCTCTGACCACCAGATTTAGTGCATCGACTCCCGGCGCGAAATTACCAGGCAATGAGCATGGCTTCCTGTCTCTCATTGACATTCTACTAAAGCGGATCAATACTCTAGTAGGAATCCCACTAAAGATAGTCATGCCGGACAAAAAGAGGAGATCTAATGATGCGCTGGTGGTACGAACTGAAATACATCGTGCGAAAGCTTGGCCGCAGGCGTGAAGAGCAGGAACTGGATGAGGAGATTAGCGCTCATCTGGAGATGGAGGCTAGAGAAAAGATTGAGACCGGTCTCTCGCCGGAAGATGCGCACTACGCGGCGCGAAGGGCATTTGGCAGCGTCGCCTTAGCCAAGGAGGAGAGCCGCACGATCTGGGGATTCGGGGCGGCCGAGACCTTATGGCAAGACTTGCGATACGGCGCGCGAATGCTCTTAAAGAAGCCCGGCTTCACTTTGATTGCTATCATCACGCTGGCGCTTGGGATCGGCGCCAACACCGCGATCTTCAGCGTCGTGAATGCCGTGTTGCTGCGTCAACTGCCTTACCCGGAGTCCGAGCGATTGATGTTCATCAGTGAGCGTAGCCGGCAGATGGAGAAGATGTTCGTCGCATGGCCGAATTATCTGGATTGGCGCGCGCAGAATCGCGTCTTCGAAGGAATCGGTGTTTACAATTATGACAGCTACAACTTGACCGGCAGCGGGGAGCCGGAGCGACTCCGGGCCGGGCAGGTCTCGGCTGATCTGTTTGCGGTGCTGCGCGTCGGCGCAGCGGTAGGGCGCGTTTTCAGCAGCGACGAAGACCAACCGGGCGCCGCGCCTGTCGTTGTCTTGAGTCATGGGTTGTGGCAGCGGCGGTTTGGTGGCGATCCAAACATTCTCAATCGGACGATCACGCTCAATGATCGCAGTTATACGGTGATCGGCGTGATGCCTGCGGGCTTTCAATTTCCCAATCGCGTCGAGTTGTGGGTTCCTGCCGGTCGGCTGAGCGGTGGAGATTGGCGGAACCGTGACAATCATCCCGCTTTGTATGGCGTGGCAAGGCTCAAGCCCGGCGTGACGATCGAGCAAGCGCGAGCCGAAATGGACGCTATTGCGATCGGCCTCGAAAAACAATACGCCCGTACTAACCAGGACCATCGTGTCACGATCATCCCGCTACTGGAGACCATGGTCGGCGATGTGCGCTGGGCGTTATGGATACTGTTCGCCGCTGCCGGTTTCGTGCTGGCTTTGGCGTGCGCGAATGTGGCCAATCTGCTGCTCATGCGGGCGACATTGAGACAACGCGAGATGGCGATTCGCTCGGCGCTGGGCGCAAGGCGCGCAAGGCTCGCCCGGCAATTGCTCACTGAAAGCATGATGCTGGCTCTGCTTGGCAGCGGGGCCGGGTTGTTGCTTGCTCGATGGAGCATGGACATGTTGCGCACCATTGGCGCTGGCAGCGTCCCACGTCTTAACGAAATCGGCCTCGATGGCCGGGTCCTGGCTTTCACCATGGCGGCATCAATATTGACAGGTCTCTTGTCCGGTCTGGCTCCGGCGTGGCGAGCGGGCAGATTATCGCTTCAGGAATCACTCCAGGAATCCGGGCGCAGCGTGGATCCCGAAAAGCGTTCGACGCGCAGTGTGCTGGTCGTCGTTGAGATGGCGCTGGCGCTGATTCTGCTTGTCGGAGCCGGGCTGCTGATCCGCAGCTTTTACCGCCTCAACCACGTCAATTCCGGTTTTGCATACGATCATCTATTATCGTTCATCCTCTCGCTGCCGGAGAGAAAATATGCCACTCCGGAACAGCGGGCCGATTTCTACAATCTGTTGATCCAGGGGCTGAGCGCGCTGCCAGGCGTCCAATCAGCAGGGATGGCTTCGGGGTTACCGTTCGGCGCCAGCAGTTGGCGGATTCCGTTTGTTGTCGAGGGCGGCTCTGTGCCACCGATGAGCGATCTGCCGTTGCTGGAGGCATGCCTCGTCAGCCCCAATTACTTCCGCACGATGGGTATTCCGCTACGAGCGGGACGCTATTTCACCGAACAGGATAATCGACAGCATCTCGCGAGCCGTGGGTTGAATGCAATCATTATTGACGAAGAGTTTGCGAGGCGGTACTGGCCGAACGAAGATGCGATCGGCAAACACGTCCGGCTCGGTCCGATAGATCCGGGATCTCCCATCCTGACGGTCGTCGGGGTCGTCGATCGTGTGAAGATGGATCGACTGAATATCGAATCGAATCGCGTCCAGGGGTACTTCCCATACTCGCTGTTTTCATTTCCCAACATGACCGTTGTCATCAAATCGACGTTGGAGCCGGCACAGATAATCTCTGCCGCGCAGCAACAAGTGCAAGCTATTGATTCACACCAGCCGATATACAACATTCGCACCATGGAAGAGATTCGTGCCGTTTCCGTCGCCCCAGAGCGATTGAACCTGATGTTGCTCGGCTTGTTTGCAGTTCTGGCATTGGTCCTGGCCGCCGTCGGGATGTACAGCGTAGTGTCATCTGCCGTCACTCAGCGCGCCCGCGAGATTGGAATTCGGATGGCGCTCGGCGCACAGCCACGTGACGTCATCGGGCTGATCGTCAGGGAAGGGATGATACTCGCATTCATTGGTATTGCGATTGGTCTGGCCGCTTCACTCGCGCTCATGCGATTGATGTCAAGTCTTCTGTTCGGTGTGAGCCCGACCGACCCGGCAACATTTGCCCTGATCTCCTTGTTTCTGCTAGCCGTTGCCTTGTTGGCTTGCTACATTCCAGCGCAGCGAGTGATGAAGGTCGATCCGTTGGTGGCATTACGGAACGACTGAGCACGATTGATAAATGTTTGCATTGATCATGAGTGGTCGCTGGTCTTCAGATCAAATAGTCTCCAATCGATTGGGTTTAAAATGAAGAGGGGCGCGCCATTCATTGAACGAATGGCGCGCCCCTTGTTTTTCGGATGCCGATTTAAGAGGTTGCCGACAATGATCGAAAACCTGGCGTCAGTTGAGCGACGGATCAGGTCAGTAAATTCAAGATATCATTGTTAAGGAGAATGAGAATTCCCGGTATCAGAAGAGAATCTGCCGCTTTCTTTGAGGCTATCGCTTTCTTGGTGGCATTGCGCGAAGCGCCGAGTGCTTCCCACACCAATTTGAAGATAGTCTGCCGATTCTGAAAGAGCACTTTCAGCCATGCCTGCCAGCCCATCTGGGGAAAGTAGATCCCCCGGAAGAAGAGGCGGGCGATCAAATGGATAATTCTGGCCTCGACCGATTTGTGACTGATCGAATCGAGCGCTTCAGCGATCCTCTCCCGACTGTAAGAGGCTGTCCAGGCTTGAGTGACCTCATCGTGCACTTGCGAGATCGTCATCTTAAGCGGCGTGTGGGCCATTTGAAACGGCGCAAATTCCAGCCAGTGCTTGGGCCGTGTCAGTCGTCCGGCGGTCTCGAGCCGCTTGTAAAGCGGGGTCGATGGAAATGGGGTCAGTAGTCCGTAAACAGGCAGGCCCGGTGGCCAGGTGCGAATTTGTTCGAGCGTTCGTTTGGCAACTCCGGGCGTGTCGTTGTCCATGCCGAAGATGAAAGACGTGATGGCATAAAGGTTGCGTTGAGCGAGACGCTCAAGCACGGCGGCATACTCTCCCGGTTTGTTGAAGCCTTTGTTGACGTCGGCAAGATTGACCGGGTCGATCGATTCCATACCGATGAAGATCCACCTGCCGCCGGATTCCGCAATGAGGTCTACCAGTTCGTCATCGCGCAGCAGATTGGCGCTGATCTGTCCGATCCAGGGTAGCTGTGCGTTGGCGGCAATAATCGCACGGAGCAGGGATTTGGTTCGTTTGATGTTGATGGCTAAGTTGTCATCAACGAAAGAGACTGCAATCTGGCCTCCCTCTTTTCGCGCGCGCGATTTGAGCCGAAGCATCTCTTCGACAACGCTTTCATTTGAACGAAAACGGATCGAGTCGCCGAAAAAACCGGTGACTGTGCAGAATTCGCACCCATACGGGCAACCACGTCCGGACTCGATCGGAATCACACGGAAGGAGTTGATATTGCCGCCCAGGCGTTTGAGCAACGGACGCATGAATTTAGGGACGAGATTGAAGTGATCGAGATTGAGCGTCTCCCAGGGGATGATCGGATAAGGCTGAAGACTCGGCTTTCGTTCTTTCCCCGTTTCATCCACCGGTTCGTAGATCTCTTTGAGTTCACCGCGCGCGGCATCCTCGACAATCCTGGGCCAGGTTTCGTCGGCCTCTCCAAGCGCAACCGCGTCGGCGTGGCGGATTCCACCATCGCGGCCGAGCGCCTCTCCGGGCATCTCGGTCACGTGAGGTCCGCCCATGACGACCGGCACGCCGGTGGCACGAATCGCGTCGGCCATCCGATAGGCTTTGGCGATCATCCGGGTCATGGCTCCGATGCCGACGAGGCCGATCTGTTGCTCGCGCACGAACCGTGCGATGTCGGCCTCGTCCATGGCCTGGGTGTTACCATCGACCAGTATGACCTCATGGCCGGACGGAGTGAGGGCTTGCAACACAAACATCCAAAGATGCGGCATGTAATTGCGTGTGATTCCATTGTCTGGATTGTAAAGTAGAATTTTCATCACTCATTTTCCTATTAACAGGCGCTAGTCCAATTTGATGCGTCCAATTTGATGCGGATGCTTCTTCTCCTCAAGACGCCTCTCCTCATCGCTGCACACATTCCAGCGGCGTATGTGGGGAGGAATACGATCCGATTCTTTCTCAGGCTGTGATGCTAAAAACAGGTTGATAATTGGTGATAGAGAGCACTTTCGTTTCGCGCATCAGGATCCTATTTTGGTGGCAGTGTCATCCAATGACACGAACAACACATGAGGAGTTCAGTGGTCCGATCCCGATGTCGAGAAGCTAACGTTAGAGAACAGTTGCCGTTGTTATTACGGCTGCAAAGTATAATCGGAGTGTAGAGTAGTGTACAGCGAACCCACTGTCCCGATCGATGTTTTTGCCATTGATCTTTTGCTGTCTCCAACGCGATGGGAGAAAGCTCCTCACTCAGCGGCAAATTAAGACGGAATTGAGCTCGTTTTTAATATCGCGTAACACATATCCGCTAACCTGTCGGTCAGTCAGTCAATCTCTCGACAACTAATTCTGACAAGGAGCAAGTCCGACATGCGTTTATCCATCTGGTGTTTACTGGGGTTCATTTGTCTGTCGTCGGCCGTCGTCGTGTCAGCCCAGTCCCAACTCGGCACAGGCGCGATCAGCGGTTTAGTGCAAGATCAAAATGGCGCAATCATCTTCGGAGCAGCTGACTGATTTGACGCGCAATGTGATCGGTCTCACGCTCCGTACTACCGATCCCGGCGCGCCGACCTATCCCAATATCTTGACCGCATTGCCAACGAACATCACCGCGACGACGACCGTCTTTCGCCTCGCCTCCGATTACAAACAACCTCGCATGCAGGAATTCAATATTGGCATCGAGCGGCAGTTGCCATGGCGGACAACTATTTCGGTCAGCTTCGTCTATACCAAGGGCGACCGGCTGCCGGTCAATTTCGATACCAACCTGCCGCAACCGGCATTCACGCGGACCTATCAATTGCCGAACGGAAATACGATTCAAGTGCCATTTGCCGCGGGTTTGACGCGCACCGCGGACGGCAAGACGCAGAGCGCCAATCTCTCGCGCCCGAATCCGAATTTCGGTGCGATCACGCTTCAGTCTTCAATCGGCGAGACCTATTACAAGGCAATGTTTGTAGAGCTCAAACGACGTCTGGTGGATGGACTGCAATTTGGCTTGGCTTACACGTTGGCAAAAGCTGAAAATCTCTCGGGTACCGGCGACGGTGGCGGCAGCGGCGCGGAATCGCCGTTTGGCGGCGCTTCGCTCTTCAATCAATTCGACCTTAAAGAGAACCGAGGCCCGGCCCCGACCGATCAGTGTCATCGGATGGTCATAAACGGCATCTACGACCTGCCGCAGTTGAAAGGCGGGAATAGTTTCGTGCGCGGTCTCCTCAATGATTATCAAGTGAGTGGCATCTTCACTGCTGAATCAGGCCGTCCGTATGCGGCGACCATCTCGTTGCCGAATATTCCTTTCGTCTCGAATGGCGCGCAATACACGGGGTTCGGCGGCGCGTTGGGTTTGGGTGGGTTATCGCTCGCGCCGGATGTCCCGCGCAACAGCAATTACGGTGTATCCAATTATCGCGTCGATTTGCGGATCACACGTAACATCAGATTCAGTGAGAAGTTTGTTGTCGAACTGGTGGGCGAGGCTTTTAATCTCTTCAACCGGTCGAACTTCAACGGCTTCAATGGGACCCTCTATGACGGCGATTTTCCCATCAACCCGGCGAACGGGCAGAAATTCACGGCGACCAATCCGCCTCCGTTCTCGATGGCGATTCCGCTGACACGGCGTGCGAATTATGGGGTAGAGAATAACGACGGCTCTCAACCGGATGGCACTAATGCGCGGCGTTTCCAACTGGCCCTGCGTTTCCATTTCTAAAGACCGGAAAATTGCCGGTAGCGTCCGGTCTCACCCTTATCATGAATCGATCCCCGCAGCCTTGGAGCCGCGGGGATCGATTCGTCTTTCTAGTTCGTCTATCTAGCTGGTTACAGCGATCGCAAGAAGTTGAGCAGGGCTTGCTTATCAGAGACCGATGCTCTCCTAAACGCTTCGATCGATCTGTTTGCCTCGGAGGGACCAAGGGCAGGCATTCTGGTCGTCGGGTTTGCCGGCGTTGCCAGTGAGTAATGTGCCTCGATTGCATCGATCAGGTTGTTGGTTCTTCCATCGTGCAAGAAGAAGATGCGCTGGCCCACTCCCCACAGCGGCGTGGTGCGAAACATATCAGGACCGGCATTTCCCTGGATGACATTGTCGGCGAGGTTGGCGCCCATGTGGTGGATCAACAGATCGGAAAAGAGATTGACCGGTTTGTTGCGGAGCGCGGTACTCTTGATGCTGGCGGCGGTCGTCATCTGCGGTGTATGACATGCGGCGCAACCCATGGAAGTGAAGAGGTCTTTTCCTCGCAGCGCGCTCGGGCTGAGCGGCGCGGGCTGAGGCGCATCGAGGAATCTCATGAATAGACTGAATTGCATCCAATCAGCAAAGATGTGGAGAGGGTTATCGAAGGCTTCATTCTCAGAATCATCCGTCGCGACGCGCGTGACGTCGTTCGGATGGGGTTTATTGGGACCATTGCACGCATCGGCCTCTTCGACCGCCTGCGGGAACAGCTCATTGGTCACTCCCATCTCGACGTTGTAGGCTTCGCCGGCAAAGACCGTCAACGATTTATTCTGAGCCTTCCAGCCGAAACGAGTGATGGTGCCGTCATTGGCGCTGCGATTAGGAACTCCCTCGACGCCGAATTGCGCGCGGTAAGAGGCTGTCTCGTCATGCCTTCTCAAGATCTCCTGGTCTTGAATTGCATCGATCAAACCCATTCCGAACAGCTGGAGGGGGATCCGGAAAGCGACATTGCGATTGGCGACTTCACGTTCGAAGTCAGGTTGCCGAATGGCGCAATCGCGGATGTCGGGGTCATCAGTCCGACCGACGACGGTCCATAATTGATGGACGCCACCATCCCGAGTCCCATCCGGCTTAAAGAGGAAACGAACTTCCCGAATTGGACCGAATCGGGTAATGAATGACGGAACGCGGTTGGTGGCTCCCTTACGATGAGGGACGAGATCGAACAGCGGATTCTCAGGTTGGCGTGGGCGAGGTTCGCCCGGATTGGGGACGAGAAAACCACCGGAACCGCCGATTGCGGGTTGGCTATGGCAGACAATACATTGGTCACCATTAAAGCGCGCGCCCAATCCGGCTGAATTCGTCTTGGTTGCCAGGAGCGGATCCTCGCCGGTCTCACCGCCTCCGGGAACATCGCCGCAGCTATCGCAGGTTCCTTCGAGTTCCTCTGCTCTCAGTTTGCCCTCGAGGAACATTTTGTTTTCATTTATTTGCAAGCCGGGGAGCGGTTGGCCGCCGCCCGCTGGACCAGGCCTGACTCCAGGATCCCGTAAAACCGTTGGCTGTTGGCTCGTGTCTTGGCCGAGAGCCCCGGTTTGGCTGAGAGCCCAGGTGATGGCTACTATACAGAGTACGCAGATTACAGAAATTACTTTGATCAATCTGATGTTATACACACTTTCTCCCAGTAAATAGATCAGCATGAAGATTGATAATCGGCGAGTTGTGGATACGTTGAATAGCTACCAACGTACACTTAGAACGACCGAGGCACACACTACGACCCCATACCATTCCTGGTTATTTGTCCACAAGATCTGCCCGTTAATCGGCCTCCGCCGCACGGCGGCGCCGTCAATTGACCCGACGGTACAATGCCGGGCAAGTGAGATTAATAATAGATTTTGATTGTGCTCAGGTATTTGATAGGGCACTGACCCTGAGCAGAATAGGGGCCGTCATTAAAGTAGCATTAAGAGGTTATGATCCGGTTAAGGAGAGTTCAATTTATTATTATGTTGTATTGGAGAACAACCTCCGCGACAGGAAAAGATAATAGAGCCTCAGGCTGAGCGAATCAATCCGGAAGAGAAGAGAACCTTCATCTCAATGATTAAAATCAGTGGATTAATTCACCGGGCGGATTTGATAATATTTGTTGTCTGCCTGGAATGAGACCGGATAGCCCGCGAGGAGTATCCGTCATTGTTTCATGTTCAAATCCGATCTTGATGAACAAAGAATGTGAGAGTCGATCCGGTCACCGAACTCCGACCGGTGATCAAAAAAACGGTTAGCCATAGAATCTGGCATAACAATAAGACTACCGGATTCCACAAGGAGTTGAGTCCTTTCACGATGTTCGTCGATAGATCGACCGCCCCGAATATTGCCGTAATACAGACCAGGTAGGCGATGGCGAAGAATGCCATCGCTTGATAGGCCGAGAAGACGTTGGTCTCTCCGCGGAAATCGGCGCGCAAATTTTCCGAGAAGATGCGCCATACCTGTGTTAGTACCAGTGTGATATTGAGAGCAGATATAAAATAGGATTCTAAATATAGATAGGTACCCGCCAGTGCAATAACAGTAGAGGTCACAGCGGTCATCGCCTGGACCGGTATCACCCGCACGCCTTCCAAATTGCCTTCATAAGCTACTTTCTTCGTTGCGCCGGCAAAGACGAAGTTGACCGTTTCGAAGACGCGGCGAAACGCGGGCGATAACTGTTCAACCTTTTTACCGTAACAGCAACCGAAACTGATGCAGGACAGTCGGCCGAGACCTTCGGCATACGCGTAAGCGATGGAGGCTGCGGCCAGCGTCGGAACTATCGGCATTCTCTTGCCGAAATTGTCGCCGATAACGGCGTTTATCAGCTGAATGATCCACGGGGTGATGATGATTCCGACGAAAGATGCGCCGCCGACGGTAAAGGTATAGCTTTTCTTCTCGACTGCGCGCGCGATGATGCGTGAAGCCGGCCAGCAGATCGCAAAGATGGCAGTCATCAGTAGTAAAGTTTCAGCTGCCGGAATGCCAATTGCGCCGAGCAAGGCGAGCATGATGACGGCCGCCAACGCGTTTGAGGTCGCCATGAGAAGGCCGTAGTAGGTGAGGTTGAGTCCTCGCCATTGTCCCGTTACATCCTTCACCTGCGGCACGGCGGCGATGATTTGCCATTTTTCCTGTGGAAGCGTCCTGAATGCCCAGGTAAATAACGCCCCGAAGATCGACGCCAGAAAGATCACGAAGAGTCCGTTGCTCATAGATTGCCTCTCAGTTAGCCATCGCAATTTGCGAACGCACGGCGATCTCGGTTTCGACCAGTGGCCGTCCGAAGCCGAGAGAGAACCGGCTCCGTGCGTCTGTGCGGTTTCGATTGGTAATTAAGTCGTGATCGAACGAAATTCGATCGCGCTGAAAAATCAAGACATCGGTGCTGCTGCCTGGACGATAGCGGCTTTTCGGGCATCCACGTTCGAGAAACATGCCGGGTCGAATGGATTGCGGTTTTTCGTAGCGCTTGGAGCTGTAACACTGAACGACCTCGCCGATCATCAGCGCCGTCACCTCGATCATCGCCACCAGTCCAATCTTCGTCCCGCCGGGAAAGTCGGTATCGATGACCGTCACGACGCGAGTATTTTTCGAGTATGGCGTGACGACGGTGATCACGGCCGAGGGATTACAAGCGTGGTATTGCCCATCGATTTGGTAGGTATCTCTGACGATTCCCGCGACGGGCAGATGGTTATAATGGTATTTCTCAGGCGTCAGGCGAAAGATCGCAAAATCACCTCCGGCAAATGCCTTGAGCCAGGGCTCTTTATTGTTGCCGAGAAGCTCTTCAAATTCGAAAAATTTTCCTTTGATGAAGAGCGCGGATGTTTCGTTGAACGAACCGATCAGCACGCGCGAGTCGGCGGGCGAGACGACGGCCCGTGCGTCTTCCGGCATCGGCCGGCACTCCCAGTATCGAATCTTCCGCTCGAAGACTTTACGCAGGGTGTTGAGGTTCTGAGGTTCTTCCACACATTCGTTCAGAGCTACCCCGAGATCCCGCAGAAAACGATTGCCCCCGGTCAGCCTGCCGCCGAGCGGCAGGTCGTAATTGAGGAACCCTAAAACATTGGACGCCCTGCGGCTGAGCGCGAGCCGGTAGAGCGCGGAAGCATTCTCTCGCACCTCAGAGTAAAGGAATCGCACCAGACTATCGCCATAGAAGCGCTCGGTGAAGAGGCGGCCGGTGCGCCGCTCAACGTATTGATGAAGAGAAGGCCCTGGTTGAGTTCGCGTCAGTTGATTCATTGAGAGTTTTTTCAGCGACCTGCATATCGTGCCGAATCGAAAGCAGCATCAGATTGATGAGCATTAAGATCTCGGCCTCACTCGTGCGTTCATCGATCACCTCGTCCTGAATGCCTTCGGCAAATTCGACCGCGCTCCGGCCGCCCAGACACTGGTGCAATGCTTGCTTGGTCTCATCATCGAAATTGGCTTCGATCAGCTCCAACGAGCGCAGATCTTCAATCAAGATCTTGAATGCCTCGACCAGGTGGTGACGACGTAACTTGTTGCGATAATAGTTCTCGGCGAGGCGATTGAACTCTTCGGCATGGAGTTGCATCGGTGAACGGCGATTGACCCCGGAGAGCATTCCGCTGATCAGTTTTCCGATGGCCGAATTGTCTGACGGATCATCCAGCCTCGCTTTCAAATCTTTGATTGTCTCTTGCAACCTGAACATTTCGATCAGGTCGGCGCCGTCTTCGATCAATGTTTGAAGCAAAGCTTGCCGGAAATCATTGATGAAGACCCGGAGGAACTTCGGATAGCGGCGGCTTGGCCGGCTCTTCGTTGTTCGCCTCAAGATCTCCCTGAGAAAATGGTTTTGTGTCTCGCCATGCACGAAGAAAGTCGGGACTCCGATGGCGGCGGCGAAAAAGATCTGACGCCGCTCGCTCTCGACGAAGGGGATATCGGGAATGTACGCATGTGTCAGCTTGCCTTGTGCCTGATATTTGATGGCGAGAGCCGTGATCAGCACCTGCATGTTGACAGCCTGCGAAAGGTCAGCGGTCAGGCTTTCGAACAAACTGTAGTGTCTTCCTTCAAAACCCGTGAATCCCATGACTGCAAACTCTCGCATGCGATAGAGCAGATACAGAGACATCTTGGTATCAAAGACTCCGAGGGCAGCGAGGTCGGATTTCAATCGCTCGACGTTGCCAAGCGTGCCGTTGAGCGCCGGACTGCGTTCCGTGCTCATCAGTACCACCGGATAATCGATGAGGCGAGAATCGATCACCCAATCGCCTTTGAGTCGAAAGATCAGACTTAATGCGTGATCCACCCATTGCGGACCAAAGGGTGTCAGGCGATAGCCGAAGACGTTCAAATCGGCCTTCTTTCGCCATCGTCTCCAGATCATTCGGAGATGCGTGTAATCGAGCTCGTGCGGGAGAAATCCCAAGACTCTTTCGGGGTGAAGATCGGCAAAATCGAAGCGGTAAGGGGCCGCGCTGTAAGTGCCGACGAAGAGCGGCAAGAAATGCTCGACGATCTTGATGGTTAAATCGCCGATCAACTTTTCTTCCGCCGCGCCAAAACCACTGTTTCCATTCTTCATCGCCGCCGTCAACATCCGGCTCCCCAGACTGACGTGAGTCCCATTGTTCGCCAGGCTGGTATTGGAGAGATCTGGGAGCACGACGAGATTGTTAGCAATGATGCCGGCTTCGCGGAGCTTTGAGACTGCGTTCAGTCGGCTTCGGCTGAGCACCTCGTGACAGAGGCTCATGTAGGCATGTTTCGATTCGCCGTCATTCCATCCGGAAAGACAGGGGCTCATAAACAACTCGCGGTAATAGGCATCGGAAATAGCGCTGTTGAGTTGTTTCTGGCGGACGGGCGGATGGGGCGCGAAATAGACCATGGCCCGCTGTCCGCTCGCCTGGAGTCCAAAACGGCGGTTGGCGAATGCCGTCAAGAGTTGAGACAAGAGGAAACGTTTAGACTTTTCGCGCGAAACATTTTTGCCGATACTGCCATTGGGATCCGGAGCCAAAACATAAAAAGAGAAAGTCTCAGGCGACGTATTGTCATTGAGGAAATGCGACATCACTCTGATGCCGATCGAAATGACCGATGTCGGCAGTTTGGGTTGCGATCCGATCGCCTCTGCGAGAGATAATTTGAGCAGGTAACTGATCGGGATGCGAATGTTGTTTTCATCATTCTCGCAATAAACGAATCGATCCAGGTCCGAGCGGAGTCCCCGCTGATGGTTGCGTTTGTCGGCATGGAGGTCGGCGTGAAAGATCTGCTGGGCGAATCGGCAGAGCGAGCTCATCTGGAAACGGACCCAGCTATTTTCCCAGACTTGATCATCATTTCCGCTGAGGTAACGTTCCAGCTCGATGATGGCGCGCCTTGACGTATCGCCTGCTGCGACGCGTCGAGCGATGTTGGCATAATAGTTCGAGCGCTCAATAGTCAGCGGAAGATCGACCGAATCTTTGTCGCCGACAACGACCGCCTGGAGCTCTGATTCAGAGCCTGCAGTAACATCGGTTGCCGTAAATGGCAGCGATGCCATGAAGAGGTCGGGGCTGTCGTTGCGTATCCCAAGCGACTCGAAGATGTTTCGCATCGAGTGATTTGCTGAGATCTCACTGACATCATTGACGATAGACATCTCTTACAATAAAAACTGGGGAGTTGGTTGCCAGATTTTAAAGAGTACGCCTGTCGTCTCAACTCCGTGTTACCGCCCGGTTAAATATTCGTAAACCCTCCTGGTTGAGTCTGAGGTTATCGATGTGCGCCCTGGTGAGCGGCACTGGCTGGTTTTGAAAGAGTATAGCTGTAAAGTCGCTTGAGATCGGTCCCGAAAAAAGTCACTGCTAACTTCTGCGCATCGACCTCCAGCGTGGCGAACCCGTTCGAACTGAGAGAGAAGATTGTCCGCTCGCCCGGCGGAGATGGGCGGAGCACGGCGCCGCCGGCGCCATTGACGAAGAAATGCAACGTTCCCTCCGGTTTGAGGTGTTGCATGTCGTGGTCGTGCCCGGCGAGGTAAACGTCAGCCTGACCCTTGAGGAGCGGTAACAATTTCTCGATCAGCGTTGGATTGTCGCCGTGTTCGCCCCCTGAATAGATTGGATGGTGGCCGTAGACAACTTTCCACGGAGCACGGCTTTGAGTCAGCGCCTCTTTGAGCCACAGCAATTGCGCTTCTGAAACCTCGTTAGTGTCGAGCGCGAAGAACTGCGCCGGCCCGGCGGTGAAAGTATAGTAAGGTGACGGGAGCCGCCAGCTCTGGCTTGACTGCGAATAGAGGATCTCAGCCGCGGGGCTGTCCTCAGCATGCCAATCGTGATTGCCGAGCGTGGCATAAAACTTCAGACCCAGCGGATCATAAAGCTCTTGCCACAAAGTGACCCAGCGCGCGTCGGTCGGACTGAGCATTCCATCGGGATAGAAGTTATCGCCGAGCGTCAGCGCAAAATCGAACGGTTGCGCGCGTTGCGCCTGCAGCATCGCCACCGCCACGCGTTTCTGCGGCTCGCCAGCGAGGCTTCTGTTTTCGCTCGCTCCATAACCGAAATCACCAAGCGTCAGGACGCGAATGGATCGATCAGAACCCTTTAGTGAAAAGACCGGCGGCGACGCGCGCAAGAAAGAGGGCAACATCGTTCCGTTGACCAGAGAAATCCACCGCTCCTGTCCTTGCGCCAACAACCGCCCGACCGCAGGATCCCCACTCCGCTGCGCGGTTTCAATGCGCCGGGTCAGCAATTCTTTCAGATTGGACATTTGCTGTTGGCGCAATTTCTCAAGCGCCAGCAATGCGACTCCGGCATCGGCGTCCGAAGACACGCAACGTTCAAGGGCTTGATGCACTTGCGGTTGAGATAATTCGCCAATGCTATTGATGATTGCGCGCCGCACTGCGGCCGATGGTTCGGTCTCTAAAAGCGTGAGCATAAACTCCATGGTTGCAAGAGGGTCTTTCTTGCCAAGCGCCGCGACGAGCGCCGCGCGCTTGGTCTCATCTCGTTCGCCGAGTAGCGCCCGCCCTCGCTCACGCTGTGCCGGCGGCAATTTGCTCAGACGAGGATCTTCTGTTACCGTCGGCTCTTTTTGCTGCGCTCTTTCCGGCCGCATCAAATTGAGTGGGGCTGCTGGAGGCGTGAAGCTCACTGCGAAGAGGAGGACTGCCATGAGGCTCGTGCGTGGTGTCTGGTTCATATCGATTCAAAAGTTAAGGCGCAGCATAAACTGCTTCTGACGGTTGGTACCAGCAGGCTCTGGGCGGCAGTGCCCCAAATGCCTCTCGTCCAATCGAGAGTATTTTGAGCCGTCGAATTTCCTTGCCGGAAATCGCCGGGCGTTTCATTCATTAGTTAGAAGTGATACTGATTTGAGTGCTTATTCAACAAGATGAAGGGAGCAAGTCTAACACGATCGTCTTATCAGAGCTTAAAGTTAAGATTAAGTTTTGGATAAGGCGAGAGGATCTCTTCCGACAAATTTGTCTTTTGACCTTGGCCCTTCGTCATGGCATCGCACAGCGATGCCATGACGAAGGGCCAAAGTCGAGCTAAGAAAGAAAAACATCTCGCCGACTTAACAAAGACATAACAGAGGAGATCTATAATCGCCATCATCTAAGCACGTCTGGGAGGGTCAAGAGAGGTCACAAGTGGTCTGGAAGCATCGCCATCGAGACCTTCCCTGGCGGCTTAAGATTTCTCAAGGCTCTTACCGGTCGACTGGTCGTGCATCTATCTTTTATTCAGTCTGTGGTATTGCCTCAACGGTAGTGACGCAAGCAATTTTCAAATAAAATAACGGACTTTTGTCAGAGGCGGTTCAATCATCGATTTCGTCCCTCTCTCTTGCGGAAGTCCCATAACGATCGGAGAATTCTATGAAGAAGTTGTTGATGCTGATAGGAAGCCTGGCGGTTATCGGGCTGTTAAGTAACTGTGGCGGTGGCGAACCGGACAGAGCTTCTTCCGCGCCGGTTCCCGCTCCTGCAAATAAATTGGCGATTATCGGCTCGACGACGTTGCTCCCCATCGCGCAAAAAGCCGTCGATGCTTTCCAGAAACGCAATCCGAGTATTAAAACCACTCTGACGGGCGGCGGATCTCTGGCGGGAATCAACGCCCTGACCGATGGGTATGCCGATGTCGCGATGTCTTCGCGCGAATTGAAAAATGAGGAGAAAGAGAAGCTCCGCAAAAAGGCGAAGATCACGGCGAAAGGAACGATCGTCGCATGGGACGGCATTATTCCCATCGTTCATCCTTCGAACCCCGTGAAAAACCTGACAATCGCGCAACTCAAAGACATTTACACCGGTAAGATCACGGACTGGCAGCAGGTCGGC
>Ga0081539_10003312_pt1 | contig 20126 bp, 21 predicted proteins | sample TabmetS4T2R2_FD_71023 | JGI IMG/M metagenome (GOLD analysis project Ga0081539, IMG submission 71023) | Tabebuia heterophylla rhizosphere microbial communities from the University of Puerto Rico - S4T2R2 | ecosystem: Host-associated > Plants > Roots > Rhizosphere ...
CCAAGGACAGCGGACGAGAGAGCACATGAATTACTTTCGTGGAGTCGGCATGTTCGGGAGCGCCTTCCTGGGCGCACACCTGATGCGCGGCGCAGCTGCGGCGGCGCTACTCGCTTGGGCCATCGTCCACCAGACCGCGCACCCGTGGCTATCCTTGGGCGCCGGCGTTGGCGCCCTCGTCGCGCTACGCGGATGCCCGATGTGCTGGACAGTGGGCCTGGTCGAGACGCTTTCGCAAGGCCGTCGCGATTCAACCGCTGAACGCGCTGACCGGACACGGCCGCATTAACATTGCGACAGGATGGGAGGAGGTGCCATGCGGAAAACGATCGCCGTATTGGGCTCTGCCCTCTTCTTTGCGGTTGCGCCCAGCGTCCTGGCGGGGCTCATCCCGTGGTCGATCACGCATTGGGAGTTTCGGCCGCCGTTCTTCGACCTGCAGGCGACGCGCGCGGTCGGGGTGCTGTTGATCGCCGCCGGTCTGCCCGGGCTCATCGACTCGTTTGCGCGCTTTGCGCTGCAGGGGCTCGGCACGCCGGCGCCGATCGCGCCGCCGCAGAACCTGGTGGTGACAGGGCTCTATCGCTACGTGCGCAATCCCATATACCTCGCCGTCGTCGCGGTCATCCTGGGCCAGGGGATCCTGTTCGGCGACTCGCGTCTGTTGGTTTACGGCGGGCTCTTGTGGCTCGCGTTCCACGCCTTTGTCCTGGCCTACGAGGAGCCGGTGCTGGCTGAGAGCTTTGGCGCCCAGTACGAGGATTTCCGCGCCAACGTCCCGCGCTGGATTCCGCGGCTGTCCCCTTGGGTGCCGAATGGCGGAATGTCCGCTGTTGGGTCAGGAGCGACGATCGGCACGAGCCCGGCCGACGTCCGGTCTACCCCTCAGAAGCCGAAGTAAGACTGACGCGCTTGATCGGCAGCTACGGGCCAGATGCGGACATCAGCGTAGGAGAACAAGCAGGTTAGCGGGGCGCTTCCAAATAGATAGCTTGCAACTTCGCGAGCGAATTACCATCAACCGCTACACGGGAAAGATTCAAAACCTCGTCGTCATCGGGAAAGGCGAGCTACTTCACCACGGGCTGTGCAAGCAACTGTCCGGCCGGTTGTTCTAACCGGCGCTCGCCGTTGATGTCGTGCACGATCCAGAACAGCGGCATCAGCGTGTGCTGACTGAACGAGACAGGCCGTCGTCTCTTCGTCAATAAAAACCGCCGGCAAATCCAAGACAATTGCCACTGTCGCACAGGGGTTGATCCGCTGCTAAGGTTCTCGCAGCTGTACATGGGAGGAGGCGATGCCAGCATCATCCTTGCTACCTGGAAACGAGCGAGAACCGGCCAACAAGGTTGCGATTACCTTCCGGCCGGCGGGCAGCGTGAAACACCTGATCTCAGACGGCGACAACTGGCAGTCGCTGCAGGATCGATACCACATCCCCGCGAAGACGATCATCGAGGCCAACTTCAAGACGACCGTGCCGGAGGAAGTGAACTGGTATCTGCATCACTATGTGAACTGCGACACGCCGACGGCGGACCGATACAACTGGCGCTTCTCGACCTCGGCGCGCAACGGACCGAGTCCACGCGCCGGCATTATCTACATTCCTCCCACAGTCTACGTCTTCGATGACGACATCATCGTCGTCCCCAAGCGGCAGATACAGTTCTTTGTCTGCCTGGAGCGGGGACGCATCGCACCCGAACACAGAGTCCCCGCAACCATCAGCAGCGACTGGAAGGACTTTCCGTCGCCAGTCATTCGTGCCTATGCGGCCGCCGGTCTCTGTGTGGCGGCCCATGCAGCGGACCGTCTGACCAAGGTGCAGGCAGCATCAGACCGAGAAGCGCTCTGGAACCTGGGACCGGAGCACGGTTGGTTCGGGGACTACGCGCCCTACAAGGCCAAGAAGGTCCATGGCACGTTCCTCGAAATCGTCCGTATTCTTGCCGGTCACCGACTGAGGATCAACGGAGACAACGACTTCTCAAGTTACGGCGACGCTCTGCCCGCTATCCAAAGGATCAAGTTGGGCAGGCTTTGGCATCGGCCGCGTCCCGCGGACGGCCTGCAGCCGGACCACGAGCGAGTGCAGACCTTCGTGCACGAAGCCGCGCATATCGCGGGTCGCTTCTCGGCCGATGAGGGCAATTTCTACGGTCCGAGGGCGACGCGAAAACTGGCCCCGAAGCGGCTGCGCCCAACCCGCCACGCCGACTCGTACGGCTACTATGCGCTCGAGGTCGTTGGCGTAGCGGTACCCTAGACGAGTACCTAGCTCGCCGCCTTCAGCCGCGACTGTTTCTTGCGCTCGTTCGGGTCGAGGATCTCGGCGTCACGGTGCTCCCTCAGTCCCCCGGCGCATTCGGAACGCTGATTGCCGAGGACGCCGCAAAGTGGGCCAAGGTGATCGAGTTCGCGGGGCTCAAGGTGCAGTGAGGTCGGAAGAGGCTCACGTCCGGTTTGGGTCAATCGCGACTGAGGGAGTCGGCGCTGTCTGCCGCGTGAGGTCTGCTTCACATTCAAGAGCGGCCCCGTCAGTGCGCTATGGTCAGGTGACGCGATGGGCCACAACCGGACTTTGCCTCAACCGGGCAACTGAAAAACGGATCGTCACCGAGTAGGCTCGTTTCGTTTCCGGCGAGGTCCTCGCCGCTAACGTCGCGGTAACGGTGGGCGCCCGGGGGCTTCGAAAGTCGGGCGTGGCGATCTCGGTTTCTTGGCCGGGCCCCACCCCCACCCCGCTCAACATTGAAATCCCCGCCTACGCCATTTTGTCGTAGCGCCTTGCTCGGGTGTGCAGGCGCGCTGGAAGCTCGGGCGCGCGCTCGACAAGATCGAGCGGCGGCAAGGTAACCGAACTTCGGAAAGCGACTTAACGAAGTCACTGCAAGAGCTCGGGCTCACCAAGCCGACCGCGCGCGCCGCGCACCGCATCGGCACGCTGCCGGAAGCCGAGTTGCGCGCCTGCTGAGTGGCTCGCCCCGGGGGCCAGCGCTGCGACGTTCTGTCACTTCCGGCGACCGAACTGCATCGCAAATCCAATGACGAACGGGGAAGGCAAGCGAGGTTGCCGCATCTACTCGAAGGAGAACTCAGAGGCGCCAATCCGCGCCACTCGCAATCTCCACGGCGACGCGCGCCCGGCGGTGGAAGGGCAAAATGGCAATTTCGGCCGAAAAAACCACGGAGGAGGACTTATGGTCGCGCTTGATCCTACGGCCTTATCCCACCGCACGCTTGACGGCCATTTGAAGAATTTCCCTCACAATCTGCAAAACATGCCGCCAAAATGGGTCGACGCATTCCGCAAGGAGGGTGCGCGGACAGCCTATACGTTTCGCGACAAGAAGCTCGTGCCGATCATGTACCTTGAGAAGGTTTATGAAAGATTCAGGAAATACGCCACCGGTTGGGAGATACTGCACAGTAAAATTCCCTTTGGCGATGGCAGCGGTTGGGTGGACCCGGTGGTAGATGAAAACATGACCGTGGTCGGTCACTATGGCCCGTTCGAATCGTTCCAAATTTTCGTTCCCGGAAATGTGCCTCTCACGTCGGGGAAGGTCGTAGAGGAGCCGGTGCGAGGAGTCTATGTGCCCGGAGCGCGCGTGGTGCAGGTTCTAAATAAGCCGCTTCAACTTGAAGATATGCTGGAGGTCGGCGCTGAGGTGATCGCCGACAGATATAACCGAGATCGGTACCTGAACAAGGGATACAAGCAGTTAGAAATGTCGCGGCCGCAGACAAACTTCGTGCTGATGACGGACATAGAGGGCAAAGTCCTACTCGTGGCGTCCTCGCGAAGTAAGGACGGCGTCATACCCCATTGGGCTACGCCCCTCGACTTGATCGCCATAGCGAGGCTTGTGCCGATTCTCATCGAGGGTGCGGGGATGTTGGCGCTGGGCATCCGCACTTGGAGTCGCAGGCGCGCGGCGCTCGCTGCAGCCGCAAAGCGCGAGTTGACCAGCGGAGCAACCACCATCACCCGCGAGCTACCCAGGTCGTCCGATTTGAGGTTCGCCAAGGGCACGCCGCTGCCGAAACCGGAGAAGCCCAACACGGTCTATCGCATCATGAGCAACGACGAGGCGGCCCAGACCCTGACGAACAAGAAGCTGCCGCCACCGATCCGCGGGGCCGAAGGCGAGCGCTTCGTGTCGATCGACAGCAACTACACGGCGCTGTTCCGCGAGAAGGAGCTGGCCGATATTGAGAGGAAGATGGGCGACAAGGTTGCAAGAGACGCGCAAGCCGAAAGGAACATCAGGAACCGCATGGCCGAGTTTGAGAAGAGCGGCAATGCCGATGGCGCCGCCAAATTAAAGGCCCGCCTCGAAAAAATAGAAGCAGAGCACAAGCAACGCGGGATTGCCAACAAGGCGGAGGCCGACGCGGTCCTCAAGGAGTGGCATGCAATGGAGGGCCAGCAGGTCTTGGTCGAGATCGAGCTTGAGCCCGGTACCCTCGACGAGATCTTCAGAAAGTCGGTGGACTGGACCAAGTGGGGCCCTTACAGCCGCAGCGAAAAGGACGTCTTCATGTGGAAGCTCGAACGCGGGTACGGCCGCAACATCGGCATCCCAAAATGGCAGATCGACGCGTTCAACAAGCGCATCGCCAAAGTCCGCCTCCACGCCTACAAGCAGCCGCTCGGCAAGGCTGGCCTGCCCAAGCCATCCGGCTCCGGCCCGAATTGATGGGTGCCGAACGGATCGCCAGTGCCCAGGACTATGACAAGGACGACTGAATCCTGCAGGGTTGCGCTGACACCACCATCCGCCAGATAGACACTGACAAGCCAGTCGTTCGCCATACCCTCAAGAGTGCCGCCGTGATGTCCGCAACGGGTCAGAAGGCGACCTCGCTGTAAGGCCAGCGACGGCGGCGAAGCGGCATCAGCCGGTTCACGTCACACTCGTTCATTCCAAAAAGGGAACCACTGGTCCGAAAAAGATCAGTTCCCAGCGCATAACGAGAACGGACCGCACCATGACCCCAGATCGCCCGCCTGCCTGAGTTGATCCGCATGGAGAAGATCGCGAAGGGCGAGATTGTCGATCAAGCGCCACTCTACGATGACGGCGCGCAGGAGTGACTACGATGGCAGAACGCCGAAAAATTGCATTAGAAGTGGTGGAAAGGCCAGCCGTGGGCCGGGCGGTCGACGCGCCCGCCATGGGTCCGCATCAGGAACAGTTGTCGCGGATGCCGCATTTACTCAGTAACCCAAGGTCCAAGGAGGGTTCCCAATGAAGCGAATCGCAACGGCCTCACTGCTGGCCTGTGTGCTGGCGGCGCCCGTCTTTGCGCAGGGCGCCACGACCAGCGAGTTCTACGTCGTGCAGGATACCTCGACCAAGAAGTGCACCATCGTCGACAAGAAGCCGACAGAAAGTACGATGACGGTCGTGAATCCGAGCGGCACCGTCTACAGAACGCGCACCGAGGCGGAAGCCGGATTGAAGAGCATCAAGGTCTGCACGACCAACTAACACAACAGCGTGGTCGTGATCTTTGCGGTGTGGGACGCCGTGATGCTACTGCTTCTTGGGTAGCGGACATGCGACCGCAACTCACGTTCGATCAGGCGCGCGGCGGATCATGAGGACCGCTTTGGGTCATTCGGTACTGATCCGCGGTGGCCCACGGTGCCTCAATGACTGCAAGCCTCCTGAAAGCAGACACGATCTGCGCGTGACCTGCATGCTCGCTGCCCTCGCAAACCGAGGAGTACGATCACGCCCCATGAAGACACCCTGTCCACCAAAGCTCGCCGCTCTACCGCACGCGCTCCCGTTTCGGACTGGGTGGTCTACGTGGATTGAGTTCGTCTGGTTGTCCCCAATCGCGCCGACGGCGCGCGGATTTCTTCTGCAAAGTTGTTGGTCAAATCCCCTTCAGCTGGTGATGCCTGGGAATGCGTAAGCCCCGACGGGTAATCTCCGCCTGCAAGTCGTCGGATAGGAAAACGTCGGGGATGCTCAGCCTGCGTTCGCGCCAGAGATGGGCTCCGGCGGAAACACTGTTCAAAATCGTCAGATTGCCATAGTCCTTTTTTGTGGGACCTTTCGCATGAAATAGCTCGGATCCCTCCGCCTGGCGCGCATCGCTTTGTTCCGGCACAAAGCTGTCGAGGAAGCGGCGGATGACCATGCCGTAATACGCACCAGCGTATTCCTGGCCTTTCGGCAAGGTGATCCGTAGTGGCCAGAACTGGTGCACGCCCGGCTCCAGCGTCTCGACGATCTCCTTCAACGTTGAATCGACGGCAAGAAGGCGACCGTTCAGGAGAATGAGCGATGCGAGCGATTTGCGCTCTTCCATCATCCTGAATTCCGATGGGCGTTCCTGCGGCTCGAGCGGCCCCATGTCCTCGGTAAACTTGCGGGCCACCTCCGCCCGGTAGTCGATATGCGAGTTGCCGAACGTCGCCCTTTGCTCGGCGGACATTTCCTCCCAGAAATATCGCTGGGTCTCTTCCTTCCAGCCGACAAAGTCGCAGTTTGGGAAGAAATCGCCGAAGCTGTCAGGCTCAACCACTCCCCACACCATCTTGAAATTCCTCTTGCGTCTCGCATCGCCCTCGTCACCCCAATCGACAGGTGCCCCCCCACGTGGCGCGCCGACGGCGACGCCCGTGCGGTTCGATTACCAGGAAGCTGTTAAGCTCGCCTCTGCCAATTTCCTCAAATTCGAAGCCGCTTGGTGATTGGTGTGCGACCCGCCGGCGTCCCTGCTGATCCTTTCATGGTCATTCACGAAGTTGGCCCACCGCAAGATCTCGCGTCCGCTCCAGGTCAAAAGCTGAAGAACTCATCGTGAGCAGAACGTATCCGCTCACGCTCCGAAAGCCGACCTAAGAGGCGACGTGGATCGACTTCGCCTGTGGGTCAGAAGGCGACAATCATGGTCCATCAAAGATCGAGATCGAGGACCAGCTCCCGGCTAATTCTGTGCGCGAACTTTGCAATCTCGGCGAAGGCCTGTTGGCAATCGGCGTCCTGGGCGATGGCTGCCTGTAATGTCTCATGAGCAGCTTGGTCGTATTGCACAACGACGAGCCAATCGCCACGATTTGGGCCGGTTTCAAATCGGCTGAGACGATAGACGATCCCGTGCTTGAGATAGGCCGCTTTCAACTTCTTGGCTACGGGTGTCACAACCTCGATGGTACCGCCGCGGTAGTGAGAGATGGCCGAGATGGTGGTCATTCGTTCGCTCCGCCAATTGATGGTTGGTCTGTAATCTAGATCAAACTCGACCACTATTGATTTCAAAACAGGTCACTGCGCTCGGAAACAGGCTGAAAACCTCCAGGCTGTATCCGCTGAGGATCATTCGCTACTGACCGCGGTCGCCCACGGTACCTCAATGACTGCAAGCCCCTGAAAGCAGACACGATCTGCGCGTGACCTGCATGCTCGCTGCCCTCGCAAACCGAGGAGTACGATCATGCCCGATGAAGACACCCTGGCTTCGGGCCAGGAGAAGACATTCCGATCGGATAATCCCTAACCTGCTCGATCAGGACTTCCCCTTGAGTTTAAAGGATCCGAAGAATTTTTCTTTCCTTTCCGCCACCACGTCGCGATACGCATTGGGGTATTCAATCGTCAGTATGTAGAGCGTAGCTTTCATCCTGATGTAGCGGATATGCGCAGTCGTTGCCGAGCTGGCGACGGAGAAGAACAGATTATCGACGTCATCCTTGGTATTGCGGCTGACATCAGACACTTTGTTGGCCGGATTGGATGAGAAAGATTTGGGGATCGCCGCGAGGTCGGCAGGCGTCTTTGCAGTTACCGGCGTTTCAACCGCAGTAAACTTGATTCCCTCAGAACTCTTGCCGCCGACGACATGGGTCACTTCGTCCGTGCCCGGGTCGCGAGTCGTGAAATCATTGAAGGGAATTGGCAGAAGGACCGAGAACGAGCCCTTGGTCGAAACAGCCGGATACCATCCCGAGCCATCATCTACGTTAACGCCGACACGATGCATTTCAAGTTTCGGTTCTGCCGCGGCGGATGTAGAGACTATGAGCGCCAGCGAAAGGACACTCGCGAGCAGCCGCAGAGTCGAGATGGGCATGGATGGTCTCCCGCCGTTGCGTCGGCAGGGGATGTGCGTTGTTTGTTGAAAGAAAGGCATGGTGGCGCCGTCGGCGGCTGGCGCTGCGCGTCTGTGGTTCTGGTGCAACAACCAGGCCTCGCGAATTTAGCCTTGGAGGAGCGTTGGCCGTTGAGCGCGCATCGTCGCCACAACAGCGGCGGCGTCGATCTGCACCCGCGGAATAGTCGTCGCCAATGATGCATGCGGCGGGATCCGGCGAGAAATGCCCGGCCGGGATGAGGCGGCGTCCGCTCAAGTCTTCTCGACGTTCCAGAAAGCTACGTGGGCCGGAAGCGGCAGGAAGCCCTTGACGTTCGCGCGCAGTGCCACCGGCGGCGCCCACTGCCCGAGCAGCGCCATCGGCACATAGGTCCAGGCATTCTCCTGCAGCTTGCGCGCGATCGCCTTGCGCTCCTCCTGCGTAGCGGCGAGCGCCCAGTCGTCGCGGAGCTTCTCGTGCAGGTCGTCCTTGGGCCAGCCGAACCAGGCCGCTTCACCATTGGCCGTGTGGGCGACGAACCCGATCGGATTGTCGATGCCCTCGCCCGCACCCCAGGTGATGAAGATGTTCCAGCCGCCCTCGGCGACGGGCTTCTTGACGGCGCGCCGGGTTATCACGGCGCCCCAGTCGGATGCGGCAAGTTCCGCGTTCACGCCCGCTTCCTTCAGCCACTGGAAGACCAGGAGAGATGCGTTGTTCATGAACGCGATGTTCGTTGCCTGCAGGATGACGACGGGCCGCCCGTCGTAGCCGGCCTGCTTGAACAGCTCGCGCGCCTTGGCGATGTTCTGGCCGCTCTTGAACCACTCGGTGTTCACGTCGCTCTGCATCTGCCCGGTGCAGCCGAACAGTGAGCCGCAGGAGCGATAATATTTCGGGTTGCCGAACACCGCCTTGAGGATGTCCTCCTGCTTGATCAGGTGGAGCATGGCCTGGCGCGCCTCGACTTTGTCGAACGGCGGATGCAGCCAGTTGAGTCGGCACATCCCGACGTTGCCGCCCTTGTTCAGGATCTCAAGCCTAACGTTCTTGTCGCCCTCAAGCTGATCGAGCAGGTCGATCGGCGGAGTCTCGTAAAAATCGATTTCGCCGACCTTCAAGGCCGCGACCGCGGTCTGCTGGTCGGCGATGTTCTCGATGATGATGCGATCGACCTTCGCCAGCTTGGCCCCGGCCATGCCGGACGGCGGCTCACTGCGGGCCACGTAGTTCGGGTTCTTGTCGTAGACGTAGCGCTGACCCGACCTGGTCTCGCGTTCGTTGAAGACGAAGGGCCCGGAACCGACCTTGGTCGTCACCTGCTGGTTCGCGTCCGTCTCCGCGTCCTTCTTGCGCATGATCACCGGCAGGTTGGTCTCGAGCTTGCCAAGTGCCTCGAGCACCAGTCCATACGGCTCCTTGAGCACGATCTGGAACGTCTTCTCGTCCTTGATCGGCGTGTCAGCGACGCGCTTGAACATGTGCTGCGCGGCGCCGTCCCGCACGGCCCAGCGGCGGATCGAGGCGACGACGTCGGCACTGGTCACGTCTTGGCCGTCGTGGAATTTCAGCCCCGCGCGCAGGGCGAACGTGTAGGTCTTCTTGTCGTCCGAGACGCCCCATTTGTCGATCATCTGCGGCTGTGGCTTGCGTTCTTCGTCCATGCCGAACAGCGTGTCGTAGATCAGCAGGCTGTGATTGCCGGTCATGTTGGCGGTGGTCCAGATCGGATCGAAGACCTGGAGGTCGCCATGCAGGACGGCGCGCAACGTGCGCTCCCGCACGGGCGTGGACTGTGCCTTGAGCAGGCCTGGCGCGGACACCACTGCGGCGGTTGCAGCGCTGCCCTTCACGAATGCGCGGCGCGACGTAGCCATTTGGTTCTCCTCCAACCGCATCCGGCGTCGAAGGCCCTGAGCAAAGTGTCCGCGATCGCCGCGATCGGTCGGATTTAGGCATGGGCCCTTCAATGCGGCAAGAGCTCCAACCCGGCGGCATACCGCGGATTGCCGCTCCGCCCGCGTCGGCACGACGATGAGAACCTTCGTGCCCGGATAGCAATAGGAGAGCTGGCCGGCCATCCGACGAACCGTCCAGCGATCCAGCCGATCAAACCCAAGAACCGTATGGGTGCGAGCGGCGCAAAGACAAGAAGACCAACGCCAGAGTCGGGATCAAGAAAACTCGGGTACCAGAGCGGCATGCCGAGCACGGCCAGAATAACGCCGATGCCTTGCCCCGCATCGAAGACGTTGGAAACCATCTCGGGAGCCAGGAAGAACAGCGGCACGTTGAGGAAAGACATCGCGGTTGCGGAAAGCCACATCGCAAACCGGGCCGATCCAGAGTTCGGTGACAGCCGGCAAGTCACGTACAAAGCAACAAATCCCCAGTTCATGACCGCGAAATCAAGGGGGAGCCGGGAAATGAATGTTGAAAATCGATATCCGGATGGTCCGGCCTGCAACAGACCAGATTTGTAGCCAAGATAGATAAGTGTGGCGAATGCGCTTGGACCGATAGAAACTGTCAAGAACGCAATCAGAGGAACTTGAGTCCAGGCGAACGACCGACCGTTTGCAGAAAGCGCGTGTCGTCCCTTGTAGTATGCGAGCAATATCGCCAGCAGCATCACTGCGAGGGCTGAGTGGTTGAATACGTCGGACATCAGAAGCATTGCGTCACACTTGGCTTGAGCTGGATCGACCCGTTCGGACTCCACCTGTATCCGCGGAGCAGTCGAGCGGCGCTCTGCCACGACTCGTTCCGCGCTTGGTTCGCTCAGGCTTGTGTTGGGGAGCCGCGTCCCGCCATGCTGGAATATACCACGGCTGACGCAGACCGTCGTTGACCTGCTTGCGCCATGTCGCCGAAAGGCTGACGCCGTTATCCCTACTCAAACTCGCTTCAGCGCGCGCTTGCATTGCTCTCGCAGGACGGTGAGGAACAACTCGAGCGCGCTCGAAACAATCCATTCGCGCGTGATGACGCCGATATGCGGTAGACGCGCGGAGAGACACACAATTTCGAGGTCCGAAATTATGTGGAAGCGCTCGCGACCGATGACCGTTCCGCTCCTCGCGGGTCGCTGAGGCTCAACTGCTCTTGCGGGTGAGGACCATTGGCCCGGTCAACGTTCCTCGCACCAGCACGTTGCCAGCCGAATCCGTCACCGGGTATTGCGGCAGCGTTGATCCCGAAAACTCGACAAGGCCATAGCCGGGGTCGAGAAAGACGCACCTCTGGTCGCTTTTATAGACCTGAATGCAGACAGTCGCGTGCGCGCCTCTGCCTTTGCCCCAACTGATGTAGCAGATGGCAGGGCTTTTGTCGCTCGCGTAGGCGTAGAGATAAGGCCATACGCCGCCGCTGCCATAGTCATGATTATCGTAGCAGTGTATTCCTCGGTACTTCAGGACAGCGGCGACGTTGTCCATGGATGTGCCGTCATCTTCCCGGAAGTTTCCGGCAAATTTCTGCGAGATTGCGCGAAACGTTGCCTCCATGCTCGCCTGGACCTGCGACTTGATATAGACTTCCGTCATTGCGGCACTGGCGAGCCCACACGACATGGGTCTCTCCTGTTTCATCACACCCCATCGCTCACCGTGACTGTCGGAGTAGAACTCGGCCATCATCTCCCTCCCGTGTGGCAACCAGTCGTTCCAGAGCGTGATGACTTCTTCGAATCGTCATCCCGCTTCAGGTTTTTGGTGGAGCATGATCTTTTCCGAAAACCGCTGCACACTTTTCGGGATCATGCTCCAGGCAAAATCGCAGACAGCCGGTTTCGAGACGGCGCGCTCCCCCCGCCTCGACGGCTATCGCGGCATCTTCCAGATCTCCTCCTGAACGCTTGCTGCGCGATCGCGCCGCAACGTTGCTCGCTTCGCACCACTGCGTTGCAAGCGACGTGAACGTTGCATGCCAAAGCCCCGTGCGATCTTGCGGGAAAGCGATCGGTCGAGCGGCACCCGTTCTCAGCCCGAGATAGTGCCCTCAGACCTCATTGCGGCATTTCTATTCACTTTGTCTATGTGCGAATGAATGAGGTTCGGTTGGTTTTTGTCGGAAAGTACGGATGTCTCGACCGCGTTGCGAGCGAGCTCGAGCACAACGCTCAATGGTGCGAGGGCGCAAATGCAGCGCCGAACTTCTCGATGCGGCAGGATCAATACTGCTGCGGCTTCCGCTTCACGGGCGCCTGCCCCTTCTTCGCCTTCTGCGGCTTCGCCGCCGCGCCGTCGGGATCGAAGCCGACATAGACGACGTAGTTCTCGAGCACGGACGGGGGCGGCAATGGGAACGTCACGTCCTGTTCGACATGCGTGAACGGCACCGCGGTCTGGCCCGGCGCCACCGCGACGGCGAGGCGCGCGAACTTGCTGACGATCGGCTTGGGATCCGGGCCTTCCAGCACGACCACGACGCGCAGCGGCAGGTCGACCTGGCCCGGGCCGCCGGCCGGCCCGAGCAGCACGCGGCCCTGCACGCCGACCTTGATGGTCATGACGCCGCCGAGCGCGGCGCATTCGCGCGCGGTCTGTCCGATCGTGACCTGATAGCGCGTGTTCATCGGGCCGGGATCGGCGCCGGGCGCGTTGATCGCCAGCGTCGAGGCACCCTGGCGGACCTCTATCCCGGGGCAGTCGGGCTCGGCAGGCACGTTCGCGTTGGTGGTGCTGTTGTCCTGCGCGGGCGGGCCGAACAGCCAGGAGTTCAGCTTGTCGCTGATGCTCTGAGCGGCGGCGGCATCGATCAGTCCGGCCGCGATGATCGCGGCCGCGCACAGGCGCGTCGGCAGAAAGGCAATTCGGGTCTTCATTGGCTACTCGTCAGCAAAAATTTTGGGCAAACTTATAGCGCGCAAGCGTGGCCGACCCAAGGCGGTTAGCGTTGGCGCATATCCTATTCGGAAAACCGGTGTCCACTTTTCCGGGATATGCGCCAGGGATCGGTAGGGCGGGCAAAGGCGCCATAAGCGCGTTTACGCGCGTCTGCGACGCGCTATGGCGCCGTGCCCGCCATCTGCGTGGCGGCGGGCACGGCGCTGTGCAACGTCACGCGGTGAGGTCGAGGCACTTGATCGCGCCTTTGCCCGCCCTACGATTCTCTCGCGCGGGGCATGACGAACGCGAGGATTGTGCGCTAATCGGTCGCAAGCCGCGCAAACAGCAGGTGATCCTGCCACAGCCCGTTGATGCAAAGGTATTCGCGCGCATAGCCCTCGCGCGCAAAGCCGGCTTTCTCGAGCAGCCGGATCGAGGCCGCGTTCGAGGGAATGCAGGCGGCCTCCAGCCGGTGCAAACGCAGCGCGCCGAACGCGAAGGGAACGAGCGCGCGGACCGCGCCGGTCATCAACCCGCGCCGCGCGAACGGCTCGCCGATCCAGTAGCCGAGACTGCCGGCTTGCGCGACGCCGCGCCTAACATTCGCGAGCGTCAGCCCGCCGGTCAGCGCATGGTCGCTCTTGCGGAACAGGAAGAACGCATAGGACTGGTCCGAGCGCTGGTCCTCGGCGTAGCGGCGCAGGCGGCGGCGGAATGCCGAGCGGGTCAGATCATCCGCCGGCCAGGTCGGCTCCCACGGCGTGAGAAACGCGCGGCTTGCTTCGCGCAGCGTCGCCCATTCGCCGTAGTCGGACATTTGCGGAGCGCGGAGATAGACCGCCTCGCCTTCGATGGTCGGCAGCGGCTCAGAAAAACTGACCGTTCGGAAGAAGGCCATGGCGGATTCTGTCAGGCAACGCGGCGCCCCAGACTGTCCGCAATCACCGCCGCCTTTTCAAGACCGCGTCCCGGGCCGAGCACCGCGACCGCGGGCCGGCTGCGCGAGATCATCGCGCGGCCTGCCGCACGCGCGCTCTCGACCGTGACCGCCTCGATCTTGCCGACGATCTCCTCGAGCGGAATCGGGCGGCCATAGATCATCATCTGGCGCGCCAATTGCTCGGCGCGCGCCCCCGAGCTCTCCAGCGCCATCAACAGCCCCGCCTTCATCTGCGCCTTGGAGCGCACGATCTCCTCCTCGGTGATCGTTTCGGCGGCATTGCCGATCTCGTCGACGACGACGCGCATCAGCTCGGGCAGGTCGGAGGCATCGGTGCCGGCATAGACCCCGAGCATTCCGGTATCCGCATAGGCCGCGTGGAAGGCGTAGACCGAATAGCAGAGCCCGCGGATCTCGCGCACTTCCTGGAACAGGCGCGACGACATTCCGCCGCCGAGGATATTGGTGAAGACCTGCAGGCTGTAGATCGACGAATCGCGCTGCGGCAGGCCTTCGAGCGCGAAGGCCACATGCACCTGCTCGAGGTCGCGCTGCTCGATGCGCGAACCGCCGGAGAAGCGCGCCGGCTCGGGCGTCGGCGCCTGCGGACCGGTAAAGCTTGCAAAGCGCTGCTCCACCTCGGAAACGATCGCCTGATGGTCGACCGAGCCTGCGGCCGCGATCACCATGCTGGGCGCGCGGTAGTTGCGCGTGAGATACCCGCGCAGACGGCGCGAGTCGAAGGAGCGCACCGACTCGGGCGTTCCCAGGATCGAGCGGCCGACCGGCTGCTCCGGGAACGTCACCGCCTGGAGATACTCAAAGATCAGGTCGTCCGGCGTGTCCTCGGTCGCGCCGATCTCCTGCACGATCACGTTCTTCTCGCGCGCGAGCTCCTCGGGCTCGAACGTCGGATTGGTCAGGATGTCCGACAGCACGTCGAGCGCGAGCGGCACGTCGGCGCGCAGCACGCGCGCGTAATAGGCCGTGGTCTCGACACTGGTCGCGGCGTTGAGATCGCCGCCCACCGCCTCGATCTCCTCGGCGATCTGCCGCGCAGTGCGCCGCGCCGTGCCCTTGAACGCCATGTGCTCGAGCAGGTGCGAAATGCCGTTCTCGTCGGCTTGCTCATCGCGGCTGCCGCACCCGACCCACACGCCGAGCGAAGCGCTCTGCAGATGGGGCATCGAGTCGGTGACGACCGCGAGGCCCGAAGGCAGGCGGGTCACTTCCATAGTCATGCGGCGGCTCCTTCGCGTGCGGCACGGCTCGCCGCGCTGATGAATTTTTCGACTGCGACCTGATCCGGCGGCAGCACGGCCACTTTTTCCGGTCGCGTGTTGAGATCGCCCAGCCAGTCGGGCAATTGCGGCGTGATGCCGCTCGCCGCTTTCACGGCATCGGGGAATTTCGCCGGGTGCGCGGTCGACAGAACGACCATCGGCACGGCCGGATCGCGCGGCTCCTTCTCGGCCACCGCCACCGCGACCGCGGTGTGCGGATCAATGAGCGTGCCGGCCTCGCGCTGCGCGGCGCGAATGGTAGCGGCGGTCTCATCTTCGTCGGCGCGATCTGCCGCAAAGCGGGAACGGATCTCGGCGAGCGGGCCCGCCGCGATCGAGAAGCGGCGCGACTGCGCGAGCGAGCCCATCAGCGCGCGGATCGGCGCCGGATCGCGCCCATAGGCATCGAACAGCAGCCGCTCGAAGTTCGAGGAGACCTGGATGTCCATCGAGGGCGAAGCGGTCGCGGTGACGTCGCGCACCTCGTAGGTTCCGCTCTTCAGCGTGCGCACCAGGATGTCGTTGATATTGGTCGCGACGACAAGGCGCTCGACCGGCAGTCCCATGCGCATCGCGACGTAACCGGCGAACACGTCGCCGAAATTTCCGGTCGGCACCGTGAAGGCGACCTTGCGATGCGGCGCGCCGAGCGCGACCGCGGCGGTGAAGTAGTACACCACCTGCGCGACGATGCGCGCCCAGTTGATCGAGTTCACGCCCGACAGCCGCACGTCGTCACGGAAGCGATGATGATTGAACAGGCCTTTCACGATCGCCTGGCAATCATCGAAAGTTCCTTCGATCGCCAGCGCATGCACATTGGCCTCGGCATGCGTCGTCATCATCCGCCGCTGCACCTGCGAGATGCGGCCGTGCGGATAGAGCGCGACGACATCGACGCGCGCGCTGCCGCGGAACGCCTCGACCGCCGCACCGCCGGTGTCACCTGACGTCGCGACAACGATGGTCGAGCGCTCGCCGCGCTGCGTCAGCGCGTGATCCATCAGCCGCGCCAGGAACTGCATCGCGAGGTCTTTGAACGCGAGTGTCGGGCCGTGGAAGAGCTCGAGCACGAAGGTGTTGGCGCCGAGCTGCGTGAGCGGCGCGACCGCCGGATGATGGAAGCTGCCGTAGGCCTCATGCGCCATGCGCAAAAGATCCGCATCCGCGATCGTGCCGCCGATGAACGGACGCGCGATCTCGCAAGCGACCTCGGCGTAAGGACGACCGGCCAGCGCGGAAATCTGCGCGTGCGAAAAAACCGGCCACGAATCAGGCACATAGAGGCCGCCATCGCGGGCGAGCCCGGCGAGGGTGACGTCGATGAAGCCGAGCGAAGGGGCTTCGCCTCTGGTCGAGATGTAGCGCACCGGGACGTCCTGGAGTGGAGCCGAGTCCGACGATAATCGGGCGCCCGGGCTTTCACAAGGAAACCGTTTCGACTCTGAAATTCTTTTTAGATCAATAGTTTATGAACCCGCGCCGCGCCGGCGGGCACGCCAGAAGAAGAGTGCCGCAACGAAAATCACGAGCCCCAGACCATACCATGTTACCGCATACTGCAGATGGTTGTTCGGAAGGCTCGCCTTCAGCGGACCAACCTTCGGCAGGCCTCCGCGCGCGGGCGGCCCTTCCATGTCGATGTAGAACGGCGCGATCGTGCCCCAGTTCTTTGCCGCCGCCATCGCGGCGGGATCTCGATTGAACCAGAGATTCTTCTCCGGCTCGTCTTTCGGCGTGAATTGCGTGCGTTGCTCCGGCCAGCGCATCACGCCGACGATCTCGACGACGCCGGACGGTTCGCCTTCGCGCCGCGTATCGGCATTCTGCTTGCCCTCCGGCACAAAGCCGCGATTGACCACGACCAGGCTGCCGCCGATGAGCCGTGCCGGCGCGAACACAAAGTAGCCGGGTCCGCTCACATCCGGGCGCAGCGAGGAGCCGCTCGAATAGACCAGCGCCTCCTGGCCGCGCAGAAACTCGGCCGGAAACGCGACACGGCGGAATTCATCGGTTGCGGCGTCCAGCCGCTGCCAGCGCTCGCGCGGCGGCAAATCGGTCGCTTTCGCGGACAGCTTGGCATCGAGCGCCGCGATCAAGCCGTCTTTCCACTCCTTGCGCTCGAGCTGCCAGTTGCCGAGCGCGATCAGAACGCCGATGGCGGCGAGCGTGAACAACGCGAAGAGAAAGGATCCGCCGCGGCGCCGTTTCGGTCGGGCCATGCTCATGAGTTGGCGCGGTCGAGACGGCCTTCGGCGGCCTTATGATGATACTGCAACACGATCAGCAAACCTTTCAGCAACCGTAGCGGCAGCAATGTGACGATCAGGATCAGCGGGCCCCATAGCACCGCATGCAGCCAGAATGGTGGCTGATAGACGACTTCAACGATCAGCGCCGCGCCGACGACGATGAAGCCCGAAATGAGAATGACGAAGATCGCCGGGCCGTCGCCGGCGTCGGCGAACGAATAGTCGAGATTGCAGCGGTCGCATTGCTGGCGCACCGAGAGAAAGCCGGCGAACAGGCGCCCCTCGCGGCAGCGCGGACAGCGGCCCGCGAGCCCGGTGAGAACGGATTGCGGCAAAGAGGGTTTATCGGGCATGCCGTCTCCCTTCTGTTGCGAAGTTAGCCCGTAGCCGGTAGGGCGGGCAAAGGAGCGCAGCGACGTGCCCGCCATCCGCGCCGCCGGCGGGCACGGCGCGCTTCACGCGCCTTTGCCCGCCCTACGGAGGGGTAGGGCGGGCAAAGGTGCGGTCAAGTGTTCTGGCCTCTCCACATGAAACGACACAGCGCCGTGCCCGCCGCCACGGGGATGGCGGGCACGTCGCCATAGCGCGTCGCAGACGCGCTATGGCGCCTTTGCCCGCCCTACGGAGCAATATCGGATCTCGCGTCAGTGGCCGCCTGCGGCCGCATGGGCGCCGGCGCCCCAGACATAGATGCAGGCGAACAGGAACAGCCACACGACGTCGACGAAATGCCAATACCAGGCGGCAAACTCGAATCCGAGATGCTGCTTGGGCGTGAAGTGACCCGCATAGGCGCGGATCAGGCAGACGATCAGGAAGACCGTTCCGATGATGACATGCGCACCGTGGAAGCCGGTCGCCATGAAGAAGGTCGCGCCGTAGATGTTGCCCGAATAGGCGAAGGCAGCATGGCTGTATTCATAGGCCTGCACGCAGGTGAACAAGAGCCCGAGCGCGACGGTGCAGATCAGGCCCCACTTCAGTCCGTCGCGGTCATTGTGCAGCAGCGCGTGATGCGCCCAGGTCACTGTCGTGCCGGAGGTCAACAGGATCAGCGTGTTGAGCAGCGGCAGGTGCCACGGATCGAACGTCTCGATGCCCTTGGGCGGCCAGACGCCGCCGAGAAATTCGGTGCGCGCGACGTGATGCAGGTCGGCCGGGAACAGCGCGGTCGAGAAATAGGCCCAGAACCAGGCGACGAAGAACATCACCTCGGAGGCGATGAACAGGATCATGCCGTAACGGTGCGAGATCTGCACCACGCGGGTGTGATCGTGGTGGTGCTCGGCCTCGTTGATGACATCGCGCCACCAGCCCAGCATCGTGTACAGCACGCCGAGCGCGCCAGCCGCGAACACGAGCGGCGCCGCCGCGTACAGCTTGTGCATCCAGCTGATCAGCCCGATCGCGAGCACGAGCGCCGCGACCGAGCCGACGATCGGCCAGGGCGACGGATTCACCAGATGGTAGTCGTGGTGTTTGGCGTGAGCGTCAGCCATCTGCGTGTCTCTCCATCAGCCTGGTCGAGGCAAATCCCAAATTCTAGTTCGTCGCCGCCTTCGCTCCGCGATCCGCGACCGGCTTGGCCGGCTCGCGCACCGGATAGAACGAATAGGACAGCGTGATCGTGTTCAGGTCGTCGAGCTCGGAATCCTTGGCGAGCGCCGGATCGACATAGAACACGACCGGCATTTCGCGCTTCTCGCCCGCCGCAAGCGTCTGCTCGGTGAAGCAGAAGCAGTTGATCTTGTTGAAATACGAGCCGGTCGACGGCGGCGCCACATTGTAGGCGGCCTGGCCCGTCGTCGCGCGCGCCGCGAGGTTCCTCACCACGAAATTAACGGTCACGACCTCGCCGAGCTTCACGTTGATCGCGTTCTGCTCCGGCTCGAACCGCCACGGCAGGCCGCCGGCGACATTCGCATCGAAGCGCACCGCGATGGTGCGGCCGAGCGCGCCTTGCGGCGCGGAGCTCGCGATCTGCGGCTTGCCGCCGAAGCCGGTCGCACGGCAGAACCAGTCGTAGAACGGCACCGACGCGTAGGCCAGGCCGACCATGAGGGCGACAAACGCGCCGCACGAGGCAGCGACGATCATGTCGCGGTGCGTGCGCTTGTAGTTCATCGTCTCGCTCATGTCGTTACAGCGGCCGGATCAGCACCGCCGGTCCCTTGACCAGCGTGACGATGTAGAACAGCACGACGAGCGCTCCGAGCGACAGCGCGATCGCGATCGAGCGTGCCCGGCGCCGCCGCTTCTGCTCCTCGGTGAGCACGATCCCGTCGTCCTGCTCGTTGCTCATGGCGTCAATCCCAACCGGGTGAGCAGATTGTCGGCGAGCAGCGCGGCGAACAGCGCGAACACGTAAAGCAGCGAGAACGCGAACAGCCTGCGCGCCGACCTCGAAGCCGCGCGACCCTCGCGATCGCGATAGACGCGCCAGGCAAGGTGCAGCATCACCAGCCCGCACACGAGCGCGACGGCGCCGTAGGTGAGCCCGGCAAATCCCATGAGCCACGGCGCGAGGCCGACCGGCGCGAGGATCAGCGTATAGATCAGGATCTGCTTGCGCGTCTCATTGCGTCCCGCGACGACAGGCAGCATCGGCACGCCCGCGCGCGCATAGTCGTTGCAGCGCAACAGCGCGAGCGCCCAGAAATGCGGCGGCGTCCACAGGAAGATGATGAGGAACAAAAACACCGGCGCGAGGCTGATGTCTCC
>Ga0081539_10003313_pt1 | contig 20120 bp, 7 predicted proteins | sample TabmetS4T2R2_FD_71023 | JGI IMG/M metagenome (GOLD analysis project Ga0081539, IMG submission 71023) | Tabebuia heterophylla rhizosphere microbial communities from the University of Puerto Rico - S4T2R2 | ecosystem: Host-associated > Plants > Roots > Rhizosphere ...
GGATTGGACGCTTCGGGCCGGGCACCGACGGCGCGGATGCCCTCCAAAGGCGCGGTCCTGCGCATGCCTTGCGAAGGAATCAACCTGAGATTGCAGGTATTTCTTTGTCCCACCACTAGAAGCGGTTTCAGAAATAGAATTGTAGGGCGTTTCTGTGAAACGCCACCCAATGTTCCAGACGAGGCGTCTGCCACAGACGCCCTACAATTGGCTGGAAAATGATTTTTGAGACCGCTTCTAATCAACTCAGGGCCGAACTGAGCGGACGCACGAGTAGCTGAGAGCTTCCGGTAAATGGAATTCAACCAACCGCAAGAGGTTGAAGAAAGGCAGAACGCCCCAGGTCCCGCCAGACCTGGGGCGCTTACCGCCTCCTTTAAGCTCCTGCTCGTGACTACTGCACGCCGTCTGCCGGGCCAGCGAGCTTCACCTCGTAAACATTGTTCTCGCCGTGCTGCTGGGTGAAAAAGAGCCGCGCGTCACGGATGGACGGCACGAAGCGGCCGAGCAAGCCCTCGATTGTAGGACTCCCATCGGAGTAATGGAGACCGGTCGGCTCATTATCTTCATCCGTGGTGAGCCGGTCGAGCCCGAGCGCGGCAAACCGTGTCGGGTTGGCCGGGTTACGCACATCGTAGGCCCAGATCGAGTCGAGCTTGTTCAGCTGACTGTGCAGCGTATCGCCGCGGTCTTCCGCAGCGAGCAAGGTATGAGCATCGGAAAAGGCCAGGTTGTCGAAGGCCGCATGATCTGCATCGCCGAGCACGACGATTCCGATCTTACCGATATGCTGGTTAAGCGCGATATCTACCCGGAAGATCCCTCCCCACGCTCCGCGCGCGGCCAGTTCCGGGTCATTCCCCGCATCCGCATCGGTATCTCCGGTAATATCGAAGAAGAAGGTGCCGAAATGACTGCCCGGCAGGAATTGCGCATTCTCGGGCCGCTTGAAAGGCGTCGCCTGCATCGACTTGGCCAGGGCATTCGCATCAAAATCCTCCGTCCCATCAACGGCTGTGTCATGCAGAGTGACCCACATGCATGGATACTGGGTTCCGGGAGTATGCAACTTCAACTGGGTCTCGCTCAGCGTGTCGCCTTCCGCATGAAAGACGACCGGCTCGCCGTCGATGATGACCTGAAGCGCCTGGAGCTTGCCCTGAGTCAGATCACTCGGAGTGGCTGGGACGAAGCGGAAAACGAATGAATTGGGGTTCTTCGCCTTCCCGAAAAGTGCACCGCCCACGTCTTCGATGATGAGCAGATTACCTTTGCCGTCCGGATGAATTCCCTCGTAACCACCACGGCCGATACTTCCATAGAGGGTGCGCGCGCTCGCCGGATTATAATCCGCACTGATCTCGATGACTCCGCCGTTTACATTTGCTTCCTCGGTGAAAAGCAGGCTGTTACTGAACGGATTCCAGCATGATCCATCAATACTGTTGTAATGAGTCAGGCCATCCTCGCCCGGTGGTGTGAGCAGAGTGACTCGCTCGTCAGGTTGCGCGACATCGAGATTAATACGGGTGATGTAAGCAAGGTCGCTGCTATTCTCGTGACCTTGAAAGAGAAAATGCCGGCCATAGTCGAAACCCTCAGTCGGACCGCCTGGGTTATGATCTAGCACGAGATAGGTATTCTCGTCGGGTTCGGTCCGCGTCCCATCGGTCAAGTATCCAAACCGGTCAATCACTCCGGAAGGGTTCTCGAGGGCGTCGAGGCCCTGTTCCGTGAGGTCGAGAACGAAGCCAGGCGAGATTTCCGTCGGGGTGACTTCAACCGGGTTAGCCTCGGGGATACCGATAATCGGCCGTCCCAGAGCGCGCACTTGCCCGGCTCCCGCTTCGCGGCTCAATGCCGCGCTCGAGAGCAGAGCGAACGAACATGCAGAGAATAAGATATTCCTGATAACCATATATTTAGACTGCTTTGAATTAAGGGTTTGTTTGTTGGTCTTGCGGACAGTCCACGCCGTCCGCGCCTGCACCGTTGCAGCCCGATGTTTCGTCACGGTGAACGAGGCGTAACGATTTCGTTAAAGCTCTTCGCAGTATCTTTGCGCCAAACGATGGGTCTTGCAGGCGGCATCTGCCTGCCATCCCCGGCAAACATTGCTCGCTCGCACTGCGATCCGGCACCGGCAAGTGGAACCTACAAAACCAGTCCCCCCTCAATTGTCTCGCCGACTCTCCCTCATCTAAAGACGACAATAGGTCGCCATCTTTAGCGGGAGCTTTTCCCCGGGGGGCCGGCCCATCTCTGATGGGGCCCTCCTTCAAGGTTATCTTTGTTACAGGAACGTTACCGAATGGCGGTTCCTTGGGGCCAGATGTGACGATCTTTTAACATTCGGCTTTGCCTTTGACGTTGACTGGCCGGCGAGCCGAATCTACGGCTAAGTCGGTGCAGACCTTCAACCTCAAGAGATAACGATTTAGTTACTTATTATGAAACCTGTAATTACCACTCTCAGTGCCTTGGCGGCGATGAGCCTGGCTTGCTTTGCCCAAAGCTCGCCCGACGCTACCGTCCCTTTCCCGCAAGACGGTGATCTTTTCATCGGCTTTCACGGGACCGCGGCGAACGAGTATCTCGTCGATCTCGGTTCCTATACGCAGTTCGATAACAAAGCGGTTGGTTTCCATCTCGCCATTGGCAACTACGCCGCCGACTTGACCGCCGTGTTTGGTTCGGGTTGGGCGACCGATCCCAATGTCCAATGGGGTGTCGCGGGAACGCTGGATGCCACCTCGACCGTATTTGCCACCAAAGCAGAGTCGACCGTCGGCACTTTCGCCATCCCCTGGACCCGACAGTCTACCTCCTCACAAAATGTCACCGGAAGCACGATTGACACCATGGTGTTCGGCGACTATGCGGGCCAGGAGTCAACGCCAAATAACCCGCGTGGAGTGATTCATCCGACGACCGGCTTGAGCTGGGCGTCGTATAACAACGGGGCCAACAGCCCGGGCGCGAGCTTCAACACCTGGGTGCCCACGGTTGAGGCCCCAGTCTTTCCCGGTGGTAGCGGAATCCCGACGACCCGTCTCGACCTCTTTAAGATGCTGCCTGACAACACCGGGACAAACCCACCTGGAACGTACATGGGCAGCTTCGATATCGATTCAGCCGGTAATGTTAGCTTTGATGTTTTCGCGCCGCTCCCGGTAATTACCGTTTCGGTGCCTGATCCCAATGCTTCCGAGAATCCTTTGGATACGGGCACTATCCGTTTTAAACGTAATACCGCGGGCACGACTGACCTGACGGTGTTTTACGCCATCAGTGGCACAGCGCAAAACAACAGAGATTACAAACGGCTTCGCGGCACAGTAGTAATCAGGGCCAGCAGGACTTTCGCCAATGTCGTGATCACGCCGATCGACGATACAAGACCGGAACCCGATGAAACCGTTATTTTGACCGTGTCTCCCGATGCGACCTACACGGTAGGCACGCCGAATTCGGGCACGGTCACGATTCACAGTAACGAATAACCCAACCAAAGCAGAATCCAAATAAGCAAAAGCAAACCTACTCCAACAACCAAGCAGCAAACCCAAATTGTTCGACCAAATATGAAACTGATCAAATCACTTCTGGCGATTGCGATCGCCCTTGGCTTCCTCAGCGCGGCTCACGCGCAGACCGATATTCGCTTCACTGGTTCGACCGCGTTTCGGGCCAACACCCACACGGCGATCCTCAACATCATGGACCCGGGCTTTACCTATGGTTATACTGGCACCACCTACAGCTCGGCCAAAGCCGCGATCATCAAAGGCACGGTAGGCGGCGCTTCGGTGATCATTAAGACCGCCTGGTCGGGCTCCGAAGCGGGCAACCAGACGGTCTCACTTGGGACCATCACCGTGCTCTATCTCCCGGACAGCTCCGCGACCAGCGGGGGCGGGGGAACTGCCAATCTGCCCGATCCGACCAGCCCGGAAATCCCCGATGTAGCCCTGTCGGACACTTACCAGAGTTCCTCCTTCTTTTTCGGCACCTTCTTCGGCAACACCTATCCGCCGATGAACTCGAGCAACACGACCCCGGGGCTGCCGGTGGGTCAGATCGTGGGCGTTGTCCATTTCAAATGGATGGCCGGGCGGAGCATTCCCGCCGGCATGACCAACATGACCAGCCAACTGGCCCGTAACCTCTACGGCGCGGGCACGGCCGCCCTCTCCCTCTGGACCGGTCTGGCCACCGATCACAACAAGACCGTCTTTGCCATCGGCCGTGACTTCGGTTCGGGAACGCGCCTGACCGCCTTTGCCGAATCGGGGTTGGGGGCCAAAGCGGTGGTGAAACAATACTTCCCCTATGATGCCTCGAACAACGTCATTATCACTGCGGGGGGCACGATCGATCACATCGCCTTGACTCCGGCCGGCTCGGTCAATGGCATTCCCTATGGCCCGGGCAATGGCGGTTACTCGAGCGGCGGCGACCTGGCCAAAGGGGTCAATAACACTCCGCCGGCCAACCAGCTCCTGGTGGCTTACGCTGGGAGCAACGACGCCAACGGGCAAATCACCAATAACCCGGCCACCGGCTGCACGGAGTTGACTTGGAACGGAGTGCGCCTGGGCTCAAACACCAACCCGCCGGTCGATAACCCCGACCAGATCAAGGAAGGGGCTTACACCTTCTGGGGCTACGAGCACCTTTACTATCGCGATTCCACCACCGGCATCGTCAAGACCGTGGCCGACACCGTCGCCCTGCAGCTCTTCAACACCGACGCCCCTGTCCCCCACTACGTCGACATGCAGGTGACCCGCGCGACCGACGGCGGCACCGTGGTCCAGAAGTTCTAACCCCTTCTTCCAACACCAAAGATCGCCATCTCGACCAGAGCGGGTCCCACTCCCGCTCTGGTCTTTTTGCTTGCGCGGCACGGACCGCCCGCGCGCGGGTAGCTGGCGGCACGGTTACGGAGGCCGGTGACCCAGACGCTTTTAACGAACGGGGAAGCGAATCGGGAGTGAATCATCTTTTGTTACAACCAGGTTACTGATCACGTCGACTTCCCTGGCTCTCAGTTACGAGTATTTAACAATTCCCACGCCGTTTGAGATTGACTCTCGAAGCGCAAAAACATACCACTTAGCGCTTGGAAGACTTACAACATCAATCCATCGTAATCTACAGTAACTACCAACTATGAAACTTACCATTACTACTCTCAGCATCCTCGTGGCGTTGAGTGTCGCATGCCTTGGCCAGAGTTCGCCAGACACTACCGTTCCCTTCCCGCAAGACGGTGATCTCTTCATCGGCTTTCACGGGAGCGCGGCCAATGAGTATCTTGTTGATCTTGGGTCCTATACCCAGTTTGACAACCAGTCAGTCGGTTTCCATCTCGACATTGGCAACTACGCTGCGGACCTAACCACCGTATTTGGCTCAGGCTGGGCGAGCGACCCGAATGTGCAATGGGGCGTTGCCGGCACTTTGGACGCTTCTTCGGTTGTCTTCGCCAGTAAAGTTGAGCCGATGGTGGGCATGTTTGCGATCCCGTGGGCTCGTCAATCCACCTCAGCACAGAGTGTTACCGGGAGCACGATTGACACGATGGTTTACGGTGACTACGCGGGCCAGGATTCAACTCCAAATAACCCGCGTGGAGTGATTCATTCGACTGCGGGCTTGAGCTGGGCATCGTATAACAACGGGGCCAACAGCCCGGGCGCGAGCTTCAACACCTGGGTGCCAACGGTCGAAGCCCCAGTCTTTCCCGGTGGTAGCGGAATCCCCACGACCCGTCTCGACCTCTTTAAGATGCTGCCTGATAACACCGGGACAAACCCACCTGGAACGTACATGGGCAGCTTCGATATCGATTCAGCCGGTAATGTCAGCTTTGATGTCTTCGCCCCGCTCCCCGTCGTAGCCGCATCAGCCCGGATCCCCAACGCCTATGAGCGGGAGCAGAGGAAGGGCGAGTTCGCCATCACCCGTGATGCGGCCAGTCAAACCTCGCTCACGGTCTTTTACACAGTCAGCGGGACCGCGACAAGTGGAACCGACTACAGACCGCTTACTGGTCAGGCAGTCATCCAGGCGGGCAAAGTATATACCAGGGTCATCGTCCGGCCGATAGATGACAACATCTCGGAACCCGATGAAACCGTTATTTTGACCGTGTCTCCCGATGCGACCTACACGGTAGGCACGCCGAATTCGGGCACGGTCACGATTCACAGTAACGAATAACCCAACCAAAGCAGAATCCAAATAAGCAAAAGCAAACCTACTCCAACAACCAAGCAGCAAACCCAAATTGTTCGACCAAATATGAAACTGATCAAATCACTTCTGGCGATTGCGATCGCCCTTGGCTTCCTCAGCGCGGCTCACGCGCAGACCGATATTCGCTTCACTGGTTCGACCGCGTTTCGGGCCAACACCCACACGGCGATCCTCAACATCATGGACCCGGGCTTTACCTATGGTTATACTGGCACCACCTACAGCTCGGCCAAAGCCGCGATCATCAAAGGCACGGTAGGCGGCGCTTCGGTGATCATTAAGACCGCCTGGTCGGGCTCCGAAGCGGGCAACCAGACGGTCTCACTTGGGACCATCACCGTGCTCTATCTCCCGGACAGCTCCGCGACCAGCGGGGGCGGGGGAACTGCCAATCTGCCCGATCCGACCAGCCCGGAAATCCCCGATGTAGCCCTGTCGGACACTTACCAGAGTTCCTCCTTCTTTTTCGGCACCTTCTTCGGCAACACCTATCCGCCGATGAACTCGAGCAACACGACCCCGGGGCTGCCGGTGGGTCAGATCGTGGGCGTTGTCCATTTCAAATGGATGGCCGGGCGGAGCATTCCCGCCGGCATGACCAACATGACCAGCCAACTGGCCCGTAACCTCTACGGCGCGGGCACGGCCGCCCTCTCCCTCTGGACCGGTCTGGCCACCGATCACAACAAGACCGTCTTTGCCATCGGCCGTGACTTCGGTTCGGGAACGCGCCTGACCGCCTTTGCCGAATCGGGGTTGGGGGCCAAAGCGGTGGTGAAACAATACTTCCCCTATGATGCCTCGAACAACGTCATTATCACTGCGGGGGGCACGATCGATCACATCGCCTTGACTCCGGCCGGCTCGGTCAATGGCATTCCCTATGGCCCGGGCAATGGCGGTTACTCGAGCGGCGGCGACCTGGCCAAAGGGGTCAATAACACTCCGCCGGCCAACCAGCTCCTGGTGGCTTACGCTGGGAGCAACGACGCCAACGGGCAAATCACCAATAACCCGGCCACCGGCTGCACGGAGTTGACTTGGAACGGAGTGCGCCTGGGCTCAAACACCAACCCGCCGGTCGATAACCCCGACCAGATCAAGGAAGGGGCTTACACCTTCTGGGGCTACGAGCACCTTTACTATCGCGATTCCACCACCGGCATCGTCAAGACCGTGGCCGACACCGTCGCCCTGCAGCTCTTCAACACCGACGCCCCTGTCCCCCACTACGTCGACATGCAGGTGACCCGCGCGACCGACGGCGGCACCGTGGTCCAGAAGTTCTAACCCCTTCTTCCAACACCAAAGATCGCCATCTCGACCAGAGCGGGTCCCACTCCCGCTCTGGTCTTTTTGCTTTGCTTCCAACGCCGGTATCAATTGTTTTCTCATGCTTCGTTTGGAAAAGGGTTTTTTTCGAGTCAACCGGTAGATCTGAACTCTGGTCGCCTGCTGAATCGGGGAATGAATCGCAACCAGTAGCCGCTCGAGTAACACGACTCGTAGTTTCCTGTTAGGAGCGAGTTACATTAACACATGGCCGCTGAGCTGTCATTCTGAGCGGAGCGAGCGGAGTTAAAGAATCGGGGCTCAGGATGCAAACAGCGATCCTTCCTCCCGCCCCCTCGACTCTGCTCGTGATGACCGCGACTATAGTTTTATTTAACGCATTAGGAGCCATCTCATAAATGTCCGAGACTCATTTGTAGCGGCGGTCTGTGACCGCCGAAAGCCCGGAATGCAGGGGAAGCGTTCGGCGGTCACAGACCGCCGCTACAATGCTCGATTTCGGACCCTTTCATTTATGAGACCGCTTCTAGCCACATTCCGGGAGAGCGATCTGGCAGATACTCACCTGGGGTCCCTTGGGACATAAGCCCGGGCGTCTTCGGGGGCGCGCGCCTTTACGGACACCTATGAAGCGGGCGAGTTCTTGACCGCAAAGACGGTCCAAGCCTCAGGGCTCTGCCGCAATTACCGACAAATTATGCCGCTGCTTGTATTCTTCTGCCAGTTTCTCTGCTGCCGCTCGTTCTGCCGGAGAAAGCGCATTCTCGAAACCATCGTCGCCAAGCGCACCACCGAGAAATTTTTCCGCGGTAATCTCGTGCTGTTCTCTTGCGAGAAGGAGCCACTTGTAACCCTCCACCACATCGCGCTGAACGCCGTTTCCGGCACACAGCATCTGACCAAGATTACTCTGGGCCTTGGCGTCACCCTGTTCGGCAGCCTTGGAAAACCAGAACACGGCCTGATTGAGATCCTTCGGTCCTCCCTGACCGTTCTGAAACATGACTCCTACCATATTCTGCGCCCAGGCGTTGCCCTGATCGGCCGCTTTTCGTAACCAGTCAAAAGCTTTCACATAATCCTTTGGAACGCCGGCGTCGCCATTATAATAGATTTCACCCAGGCGGACCTGGGCGGAGACGAGTCCCTGCGCGGCAGCCTTTTCAAGCCAGGTGAGACCTTCTTTGTCGTTCTCGCGCAGAAGCATGGCGCCGAGGTTAGCCTGGGCGAGAGCTGGGCCTTGTTCAGCGGCCTTTCGGAGCCACTTGCGGGCCTCTTTTTCGTCCTTCGGCACCGCATCCGTGCCCGTGGCATACAAGGCAGCAAGATTGTTTTGTGCCTTGGCATTACCGTGCTCAGCGGCGCGACGATAATATTCAAAGGCCCGCTTCGAATCAGTAGGCACTTCTTTGCCGATGTCGTAGGCACGCCCAAGTTCAAACTCCGCGGTTGCATCGCCGCGCGCCGCGGCGGCTTCCAGCTTTGCAATCGATTCTTGTTCTTCCGCGCGGACGACCTGCGAGGAAATGGCAAAAACCGCCAGGAGGGTCAGCAAGATGCGAGCAATATCCTGAGTTCGCTGTCCTTTTGCTGCTCCGCAACCGTCCCCGGCTGGAAGAAGACGTCGATTTATCGCCACGCGGACCTATAGCTGGAGTTACTGGCTGAGCCGGTATACCTCGACCAACGCGTTACCGGTCGTGCCATCCGCTCCTCGCACAATCGCCGTATAAGGCCCCGGCGAGAGCAGGGAGACGATCGCAGACTCGCGAGGATCCCTCGGCGCCAGACCAGTCGCTTCGATCTCATCCTTCTGCGTATCCTCCCAGTCATCGTTCGAGAACATTAACATGCCTGAGCTGTCGTAGAGCTCGAGTGTGGGATCGAGAAGTGCATTACTGAGCGGCAAGGTCGGACCGATTGCACGAATGACTACACTGCCTGCATCGTCGAGGATGATGAGACCGCCAATCATGACGTCGTCGCCGGTTTGGACAAACCCACGAGTCGCGATATTTGCCAACTTCGACGGTGTGTCATGTTCCAGGTCATACACTTCGACCAAGGCGATGCCAGTCGTGTCGCCCACTCCCGAAACGATCGCCGTATAGGCGCTGGGAGCCAGCGGGAGGAGAAGGGCGGATTCCTTGTCATTGGTGGGCGCAATCGTGCTGTCAATGATCTCCTGGACATTCTCGTTTGTTCGCCAGTCATCATTCATCGCGATAGCCGTTCCGCTGCTGTCAAAGAGGGTGAGGAAGGGATCGGCCAGGCTGCCCGGTAACCCGGTGGATGGTCCGATGGCGCGGATCATGACTGTCTTTGGCGTCTGAGCCGGCTGGCCGACCGGCTCAGCAATAATAAAGCCGCCGATCAAGACATCGTCCCCGGTGCCGACATTTAACCGCGTCGCAATGTTACCCAGGATACCATTGGCCGGGGGCGTAGGTGTCGGTGTCGGCGTGGGGGTGGTACTCGGAGTTGGAGTCACGGTCGGCGTGACTGTAGGCGTAGGAGTGGGGCTCGACGTTGGTGTTGGGGTTACGGTCACAGTCGGCGTGGGTGTGGGAGTCGCGTCTGGATCCAAATGTGTGAAGGTTACATTGCCGCCCGAATCAATCTTAAAGGACCCCAGGTACGTCCCAGGCAGGTTCGATCCACTGTCGTCCGGGTCCATCTGAAAGAGGTCAAGTTGCGAATTGACAATACCGCTTCCGTCCCCGGGAAAGATAGGCGCTTCGATGGTCGGCACCCAGGTATTGAAGCTGGAGCCGGGACTGGCTGAGCCGTTGTTGAAAGCGGACCAGCTGATCGAGTTGCTCGCCGGGTGAATAACCGCATTGGGATTATTCTCCGTCGCTTCCTGGCCCGCGAAATCACCAAACGTCATCGTGTCGATCGTGCTACCTGTAATGTTATTCTGAGAGGTCGACTGGCGGATCCAGGGGAGCGCGATTGTTAGATCGTCGGGTTTGGCTTTCGTGGCGAAGACGATCGAGGCTGCGTCGAACGTGCCGGCCGAGCCCCACTGAATGTTTGTATCCGTCGGCCAACTTGCACCAAATACGGCGGTGAGATCGGCCGAGACATTTCCCAGGGAAATTGTCGAGCCGATCGGGACGCTATTGTAAGTAGTGTACTGGCCAATATCCCACAGATACTCATTGGTCGCGGTCGAGGCGTGAAAGCCCATGAAGAGGTCACCGTCCTGCGGAAAGGGTACTGTGTCAGCCCGGGTCGAAGATGGGAACGGGAAGCTGGCAAGCAACGTGATGACCAGGAAGATCAGGTAGCGATTTTGTTTCATGGAATTGATTTCCTCTAGGTTGTAACTCTCGAGCTCAGGGACGAGGTGGAAATTTCCGGGCTGGCCCTTGGTATCGTATCCGGAGCCGGCCCGATGTCGAAGTCAGAACAGTTACGTTTATGTGACAACGGTGTCTCACTTGTCACACGAGTCAGCTCGACTCTTTCATTCGATAGCCAAAACCGCGAATTGTTTGAATGAGCGAGCCGACCGGGCCAAGCTTATCGCGCAATCTGCGGATGTGGGTATCGACCGTCCTGGTGTTAGGAATGCTCTCGTATCCCCAGACATCGTTCAGCAATCTTTCCCGCTGCAGGACACGGCCCTGGCTTTCGGCCAAAGCGACGAGCAGTTTGAACTCGGTACTTGTAAGTCTCACCGCCTTGCCATGAAGCGAAATGAGGCATCGCACGCGATCAATCGAAATCGGACCCGCCTCAAGGGTCGGCGCCGTGACAGGTGTGGCCCGTGTGCGGCGCATCACTGCCCGGGTGCGGAGCAAGACTTCTCTGGGGCTGAACGGTTTGACAATGTAATCGTCCACCCCCAGTTCAAATCCGTTGATCCGGTCGAATTCGTCGGCCTTAGCTGTGACGACCAGGATCGGAATGTTACTGGTTGCAGGAGATGCTTTGAGCACACGGCAGACCTCGAGCCCGGTCATACCAGGCAACATAAGGTCGAGAAGAAGCGCGTCCGGAAGCTCAAGCCGCGCCTGCCGCACCGCGGTGGCTCCCTCGGTCGCGGTCAGGACTTCAAAGTCGCCGGTTTTTTCAAAGGTCCCCTGGAGGAGCGTGAGGACGTCTTCATCGTCCTCGACAATTAGAATTTTGCTCTTCATCGCTGAGTTGGAATGGGCGGATATTCCAAAGGCTTTGTTTCAACCGCGCGACGTGATCGTGACAATGAGGTGAACTTCCTGTGACGCGCGGCTGCACTCCCGCGGTCGCAAGGTGGCCATTCCGCCCTCTCTCGAGTTTCCGCCGTTATCAAGCGGTGAGGCGATGTGACAATTCTGCACCAGAGATGCGTCACTTACCGCGACAGCAAACTCAGCCCTGCTTGCGTCTCCGCCGGGATTGATCCTCTTCCTCATCCCCGTTTCCATAGCCCAGAACTTCCACCGTGACGATCGAGGGCAGAGCTGCCTGGTCGGGCTGGGGAACGGCCTCACGCGCGGCCGTTTCGGCGGTCGATGCGCTCGCGCCGGCTGCATTGGAGGCGGCAGTCAATCCTGCCAGGTTAGGGGTAACAACTGTCGGCACACCAACACTCGCGCCCGCGACGGAGATATTGCCGGCGTTCAGCACTTGAACGGCCGAGATATTCAGGTTACCCGAAACGCGAATCCCCGCATCCCCGGCATCAACCGTTCCGGCTGGTGCGATCAAATCAACATCGCCCGGGGCCACCCCGGCAACGGTATCGAGCACACCAATCCCGCCACCGGTTGCAAGGCCGGCGAGGTCGGTTTTCACATCACCACTCTGAGGATCGATTAAAACCCGAGTGGGCGGCGCGGATTGCACCGTCTTTGAGGACGCGCCGGCGGCGATGTCTCCCACGGTCGACCAGATGATTTCATTCCCACCGCGCAAAGTGAAGATGCGCGAGGTGCCGACCGCCACGCTATCGTTAGTGAAGATGGAAATATTGCCGCCGTGTTCAGTGAGAATGCCTTGATCGGCTTGTGGCTCGGCGCTGTTGAAACCGACGGTTAACCCACCGGCCGGCGCAAGCAGTTCGATATCTCCCCCACTCGCCGTTTTTATCTCGCGTGAAGGCAGACTTATGCTGCCTTCCGCCGCCGGTTCGGGGAACAGGGCTGCGATGGCTGCGAAACCCGCGTCATAAGTTCCGAACCCGGGCGCTTGCGGATTCGTCCGGTCTCGCGCCGCATCTCTCAGCACGAGATAGAATATCTTCAAAGCCAGTCGATCCTGTTCTTCGATTGGTAACTGCTGGAAGGTCGCCCAAGTGGTTGCGTCCTCCGTTTCTTCCAAGCCGAGTAAGGGGGCCAGGACGGCAAGATACCGGCTTCCGCCGTCACTCGCGGTTGCAGGATTAAGGAAAAGGTTGTTGAAGCTCTCAAAGTCCAGCTGACTGGCCGCGAGGCTCGAGGAGGGACCGATGCCGGCGGCGGCCACGATCTCTGCCCCGGCAAAAGGCAGATAAGGGTTTCGTGCATTCCCGATACTTGTAACTCCGACCGCAGTTCCATCGCTGTTGTTTGGCCCAATCCCCAACTCCAGGTTTCGACCGGCTAACAGCTCGAGAGTTCCCGGCCCGCTGATCTGGATATCTCCCGCTTGCGGCGCGTCTGGAACATCGAGAACGTTACCGCTGGCAAGCGCATTAAGGCGGAGCGGCGAAGCGGGGTCATAGGCCACGATATCTCGCGCCGCGGTGACCGAGGTAATGTCTGAGTCATCCGTGTTCTGGATGTAAAGAGCCACATCGGTCAGGTCTTTGCCGGAAGCAATCTTCGCCGCCTTACCGGAGAACAACGTCAAGCCAGAAATGCTCCCTGTTTCCGAATACAGGTGGATCGGATTGGAATCGCCGCTGTGGAGCACACCGGCGGCGTGCAACGCCTGTTTCGTTTGAAGCACTCCCTGCACTCCCACGGTCGAACCCGATTCGCGAAAGAGCTTGTCGACCGACGCAAGCAGATCACCGGTCGTAATGGCGGCTGATGGCCCAGTCCCGGCAATTGTTTGAAAGGCGAAGGGAGACGCCACCCCGGGAATGAACGCCGGATCCGCATCAGACAGATTAATCAAGCCATAGCTGAAAGCGTTGAGCGGTTCGGAAACCCCCGCGATGTTGATAACACCGCTCTGTTGTAACCCGTTAATCGCACCAGCCGCGGCGAGATCGATCGTGCCTGTTGCTGAAGGCGAGAGGGTAAGTTGACCGACCAGGTTTAGGTCACCAGAAAAAGCCGTGGCCCGCAAAGTCGCCGGCTGCAATGCCGCCACCGAAGCGAAACCGGAGACATCGCTCTCGTCAAGTCGGAGCCACGGCTGATAGTATGCCGGCGTTTGCACCGCCTGAGAGAGAAGGAGAACATTCTGGGCCCAGGCCAGCAGAAATGGGTCTGCCGAAACCTTGCTAGGAAGGGTCGTGCTCTCACGCAGTGTGAGCGTCCCCGTGAGTGAGTCAACATCGACCGAGTCGGTCGTGGCATAAGTCGAGAAATACGTCTTGTACCAAAACGTATTGCTATAGCCGCCAGGCAGAAGAAATGGATTCGCCACCGGCCCGAGCGTTAGATCGCCGGTTGCTTCAACCGAAAAGGTCCCTTTACCGAGAAAAAGAGTGGTTGGCAGCCAGCTCTCTTCCGGCAACGGCTCCTCTGGAGGGGTGAGAATCGTGGTCAGTGAAGGAGACCGCGTGCTGTTCGTGTGGATCGAGTTGCCCGCGGTGAGGATGCCCTCTCCCCGCTCCACATAATAAACACCGGCGTCAATATCGTGACCTGCCACGACGGTGAGGTTGCCTCCTCCCAATTCTACCAAGTCAGCCGCGCTCGTTCCATTCGACGGCATCCTTGCATTTGTCGGAACGACGGCATCCACATTGTGGATATCGTTACCGGCGGTCAGAAGCACGTTCCCGCCGCCGAGCGCCCCCACTCCTTCAAAGAAGTTTGCGAAATCGACCCACCACGTGGTTGAAGCGACGTCGCCATACTTAGCCATCCCGAAGTCACCAGTCGAGGGATCGACGAAGCCCCGCCGGTAGAGCCAGTTAGTCGGTAACTGTCGCTCCGAGGCGGCGATGACATTTCCAGCATTATCCATGGCGATGTGTTGGATATCTCCCCCGGCCGTGATGGTCAGATTTCCGCCACCGCTGCTGTATTGGGCGGGATAGGCCGGGGACTCCTGAACGGCTCCGAGAATCAACTCGCCGCCGGAAGCATCGAGCCGTGGGAGGTCGAAGCTTCCCTCCAGGGTAGAATCAGCAACCTGCGTCCCGGCGGTATAGATGGTTGCGAATGGATTTTGCAGGTTGACGTCGCCCGCCACGGAGATTGTGATGTCACCCGTCCCCGTGCGGATCACCTGATAGTGCCCGACCAGCGTGGTGGCGGTTAGAGCATTAAAGCCGTCAAACGCGACTTCACCACCAAAAACCCCGAGCGAAAGGGAAGGCGCTGGTTGCCCGGAAGTCAGCGGCGCCGTCCGATGAAAATCTGCGGCACTGAAGTCTGCTCCGGCGGTGATCCGGTAGCTCCACGAATCCTGAGAAGTGCCATCGGCGAAGGTTGGCAACAGGGGCGAGAGATAGGGTGCGGGATTTCCGAACTGATCGAAAGGCAGGTTGCCGGCGCTATCTCCAAACCCATCAGTAAGTGCGCCATTGAACGTGATCGATCCGCCCGCACGTAACGTCAGCACGCCGGGCTCCACTCCCGCCACAATCTGCACTCCGGTGGTGGGGTCATAAAGCGGGTTGCCCAGCTGATCGACCACCGGTTTGCGCTCACCTCCGCGATAAGTCGAGAGATCCCAGTCGGTGTTCAGAACCAGGTCCCCGTTCGAATTCACGATTTCTGCTCCGGGCCGGACATGGAAGATGGGCGCAAATGACCCATTCACACCCAAGACCCGGGCTTCAATTGCGCCTGCACTGTTACTGATAGCAATGCCGTTGCCTAAAACATTACCCTCCTGGTCGTCGATGACTCCAGTCGCTCCAGTCTCAAAGACCCGATAGGCTTCTGCAATGATCGAACCAGGGTTGAGAACGGCTCCCGCAATCGGCGCGATGCTTACATCAGTGGCGTCGTCATTCTGCGGCGCCCGCAGGTACAAAGTTCCGCCGGGGCCCAAACCCTGCGAGAGATTAATCACCGAACCGGCGTCGATGCTAATCACACCGCCGTTGTCGCCCCTTGTCTCCAGGTCTACCACGCCCAGATTGCCGGCGGTATCAGGCTCGATCGCGCTAGCATTAAGAATCGCGCCGCTGGACAGCGCAATGCCGCCGCTCGCAAACAAACCGATAAAACCGCCATTGTTAGAATAGGCATCGATCGTCCCCGTAACAGTAATGGAGCCAGAATCGGCGGAGAGGCTGAAGCTCTTGCTTGAAGCCAGTCCGTCAATCGTCACATCACCTGCCCGAATTCGGAATGTTCGGCTGAGGGAGAAACCGCCGGAGTTAAGAGCCGCGTTTAGATCCCCCGTCCTCGACAGAGCACCGATATCCAAATCAAAACTCCCGCCATTTCCGCCTCGGCCGGCGATTTCACCGCCGACAGTTACCGTCCCCTGGAGTGCACTAACTGACAAGGTACCGGCGTTTCCACCTCCCGGCTCCGCGGAAACGTCAACCACCCCTCCAGTCTCCAGGATGACATCGCCATTCTGGGCACTGAGAACGATTTCCCCGGCGTCGGTGTACTTGGTGAGATCATAGAACGACTGGGCCACGCCGGCGACCGAAAGCGTGCCGCCAATGGTCACATCACTACCGGGTAACGCGCCATTGGCCTGCAAAGTAATTTTGCCGCTCGGCAGAAAAACATCGCTATTCTCAACGACGCTCTGTCCCTGCAAAATCAAACTTGCACCAAGGCCACCAGAAAGGGTCGACGCCTCGGGTTCTTCACCCGGTTCCAACACCAGCGCCCCTGCCGCGGCCAAGAGATAACCAATCCCGGAAGCTCCCGTAACAACCGGTGCGGTCACAAGGACACTGCCTTCACTCGTTAGTGCGCCGGCCCCCTGGAAAAGTATGCCCTCTCGAGCTACAAGATTTGTGCTCAGGAACTGGTCGATTGTTAACTCGCCGCTGCCCAGTTGAATCGTCCCGGCCTGAAAGACCAAATTGCCCCGTGTAGCCTGAATGGAACCTGGGCGGCTGGCGTTGATGCTATTATCGAGCAAAATCTGGTCGGCCGTGAATGTCACCGTGCCGCCGTCCCCGGCAAAGCCGCGGATTTCTGCGGCGTGCAATGCCAGGCTGGCAAAATCGCTCGCCCCAACTTGTCCGCTTCCGTAGATATCGAGCGAGGAATAACTCAGGAGCGAGAGGGATTCTGCACTTTGTTGCAGGCTTTGCAGGGCTACTCCGGATAAAACCAAACCGGTCGTCTCTGCGATCGGTCCCGGATTGTCCAGCACCAACGTCACTTGCCCGCTATCGAGCGTAACCGAGTTTCCAGTGAGACTTGCTGCCGGATCGAGTGAAGTCGCGGCCGTGGAATCGAGAATAATGCTAACACCCGAGAGATGAGCTCCGGCCCCGATTGTGAGCAATGGCGTGGCAGAGCCATCAACCCCCCGGCGCATGATGGTCGCCGCGGGATCGGTGCTCATTCGAATGGCGACCCCATTTCCGCTTCCAACATTGTCGGGATCGCCAAAAATCAACGGATCAGCCAATGCCGTTGTCCCTGCAGCCTCCATCGTCGAACCGGGAGTTACCTCGATCCGCTCATTCGCCACCAGTGTCAGGCCCGAACCTGTTAACTCGGCGCCCGGATTATTGACGGTAATGCTGTTGGTGGAAACAGACACGATCGTGCCGTCGGCGTTGTCCTGGCGCAAGCCGCCCACGAGCAGACTTTCGGCACCGAAAGAGCTGAGTTGAGCGGAATCCAGAAGCAAGGAGCCAAACGGAGCCACAACTCCCGGCGCACCGATGACGATGTCGCTTGGGCTATCGATGTCGATGAGACCACCACGACCACCGGCGGGTGCCTGCGCCAAAACAGAGCCCGCAATGCTCATGGCATCGGTCGCTGCGAGAACCAGTTGTCCGGAATCAATTGGTAGCCGTGGGACCGCCGCATCGTTGGCCAGGGCCCCATCGCGCAGGAATGTATTCGCAGAGTAGGTCGCGTACTCGGCCCGCTCCTGGACAACGGGCTGGGATGCCAACTCGAACGCAGTCAGCAAAGGTGGAACCGAAGGTTGCCCTGTGAATGCATTAAAGCGATAGCCTGACACAACAGTCGAACCATCGGGCTGAAGCATCGCTTCGCTCGGCAGGGTGGACTTAGCCGTCACCAGTAAGGCGCCAGGGAGCAGTGCATATCGCGCCGGCAGCAAAGTGTAAACGCCGGCGGGGAGAGCCGAGCTGCCGTTTAAGTAAATCTGATCTCCTAACTGAAGGCTGCTATTTGAATAGATTGAATCGAAAGGTGCATATTCGGAACCATACCCAGGAAGGATCGCGTAACTGTTAGTCGCTCCAAGCACGTCGATCGTGCCCCCGAGACCCGGAACAAAAAGATAGGTCAGCAAATCGCCGCCGCCACGGAGATCAACCGTTGCCCCCGCCTGATCAATCACTGTCCGCCCCGTCAACCTAATGGTCTTACCGGGCACGCCGCCCGCGGTAATGTCGATGCCCGCGGGATCAATCCATGAAGTTCCATTCTCGTTCGTTCCGTAGGGAATAGTGATGGCATTGCCGGTAACCGGGTCGATCGCCGAGACGGATGCCACGCTGGTTGGAGTTATGGTCAGCCTCTCCGTCGAAGGAAAAGAAAGGTTTGATATGGGATCAATGACCAGGTCAGAGAAGTCACTATGTCCCACGTTAATCGTCCCAATCGGCGCCCGCAGAACGCCGCCCTGGGTAATCGTAGCGGCAAAAATGTTCAGCTCGCCGCCAGCTGAAAGAGGGAGTTGTCGATCGCCGGATGCGGCCACCGTTACAGAGCCCTGAAAAGTCTCCTCGCCAACCTGGTAATCGAACGCAGCGATATTGAAAGTAACGCCGGTCGGGGGATAGACTTGGCCTGCAGTCAAAAAAATCTCTCCCGCCACATCCAGCGTTCCATCACCGCGAATATCCCCGTTTTCCGCGATCAGGTTGGCGACGCCAATGTTCTGGAGCGATAAGGTCCCGACATCAATCAGGCTACCCGCAACATTCAGTGTTCCAGTGCCATGGATCGGCGGAAAATAAAAAGGCTGATTCCCGACGGCAAACGGCGGCACCTGGTCTTCCGGCGGGAGCGGCGGGAGAAATGGCTGGCCCAGTGTAACCTCGGCACCGTTCAAGTGGACACTCGCATTTGCCAGAATCACACCACTCGTTCCGACTGTTAGCCTTCCCGGCGCATCAATCGTCACCGGACCAACAAATTCCACCGTGCCATTGAGGGAAAGCGAACTAAGACCACTCGTATTAAAGCTGCTCGCGCTGAAATACCCACGGCCCGGGATGACCTCTCCCTGTTCGTCGATCACCGGGTTTCCGATGGCCGTTTCCTCGGCATCATAAAATGGCACCGGAATCGTCGGCGCCCTTTGAGTTACCTGGACGTTTGTATCCAAGGGTGTGAGTTCCAGACCGCTGCCGGGAGCAACGAAACGACCGGATGAGATCGTCAGGCTTCCACCCGTTGCGGATGGTCCCCCGCCGCCGCCAAGAAGAGTTGCATCGGTAAAGAGCTCCTGCTGGCCATTAAGAGTAATGGAGCCGCCGTTGCTATCGACCGTTGCGCGGACAAAGAGCGGCGCAGTTGGATCGTTCGAGATAGGCTGCCCAATAAAGCCCGGGTCAACATCCAGAGCGTCAGTCGCGCCCGACACATCCAGAACCGAACCGCTTTCAAGCACGAGATTACCCGAGAGTGTGATGCTCCCCCCGGGAAGAACTGATCCGGTGCGAAAGCCAAGCGAATTTGGGGTGAGCAGCGTTGTCCCGGCGGTCGATAATAGACTCTCGGGCCCCAGATCGACCGTAGGTATTGGGATGTTCGATTGAGAGAGGAACAACGCGCTCGAGTTACTGCCCCCGGAGATACTAATCACGCCTCCAGGAGCAGTAATCGTCCCGAGGACGGCCGATGTATTCCCGCTCATGGAAACCGTTGCTTTTGGATCAGTCACAATCGCCGATCCCTGCTCCATGAGAATATCCCCGCGCACGAGAAGAGTGCCGTTGGTGAAGAGGTCTGTCACGCCCGGCGCTTTAAACGACAGACTTACGGGCGTACGCAGCGCCTGTGGCAGAAGTGTCTGGGTAAGGACAAGGTCGTCAAGTAAGCCGATATTCGGATCGATGAACTGGCTTAGGGCTGTCGGCTGAATGATTGTGCCAGAAACTATCGTAACGGCCGGGTCGTAGATATCGACTGTGTCCGTCGCCGCTCCCAGGCCGGTCAGGGTAAAGCTACCAAATCCACCCTGACTGAAAAAAGCCGGATCGACCAGCAAAGTATCCGGATTATTCGTCTCGCCACCAACTTGAATACTGGGGGCGCGCACGCTGAGCGAGCCGCCCA
>Ga0081539_10003314_pt1 | contig 20115 bp, 25 predicted proteins | sample TabmetS4T2R2_FD_71023 | JGI IMG/M metagenome (GOLD analysis project Ga0081539, IMG submission 71023) | Tabebuia heterophylla rhizosphere microbial communities from the University of Puerto Rico - S4T2R2 | ecosystem: Host-associated > Plants > Roots > Rhizosphere ...
TCGCCGCACCGCTTCTTGATAATCGTCGTCGCTTAACACGGGGCCCTGTACTCCTTCCTGTGACTTCCTCAGAAGGATACAGGTTTCTCTGATACTCCACATCTGGCTGTAGCGTCCCTATAGGTCATCAACTCGAACTGCACCGTTCCTGTTCTTAACGCCGGAGTTTTTGGCAGTTAGTACTTTATCCTCGGCTTCAGCGACAATAGTCACAGAGACTACGGCCAGAACAGTAATGATAATATGAAAAAGAATCGTACGTTTCATCCTTATGTTCTCCCTTCCGTGTTGCTAGGATTTTGCTTCTGGTGGGCATTCATGGGCAGCCTGACCGCTAGCACTACCTGACGTCAAATCCCAGCGATGGTCTAGGTCAAATGAGGTGTTTCGTAAATTTACGGGATTAGGGGCCGACGTAGCGCTTTACAAAATCCGTTCGGAGGTGACCTGGCAATGTCCATCGTTTGCGACACCTAACGTCTCAGCGCACCGTGAGCGGCCACACCATGTCCTTTCAGCTTTAGCAAAACCCCAACGAGGCCGCGATGCGGTGGCGCGGTGGGTTAGACGTCAGTTACTGCCTCGAATGTCCGGTTACTGAACTTTGGCAACCGAGAAAGAGCTTTCCCATACAGATGTAAATGGTACGTGGCCGTGTCTCCGATAACCTCTGTGGCGTGAATGGACTCTTCGGTCAACATCAATGTGTTGCCGCTCCCAAGAGCGATGCGCTCCACCTCGACAACACGGCGAGACCACCCCTCAATCTGTCTATAGATGCGGTTGAGTTCCGTGCCGCTACCCCCAGCAATCACGGCCCACGTGTGATGCTCATGCGGGGGACTGACGCTTCCTGGCCCGTCAGACACCAGGCACAGGGCAATGCCCGTCTCTGGATCGATGCTCAGTTCGTAGAGGAGTTCTTCACGTGGCTGAGCCGCCCGTAGCGCTCTTTGCCACTGGGGTAACTGCGCAGTGACCGAAGCCAAGTGTGTCGCCACTGACGAAAGCGATTCAGGTGAAACACCGTGGGCTTGCACTACAGCGACAACTCGCGTCATGACATCTTGAATAGTCTGTTCTTGGTCCATCTGCTTCTTCTGACGTATAACGCCCCCGCACACCGCGAGCGGCCCACCCGTGGCCTCTCGGATTTTTCAGAATCCCAAGCGGGCCGCGATGCGCTGGCGCGCAGAGTTAGACCGTACCCCTGGTTCTTACGCACAGACTATTTTTGCGCTTTCTCTTTTTCTTGCTTGAGCCGGTAGCGAAAGTCACAATGACTTGCCCCTTGCATGATAGTTTGCGTGCGCACTAACTCTATGTCAGGAGCAAAACTCTCGGCCAACGGAAAATCCTGGCTACACAAAAACAGAAACCCTAATTCCGGTTCGCCGAGCTCTTTGTAAAACTGGGCATACCGACACCCGGTGACGTTAAACTCATAAGCATCTGGGGTCTGTTTGGTCACCTCGTAATCGAAGGCGCTGCCCGAGGAGAACTGCTTGATCGTGGTCGCCATTTTCTCTCCCATGGTGCCCGCGCCTAGCGTCTGCCACCACGCCTGTCCGAGTTTACGATAGAATTCTCCAATGGCTTTATTCATAATGGCGTTCGCCCGCTCCTCGCCTAACTCAGCCCGGAGCGTTTTGAGTAACGGGACGAGAACTTGGGCGTGAATCTTCGCTTGCTCAATGAAGGGAATATCCATCGGTGAGTTCCTCCTTTTTGCTTGTTTCTGGTGGAGTCAAACTGTCTAACGCCTTGCCCCTCAAGAGCGCGAACGGAGTGAACGTCCCTTGCAGGGGCTCGTTAGGCAGTAACACGATTCATGTCTGTTGAGCACCTGGGACGAGAGCATCCGGTGTCAATCTACAGGAAGAAACCACTGCTCCGGCTTCTGTCCCAAGAGACCAGCAAAAAATTGATCATCGTCGCTCTTGAGTTCCCACGATCGCCACGACTGTGGCGTGAGATGAATGGTCACTTCGCCCGCTGCTGCAAACACTGGACCCACCCTCGGATCCTCTAGCCCGGCTTTTGTTAGATACCGCTGCAGAATTTTCGCGCTGATCTCTTTGGCCCGCTCTCCACGGATGATCTCCGCAGTCCCCGACGCACTCACCCACAGTTCGGACCCTTGCTTCCGCCGGCTGTCGACCACGAGGGAAGCCCGCGGGCGGGCCAAGATGTTCCTAACCTTGCGCTCAGCCGCTGTTGAGACGAAAAAGCCCTCGTCCTCAAAGAGGTACCACACCGGGGTCAGGTGAATCGAGCCATCCTCAGTGAGCGTCGCTAAAGTGGCATAGTGACGTCCGTTCAGGAACTCTCGCAGTGCATCGCTTAGCTTAGCCATAGTTGTCCTCCCAAGGATTGATTCGACATCTGCCTAACGCTCCTGCGCACCGCGAGCGGCCCAAATGAAACTTTCCAGATTCATTCTAAACCGTAAGCGGGCCGCGATGCGGTGGAACGAGTTGTTAGGCGGCTTTGCTCTCCTTCGTATACAACGCTGTACCTCTATTTCACAGCACCCCTCTACCATGAATAACCTTGCAACGTCCCCTATGTCTTCCCCACTACGAGATATCCTTGTTCGTGTAATCCGTGAGCAGCGCCGTGGCGACCATGCTGATGACCCCGCAGCCCAGGATGTAGCACGCGATCGCGTAGCCCGACTGATAGGCGGCGAACAAGGCTGTCGCAATAAACGGCGCTGGTCCACCGGCGATGATCGAGGCGAGCTGGTAGCCGAGCCCGGCACCGCTGTAGCGAAGGTGCGGCGCGAACGACTCCGCGATCAGCGCCGCCTGCGGCCCGTACATGTTCATGACCGGAAGGAACGACAGCGCGATAGCGGCAAACATCAATACGGGCGACCGCGTGTCGAGCAGCGCGAAATAGAGAAAGCCGAACACCCCGCTGAGCGCGGCGGCGATCATGTACATGCGTTTGCGGCCCATACGATCCGAGAGATGCCCGGCGATCGGGACCCAGAGCATTGACAGGAGTGTGGTGGTAAGCACCCCGAGGAGCAGGAAATCGCGCGAGGCCCCCAGCACCGTTGTGCCATAGGTGAAGATGTAGGCTATGTAGAGGTATCCTGGGGCTTGCTCCCCCATCCGGGCGAAGGCCGTCAGGATGACCTCTTTCGGCTGGCGCTTGAGCACTTCGAGCGCCGGTGCCCGCTCGACCCGCTCTTCCGCGATTATACGGGCGAACACCGGCGTCTCGAGGATCCCGAGCCGGATGTAGAGTCCGATCCCGACCATAACGATGCTGAGGAGAAACGGGATCCGCCACCCCCAGGTCAGGAACTGGTCGCCGGATAGCGCACTGAAGACCAAGACCGCCACGTTCGCCAGGGCTAGACCGCAGGGTGAGCCGAACTGGGGCCACGAGGCGATGAACCCGCGATGCGCGTTAGTCTTCGCCCATTCCATCGATAGCAGCACCGAGCCGCTCCACTCGCCGCCGACGCCCACCCCTTGGACGAAGCGCAGTACGATCAGCAGCACTGCGCCCCAGATCCCAATTTGCTCATAGCTCGGCACCAAGGCCACAGCAAAGGTGGCTAAGCCGGTCAACAGCAGTGTGGCGATCAGCGCTGACTTGCGGCCGATGCGATCGCCGTAGTGACCGAAGATGGCGGCCCCCACCGGGCGCGCGACAAACCCGACAAAGAAGACTGCATACGCTTGCAGCGTGCCGACCAGGGGGTCGGAATTGGGGAAGTAGAGCTTGGCGAACACCAAGCCAGTGGCTATGCCGTAGAGAAAAAAGTCGTACCACTCGATAGTCGTGCCAATCGTGCTGGCGATGACTGCGCGCCGCAATTGCCTCCGATGATCGACATCGGAACGGACAGGCACGGCAATTTCGGCTGTAATCATCCTCTTTCCTCCAAAAGCCCAGCGATCGAGATGACGACGGTTAGTGTTCCACCCGGCTCGGTGCCGCCTAACGTCACCCGTCACGGGCCGCCGCCCAAACGCAGCCTTTCAAAGCCAGTAGGAACCGCAACTGAGCGGCGGTCACGTGGACGGGCGTGTTAGGACCCGCTTATATCTTGGGAGCTGGAATCGGCCCCAGCGTTTTCTCGATTGACAACCCCAGAGAGAGCAACTCCCGATCTTTCCCCCTCAGTGCGGCGAATTCGATCCCTACCGGTAAACTATTAGACGTCATCCCCGCAGGCAAGACCAAGCTCGCCATGCACGCACAGCTCCCCAGAGCGATGTTGCGGGCTATTGCCACATCCAACGGCACTTTCTGACCACGAATATCAACCTCCGCGTCTTCTCCAATGCGCGGTGGCGGAATCAGGATTGGAGGAAACGCGAGTGCTGCGATCCCCTGTGTTGCAAAGTACCGAGTAATTGCCTCCTGTAACTGTGTACGCCGCACCAGCATGGACTCGTAGACGTCTCGCGACGGCTGGTGAGGAGGCAAAACGACGGCCTTGAACTCGCCCTGAAGACCTTCGCTTGCCTGTTGGACAAGTTGGTCGAAACTCACTCCCGTCCCCTGCTCTTCAAGAAAGGCTGAGATGCTCGGCATCGTCTCGTAGACACTGATGGTGAGAGCAATATCCATTGCCGCCTTGACTGGTTCTGGTATTTCGGTCCGGACGAGTGTGATGCCCGCCGTCTCCAGCTTCTGGAATCCCTCCAGCGTGACACGTTCGACTTCCGGGTCGAGCCCACTCAAAAAATACTCTGGCGAAATGCCGATGCGCACACCTTTGAGTGGGAGGGCTGCCAGTGGGGCGCGCTGACCGGTCACCACCGTATCGAACAGCGCGAGGTCAGCGACCGAGCGCGCCAGCGGCCCTACCTGGTCGAACTTGTTAGTAGTCAGGGGCATGATCCCGTCACCAGGATAGCGCCCGAAGCTCGGCCGCAGCCCCGCTAGCCCACACATACTGGCCGGGACTCGTATCGAGCCGAGCGTATCCTCCGCGACCGCCAGCGGGGCGATGCGCGCCGCCACTGCCACGCCGGACCCGCCGCTGCTGCCCCCCGGCACACGAGTAAGGTCATACGGATTGCGCACCGGACCAAACACGCCGTTGTTGCTAGTCCAGCCAAAGGACAACTCATGAAGATTGGTCTTGCCCATCAAGATCGCCCCTTGTGCGAACAGCGGCTTCAACACCGCAGCGTCAGCCCGCGGCCGGAAATCTCGCAACGCACGCGTCCCGTTCGACGTCGGCAAGCTTTTGGTGTTGACGCTGTCCTTGACAGGGATCGGCAGGCCGTGCAACGCACCGAGCGCGGCACCTGAAGCCCGCGCCTTGTCGGCTGCCTGCGCCGCCTCCAACACCTTCTCGCGGTCGAGGGTGCGAAAAGCGTTGAGGCGTTCCAGGCTCTGCGCTCTGTCCAGCAAGGCGCGAGCATAGTCTTCGGCCTTGATCTCTCCTCTTTGCATGGCTGCCACTGCGGCGACCGCACTGAGTTCGGATAAGTTCGTACGCGTCTGTGTACGAGCGGCTCGGCAGGGAAGTACGGTAGAGACTGCCGTCCCTACGGCCAGGGCTGAAGCCTTCGCGAGAAACTCGCGTCGTGTGATATCTGTAGCCATAGTTGATCCTTCAAGGCAGAGCAGGGGGTAGTGAGCCATCCGGATTGGATCCCCTCGCCTCGCGCATGGGCCTAACGCCGCGCCCTCACCATTATACACATCTCGGCTGTAGATGCTGGCTCTCGAGAAGGCGATCCTATACCGTCCCGAGGGTAAACGCGAGGAGATGTAAGATGAGCCCCTGGGTAGCCGCAGAGAGGGCGGAGAGTCAGAGGCACGAGGCCCGGCATACCACACGACTGGCGAAGCTTCTGAGCGAGCTCAGCGAGCGCCCGGTCAGTAGCATTCCGAGCGCCTGTCACGGCTGGGCGGAGACGGTAGCAGCGTATCGCTTGTTGGATAATCCCAGTGTGGGGTGCGAGGCAATCCTCTCCGGTCATCAACAGGCGACGGTGGAGCGGAGCCAGTTGCAGGAGGTGGCCTGGCTCGTGCAGGATACGAGCTTTCTGAATTATGGCACGCTCCAACCCAAGGGGGGGATGGGAACCGTGAAGGAACGCAGCCGGGAGGAGTAGCTCCTGCACGTGACGGTGGCGTTTACCCCGGAGCGGGGGAATCTGGGGGTGGTGGGAGCCAAGCTGTGGCAGCGAGCAGAAGAGCCAGTGGCGCACGAGCGTGCGCGCAAGCCCATGGAGGAGAAAGAGAGCTAGCGGTGGCTGGAGGGAGATGCCCTAGCGTGCGAGGGGCAGCAGGCCTGTCCGCAGACCGGAGTCGTGAGGGGGGCAGACTGTGAGGGCGATATCCAGGAGTGGTTCTTGGACGCCAGGGGCCGGGCACCGCACGAACGTGCCGAGTTGCTCAGCCGCGCCAAGTGCAATCGGCGGCTCGTGCAAGGGGCGCGAGCCGCTTACTTGGGGGACGAAATGGCGGCAGCGCGCCCGCTGGGGAACCTCACTTTGAAGTTGTCGCGCCAAGCCAACCGGCTCCCACGCCGGGTCACGCTGACGGTGACGGCGCGGCCGGGCACCGTCCAAGGGGCGCGCCGCCCGGGGGGGCGACTGCCGCCGGTGCAGGGGTGGGCCGTCTACGCCATCGAACGCAAGCCCCCGAAAGGGGAAGCGCCCCTTGAGTGGCTCTTACTGACGAGTGTCCCGGTGGAAAGCTTCGCCGCAGCGTGCCTGGTGAGGCAGTGGTATCGGGCCAGGGGGGAAGGGGAACTTTTTTTCCGCGTCCTTAAACAAGGCGGTCAGATCGCACGGCTCCGATTGGCAACCGCTCAGCGCCTCCGCAACGCCCTCGCGCGCTCTCTCCTCAGTGCGTGGCGCATTCCCCCCATCACGATGAGGGGGCGCGCCTATCCGGACGCGTCGTGTAAAGTGGTCTTTGAGCTGTACGAGGGGCAGACCCTCTATACGATGCACTATCACAGCCGCCCTCCTGCCCAACCGCCTCTCCTGCGGGAGATGGTCCGCGCCTTAGCGCCACTGGGTGGTTTCTAAGCGCGCGCGGGAGACGGCGAGCCCGGGATCCAATCCATCTGGCAAGGGTATCACCGGTTACACGAATTTATCTACGCAGTAGAAACGCACCTCGCCATCAATGCTCTTTGAGAAATGTATAATGATGAGCGCTTCGCCTCAGCCGCCGCGACCCCACCGTGTCGTTTCGCATTCACTCAGAACCGCTCGCGGGCCGCGGTCAGGCTGGAGGCGATGGTTAGGCCATAAAAGCCGCACCATCTCCTATTCCCTCCTTCAAGGCACCTCCTTCAAGCCAGCTAAGACAACACATCCGCGATTGATCGAAACACCACCCGTCCCACGCTCCGTAGGTCACCTCCCCGTGATAATGCCTACAACGAGCCTAAAATGAGGATGGTGGCCACAAATACCCATTCGACGGCGATCAGGGCACCGGGCGGCCGCTCTGTTCGGAAGCGTCCGGTGCTGGAGACCAGCGTGCCGTCGCTGAACTGGACAGAGTCACGCCAGGGAAACTTAGCGCTCAACGTCCCGTTAGGGTCAATTTGCCAGGTCACCACCCCGACGAGCAAATCGCCGTTGGCAGCCTCGAACACAACAACCCCCTCGCCGACCAGCGACCCTTCGGTCTCGCCGGGAACAAACTCGGCTTCGCCATAGGCCGTGAACCGTCCCAGGTGCGACGCCGTTCCGTTGAGAACAAACGGGTTAGGTCCCTCCACTGAGAAGTCGATCGCGCCTTGGAAGTTCTTCAGCTTGACCGGCGATTTGGCCAATACGGCGGGGGGGAAGATTTGGAAGAACGTCAGAAGAGCAACTAGCGCAACCTTCAACCGACTGGAAATCTTTAGACACTTCATGGTGATACCTCCCGTGAGATAGCAGAGGACAAGTCAGCGCTTGAGGCAGAACCCAAACGTCCCGGAGGGCTGACCATACCCGGGATGTCCAGGGGGAGAACCAAGGGTATCAGAATAGATCCCACAAATGCTGTGATTACATTCATCGTGGTGCGTCCACTCATATAAGCTTTGTACTATGGCCTAACGCTCCCGCGCACCGCGAGCGGCCCAGACGAAACCGTTCGGCTTTTTCAGAGCCGCAATAGGGTAGCGATGCGGTGGCGCGCCTCGTTAGCCAGTCATGATGCAAAGCTTCGCCTCGTAGGATGAAATAGGGGTGATCTGGTGAACACACGCTTAGCGCGCCTGTTTCATAACAGGTAGGCTATAGGGATAACGAAAGGAAGTTGCCCACCCTACCTGACTGTTACATAGTCAATCACCATTATAAATCATCTCTTCGCGGGGAACCCAAATCATTTTTCCGATAGATGTAGACGCGCCGATTCCAATGGTAAAGCCAGTCTGGATGCTCAGCACGGGAGGACTAGTACTAACACCTGAGGGTAAACCCATCATGTTCAGATGGTTAGATGTCCAAGGGCCGGCACCAGCCGTTGTGAAACGTGCCAGCCCTTCGAACTGTGAGACCCGGATAGCTGATGTAGTCCGGAAGTTGTTCCACGGCCCTTTCATCGTCGCAGACAAATTTAAGCCTTTGATAAGCCCTTTACCGGCTCCTTCGCTTGTATAGGTGTAAAAAGCGGTAACCCTGTTCTTAGTGTCTGCGATTTGAAAAAAATTGTTTTCGACCTGAAACGGTCCGGCACTGCCAGCTAGTCCCCCGAGCATACGAATCTTGAAGTCAGTGTTGACGGGAGGCGGAGGTGGAATCTTCTTAGGTGGAGGCGGACTATCCTGCGCCACCGGAATTACCACAAGGGCTACGGCACGGTCTGATTCATCTTCCATGGCATGAGCTTGTGCTTGCTCCTCGCCCACCGCATCGAGTTGCATTTGGCGATCGGAAATTCCCTGCGCACGGAGAACGGAGGCAATGTTATTGACACGCCGTTTTGACAGCTCCATGTTATGTATATTGGTACCGCTTTTACTAGTTGATCCTTGCATCCAAAGGTGACCATGGTTCCCTTGTAACAAGGGAACAACCTTCGACTGAAGAAACGCGATATGTTCGGGCTTGACCGTATCACCATCAATATCGAAATTGTAAAGAAGGGCCTTGATCATTCCTGGACCCGCATAGCGCGAGTCCACGCTTATCTTTCCCGGTCCAGTGCGATGTAGCATAGATTGTCTCCCATGGTTGTCTTAATGGCTAACGCACAAGCTCACCGCGAGCCGCCCAACCGTGTACTTTCAGGTTTAGCAGGAACCGCAAGCGGGCGGCGACGCGGTGGAGCGTAAAGTTAGACTTCGGAGAGTGAGGCAAGCAGTGCCTCATAAATTCTCCGGTTAATCCGTCCCCCTCGCAGTAACTCGCCCAGTTTGTCCTGTGCTTCGGTTGCTTCAAGGCTGCCCTGCCGAAACGCCTTGAGAATCTGCCCAGCAATCCCGGAAATCTGCACTCCCACACTCTGCGCCACTCGGCGTCCGACCGTTTCTTCGATAAGAAGAGGCAACTGGAACTCCAGGGCAAGCTGGATCGCTTGCGTCTCTCCGTCATGCAGCCGTTCGGCCTCGGGCAGCACCCGTGGCTGAGACACCGTGCGCATCTCAAGCAGATCGCTGATATCGTAGTGCTGAAGGTATTCGCTTGGGGTGGCAAATTGTCCGATGGCCACCTCTTCAAGCACGGCAGGCGGAATGAGCACTTTGTCATACAGGCGGCGAATGAAGTCATAGCCCTGAGTCAGCTTCTCCAAGGAGAGCAGAGGGCCAGTATTGCTCACGATTTGCCGCACGGCTCCCCTCAGGCGTGCAGCTCTACATCAATAGTCTCTGGTGTATCGGCCAGCACGGAGAACCCGAACTGTGGCAGCAGCTCTTCAAACATGCGGCGGGAGAGGCCAAGCGCAAGGCAGGCTTCTTTCTCTGAGAGTTTTCCCACGTGGTAGAGGGTCGCCACCAGAGCTTCCTTGAGATACGTTTGGTCAAGGTGAACAAGCGCAGCCGTATCCGGCAGGTCTACCGAGAGTTTCATATGACGCCTCATTTACTTTTCTGTCTGTCCCTATAGCATATTTCCAACCCCTGAGACATGGGAAGAAGTCTAACGCTCCCGCGCACCGCGAGCCGCCCAAACGCTCCCGTTCACAGTTATTCCAAACCGCCACCGGGCCGCGATGCGGTGGCGCGACTAGTTAGCCGGTTGTAGCTACATACTCCTCAATCAAATCACACGCAGTGCCGATCGCGTCTTGCCCCTGTAGCCGTTCGGCAAAACGACCAGCCTCTTGACGATAACTCGGCGTCTCTAGCACCTTGGCAATTGCTGCAGCGAGCCGCTCCTCAGTCAGCACTTCTCGTGGCACTACCTCAGCCGTGCCAACTTGAGCGGCGCGAAATGCCACCCCAGGTTGGTCCCTGTCCCAGGGGACGAGTACCATCGGCACTCCGTAGTACAACGATTTTGACACAATCCCATGCCCCGCATGGCTAATCGATAAGCAGGCACGCTGCAGCACCTGGGAATGTGGAACAAATACCTCAAGTCGCGCATTGGTAGGAATCGGCCCGAGATCCTCTGGCGGATGGGCAGGAGCAGTGAGCAGCACCCGCACTGGTCGTTCAGCCAGGACGCGTAAGGCCGCTCGTGCCAGCGCGGTTTCCCCTTTCTGGGGAGCAGAACTCAGCGTTACCAACACCCACGGCTCACCCGGCTCCGTAAGGTACGATGGACACTCCGCAGCGGGTTCCCAAAGCAACGGCCCCACGTAGTGATGGTGCGAGGGAAGCTCGGCAGGCGGGGGGTCAAAGACGGGATCAGTGCCATGCAGCACTAGCGCGGCGCTCTCGACCAAAGGCTGGAAGACGCGAAAGAAGAACCGTGCTAGCCCAACTATATCAAGCTCCAAAGCGCGCGCGCCAGGTCCGAAGTACACGCCAGGATTGACGAAGCACCAGGGGAGGTGGGTGTCGTTCGCCAACATCACTGCCAACTCGATACAGAAGAGCTGGCTGAGGATGAGATCAGGCCGAAACTGTTCGGCAAGCTCGCGTACTCCGGGGAGAATTTCTTTTCCCCATGCGGTGAGGAACGACTTGCGCTCTAGCAGTTCCGCAACCTCTTGTTCGCTCCGGCCTGCGAACCAGCGGGCCACGTAGGCCCCCAGTTCCAGTTCTGGAGTAGGGACCACAACGGGGATGTCCAGAGGCTGAATGGTTGACCGAATGGCTGAATCCGCGAAGCAGCACAGTGCGTGTCCACGTTTGCGCAGCCCTTGGGCGACACACGCAACCGGCGGCCAGTCGCCACCAGATGGTGAGGCGCCAAGGACGAGAATCCGTTTCTTCGATTGCATAGATTTCCTTGCTGAAAGGTCATGCTCTGATTATTGGCAACATAGCTAGACTCAGCCGGCTAACGTCAGCCCTCAGCGCGAGTGGCCCAACCGAGACCATTCAGCTTCTGCAGATCCGCCACCGGGCCGCGATGCGCTGCAGGGCCGTGTTAGGCCCTCCGTGCTGAGTATTGAATGTGGACTAAGGCGCTTTCCATAGGAGTTCACTCGGATCAACCGTCACGCCCTCTTCAAAGCATCTTAGGGCCGAGCCGGACACGAAGGAAACTTGTTTCGTACGAGCATACAACTCGAAAGTAGGCGGGACAGCCGCAGGGTTATCCAGTGTTCCACCTTTGATTACGACCATGCCTGGTGCTACTTCAAGCCGATTGTTGATGCCGGATCCGCAAGTTGGACAGAACTCCCTTGTGATCTTGCGACCAGCATCACTGCTCTTCGTGTACGAACGCACCTCCCCAAGTCGGGTGAAGCCAGCCTCTGGCACTATCACTCCAAAGTGTGTAAGGCTTCCGCTAGAACGCTGACAGTCACGGCAGTGGCACAGGAAAACGAGATATGGGTCACCATCAAAGGTATAGCGAACGGAACCACATAGACACTGGCCAGAAAGATTCATGAGCTTCCTCCCTAAACAGCAATCAGCAAATGTATTCTGAGGCCTACTATGAAAATACTAGTGGTAAGGTTAAGCAGCCTCTTTGATCTCCTCGACTGTTACTTTCACCCCGAGCCGTTCCAGTTGGCGAATCAACCGTTTGCGCTGCTTGTCCACGTTGCGCCGGTTGAAGTAGTCACCCCCGAGGTCTTGATAGGGCGTGCGCTTCTGCAAGACGTAATAGGCGATCACGAGAATACTGTGGCCCACGGCGATGAGCGCTTTCTTCTTGCCCATCCGTTTCACCAAGCGTTTGTACTGTGCTGCCAAGTAGGTCTCGTTCTGATGACTGGCCGCCCACGCCGCCTGTACCAGCGCCGCCCGCAAGTAGCGACTGCCTTTGGTGGTCTTGCCACTCTTGCGCTTGCCCGCGCTCTCATTGTTGCCCAGACACATTCCCGCCCAACTGGCCAAGTCGTGGACGGTGGGAAAGCGCGCCATGTCCACGCCGATCTCCGCCACGATGATCTGCGCCACCGTCTCCCCGATGCCCGGGATCGTGTCGAGCAACGGCACGGCCTTAGGCACGAAAGGGTCGGCACTGTTCTCCACCTCCTGCCTGATCCGTGCTTCCGCTCTCTGGAGCGCCGCCTCCACTTGGTCGTACTGGTCCAGCAACTCGGCCAGAATCCATCGCTGCGCCTGGGTGAACCGGCCTTGCAGCGCTTGCTGCAACTGGGGCTGCTTGCGCTTGAGAATGCCTCGGGCTAAGTGACTCAGCTGCTCCGCGTCCGTCTCCCCTGCCGCCAGGGCACGCAACATCACCTTGCCACTCGCTCCCAGCGCATCACTGGCCACTTGGCCCAGCTTGACGTTGGCACTTTCGATCAGCTTCTGTATCCGGTTGGCCAGCGCTGTCTGCTCCCGCACCAAACTCTCCCGGTAGCGGGTTAAATCCCGCAACTCCCGAATCGGTAGCGGTGGAATGAAACTGGGCTTGAGCAGCCCATGGCGCAAGAGATCAGCCAACCACTCGGCGTCAATCACGTCCGTCTTGCGCGCTTTATATCCTTTGGCGTCCCGCGCATTGGTGAGAATCACGTCCAGGATGCCTTCCAGAATGTTAAAGACCGGCCGCCAATACACCCCCGTGCTCTCAATCGCTACGTGCGTGCACCCCGCCTGCGTCAGCCAGTCGAGCAAGCGGAGCAAGTCCTCCGTCATGGTCGAGAAGGTCCGCACTTCTTTCTTCCCCGCCTTGAGCAGACAGGCCACTAACAGCTTGGCATGCACATCGATCCCACAACAACAGGCATACAACACTTCCATTGCCGTCTCCTTTCGGTCCCGGCGGGAGAGCCCGCGTGAGTCAAGAGTCTCCTATGCGTGCTCGCAACAACAGTTGGTGGTGCCTGGCAGGCTCTCGGGTCAGGCTAACGCACGGGCTCGCGGCACCAAGGCGATTCGACCTCTGGACCGCGGGACCACCTTGAGCTTACTCCTCGACTTCTCCTTTTTCATCCGTGGTGGCGACGCCCCACGTCATGAAGGCTAACGCTCCCGCGCACCGCGAGCGGCCACAACGCGGACTTTCAGCTTTAGCAGAACCCCAACGTGGCCGCGATGCGGTGGCGCGAAAAGTTAGATTGCTTCGCTCGCACCGAGCAGCAACGTTTCCTGCTCTCTTCCTTTTGTTCAGCGCACTTGCGCTACACTCTTCTCGGCAAGGTGTTCCATCGTTGCTTCGGCCTCACTAGGGAACAAGAAGTGCGGAGCTAGCGCTGCCATCGCGCCTTCTTCTTGCCCGAGCATGAGCACCACCCGGTGCGCTCCTGCATCTTCGTACTGCCGGATGAGGTCTGCGCATGAACTCTTGAGCGTGACCCCGAGCAACACGGTGATAACCAGTTTCTTTGGGTCACGTCCAGCCTCTTCAGTCAGTGCCGCCAATAACGGCAAGCTGTCTTTGAGCGCTTGCGGAGAGTACGCAGGTGGACACCATCCATCAGCCCATCTCGCCACTCGCCGTAAGCTCTTCTCTTCATAGGTGTACGTACCGAGCAATATGGGAGGATGAGGTTTTTGTATAGGGTGGGGAAGGCAGCGCACAGCGGGAAAGTCAATTAGTTGTCCATGGAACTCGGCTTCGTCTTTCGTCCACAGCTCGCGCATTGCCTGGACACTCTCACGGAGACGTATCCAGCGTTTCGAGAAATCCGTGCCCAGAATCTCCGCCTCCTCTCAAAGCCATCCCGCTCCAACACCGAGCAGTACGCGCCCGCCACTGTTGTGGTCCAACGTGGCGACTTCCTTGGCTAAGAGAATCGGATTGCGCTCCGGTACCAAGCAAATCCCTGTCGCAAGCTTGATCGTTTTGGTGACAGCAGCAGCTCCAGCTAAGCCGATAAACGGGTCGGGCATACACGTGAAATGGTCAGGAATCTTGCCATCTGCGGTCAGGGCGTAGTGAGTTTGGTAGTGGATGGGAACAATCGGATGTTCAGGCAGCCACAATGATTCAAAGCCGACCTCTTCGACTTTTCGAGCCACGACCGCTGGAGCAGCAGTATGGGGAGTAGCGAACATGCAGAAGCCGACTCGCATATGCGGGACATCCTTTCTCTTCGGTCTCAGGTTGAACCTGTCAAACTCTTCATTCGCTTAGGTTATCCTTACAGAGTCACCATCCGTTACGGGGATTGTGGCAATCTAACGCCCCCGCGTACCGCGAGCGGCCACAATGCGGCCCTTCAGATTCATGCCCTCACGCCACAGGGCCGCGATGCGGTGACGCGAGTGGTTAGGGCGCTCAGTTCCAGAACTCGGTTACCAACCCCGGAACACGCTCAAAGTCCCGACGATTGCGCGAAATCAATTTTGCCTGGTGTGCAACACAAATCGCGCCAATCCGTAGGTCATGGGTTCCTAAGCGAAGTCCTTGCCGTCGCCACTCTTGGTAGAGCACGTCAGCTTGCTCCGTATACGACAAGACACGAAGGCGGCGAAAATCCGTGAATGTCTCCTCGAACAGTTTGTATGCACGAGCCAGGCTGATCGTTGGTCGCCCTGCTTCGGCCTGCCGAATGATGTTCAATCGTCCGCGTAAGATCTCTTCGACCACAATCACCGGTACGGCTTGTTCGTGTAGGGGAACCGTGGCTGCTCGTGCCACATACGCAGCATTTCTCAACAGCACTTCGGTCAAGACATCGGTATCGAACGCGATCATGCCTCTTGCTCAGCATCACGGAGCTGATACGCCTCGTCGCAAATCGCGCGTAAGGTTGAGTCTGCCTCATACTTGCCAGCCAAGCTGGATACTCCGGTTACTTCAATATCCAGGGAAAGCAACTCTCCTAAGGCAACGCGATGTTCGAGTTCTTTTTTTAGACTGTCGATGGCTTGAGACCGTGTTGGCCCAACCACTCGCACGGTCGGCACTCCGACAAGCGATGCCGCAAACTGACCATCACTGGCTTCTACCACAATAGGAAACGTCATGGCTGAAACTCCTCGTGTCGATCTTACGGAAGCTATTCCGCGATCTCAAGCCGCTTGACGATCTGCTTGGCCTTTCGAGCTCTAACGCTCCCGCGCACCGCGAGCCGCCCCACCGTGGCCTTTCACGTTCAGCAGCATCCGCTCGCGGGTGGCGATGCGGTGGCACGCGGTGTTAGGGCGCACCCTGTGTCACCCTCAGCGAGAATGCCCAGTAAGAAACTTGACCAGTAATTCGTTGAGGCGGGCAGGCTGGTCCAATTGCATCCAATGGCTCGCCCCCTCTAACCGTTCGTACTGCCACGGCCCAGCCACCCACTCCGCCGAGCGCACGACTGGCGCTTCCGTCAGGTAGGCATCCCCGCTGCTCCACACCGCCAAGGTTGGTGCTTGTACTGTTGGCAACAGTTGGAGCTCGGTGAGGAACACCTCCGGTCCCATATTGGCGCGGTACCAGTTCAGGCCCGCCGTGAGCGCCCCTGGACGCGCCAAGTCCTTGATCCACTTGTCCGTCTCCGGGTGATGACGTACCCAGTCCCGAAAGGGCTTCCAATTGTTGCGGGTGAGTATTTCCTCTGCCAGCCCACGGAATTGAAAGAGTAGCGTGTACCAAGACTTCTCCCGCTGATCGAGGCCGGCCTGCCAGAACGCGTTCAAGTGCCCTACAGAAAGCGCTACGAAGCGGTCAACACGGGTTGGATGGAGGGCTGCGAGCATCCAGCCTACGGCGGCCCCCCAATCATGGCAGACGACGTGCGCACGCCCAATGCCAAGTGTGTCGAGAAGACCAAGGGTATCCTGCAGAAGGACTGGTAACGCATACGCTTCTACTTCCGCGGGTTTATCCGACTCCCCGAAGCCCCGGAGATCGGGGGCGATGACTTGCAGCCCGGCATCGACCAGCGCAGGAATTTGATTGCGCCAGAGATCTGAGGAGTCTGGGAATCCATGGAGCAGGAGAGTCGCTGGCCCACTGCCTTCGTCCACGACGTAGAAATTGAGCTCACCTACTCGAATCTGTTTGGCTCCCATCTCGTTCTCCTTTGCTTCTGTTGCGCTCTAACGCCTAAGCGCACCGCGAGCGGCCACACCACAATCTTTCAGATTGAGCAGAATCCCAACGTGGCCGCGATGCGGTGGCGCGGATTGTTAGGCGGCAGCCTCTCGGTTGGTGGGCAATCCTACGCGTTTGATCTCTTGCCTACGCTAGAGCCACTCGTAGAGCTTCCCGACCACCTCCATTGTGGAGAAATCTCCCTCGCCTTCAAACGCCACAACCATGGTGTTGAGCCAACTCAGCTTCGGTGCCGTCGTTTTGAGCATGCCCGTGGTACGAAACCGCACCCGCCCCGGCATCAGGGGGACACTCATGCCACCCGCCTCAGCCAGAATGGTCTCGCCCTCGGTGGTGGTGAACACCCCATAGAACTTCGTCGTACTGGTTCCATCTACCGCCTGTTGGACATAGTTGCTGCCGATGCCGTACCCCGTCAGCCGTCCATTGAGGTCTGCTACTTGGGTCACCTCGTATTTGACACTTTGCCCACCGCTCTCGAACGGCAAGACTTTCATGGAGATGATTTTCCCTTTGTATTCGCTGATCAGTTCACCGAATGCCATGACTTCCCTCTGTTGATGTCACCGCTTGTTTCTTGTGTGATGCTAGAGACTCGGCGGGCAACCGCGCTGAGTCAGGGTGCACACGCACGAATGGCGTCTATGATGTGTTGTGTGTCTTCTGGCCCCTCGCTCACCGGCACGATAATTGGGAGGGCAATGCCCGAACGCCGGTATGCCTCAAGGCGCTCGCGACACTCGTCCGGGGTGCCAGCCACCGCCACTGTTTGAATCAGCTCGTCTGGCACCAAGCGTGCCGCTCCGACACGGTCCCCTTTCTGCCACGCGGTTCTAATCGCTTCCCCCGCGGCGGCAAAGCCGCTCTCCTCCATCAGGCGTTTGTAGCGCGGGAAAAACCCCGCATAGAAGGCCACCGCTGGTCGTATCCGATCGAGCGCTACTTGGCGGTCCGTCGCCACACTGCAAAATAAACACGAAGCAATATCAATGTCTCCTGGTTGCCGACCAACTCGGCGCGCCCCGAGTGCAATGTGTTCCGTAACTGTACGACCCGCCTCAAGAGTGCTCCAGGCCATGAGCGTGCCTTGCGCGAGTTCTCCGCACACTTCAAGCATTTGGGGAAACACCGCTGAGAGATAAATCGGAAGCTCTGGTCGGATTGGGCGAAACCACAAATCAAACCGCTCGATCGAGAGCGTTTCCCCTCGATAAGACACCGTTCCTTCACGTAACAGAGTGCGGATGATCGCTACGGTTTCTTTTACCCGTTGCACTGGTTTGCCATAGGGGAGTCCGTGCTCAGGCTCGACCTGGACCTTATGGCTTGATCCGAGCCCCAGAATGAAGCGCTGATGGGAGAAGTAATCGACACAAGCCGCAGCCATCGCGATGGTGGGGGCACTACGAACAAAGACGCTGCTGACGCTGGTGCCCAATAAAATGCGCTTCGTTTGCACAGCGCAGGCAGTTAAAAGAGAAAACTGATCTCCCCCGTGCCCCTCGATGACCCACGCTGACTCGTAGCCGAGATCTTCGGCCAGCTTGACGCAGTCCACAATGTCTGGTGGTGATGTTCCGCTACCAAGTGCAACTCCAATACGTGTCATTGCTCTCTCCTCTTACGTGCGGTGCCGCCTAACGGCCCCGGTCACCGCGAGCGGCCACCACGTAGCCTTTCTGTCCAACGTGGCCGCGATGCGGTGGCGCGACGGATTAGCCTGCCTTCCCCTTCTGGGGAATTTTCTCTTCCAGCCACTTCCAGAGGGCCTCATTAACAATCTCGGGTTTCTCCATATGTGGGAAGTGCCCCGTATCCTGCACGACCACCAACCGCGCATCTGGAATCTTTTCCGCCAGCACCTTGCTGGCCGTTTCCAGTGGAACCGGCTTATCGGCGTCCCCACAGAGTATCAGCGCCGGCACTCGTATCTCGGCTAAGCGCTCCGTAAAATCGACCCGGCAGAACCCTCGGCACGTCGCTTGACTGGCATAGATCGGCGGCTTACAGGCTTCGCGCTGCAGCATCGCTTCGATGTCTGCCCCGTAGGGATTGAATTTGGCAAACTTCTCGTGAGTAATAAAGCTCTCGAAGATGGTGCGTCGTCCTTGCACAGTCTCGTAGAGCTGGAGCACTTGCGCTTCGGTGATGGCCAATTGGTGACCGGCGGAGTACGAGCCGATACACACCAGCCCCGCAACCTCTTCAGGATAGTCAAAGTAATATTGCTGCGCGATCGGCCCACCGAAGGAGTGTCCAATGTGAACGGCTTTGTGCACGCCCAGAGCCTGCAAGATGGTATGCAGGTCTGACGCATGGGTTTGCGTATCATAGATATCGGCCTGGGGTTTCCCCGATAAGCCGCACCCGCGCGAGTCATGCAGGATGCAGCGGTAGTGCTGGCGGAATATACGAGTCTGCAGAGAGAATTGTTGCCCGAAGCCCATGTTGCCGTGGGTGAAGACGAGTGGGAAACCGTCGCCTTCGATTTCATAGTAAAGTTCCGTTCCATCCGAGGCCGTGACAAAAGGCATGAGACTCTCCTCCTATTGCGGATGTTTACCGATCGTATCGCTCTAAGCAGGCTAACGCCCCGGCTGAGCGCCCGGCGGCCACTGACGTTTGCTCAGGGCACGTCGCATCCCCGCCGGTGCGCCTCCAGCCGGTTGTTAGCGGGCGATACTCAGGCGTGGGGCAAAAGCCTTGCCCCTTCCACTTCCCATTCTCCCAGGCGCATCTTCTCTTCGAGGCACACTCGGCACACATTGATCTGTGTCTGACCAGGTGGCCCCCATACTGCGGTAATCGGCGCTTCGGTCTTGGCCGTACACCGCTCGGTTTGAATACTACACACGCCTTTCAGGACGACCCCACTGGGCTCAATTTTTTTCATGTTGGTCTCCTTCGTGGTGATACATAGCGAGCCACTGAATCAGGCGGTCGCGTGCATCTTCGACCAAGTCTTCACGGTTTCTCTTTCTCAGCAGAGACGTGAATGCGGCACGCAAGCTGGTTTCGGCCTCGTCCAACAATACGTCAGGCAGTTCTGTCGGCCGACGGTAGCCAAGCTGGAAACGCTCGACATGGGCCAATTCATGTGCGAGACAAGCGAGCGTTGACATCCGCGAATTGGCATCGACCCCTTCTCCGGGAAACGCATCCGCACCAAGAAACACCTTGTTCTGAGTTTCGTTGAACCGGGTTCTGGAGAAGCTCTGCCTTGCTTCTGAGACATCGAGCTCAATCGGTTGATTAGCACGCAGTATCTTCCAGACTTCTACGCAGTACTCGATCTGTTTGTCGTTAAGGCCAGCCTGATTGCGTCCTGCCGCGAGCATCGTCGATAGTGTCCTTCTTTGGACGCTACTTTATCACAGGACTTCTTCTCTGACAGCAATGGAGAATTGGGCTTACGAGAGAGCCAGCTAACGCTCAAGCGCACCGCGAGCCGCCCAAACACAGCCCCTCGCGTTTTTCAGAGTCGCAAGCGGGCCGCGATGCGGTGGCGCGACTAGTTAGCCCGTGACCTCAACGTACTTAACTTGACTGGAGGGTGGTGGAATGGGGGTTCCATCTTCCCGAAGCCCAGTCAAGTGAAATTCTATTGCTTCAC
>Ga0081539_10003315_pt1 | contig 20113 bp, 16 predicted proteins | sample TabmetS4T2R2_FD_71023 | JGI IMG/M metagenome (GOLD analysis project Ga0081539, IMG submission 71023) | Tabebuia heterophylla rhizosphere microbial communities from the University of Puerto Rico - S4T2R2 | ecosystem: Host-associated > Plants > Roots > Rhizosphere ...
ACACGTGCGCATCGAGGATCGCGCGAACGTCGGCGCTTACTCCGGTATTCATCAATTCTGCCGCGTCGGGAAAGAAGCGTATGTCGGTGGTTACTCAGTCGTAGTCAAAGACGCGCTGCCGTTTGCCCTGACGGTCGGCAATCATGCGAAGTGTTACGGCCTGAACATTACGGGCATGAAGCGTCGCGGTTATGGACGCGCAACGATCGATTCGCTGCATCACGCTTTCCACCTGCTACTCTCGGCCAAGCTCAACACCAGCCAGGCCGTCGCCCGCATCCGCGAAGAGATTACTGACTCGCCTGAAGTCTCATACGTACTCAGCTTCATCGAAGCATCGGATCGCGGCGTCACGAAATGAAGTTCGGACTGATCGCGGGCAACGGCAAGTTTCCCTTCATGGTCGTGGAAGGAGCGCGGCAGTCGGGCGCGGAGCTCGTCGTGGCTGCGATTCGCGAAGAGACCGATCCGGAGATCGAGCGACTGGTCGATCGCGTGATTTGGGTGGGCATCGGGCAGCTCGGCCGGATGATTCGTTTCTTCAAGGAGGAAGGAGTCGAGAAGGCGATCATGGCCGGCCAGGTGAAGCACGTGCAGATTTTCAGTCGCGCGGTGCCCGACGCGCGCATGTTGAAGGTGCTGCTGAGACTCCCGCGCCGCAACACCGACTCACTCATCGGCGCGATCGCGTCGGAGTTGCAGAGCGAAGGCATCGAACTGATCGACTCGACTTATTTCCTGCACGACAGCCTGCCGTCCGCCGGTACGTTGACCCGTCGCCAGCCTGACAAACACGAACGCGAAGACATCGAGTACGGTCTGGAAGTGGCGCGCGAGATTGCGCGTCTGGACCTGGGCCAGACGATCGTGGTGCGCGGTAAAGCGTGTGTGGCGATCGAAGCGATGGAAGGAACTGACGCAACCATCCGCCGCGCGGGAACGCTCGTTTCCGGCCGTCTCACCGTGGTGAAGCTGGCGAAGCCGAATCAGGACATGCGCTTCGATGTGCCGGTGGTTGGCGTGCCGACGATTGAAGCGATGAAGGAAGCGGGCGCGAGCTGCCTGTGCATTACTGCGGGAAAGACGTTGATGTTCGAGCGTGAGCGGATGATTGCGACTGCCGACAAGCAGAAGATCGCAATCATCGCTGTTTGAGCCACGGATTACGGATGGGTAATCCGCGAATGTTCGGTTAGTTGCTGGGCGAGACCGCCTGGGCTTCGGCGGCGTTCGGCGTCGCCTTCGGATCGTACGGCGTTGCGAGATAACGCTTCGCCACCGCCTGTGCGTTGTCGTAATCGATTCCCGAAGCTACTGCTTTGTTGTACTCCGCTACGGCACGCTGCCGCTCGCCTTTCGCATCGTACGCGTTGCCGCGTTTGATGTGGGCCCACGCTTCGATCCACGACGGCTTTAGGTTGCCGATCAGCGAAGCTTCGAGATTGTCGAGCGCCTGTTGCCAGTTGCGTTGTTCGAGGAAGAGCAGACCGAGGTTGTAGTAGACCCACGAGTTCGACCGGTCCAGCTTCAGCGCTGCTTCAAACTGCTGCTGCGCTTCCGCGTAGATTCCTTCCTTCATCTGCTCGATGCCGCGACGCGCGATGATCGACACGCGCAGGTCGTCTGACATGCGCAGAATCTTGTTGTTTGGATCGACCACCACCTCAATCGGCTGGCCGTTTGATTCGAAATCAAAATCCTCGCTCTTGCCCTCGATGCGCACGGTCGTCATTTGATTGTCGCCTTCGGCGCGTAACTGCAACTCGACCGGCATGCGCAGCGTTTCGAGGTTCTGCTTCACGGTGCCGCGCGTACGAAACTTTCCGGCGCGCGTGCGGATGATCTGGTAATCGACCGTGAACTCGGGCACGCCCGTGCCTTCGATCCACTGCGCGAAGAAGTAGCGCAGGTTTTCGTTGGCGATCTGGGTCGCGAGTTTCTCAAACTCGTCGATCGAGGCGTTCTTGCCGCGATAGTTGTTGAGAAACGTGCGCAACAGCTTATCGAAGTTATCGCGTCCGATCGTCTCGCGCAGCATGCGAAAGACCATCGATCCTTTGTAAAAGACGATCGACTGGTAGGCCGCTGATTGATCGTCAAGCGCACTCGGCGCGCGCGCGATCGAGGCCGTCTGTTCAAACGTCAGCGCTCGTTCCTGTTGCTCGCGCTGCGCAGCATCAAGACCGCCCGCGGACAACGTCGTTTCGCGATACGCAAACGCGCTCCACTCGGCCAGACCCTGCGAGAGCCAAGCATCGTCAAACGATTTGAGACCGACTGTCTGTCCCCACCACTGGTAAGCGATCTCGCGCTCGATTTTTTCTTCCGGCACCGGCCGCGACGCGTCGAACATCTTGCTCGACAGGAAGATCATTCCCGGCCCGGAGTAAGTGTCTAAACTCTCATCGTCGATCTGCACGACCACGAGCCGATTACCAAACAGCGGCAATCCATACTGCTTGGTGTAGAACTCGAGCACCTTGCCAGTCAGCTCCGCATACGCGTCGAGCCGCTTTTCACTGCCTGGCATCGCATACAACTGGAGCTCGTAATTGTGATAGCGGAGATTGCGATTGATGTACTGGCCGGCGGCGAAGTTTCCGATCAGCACCGGTTTGCGGTGCACAAAATGGTAACGAACGGCGCCCGATTTCGCGTCCGGCTGACCGACTACGGGCTCGTCGCTCGTGCCGGCAACCTGCAAACCCGCGGGCACGATAAACGTGATGTCGGAAGTGGCGCGGTCGGCGGCGTAATCGTGAAAGGGAAACCACCGCGACGCGTACATCAGGTAAGAACCTTCGGTGCCGACGTACGCCAAACGCTTGGTTGCCAGCGGACCGCCTTCGGGCGAAATCAGCGCGCCGCTCCAGCGAATTCGCAACGTCACGGGCTGGTTCGCGGGCACGACCTGGCCAAGGTCGATGCGCACGCTTGGTCCAAGCGCACCGACGCCTACGTTGTCCTGCACGTAGCCAGTCAACGCTTTGCCGTCCTTCTCGATGCTCTCGACTTTGAGCGAACCGTTGAGCTCGAAAACCACGGATCGGGTCGCATCGAGCGGCGTGAAAGTCACATCAGCGCCCGCACGCAGCATGTGCTGGTCGGGAATGATTTGAGCTTCGATGCGGTAGTTGGTGACGTCGAAACGACTGGCTTGCTGCTGAGGAGCAGGCTGCTGCGACATTCCCTGGACGGCGAGCATCAGGACGGCCAAAGCCGCCATGAGGCCAGGGAAGATGGGCTTGATTCTCTTCATAACTTTCGATTTTTGCGGACGATTATACAGCCGTTCCAACCGCTAAGAGGAATGTGCTGCGACGGTTTTGGATGGCGCAAACCCCCTGCCGGTTGGCTGATCGGCCGCGGATTACACCGATGGCCCTGCCGCCGCTTGACACTCCTCTGCTCAACGCCTACATTTTGCTTTCTGCGTTGCGACATCCCTGCTCGACTGAGAGCACATTCACGTAACATAAGGAGTTGATGTATGAGACGCGTCTCTAAGCTTGTTTTACCGATATTTGTCTGCGCGCTCGCTGTTCTCAACGGGCAAGCTCAAACCGCTCGCAACGTGCGGGTGGACTTCAAAGAAACCACTCTCAAGAATGGTCTCCGCGTGATCACTGTCGAGGATCCCTCGGCGCCCGTGATTGCCGTTTCCGTCACTTACAACGTTGGTTCGCGTAACGAACGTCCCGGCCGCACCGGTTTCGCCCACCTCTTCGAGCACATGATGTTCAAAGGGTCGGAAAACGTCGGCTCGGGCGAACACTTCCTGCTCGTCTTCAATAACGGCGGCACGATGAACGGCACCACCAACGAAGACCGCACCAACTATTTCGAGGCCCTGCCGGCCAACCAGCTCGATCTCGCGCTCTTTCTCGAGGCCGATCGCATGAAGAGCCTCGCGATCACCAAAGACAACCTCGACAACCAGCGCAACGCCGTTCAGGAAGAGCGTCGTTTGGGCGTCGACAACCAGGCCTATGGCAAGAGCGAAGAGATCCAGCAGGGATTGCTCTACGACAACTTCGCTTACAAGCACACTACCATCGGCTCGATGGAGGATCTCAACGCTGCGACCGTCGAAGACGTGGCTGCGTTTTTCAAGATGTACTACGCGCCAAACAACGCGGTGCTGACGATCGTCGGTGATTTCAAAGCCGACGACGCAGTCGCGAAAGCGCGCAAGTACTTCGAGAACATTCCGCGGCAACCGGATCCGCCGGCCGTTGATATGACGGAGCCGACGCAGAAGGAAGAACGAAAGACCACCGTCGAAGACGTGCTGGCGCGCGCGCCGCGCATCGATCTGGCATTCAAAGCAGTGCCGGGAAACACGCCTGACTTTTACGCGCTGCAGGTCCTGTCGGCGGCGTTGCAGAGCGGCCAGAGCTCGCGGCTGTATCAAAAGCTCGTGCGGGAAAAAGAGATGGTCACCGGCGTTGGCGGCTTCATGGATGAGAAGCGCGGCGTCGGCGCGTTCTACACGAACGCGACGCTGCGGCCCAATGTGCAAATCGACGACGTCGCGGCGGCGATTTACGAAGAGATCGATCGCCTGAAGAAAGAGCCGATCGCCGATTGGGAACTGCAGAAAGCGAAGAACACCACCCGTCGCAACTTCATCAACGGCCTGCAGAGTTCGCTTAACCGCGCCGTCACCATTGGTCAGTACACGGTCTACTACAACGAGCCGAACCTGATCAATAAGCGACTGGACAAGGTTGCTGCCGTCACCAAAGAAGACGTGCAGCGCGTGGCCAACAAGTATCTGATCGACACCAATCGCACGGTGGTGATCACCATGCCCGTGGCGAAATCCAAGCCGGCAACCGGCAGCTCGGGGCAGTAAAGGAGTCAAGCAATGAGAATCATGAAGAACAGAAGCAACATTGTCGCCGCGCTGGTACTGATTGCGCTCGTTTCGTCGTTCGCTTTTGGCCAGGGAGGCCAGGCGCCAAACCAGCAGCAGCAACCCACGTCGAAGGGCACGGAAATCAAGGGCAAGGCGCCCGTTAGCAAAGAAGTTTTGAAAGTTAAGCTGCCGCGTGCTGAGGAAGCCACCCTGCCGAACGGTTTGCGAGTGGTCCTGCTCAGAAGTACGAAGGTCCCGACCTTCAATATGCAGATGGTCGTGCTGACCGGCGGTCTCTCCGATCCCGCAGACTATCGCGGTCTCGCCAACTTCACCGCTGCGTTGTTGCGGGAAGGAACCGCGAAGCGTTCGAGCAAGGACATTTCGGAACAGGTCGACTCGTTGGGCGCTACGCTAAACGCAACCTCCGGATTGTCGTCGTTCACGACGAACATCACGACGGCCGGCCTGGTCGAGAACCTCGATCAAACACTCGATCTGTTTGCCGACGTGATTCGCAACCCGACGTTTCCGCAAGCCGAAGTCGCTCGCTACAAGACACGCACGGCTTCGCAGCTTGCGTTGCAGCGATCGATTCCGCAGTTTCTCGCCGCCGAGCAGTTTAGCCGGGCGATTTACGGAACGAGTCACCCGGCGTCGTTGATCGTGCCGCCGGCCGAGTCGATCAATAAACTCAGCAGCAAGGACCTGGTTGACTTTCACGCCAAATACTATCGGCCTAACAATGCCATTCTCGCGATCGTCGGCGACGTCACGATGAATGAAATCATGCCGAAGGTTCAAAAAGCATTTGGCGATTGGCAGAAGGGCGATGTGCCGGCCACGACCATTCCGGCGGCGCCGTCGCCGAGTGAGTCGCGCATCTACCTCATCGATCGTCCGGGCTCCGTGCAGACAGTGCTGCAACTCGGAACGCTCGGCATCGAGAGAACGAGTCCCGACTACTTTGCGGTGCTGCTTGCGGATCGTGTTCTCGGCGGCGGTCCGACAGGACGCCTGTTCCTGAACCTGCGCGAATCCAAGGGCTACACTTACGGTGCTTACAGCAACTTCGGCGGCTCGAAGTTCCGCGGCACCTGGGTTTCGAGTTCGGAAGTGAGAACGGAAGTCACGGAAGGCGCGATGCATGAGTTCATGAACGAACTCAACAAGCTGCGCGATGAGCCGGTCACGGCCGACGAACTCGAGAATGCGAAGCGCGCGATCATCGGCAGCTTCGCGCTGTCGCTGGAAAATCCGCAGTCGCTTTTGCAGAACATCATCACGCAGAAGCTCTACAACCTGCCCACCGATTACTGGGACACCTATCCGCAGAAAGTCTCGGCGATCACCGCCGCAGACGTGCAGCGCGTGGCGAAGCAGTATATCGACCTCGGTCACTTGCAAGTGGTGGCGGTGGGCGATGCTTCGAAGGCGCGCGAAGTGCTGGAGAAGTACGGGAAAGTTGAAGTGTTCGATGCTGATGGTCGACCCATCAACGCGAACTAGGGCCACGGATATACACGAAGAACACGGATCGGAGCTACCAGGCTACGATCCGTGTTTTTGTGTGTGGTCTGCGTAATCTGTGGTTGGGTTACGGTTTGGAAGCGACGAAGTCCACGCCCTTTTGATTGTCGATCAGCGCGGCGAGTGTCTTGTCGACCGGAGTGAAGGTGTAACCCTCCTTCGAGGGAATCAGGCGGTAAGCTTTTTGCGAGGGCGCGACGGTGAAAGAGTAGTTACCGTCGTTGTTCGTAGTCGCTGCCAGAACGCTGCCTGAGGGGCTAATCAGCACCACCGTAACATTGGCGATTCCGTTGTTGCCGGCGTCGACAACGCGACCCGTAATCTTGATCGTCGAGCGCAGACGCGAAGCTGCGCTGCGCAGATCTTCATCAGATACTTCCTTATCGGGCGTAGGCGACGGCCCAGCCTTGGGCATCGTTGTTTCAGTTGCTGCGGGCGCGGGCTCAGTGGGTGTTGGCGCCGGTGATTCAGCGGGCGTTGCGGCTGGTGATTCAGTCGGCTTGGCCGCCGGTGATTCAACCGGCGTCGTCACAGGTTCTGCTTTGGACGCCTCTGCTTTCGGAGTTTCCGCCGTTGCACTCAGCCGAGCTTCAAATCCATCCATCGAGCCATTGATCTTCCGATAAAGCTGCTCGATCACTGAGCGCCGGACTTTATCTTCGTCGCCGCCCTGGTAACTCCTGATGTAGTAATCGAGCGCCTGTTCCTTTTGGCCCGTCTGCTCCGAAACCACACCGAGATGCCAGAGCGCGCTGCGCCACGCCGGAGTGCTCGCCGGAAGAATTTCAGCGGCGCGCTTGAGATGTTCCGTCGCTTCCGGATACTTCTCTTGATTGAACAGCGCCCAGCCTTCGAGATCCTCGATTCTTCCCTTGAGCAGGTTTGCGAGCACGTTGCGCGGCGCTTCGGCCACGTCCGGAACATTACCCGCCGCAATCGAACGCGCCCGCAGATCGCGAAACTCGTCCGCCTGCACGGCCATCGTGAGCACAGGCGTGGAGAGTGCGTCGTCGGTAGCTTTGCGCGCCGCGCCGGCGAGTTCGAGCGCCGTCGTGATGCCGACGCCGTTTCTCAACAGACGACTCGCGGCGTACAACTGCCGAAACGCGCGCATCGCGTCTGTGCCTGCGGCAAAGTCCTGCGCGGCCGCGACGGCCGCAGTCTCGTTGATCTTCTCGCCGTCAGCGGGCGTGAGCGCGGTATTGAAGGCGAGTAGCGCTTTGAGCAGCTTCGCGTTTTCCGCCGAGTCCGGTGCGGTTGACTGAAAGATTCCCGCGCGGCGTTCGGGCGCTAAAAGGTCAATGAAGTTCGCGTCCGTCGCCGCGATGTGGCCCGCGAGACGCGTCGCAATCTGACCGTCTTTCATCGCGAACGATTCGCGCAGCGCGTCAGCCGCTTCCTGATACAGACCCATCGACGCGAGCACGTTCGCGAGCTCGTAGTTGAGCGTGGGAAACTTTCCGTACTGCCGCGCATAACGCATCGCGCGCTCTGCGTCGAGCGGCTGCCCCGCCGCGAGATACGCGTGGGCCAGCGCGATCTGCGCCCAGGTGTAACGCGATTCGACGGCGACCGCCTGGCGCGCGAGCGCAAAAGCCTGGTTGTTATTTCCGTGGGCGGCGAACCAGTAAGCCGCGCCGGTCAGCAGCGGCAGGTTCTTCGGGTCGTCTTTCACTGCTGCTTCGAGCTCGGCGCCGGCTTCGGTCTGGCGCGAGAGTTCGAGCAGCGCGATCACTTTGCCGGCGCGCGCGGCGCGGTCTTTCGGATCGGCGGCCAGCTCTTCGTTGTAAAGCGCGAGTGCTTCTTCGGTTTTGCCGGAGGCGCGATAGAGATCCGCGAGACTGACGCGCGAGGCCTTTGAAGCCGGATCGAGTTCGAGCGTGCGTTTGTACGCGGCCGCGGCTTCGTCAAGACGCAATGAGATGTGCAGCGCAACTGCGCGCATCCGGTGCGCCTCCGCGAGGTCGGGCGCGAGCTTGATGGCATTCTCCGCGACGCGCAGTGCTTCGTCGCCGCGCTCGATGCTGAGATAAAAACTGCCGATCGCGACCAATCGCTTCGGGTCTGAGCCAAACTTCGACTCGATGTTTTGCGCTGCTTTGAAGGCCGCCTCACGTTCGCCGCGCAAGTACAGATTGACGGGAATCTGCGAGATAACGCCGCTGAAGAGTTTGTCGGACGTGGTGTTGTCGGCCGTGTCGACCGCCAGCAGCATTTGTTCGACGCCGCCGGCAAGGTCGCCGTTCTTCAGCTTCTGATCGCCGAGCTGGGCGTAACCGCTGACGAGATACTCGATCGCTTGCGGGCGTTCTTTCGACTCCGGGTGCGTCTCGAGAAACTGTTTCAACTTAACGATTCGTTCGGCTACCGGAAGGACCAAAGTCAACGCGACGGTCTCTGCCTCGTCTTCCGGCTCAACCGGCTGCGGCGGTTTCAGGGCCGTTGCTTTTTTACTAACGTTCGTCGTGCCTTTCGCGGAGATGTTTCGCCGCGGCGGTTTCGCGGCTGAAGATTTTGGCGCGTCGGGCAGTTCGTTTATGACGGAAGTGTCGGTCTTCACCGTCTCCGGAATGGCCTCCAGCACTGTTGAGCCCGGCTTCGGTGTTTCTGACGGTGAGGCTTCGGCTTTCGGTGTTTCGGTGGGTGTGGGTTCGGTCTTCGGAGTGTCAGCGGGCGGGGACGGTTGCGGGTCCTGCGGTTTCGTCGTTTCGGCGACAACTCGCGGACGCGTTTGGTCCACGTTGCCGGCGCTGACCAGCGTGGGTTGCGGCGTCTCGCCGGCAGCGGCCGGTTTATCCGCTGCCACTGTCGCCGCCGTATCGACATCGGCGACATTGAAACCGAGCTTCTCAGCCAGCGCACTGACGAACACGTGCACGCCTTCGCTGATCGCTTCCGTGAAGCGTCCATCGGTCAACGGAGCACGCATGCGGTAACTCATCTCGCCCAACACGCCGTCGGGTAATTGGCCCTGGACCGCGCGGCTGAACTGAGTAAACGAAGTCTTCGACGCGGCGGAAACGACGAGCAGCAACGTCTTCGTGCGGCTGTTTTTCGCAGCGATGTTCCAGCTAGCGGCGAGACGTTGAGAGAAGACAGCGATATCGTCGGCGCCGGTGCTGTCGACGACCGCGACGTAAAGCTCGATCTTCGTCTTGTCTTTCAGGTTCGCGAGCAGCGTCTCGAGCCGGTTTCGCGTTTGCGGATCGATCGCGTTTGCGAGATCGCTGATGTGACCCGTTGGGGAGGGCAACTGGCTCTGTGCCAGCGGCGCAACTGTCGTCAGGGCAACGAGACCAGCAGCCGCGAACACCGCCAATCCGAACTTCAAGACTCGATATGTTGGGAGCATGTCGATGGTTTTCCGTGTGTTGAGTTTTTCGGGGCCGATTCGGCGGCCATGATACCATCTATTCGCGTCTTACGCCTTTGCCGAACTCTTCCGAAGAACATGAGTGAATTAGACGAAGCCTGGGCAGTTGCACTTGCGGAGGCTGAACAGCGAGCGCGTCTCGCGGGCCGCGGCGACGTGGCCGAATATCTCGCGCTGCGCAATTCCAACGATTTGTTGCGGAAAGCGGGTATCGATTGGCTGATGACCGACTTCGTCACGCTCGCCGGCGATGCGAATCGGGCGGGCGCAAGCATTCAGGTGGCAAACTCCGACGGCCACCGCTTTCGCATCGGCAATTCAACAATGGTCGGACGGCTCCTGTCGTTCACCAACGGCGTGCGCCAGTTGCTCGTGGAAGCAGGTTGGCCGCGCGTGCCGCGCGACGGGATCGTGCGCGGCGGCGGGCTGGCGGCGGCAAACGTTCGTCACGTGGGCATTCGACACGCAGACGAAGAGTTGTTGTTGTCGCGGTCGCCGGCGGGAGTGCCGGAGTGGACCTCGATAACGAAGCAGCCGCGCGTTTTTCACGAGTCAGACATTCGCCGTCATCTCGCGATTCTGCTCGACGGGCGCCAATAATTTCGTACCGGCCAGCCAACGTTTCGGCCCAAACGTTTTCAGTTAACGACTGCACCTTTTCGCGTTGGGCCGGTTCAACCCCGCTCGCTTTTCCTCGTAAAAACCGCGATTTCACCTCGAAGCGTACCAAGGCACAACGCTTGCCAATCCTCTCCGCAGCGAAAGCGCCGGGTGGGGATCAATCCCCGGGCGCAGTGAATTCTGAGGAGATTAGAAATGAAGAAGCACACACTGAAGTTTTCAATTTTTGCCGCCGCGCTCCTGGCGCTCAGCTTGCCGGTTGCAGCCGCCGCTCAATGGCGCGGCTATCCTCAAGATCGTTATCCGGACAATCGCAACAACGGCCGTTACGGACGTTATGACGAGCGCGCCGTACGCGATTCAGTCCACCGGCTCGATCGTTTGGCGAAAGACTTCGAACACGACATGGACCGTGCGCTGGATCGCAGCCGCGTTAACGGCACCAATCGCGAAGATCGCATCAACGATGAAGTGCATCAGTTTCGACGCGCCGTGGGCGACCTGAAATCAAGCGTCGGCAACGGCCGCGATTTGAATCGCAGTGCGGATGAAGCGCGGAGAGTTTTGGACGAAGCGCAGCAAGTAAATCGCGTCGCGCGTCCGCGTTGGTTCGACAATCGGCTGGCGTCAGAGTGGTCGGCGATCGAACAGGAACTGCGGTTCATCAGCGACGTCTACGGTTTTCGTTACAACGGCGGCTACAACGGTGGTTATGGCGACTATCGTCGCGATGACGATTACCGGCGAGGCCGCGATGATCGCGATCGCGATCGCGACCGCAATCGCAACAACGATTGGTGGCGAAGAATTCCATTCCCTCAGTAATTGACTAGCCTGCAACTGTATCTGCCTGTTGGTACCTACCCGTTATTGAACTTCCTTTCAAAGGCCTCGGCGCTGCCGGGGCCTTTGCCTTTTGGTAGTATCCTTGAAATCTCCTCCTGCCTGACTCGCGCTGGCGGGAGATCAAAGGAAAGAGATTCAAACGATTGGGCACTCTTTATCTTGTCGCAACGCCGATCGGAAACCTGGCGGACATCACTCACCGCGCGCTCCAGATATTGCGCGACGTCGAGCTCATCGCCTGTGAAGACACGCGGCACACGCGCAAGCTGTTACACCATTACGGCATCGAGACGAAGACCGTCAGCTATCACGAACACAACGAACAGCAACGCGCGCGCGAACTGATCGAGTTGTTGCAGCAGGGCAGCGACGTCGCGGTTGTTTCCGACGCTGGTACGCCGGCGATCAGCGATCCCGGATTCAGGTTGGTCCGCGCCGCGATCGAGAGCGAAATTACGGTCGTGCCGGTCCCTGGGCCAAGCGCATTGATCTCGGCGTTGATTGCCGCGGGCTTACCGACAGACGAGTTTTTCTTCGGCGGATTCTTACCGGCGCGGGCGAACGCGCGGCGAGCGCGTTTGAACGAACTGCGTTCCGTGCCGGGCACGTTGATCTTTTACGAAGCACCGCACCGGCTGGCGGCGAGTTTGAAAGACGCGTACGAAGTTTTAGGCGAGCGCGAAGCGGTGGTCGCGCGCGAGTTGACGAAGCTGCATGAAGAGATCCGGCGTGGCCGTTTAAGTGAACTCGGCGAGCATTATGCTTCCGTCGAGCCGCGCGGCGAGATCGTTTTGTTGATTGACCGCACGGTGCTGGCTGAATCCGCGGCTAAAGACGCCGGCGAGGCGAACGTTGCCGGACTAGTTGCGCAGTTTGAAGCAGCAGGACTCGACCGCCGCGCCGCGTTGAAAAAAGCGGCGCGTGAGCTGGGACTCTCACGCGCCGAAGCGTACCGCCGGCTAATCCAGGAAACCCGTTAATCACTTCCGCCAAGTTGTTTCGGCAGCGGCTTGTCGACTTTCAACCGCGCCGGACGATTCGCGATCTCCCACAGCGTCATGTAAATCGTGCGTGTGACCTTTTCCATCTTCTCGTAATCGATTTTGTCGGCGCTGTCGCCCGCGCGGTGATAGTCCTCGTGCACACCGTCGAAGAAGAAGATGATCGGAATGCCCTTGCGCGCGTAGTTGTAATGGTCGCTGCGGAAGAAGAACCGGTTCGGGTCCGTCGGCGCGTCGTAACGCGTATCGAACGTCAGGTTCAGAAACGACTTGTTAACTGCATTCACCAGTTCGCCCAGTTCAGTGCTCATCATGGTCGAGCCGATGAGATAAATCGCATTCGGCCCGGTCAGCTCCGCATTCCGCGGGTTCGTGTCGCCTTCTTTCTTGCTGCGCCCGATCATGTCGATGTTGATTTGCGCGACGACGTGATCCAGCGGCACGGTCGGAAACTCAGTGAAGTAGCGCGAACCCCACAATCCTTTTTCCTCGCCGCAGTGCCACACAAACAAGATCGAACGTTTCGGCCGCGCCGGCGACTTTGCCAGCGCCTCGGCCATTCCGAGCAGCGCCGTCGTTCCCGATCCGTCGTCGTCCGCGCCGTTGCAAATCCGATCGTTGCCGACCGGCGGACAACCACTGCCGACGTGGTCGTAGTGCGCGCCCAAGGCAACATATTCCGACTTCAAAACCGGATCGCCGCCCTCCCAGATTGCCACGACGTTTTGCGTCGGAATCGAATCCGCGGTGTTGGCGACGCTCACCGTGATCTTTTTCTGATCGTTCATCACAAACGGCGCCGGCAAGTTGCTCGCCGCGGCTGCGTTCAAGATCGAGCTCGCGGTTTCGTGCTCGCCTTCGAACAACGAATTGACCACGTCAGGTGAAACGATGATCGCCGGCAGCGACGGAGCCGGTTGTTGCTGCGTTTGGAACTTCGCCACGTAAATCGAGCCGCGCTCCATGATGCGCGAACGCGCGCGTTGCCAGTTCGCGACATACTGCGCATCGGGAACGTAAACAATTCCGACGACGCCTTTCTGCCGCGCGTATTCCACGGGCGCGATCGAGTCTTCGCCGATCTTGCCCAACTCCGCGCGTGAGATGCCGCGCGGCGATTGGTTCGGCGTGCCGAAGATCACGGCAATCTTTCCCGCCGGATCGACGCCCTTGTAAGCATCGAGCTGCTTCGACTTGATCAGCCAACCGGTGCCCGCGAACACGAGCGAGCCGCCCGCGGTCCCGGTGCCGCCCGCGGGAAGAAAGTCAGTGCCGGCAGTTAACGTTCGTCCGTTAAAGTCGACCTTTGTTTGATCGGTGTCGACGCGATTGCGCCGCAACTCGATGCGTTGAAAAAACGTGCCGTCGTCGCCGGCGGGTTTGAAACCCCACCGATGCAGGTTCATGGCGATGAATTTGGCCGTCGTGTCGAGCCCGCGTGACGGCGTGTCGCGCCCCTCCATTTCGTCGGACGCGATGAAGGTTAGATAGTCGTTCAGTTGCGCCGCGGCGATCGTGTTGACGCCGCGTTGCTCGGCGACTGATTTTGGTTTTGCGGCAACACGGCGTTGCGCGCCTTGCGTTCGCTGAGAACGTTGTTGTGCGCGAGTGTCGGGAAACGTGGCGGCGAACAAGCTCGCCAGCACGAGTGCGGATAGGAATCTTCGCATTTATGCTCCAGAAGAATCGATTGTATTAAGACGTTGTTTGGGGAACTGCTTTTGATGCGCGAAAACTGTCGCGGGTTACGCTTCCTGCACTGCCTGCACGAGGCGCGTCAACGTGTCTTTAGCATCACCGTAAAGCATGCCTGTGACCGGCTTAAAAAACAAAGGGTTCTCCAGGCCGGAAAAACCTTTGCCCTGACCGCGCTTCAGCACGACCACTGACTTCGAGCGGTCCACTTCGAGAATCGGCATGCCGGCGATCGGGCTCGCCGGATTGTCGCGCGCGTCGGGATTCACCACGTCGTTGGCGCCGATCACGACGGCGACGTCCGTACTCGGAAACTCGGGATTGATCTGTTCGAGTTCGTAGAGCAACGAATAGGGAACGTTGGCTTCCGCGAGCAGCACGTTCATATGTCCGGGCATGCGGCCGGCGACGGGATGAATACCGTATTTGACGGTGACGCCGCGCTTCTCGAGCACGTTGGCGAGCTCGCGTACCGCGTGTTGCGCCTGCGCGGTCGCCAGACCGTAGCCGGGCACGAAAACGACTTTGTTTGCGTAGGCCAGTTGGGTGGCGATGTCTTCGATGGCGACTTCGCGCATCGTGCCGTGGTGATCGCTTCCCGCTGCGGCCGTCGCGCCGCTGCCAAACGCGCCGAAGAGAACGTTTGTCATCGAACGGTTCATCGCGCGGCACATCAGGATCGAGAGGATGAATCCGGAGAAACCGTCGAGCGTGCCGGCGATGATCAGCACCTTGTTCGACAACACAAAGCCGGTCGCGGCGGACGCGAGTCCGGCGTAGGAATTCAGCAGCGACATCACGACGGGCATGTCAGCCGAACCGATCGGCATCACCAGCAGCAGGCCGAACACGAAAGCGAGCCCGACCATCGTGAAGAACAGCGGCATCGAACCGGGCACGACGATGAGGTAGATGAAAATCACGACCGTCGCGGCGAGCAGGGCCATGTTGAAGATGTTCTGGCCTCGGTAAGTCATCGGCGTGCCGCGCACGAGGCCCTGAAGTTTTGCGAAAGCGAGCAGGCTGCCCGTGGTGGTGAGTGAACCGAGCATTACTTCGAAACCCAGCGCGCTCATCTCGATGCTGCCGAGTTGTCCGCCGTGCCGGTAAAACTCGGAGATGCCGACGAGGGCCGCGGCGAAAGCGCCGAACGCGTGCGAGAGCGCGGTGCGTTGCGGCATCGCCGTCATCGGCACCCAGACGCCCATCGCTAAGCCGACTAAGGACCCGATGGTTAGCCCGGCGATGATCCACGTGTAAGTGATGATCTCGTGATGGACCAGCGTGCCGATGATGGCCATCAACATGCCAAACTCGGCGAGGTGCATGCCGCGTTTGGCCGTTTCGGGATGGCTCATGCCCTTCAATCCGAGGATGAAGAGGATTGAAGCGAGCAGGTAGCTGAATTCGATGAAGTACGTTTGCACTATTCTTTTTTCGCGACCTCGCGACGCTTGAACATCCGCAACATGCGATCCGTGATCACGAAACCTCCGACCACGTTAGTCGTCGAGCAAACGACGGCGATGAAACCGAGGATGGTGCTGACGGTGTTGTAATGCGCGCCGGCCGTGACGATGGAACCGACGAGCGAGATGCCCGAGATCGCGTTGGTCGCCGACATCAACGGCGTATGCAGCAGCGGCGGCACGCGCGAGATCACCTGGTAACCGAGAAACGCCGCCAGCGCGAAAACGTAGAGCGCCGAGATCAATGCATCTGCTGACATACTTCCTCCTCGCAATAGACACTACGTATTCATAGGGGTACGGTCTAATACATTCTCCCACTTGAACTTAAGTTTCTTCTCGTGTGAATTCGTTCTGCAATTCACACCTGCTTCATGTGCCACCGGAGGAATCTAGACATGGTGGCTTCGGCTAATGATCGCGGCGCATCTACCGGAAGTCCGAGTTCCTTGGCCACCCGTTTGGCCAGTTGATGATGCGTCCAAGGGTATAGCTGATATCTCAAGACTAAAGCGAATCCTTTCGCTTGGTTGAGCTGGTATATCCACGTTTTCGGCAGCATCCGGCATACAAAGACTGGTCTAATCCCTAGCCAACCGCAAAGCCTAGTCTTTAGCGCGAACTCATCTTGATCCATGTATCCGAGCGTATTCTTTACTTCCAGTCCATACGGTGACTCCATCCCGTTCAAATATGAAATCAAGCTCATGATTGCTTTGCTTCCATATCCTGCCACCATGTTCTCGCGTATGCCTTCCAACCATGACGAACCGCCTTCATAGATTTCATCAATTAGCCCGGTAAAATCTTCCACTCTGTACACCTACTTTTGCGTGAGTTGTGAGAATTCATTTTCCAGCTGACCCTCCAGCGAGCAACGCAGCGACGCGTTGGTTTACGACCTGGCCCTGGTGCGTCACGCACGATGGCCCGATCACGTCGTCGTTCATGTCGATCTGGAGCTCGCCGTTCTTGATGAGCAACGAGAGAAACGCCGCGACGTTGCGCGAGTAAAGCTGGCTTGCGTGAACCGGCACTGTCGCCGGCAGGTTTGTCGGCGCGAGAATCGTCACGCCGTTGCGTTCGACGGTCGTGTCCGCCTGACTGACAGCGCAGTTGCCGCCGGTCGCACCGGCGAGGTCGATGATGATGGAGCCGCGTTTCATGCCGTCCACTGCTTCTTCGGTAATCAACAGCGGTGCGCGTCGGCCGGGAACTTGTGCCGTCGTGATCACGACGTCCGTAGTCTTCGCGTGTTCGGCAATCAACGCGCGGCCACGATTCATCGCCTCTTCCGAGAGTTCGACCGCGTAACCGCCCGCATCTTCCGTCTTGATGCCGCCGAGATCGACTTCGAGAAACGTCGCGCCCAATGATTTGACCTGTTCGCCCGCAGCCGCGCGCACGTCGTAACCTTCGACGACGGCGCCCAGGCGTCTCGCGGTCGCGATCGCCTGTAATCCCGCGACACCCGCACCGAGCACTAACACGCGCGCAGGCGGCACCGTGCCGGCGGCGGTCATCAACAAGGGAAACATGCGCGGGATGTGCGCCGCGCCGATCAAGACGGCTTTGTAACCGGCGACGGTCGCCATTGACGACAGCGCGTCCATCGCTTGCGCGCGCGTGATCCGGGGAATGAGTTCGACCGAAAAGGTTGTGACGCCGTGCTCGAGAGCTGGTGTTAATGCTTTTGGTTCGTCGAGTGGACGCAGAAACCCGATCACCACGGCGCCGTTTTTCAAGCGAGAAAAATCTTCCGCCGGCGGGCGATTCACGACGGCGAGCACGTCGGCGTTGTTTAGCAGCGCGTCGCGATCGTTTGAGACTTCGGCGCCGGCATCGCGATAGTCGTCGTCAGTGCGTGCGGCTGCGAGGCCGGCGGCCGTTTCGACCTGCACCGCGCAATTGAGCGCGGTCAGTTTTTTGACAGACTCGGGCATGAGCGCGGCGCGTGCTTCGCCTGGTTGTGTTTCGCGCAACACCACGACGTTCATGCGGCGGCGCTCCGTTGACTGGTTTGAAAGGAGATAAGTTTCGGCAGTGCTCGCGCGGCGCGGTGGCGGACAACTCCGTTGGTCGGCATAGACTACAGTCGGTTCATCGTGTTGGATTAGTTACGCTCGAGCGGGAGCAGTATAGCAAATTTGCGCCGCGGGTTCGGGCTGAGTTGCCACGGCCGCAGACAGCGCCTAGAATCTCCACACGCTCCGGCGCATTTTCCTCAACCTTTAGCAAGGAGATTCACCATGAAGATCAGCAGCACGTTCTCACTCCTACTCATTTTGTTGCTGGGAACGACCGTTACCACAACTCAACCGGCAGCAGCCGTTGCTCCAGACCCCGGTCCTTCGGCAGTCGGTCAAGGCCAATTCACGTTCAACGGCGATCTCGTGCAGTTTTCATTTGAGGCGCGGGCCAACAAGAATGGAAACGCGCACGGACGAGCGACCTTTGACAACCTCTCTGACGCGACGAGCGTCGTCGTTAAAATCAATTGTCTGGAAGCGAGTTCTTCCGAGGCGCTGATGACCGGTACCGTACTACACAGCGACGATCCGGCTTTCCCAAAATCGGCGAACGTCATCTTCGCTGCGGAAGATGGCGCGGGCTTTCCATCGCCTACCGCGGATGTGATTACGCCGCTGTTTTTAAGCCCCTTCCCGGACTGTCATAGTGCCGCACTACCGTTAACAATGTTTCCTCTCGTCGGTGACGCGATCCAAATCGAGCCCTGATCGCGAACTTGCGAAGCGCGCCGCAGCGAACCTATAATCCGAGTCCGTTACGGCGCATTGGTGTAGTTGGTTAACACGCTGCCCTCTCAAGGCAGAGATCACGGGTTCGAGTCCCGTATGCGCTGCCATTTATCAACAAGTTAGCAGCACTGACATGTGTAACTTGAACCATTAAGTTGCCGGACCGGCAACTTAATGGTTCCAATAGCGCCCATTACGCCTGGCACCCTGTTTGACATAATACTGTCCTGGCATTATTGTCCCGAGCCGGATCCTCGCTAACACCTAGCCTGTCGATCTTCACGGAGGCGGATTCTCTCCGTTCCGAGATTTTGCCTCTTTCCCGCGGTGTTTTCCGGCGAAAACCAACATGCCTCTATATATCGCTTTGCTCCTGGAAGATGTGGCCGCTTCCTGGCAGAAGTGGGTAACACTTATTGGAGCAATTTTAGGTGTGGTTATAGTAGCTCTCCAGATCATGGACCGACTCGTCCCCTTTCTCAAATGGATTCAGAGACGGATGTTGAAGCCTGTTTGGAATGGACCAGTAAAACCACTAGTGAAGTTACTCATCGCGATAGCGAGCATAGTTGTTCCGAATGGGCTGTTCATTGGGTTTTGGACATTCTATATAGGTAATTATTACTTCCAGATCGGAATGGCCGATTACCTGGTTACTAATCCGGCAGTCTTTTGGCAGCTCCTCGCCTGGCAAACAGGTCTTGTATCTATCTATTCGTTCCTCTGGGCCATCTTTCTGTATCCAAAGATAAAGGGATATTTTGTTTTCCGGAAAAAATCCTCATAAAGAAAGGTAACCACCATGCGAAGACCTCTTGTTTGCGTCTTGCTCATAACTTTATTAATGCTAGGAGCTTGTCACTGGCCCACAGGGAAAAACGGGTCTACTCCAACACCTACTCCCACTACCGAAGTAAAGATCGTAGCACCGCCGGACCGCGGTAAAGTCAAGCAAACCGAAATGGTTAAAGGAACCAGTCGGAACATCCCAAGCGGCCAGATAATTTGGGTAGTAGTGTTCGTTCACAAGGCCGGACAGTACTATCCGCAGAATCAACCGGCTGATGTTCAGTCAGACGGCGATTGGGCGAGCGTAACTTACTTCGGTATTCCGAGTGACGTAGGTTTGATGTTCGATGCTATTGCAGTGCTCGCCGACGATGCGAGTCAAACAGCATTCAACAACTATTTGACTGAGGCCAGAGATAAAAACAACTACGCAGGCTTGGAAAAACTTCCCGTGGGAGCCAAAATCTATAGTCGTGTCACAGTAACGCGAGAATAGCTGTCGGCTGAAAACTGACGACCACCAACTCGCAACTCGCATTCTCAAGTATCGCTGACGTACTGTTTCTTTTCACTAGCGCATCGTCGTGCGATTTGTTGGGGGCCGCGTTCACTAAAACCCGTGCGCTTTCGCTAGTGTTCTGAATGACTGCTGATTGCATATATCATGCTGCCTAAAATCTAGTCGTCAACGGAGAATATTATGGCCGTATGTTACATGTGCGAAACAGAAAAACCCAATGATATGGTGACATGGGTCAGGACAGAGTTGGTTTGTAAAGATAATGAAGCTTGCCAGCAAACCGCCAAGGACGGCAATTATCCGAAGTGGCGTGCCACCTTCCATGATTCATGGCGCGACGATTGTGTAGGATCGCGGCGGAAAGCAGAATTGTATTTCGAAGCCTACGTTAGCGGTCTTGAGCGCAGGAAGGTTAAGCTCGAATGGCTCGATGATTATAAAGTTAAATACGTAGAACCAGCAGGAGAATGGGTTGGTGTACACACCACACTTGAAGTTTTGCCAGAGTAGATTCAAGACTTCTCTACGGGAAGCCGCCCAACGCCCGACATCAACGGCGAGCGCCAATTCAGCGATCATGAGAGAGACGCTGATGCGCGAGTCCGCTGCATGCCCTTGTTAGATGCCGCCGTGTCGGGAGTCAGCACAC
>Ga0081539_10003316_pt1 | contig 20113 bp, 23 predicted proteins | sample TabmetS4T2R2_FD_71023 | JGI IMG/M metagenome (GOLD analysis project Ga0081539, IMG submission 71023) | Tabebuia heterophylla rhizosphere microbial communities from the University of Puerto Rico - S4T2R2 | ecosystem: Host-associated > Plants > Roots > Rhizosphere ...
CGTAGCCGTCGGGCGGCGTTTAATCCCTCGTAGATCCAAAGTTTGGGTACACTTTACGGTGACAGAACCGACCTGCGTGAGAGCTGCGCACCCACCCGCTATCGCGGGTGGTACTGACCTCATCCAAGTTCGATTGCTGCTCTTGAGGCAAGCTTTTCACGTCTCTGGAATTCCCCTCTTTTTGCACGTTTTTAACCTTTGATTCCAGAACGAGCGCTGGCAGGGTCTGTGATGCTATAGGGTCCGGTCATCAACAAAAATAGAAATCTGATTAGGCTTATGACAAGTATTTACTCCTTTATTCCAGTACCCATGCGAATTAGCCTGGTAATGCTCGCCACGTTGCTACTGTTCGCGACGAGTGTTGATGTCGCCGCACAGCAGCCGTCGATTTCGGTGCGCGAAGTCGTCGTTGTCGAAGGAAACTCGGGTACGACGCAGGCGACGTTTGTCGTCGCGCTCTCTGGTCCGTCGTCACAGACAGTCTCGTTTTCGTATGCCACGGCGAACGGCACGGCGACAGCCGGTTCCGATTACATCGCCGCTTCGGGTACGGGGAGTTTCGCACCTGGAGAAGTCGAGAAACCAGTCGTGGTCCTCGTCATTGGCGATACTGTCGATGAGACGCAGGAGACGTTCTTCCTGGACATCTCGAATGTCCAGAACGCAACCGTGAGCTCGAACCGGGGGAATGGATTTATCGTTGATGATGACGGGCCGACTATTAGTATCAACGACGTCAGCGTTACGGAAGGGAATTCGGGTACGAAGGCGGCCACGTTTACATTGACTCTGTCTGGTCCGAGTGTTGAGCCAATCGCAATTAGGGCGATTTCAACACCGGGAACAGCAACTGCGTCGAGTGATTACAACTCGATTAACGTAGTGGTTACGTTTCAGCCTGGAGTAGTAACTCACACCTTTGATGTGCAGATCGTCGGCGATACTAACCTGGAGCCGAATGAAACGTTCACTGTGAATCTCAGCGAGCCATTCGGTACGACGATCGCAGATGGCGCAGGCGTTGGCACCATTCTCGATGACGATTCGCTGCTGGCGTTGGAGGAATCAGGTCCTGCTGCACAGCAGGCGGCCGCGTTCGAGTCGTTGTTATTCACAAGAGATCCGTTCAAGGTTAAGAGTATCGCTGGGTGGCTCAACCTTCCGCCTAATCAGAACACGATTGTGATGATCTTTGCGCAGAACCTGAGATTGAATCAGGGTGAGACTGCGGCTGATGTAATTGTGAATCTCGTCGACGGGAATAACCAAAACTTTGATGTGCCTGCCACAGACGTACGCACCGTGCCGAACGTTGATTTAACGCAGGTCCTGTTCAGATTACCCGACGCCCTCGCGACGGGCACTTGCAAAGTAACCATCAAGGCGCATGGGCAATCGAGCAATATGGGCACGATCCGAATCACACCATAGCCCAAACGTAGAGTCGAAGAGAGCGCCAAAGGCGCGAGATATAATAGCCAGGGGCAAGCGCGAAGCGCGTCGCCCCTGGTTAACAAGCCTACCCCAGATTGAGGCCTGGAAGGCCGAAATACACCCACGCAATTTCGCCCTTTCAGGGCTCGAACATCTAACTGTTTTTTACCAGGGGCGACGCGCTCCGCGCTTGCCCCTGGCTACCATATTGCGCGCCGTTGGCGCTGCAAAATTCCGCACGCGTTTGGCGCTGCAAAATATCGTGCGCGCTTGGCGCTGCAAAATTCCGCACGCGCTTGGCGCTGCAAAATATTTCGCGCGCTTGGCGCTGCAAATATTGCGCGCCGTTGGCGCTGCAATTGCTACTTCATTCGGTTGTACTTTCGTAAGACCTGGACCACGCGATCGCCGGGTAGACCAAAGACGCGGATCCCGTCTGCGCCCGTCATCGTTTGCGCTGCCAACATCGCATTAACGACCGCTTCTTCAGTCGCCTCGATCGTCGCGCGAAATAGGGGGTCAATTCGCTCATTGGGAAGCATCGTCAGCGACGACGTGCCCGTCGGCTGTGCGGCGCCGGCGTTCGCGGTCGAAAACGCCAGAAACAAGTCGCCCGATGAATTGCCCGCGAAACTTCCCAATCGCCCCATTCCCAAACTAACGCGGCGCGCGATTCTTTCGAGTTGATGCGGCAGCAGCGGCGCGTTCGTCGCAACGATCACGATGATCGAGCCACGGCCTTCGTGTTCAGAAGCGCCACCGTCCGCTTGGGCGCCACCGCCGCTGGAGGAACATGGCGGAATGCCCGCCGTCCATGGCCTGCTCAATGGAGGGGGAAGCACCGTACAAGTCCCCAGGTCAGTGATCTCGGAACGAATCGGGACACCGAGAATGCGCAGATCTCCGCCGTAGTTACATTGCACGAGCACTCCGATCGTGTACCCGCCTTGCGCCGCCGTCAGCACTCGCGAAGACGTACCGATCCCGCCTTTGAATCCATTGCAGCCCATCCCAGTGCCACCGCCCACAGCGCCTTCTTCAACTGGACCAGGCTTCGCACGATCGAGTGCCTGAAGCGCATGCGTCGCTTTCACATGCTCGCCGTTCGCATCGTTTAGAAAATCAAACGTCTCGGCGACGATCGGATAAGTAAAGATAAACTCGCGTCCGTTCTTCAACTGCCATTGAATCGCGGCGTCGCGTACGGTCCCGACGCTGTGCGTGCCTGTCAACAGAATCGGTCCTTCGAGAAATCCTGATTCCTTGATCCAGTTGATACCGGTCATGTCGCCGTTGCCGTTCTGATTGAATGTGGCTGCGAAGACGGGATCCCAGTTGCCGCGCGGGCGCGGGAGAATCGCGGTGACGCCGGTGCGAACCGGTCCCTTGCCGGGCACGAGTTTGCCTTCGCCCTCGATGAGCGTGACGTGGCCCACCGCGATGCCGGGAACATCAGTGATTGCATTCAATGGCCCAGTTGTGCCAGGGAAGGGAATCTGCAGCTCACGACCGCGCGGCCGTGTTTGCGCGGTGACTGTGATGACAATCGTGACGGACAGTAACAGTCCGAGTGCGAATCGCATCATGAAACACTCCTTTCATTCCGATCTGGTTAGGTCTTTCTGTGCAGTCCTGATAGATTTTGCGCTTCGGAATCTCAAATTTTGCGGAGCGCCACCAATCATGAAAGTAAAACTGATCGTTACTCTACTCCAACTCTGTCTATTCTCCATTTGCACTTTTGAAGTCGACGCCCAAACCAGACGCGGACGCACTCCTAGAAGCTCGTCCGCTGCTATTACCACACCTTCAGGTCTAACTTATCTGATCACGAAAAAGGGAACAGGCCCTCAGCTCAAAGCAGGTAATACGGTGGTCCTGAATTACACGGGCACGCTGACAAACGGCACGAAGTTTGACAGTTCTTACGATCGCAACGAGCCGCTTGCGTTCAAACTCGGCGCCGGCAAGGTGATCAAGGGATATGATGAAGGTCTTGCCAGACTGCGCGTTGGCGATCACGCAATCCTGGTGATTCCGGGCAACCTTGCTTATGGGCCAAGAGGCATTCCGAACGTCATCCCGCCGAATGCGACTTTGATTTTTATCATCGAGGTCGTCGATGTCAAAGAAGATCGTTGACCGGGGTTGTGTCAAGAGTCATAGTCACAGATCGTTGTTGGAAGAGTACCACCCGCTACCGCAGGTGGTACTACGCGATGCACACCTATTCATCAGTAAGGTAGTGCCTCAGTTTGAATTTGATGAATACGCCGAAGGCGTTCGCTAATGTCAGCCCAGGGTTCGAGTATTGCGAGAACCCTGGGGGGAATGATTTTAATGTGACCAAAACCCTGAAAGGGTTAGGCTGTTGGCGAACCCTTTCAGCAAAGGACGTCGGCGGCCGACGTTGTGACGTAAAAGGAACAAGACGCGATCCCGGCGTTGTTGAAATAATTGGACTTAGCGTCTTGTTCCTTAGGAGGGTTCAATGACAATTATATTCTGATCCCAGGGTTGTCGCTGCGCTCCAACCGCTGGGCTGAAATTAGCGAACGCCTTCGGCGTAATTTCAAACTGATGCATTACTCATCACTAAGGAGATCATTGTTGGGACAGGAGCCGGCAATGCTGCGGAAATCTGGTAAAGGGTTCGTCGCTTCCGCACACGTTTACGGAGCGCTCGGAAAAGAGTATGGGTTAATGACGCTCTGAGGCGTTGCCTCAGGTCGGACGAGCGCCAACGGCGCGATATATAAAAGCCCAGGGCAAGCGCGAAGCGCGTCGCCCTGGGTTTACGAGGAGCACCCGATATCAAGGCCTGAAAGGCCGAAATACGCAGGGATTACGCCCTTTCAGGGCTGGAACATTTTGATTATCTGTCACCAGGGGCGACGCGCTTCGCGCTTGCCCCCGGCTTTCATATTCCGCGCCGTTGGCGCTCCGTTCCGACTTTTGAGGCAAAGCCACGCACTGAAGAAACGCGCATTCTGAACTTCGAAAGGAAACACATGATCGGCAAAATCATAATGATCCTCGGGATTCTCGGCGTCCTGCTTGGAGGCGCTGTACTGCTCGTCTCGTTATTGCTGCCGGTATTGACTGACGGCCGCACAAGTTGGGATGAAGCGCTACTGGGTATCATTCCGGGCGCCATTGTGCTGTTAGTCTCTTTCGTCATCTTTGCCGGCGGAGTGATTATTATGTTAGTGCAAAGGAAGAAGAAACAGTTGCGGCCCAGTGAAGGGTGATGTTTTCAACAAACACCATGTGGAATGAACGATACGCAAGTGACGAATTCGCCTACGGCACAGAGCCGAACTCGTTTCTTGTGCAACACGCAAACCTCTTAACATCACCAGTGCTGTCGTTGGCAGAAGGAGAAGGACGGAACGCCGTCTTTCTTGCGTCACTAGGATTGGACGTGCTTGGTGTGGACGCGTCGGACGTCGGACTCACTAAGGCCCAACGGCTTGCCGCCTCGAGAGGCTTGTCGATTCGGACTGAAGTTGCTGACCTTGCGTCTTATGAACTGCCGGAGAATCATTACGGCTCAGTGATTTCGATCTCGGCACACCTTCCGAGTAAGGTACGAAGTAAGTTTTATCCCCACGTTGAGCGCAGTCTGAAGACCGGCGGAATCATTCTGCTCGAGGCCTATGCGAAAGCACAGATTTCGCGCAATACGGGTGGTCCGAAAGATCTTGATCTGTTGGTCGACCTCGCGGAGTTGCAACAGCAATTCCCAAATTCTGAGCCACTGCTCGCCCACGAAATCGAGCGCGAAGTTATTGAAGGAAAGTATCACACTGGTTTGGCGTGGGTAGTTCAATTCATTGCCAGAAAGAAATGAGCAGTGGGTGATGCGTAATGACCGAAGATGAAATCCAGAGGATGCTGCGAGGTAGATTCACATTCAGATTGGGCGAAACTGTGCGCATCAAGTCTGGACCATTCCAAAACTTTACGGGCAAGGTGGAGGAAATCAACCAGGCGAAATCCCTTCTTAAAGTAAGCGTGAATATTTTTGGGCGCGCACAAGCAGTCAAGTTAAGATTTTTAGATGTCGAAAAGGTATCAGTTCCATAACAGAACGGACCAAGTACCCTGTTCCGACCGATGCGCCCAAAGGCTGCGCACCCGCCCGCTATCGCAGGTGGTACTGACAGTGTCCAACAACGGAGCGTGACATTTGAGGCAACGTCATGATGGTCTAACTCCGGATTATGCCTGAGCAAGTTCACACCGCACATCAATTACTGGAAACAGCGGATGCCGCTGCGTTCGCGTGGGCCGAGGATGCAGAGTCTCTGTATCGCGAGGCTCTGCGCGCTGCCAACTCTTCGAACGATGCTGCGCAGCAGATCGAAGCTTGGGTGGCGCTGGCCGCTTATCTTTACCGGCGCGCCCGCCAGCGACCATCCGCCCTCGCGTACGCGTCCATGTGGGAGAAGGCGCAACAAGCCGCGGATTCGAAGTGGTCAGCGGTGGCGGTATTCGGCGTCTCACTCTGCCTCGAAGAGCTGCATGACGAAATAGGGGCATTGGCGGCAAAGATATATTTGGGCCAATTGTCGGAAGCAGAGTGGGCCAGTCTCTCGCGTCAGACGCAGCAACGACTTCAAAATCCTGAAGCCGCACTCAAGACCTCCGTCGAAAATATCCGCAACGCGATCCCTGAATTTGAGGCACGGTTTCTTTCAGGAGAGTTGCGCTTCGATCAACCGGAAGACTTTGTCGACTTGTTCGAGCGGCGTGCGCAACATTATGAAAATTCGTTCTTGAACGAGGCGGGACGTCTCGAGCGTCGCGCCTACCGCCGACAATTTCTGCGGCGGTTGATACTACCTTCACTTCCGTTGATCGCGCTCGCAGTGTTTTTTGGAATGGGGTGGCTTCCACTTACGTCCCGCGTTCTTCTGCTCATCGCCATACCGGTGTTCGTGTATCTCGGTATCTGGATCGCGAGTGTTCGCGCTGCCTGGCGTTGGGTTAATGCGCAGCGAAAGATGAGCGACATCGAACCGGCAATAAGCGAGCTCATTGCGAGTAGCTCAACGCATAAAGAAGCCGTCGCGATCCTTGATCGCTTTGCAAGAAAGCGTGAGCCGTTCGTTCTCTACTTGCGCAGCTTTGAAGGCGAGGCATCTCAGAGTCTAACTCCGGAAGGCGTGATTAGTCGTAACTCAAGCAAACAGGCATTCGTGCAGAACGCAATCATGTCAGGCGCTCCCGCGGGCGGTTACCTGGAAGCAGATCGATCGGTGATTGGTTATCAAAGCGGCCCGACGACTTTGGAAAAGTATTTGGGTGAACACCTGACGAAGCTGATTCCGGTGATCACCATTGCAAATCCAGCGGCTAGCGTGACTCGATCCGTTGTGCCGCGGCTGGAGGTGGAGAACGATGAGTGGGCGGCGGCCGTGCGTTTGTTAATCGGCGCGGCCCATTTCGTAATAATCGAGCCGCCGCGCAATTCGGCGGGCGTGGCCCAGGAACTGAATTTAACGAAGGATTCAAATCGTCATCCGGACACAATCATCGTATTGCCGTCTGAGGAAACTAAATCAGAAATGGATTCGATGCGCCTCATCATGGGGTCGGCATTCAAAGTGCCGGTTGGTCCAAGCAGCAATTTCATGTTTGCAAATGACGAAATCCTGTCGGGATTCCCGCGCATAGTCGAGGACGACATCTTTGCCGATCGCGATCCGCTGACGCTCCAGATCTTTCGCGACGTTCTTCCAAAAAACAAAACAACCAGTCCGCACGAGTATAGCGAACACCGTCGGAATCGAGTCGCGCTGCGGAACAGAGGGATTTCTTTGCACCTTGATGGCGTGTCGCGACTCGATGCCGGGCAGGCTGCTGAAGCTGCTGAGTTGTTGCAAACGGCTGCGGAGATCTTCGAAGGATGTGGCGATCTCGCGTACAAAGCGATGTCGCTTACGTATCAGGGACGCGCTGCGCAGGCGTCGGGTCATATCAGCAACGCGGAGCGCTATTTTGCCGCGGCCGCCGAGATCCAACGCGAGACAGGTCCACCAAGCGACTACATCGGCTCCGTGCATCATCTTGCTCTCGTATTGCTCGAAGCTGGCGCGCACGAACGCGCGCGGGCCGCATTCGAAGAGATGCTGAACGCCTCGCGTCACTGGAACTATGAACGGGGCCAGGCTCGCGCGGTCGAAGGGTTGGCGCTGATTTCCTTTGCGCTCGGCGATCGTGAGAGCGCCGTCGAACAACTACGCGAGGCGCTGAAACTCAGCTCTGATCCGCGCGACCAAACTTCAATAAGTCAGGCACTCAAGGCAATGGAGCAGTCGCCCACGCTTGATGAAAAGGAAGCTCGTGAATTGAGCGCGCGGAATCAGATTGTCGCGACGTATAACGCAGCGGTCCGCGAATTAGAAAGCGGGGCAGTTGGGCCTGCCATTGCGAAGCTTGATCAAGCGCTCAGTTTGAGTCGTGACGGAGCGATGCCGGATCTGGAGCAAACAGTTTTGTTTCGGTTGGGAATTGCGTATTCGCAGGCGGGTGAACGCCCTCACGCGATCGATTATTTTCGGCAAAGCGCAGCGCTGTCGCGCGAGCTAAACGATCCGCTTAAGACGGCGCTGGCGCAGAGCAACATCGGCACGTTGCTGGTACGCGACGGCAAAATCGAGGAAGGCATCCAGGAATTAAGACAAGCTGAGCAAGCGCAACGGGCGCACAATGATGAAGGCGAATTGTCATACACTCTCAACGCACTTGGCAGTGCTTACTTCGAATCGCGCCAGTACGAGCAGTCGCTTGATTGTGATCAGCAGGCGTTGGAATTGAATCGGCGGCTCAACCACGTGGGCCAACTCAGCGGATTGATGGAGCGAATCGGGTTGGCGCAGATGTATCTCGGTAAGCACGCTGACGCGAGAAACAGTTTGCTCGCGGCAGCAGACTATGCTGCCCAAACTGGAAAGGGGCAGCAGCAGGCGCTCGACCTTGCGCTCGCGGCTCAACTGGCCGCAAAGTTAAATGACCCGGATCAGGCATCTCAACTCTTCGCGCAGTCGGTGACTCTCTTCGAAGCAATGGGAGAGGAACAACGCGCGGCCGAAATTCATGAACTAGCTCAGCGTGCTCTGGCATCAGAATCGAAGGCGTGAACTCTCATGACAGTGCTGCAAGAAACAGTTTGTCCCGGTTGCGGATTGAAGATGCCGGCCAACAAGAACTCCACTTATCGGAGTTATTACCGGACAAATGCGGAGTGCTGGGACTTGTATACCGAGGTGCTCGGCACGGAATACAGTAACGCCGTTCTGTTCGGCCAGGTCCATCAACTGACTGTTGATACATACGCAGTGCAACACGCTGGAGAACCACATCCCGATAAGTCGGTTGACGTTCACCTGTGTGGACTTCACCTGGGGTTGGAGAAGGGGATTCGTTCACCTTACATACCGCCGTTACTGCAGCGCCTTGCCACGGAGATCGATGACTGGCCCCACTACGAACCACCGACCAACACAGGACCGCTAACCGTTTTCGACGTTGCTTTCTCCGACTCAACTGAAGATCATATCAGGACGGTGCGAGACTGGGCGCAGGCGGTGTGGGGATCGTGGTCGGACCATCACGCGGCAGTAGCACGACTCGTCTCTCAGCATCTGAAGATGGACTAAACATGGATAGAGCAAACAAGCCCTGGTCGTCATTGGCGACTCATTTCTGTGTTGCTGTTATGACGTTTGCGATCGGAATGAGTGCGCATTGGGTTTCGACTTTCAGATCTCCAAAGTCGACTCCGCCACAGCTTTCACCCTCGTTTGAGAGTGCAGAGCCGGGCACTCTAAAGGCAACAATCCTTGCGGCTAAAGCGAGGGGCGACAAGACGGTTGAGCTTAGTCTCATCGCGTGCGGCTCGGACACTGGTCGGCTTCGGGATGCACTCTCCAGAGACACCGTTGTTCTCGCCGAGCTTGTGGGCCAGAAGACCTATCCGGATACATACGGTCTGCACACATGGTACCGGTTCAAAGTCAAAGAGACTTTGGTGCAACACGCTCCTCCGCCTCTGGACTATTCGCCATTCGACAGTGCGCCACCTGACATGGTTCCGATCGTGGAAGACGAGCTTGTGATTCAGGAATTAAACGGCCGGATGGAGATCGAAGGCATTACAGTCATACAACATTCAAACGGGGCTGCATATCGCGAGGGTCAAACCTATCTTCTGTTTGTATGGGTCGACCCTTTGAAACGAACAGCCACTCGCACTGGCACCGATCCGCTCGGAGTCTTTCTTGTCGATAACAACGGAAACCTCACCTCATACATCGACCAGCCCTATCCACTGAAGACCGACCTTCGCAAACGGTTTAAAAACTCGATCGATAACATGCGCAAGGCGTTGCAGAAGTAGGGTGGGAGGCTTTCGACCTTAAACTCAAAGGCCGAGGATTGTACTTGCAGTCTCTATATCAGACGGTTTCAAAACACCATTCCAAACGGCGTCTGCTTTGCCGTCGCGGGAAACTACCAGCGTTGTCGGAGTGATGCTGAACTTGTATTTCTGTCTTACTTCCTCCGGTATGAGAGCCACAGTAAAGGCCTTTGAATCAGTGGGACAACCCATGGAGTTCAAGTATGCGGCTAGCTTTGATCTGTCCTCGGAGTTCATAGCGACGGCCACCACTTGAAACCCTTTCACCGGAGCCATATCAATAATTCTTTTTTAGTACCTGAACTGCTCACGGCAGTACGGACAATCGGATGAAAGAAACAGCAACACTCGTCTTGGCGCGTCATTCGCGAAATCTATCGCTACGTTCTCACCGTGAAGTCCGAAGGCAGAAAATGATTCTAATTTGTCACCCGCTTTGAGCTGATCCGGTTCGAACTTCTTCAACAGATTGCGGAGTTGCAAGTTTTGTCGCAGTAGCAGAACATTTGATCCAGCCAGAATGATGATCAGCGCCCAAAGGGCCAGACCGTAGTATTTCGTTTGAGTATGTGCTGTTCCGTTCATTAGAATTTACCAGTTCTAAACCTACAGCGCGAACCAGTTCCTGATAATTATCTATGTAAGTACGAGCGTATTGCTCGAGGCCGAAATCGGTGATTGTGAAATGATTAATGCGATCCGTGCCGTCAAAGACCTTTCGACCTCTTATGAAGTACCTCGAACTCAAAATCTCCAGCGATTCAAAGAACTGATCTTCCGATATGTCTAACAATTTCGCCCGCGCGAACACTTCGTCAACATCTCCTACAAAGTGGTGTTTAAGTTCATCCGCATACTCGCAGCTCAGTTTTAAGACGATGCTGTCCACAACGTCCAGACCTGTTACTGCTTCGAGAATAGTTTCAGCGTAAGCTGGCCGTTTTCCGAGAGCTGGTTTTGACGACTCTCCGTATATTGCTGAGACAATGCGGTCAAATTCACTGTCATAACTCCGAGATCCGTGATTCGTTCCCACAGTGTGGACTGGAGCGCTTCGGGAACTGCGCAATCGTCTATGATTACCGGGATTAGCCGACTGCCGCTATTGATTCTCTTGACGAAAGCAGCATTCAGTTCCTCACGAACCCATTTTTTATTTACGCTGTTATGTGAAAGGACGACGATAACTGCTTGAGCATTTTTGATGCCATCTTCGAAAATCTTTTCAACTAAACTGTCTCCAGGCAGCATCTCCCAACGGTCTACCCAGGCGTCAATTCCTTTCGCCCGCAGTCTTGCGGCCGAACCCCATGACAAACCTCTCTTTATCTTCACTCGCATGACTAACAAAAACCTTCGGATTCATGCATAACCCTTCTTGATCAACAGATGTTTTGCAGGGATTAGCACGTGTATCACGTATGAGACAATCCCTTGCACACGTATGTTCTATATCATTCGTTCTCGGATGTGACGAGCAAGTCAGTGAAGCATTTTTGAGCGGTTTCCATTCCACTATTCGGTATCGGTTATTCACTGAGATTCGGTCACAATTGGTGACACACTATTGGCTGACCCCCATCCACGATTTCTACGTCAACCAACCGTCCCCTTGACAACCTGGGGAAGCATAGCTAGACTTCTACCCTCGACAATCTAGGGGGAAGAGTTCTTTATGCCAAACGACCGGACGGACTTGATGCAGGGGACGCTGGAGTTGTTGATCCTCAACACTCTGGCGCGTGAGTCCATGCACGGCTACGGGATCGTCCAGCGCATACACGAGGCGGCGGAGGATTTGCTCAAGGTTGAGGATGGGTCGCTTTATCCTGCGCTTTACCGGATGGAGGAACGCGGGTGGATCAACTCGGAGTGGGGTGTGTCAGAGAACAATCGACGAGCGAAGTTTTATAAACTCACGACCAAGGGGAAAAAGAAGCTCGAAGCCGAACGTGCCAACTGGAACCGTATCTCTAAAGCAATTACCAAAGTGTTGCAGGCTACCTGAAATGAGAAACGCCCTAGCCAACTTATTCAAAAACCCGAGCCGCAAGCAGATTCTGTTCGAGGTTGAGGATGAACTGCAGTTTCACATTGAAATGCTGGAGCGTAAATATGTTCAGGACGGCATGTCTGCCGCCGCAGCGAAGGCCGCAGCTCTGAGACGCTTTGGAAGCCTCGAAAGAGCGATGAAACAATGTGTATACATTCGCAGCAGAAACAGCCGGCTGCGACGCGTTCTCAAGATGTCCTCAATTCTTCTTCTACTTACCGGTCTCTCAATACGCATCTTGAGCTCAGATCGCAACGTCGACCACATTGGCGATCTCCTAATGATGATCGCTATCGCGGGTCGCTTGTTACTTTACGTGCGCGGATTGAGCCCTTCGACTTTCCTTTCCGGAACTAATGAAACATGTCCGTCGATAGTTACCGAAACTCCTAAAGACGCTCGACACAGTTAGGAGCGAATGCAGTAGCGTCGGATTGTAAAGAGAAGTCCGCATGCTGGTCATCCAAGACTTGTCGAAGACTTATGCGAGCGGGGTTCAAGCGCTCAAAGGCATCAGCCTGGAGATTCAACCAGGCATGTTCGGCTTGCTCGGACCAAACGGCGCCGGCAAGACGACTCTGATGAAGATTCTCGCGACGCTGCTCGAGCCCGACAGTGGCACCGCCAAGATGAATGATCTGGATCTCATCACGGCCAAGGCGGAGACGAGGAAGAAGCTCGGTTATCTGCCACAGGACTTCGGCCTTTATCCAACCCTCACCGCCGCCCAAATGCTCGACTACTTTGCAAAGCTCAAAGGTGTTACCGACAAAAAAGAAAGACGCTCGCTTGTCGATGCCTTGCTCGAAAGAATGAATCTATCCGCCGAGCGTAACCGGCGTCTCGGCGGATTCTCCGGAGGCATGCGACAGCGCGTGGGCATCGCGCAGGCGTTGATCGGTAACCCGGAACTTCTCATTGTTGACGAACCTACGGCCGGGCTCGATCCAGAAGAACGCGCGCGCCTTCACAACCTGCTGGCAGAGACCACGCGAGATAACACGGTCGTACTGCTCTCGACGCATATCGTTTCAGACGTCTCGAACCTGTGCAGCAACTTCGCAGTGATACGCCGGGGCGAGATCGTGACTGCGACTTCACCCGAGACTGCGCTTGCAGAACTCGAGGGGCGGATCTGGGAAGCGACCCTCTCACGCGAACAAGCTGACGGTCTAAAAGCGAGTGGGCAAATCATCTCGACGCAGATGGCCGGCGGACGCACGCGTGTTCGCATGCTCTCGAAAAATGGGAAGCCGGCACCGTTCGTCGCCGTAACCGCAACGCTTGAAGATCACTACTTCATAGTCGTGAATCAGCTAGATGGACACGATCCGCACATTCTCAGCGATCGCGTATAACGAGCTGCTGCTCAATTCCAAGCGCGTCGCGCCATATGTGATGTTCATCATGTGTGGCGGCAATGCGCTGCTGTGGTGGGGTTGGGGACCAGCAACTGGCCGCGGCTGGGCCACGAACAGCGACTTCTTCATCGCCGGTGTTCTCCCACCTTTCTCTTTCATGACCTTGCCTCTGTTCACGGCCGTTATCATGGCGGATCCCGTAATCAGAGACTTTCGCGCCGGTATTGATCCCCTCATCTTTTCCAAGCCGGTAAGCCGTGCGCCATACCTGCTCGGCAAGTTCTGCGGTAGCTACTTCACGCTCATGTGTGGCCAGTCAGCCTTTGTCCTCACGTTGTTTATGCTGCAGTGGGTGTCTAAAAAGGGAATAATCGTTCAGGAGGCGAAGTTCTTTCCCTACCTGAAACACTTTTTGTTTTTCGTAGCTCTCTCGCACCTCGTTTTGGGCGCATTCTACTTTACGGTCGGCACGCTAACGCGCAACGCGAAGATCGTATACGGTCTCGGAGTTGCTTTCTATCCGGTCTACATCACCTATCAGATCGTTTTCCTAAAGAGCTTGCCGTCGCAGTGGCGAATTATTCTCGACCCTCTGCTGATGAACGGGCGCAACCTGCACTCGACCAGCGTTGAGGTGATAAATCGACTCGTAGTCACTTACGACGCAAACGAGATCATCAACCGTGTGATGATGATTCTACTTACGACGATTTGTCTCACGATTCTCTATAAGCGCTTTACTACCACCGACCGCTCTGGACCTGTCGACAAGTTTTCAGTTCTCAACCTTTCGACCGCAGCGGAACGCGTCTATTACCCGGAGAGCTCGCTTGTCCATGAATCCGAATACAAAGCGAGGCTCGTCGCAGTTCCTGAAGTTGTCAGGGTGAACAACGGAATTCGCGCTGGGCTCGACAAACTGATCGCCGCGTTACGCGTTGAGTTTAGCCTGCTGCGCGCAGAACGAAGTCTGGTAGTGGTAATGCCGCTCGCCATCTTCTTTTCTGTCCTGGAAGTGGCCTTCTATAACATTCCCACGGCAGTCTCTCATTCCGTCGCGTATGCGACTAACACGGCAAAGCTGTTGTTGCTATTCCTGATCGGGATCGTGGTCTTCTACACGGGCGAAGCAATGCATCGCGATCGCGAAGTGAAGATCGAACCCGTCATATGGTCCACGCCTGTCCCGAACAGCGTCTTACTACTTTCGAAATTTCTGGCTACACTTGTGTTGACGTTTTCATTGATGGTTGTGGTGGAGTTAATTGCGATCATAATCCAACTTGTTAGAGGACGTACGCCGGTTGAGCTCTCGGCTTACTTGATGATCTACGGCGTGGTGCTCGTGCCCGGCGTCGTTTGTTTGGCGGCAGTGATGGTTGCGGCAAACGTCTTGCTACGGAATAAGTATCTGGTTTACGTGGGGGCGGTGGGCACAGGTGCCGCACTCTTCTATTTATACAGCGCCGGTTACAACCACTGGCTCTACAACCCGCTGCTTTACAACCTCTGGAGCTACGAGGATCTCACCAGCGCGAGAATACTGGCGTACAGACTCTACTGTCTCATCCTCGCGCCCGCGTGTCTCGCCCTTGCGCACCTCTTCTTTGAGAGAAGATCTACATAACGCCAAACCACGCCTTTTCTGTAAGGTTATTGCAACATTAGGGGTGCAACTAATACCCCGTTCCGTGCTACTAAAGGGCTCAGCCTAATACCTTACCCCGGCTTCAGGCTGCTTGCATCACGAATACCGTCGTCAAACTTCTAACTCGAAGTCAGGCGACTTGCACCTATACCAACCCGGTCGTCCCGCATGGGCGATTGGTGTGTGAAACACATTTGAGAGGAGATATCTTCGGATGGAAAGATTTTCGTTTAAGTGGTTCGCGGCGGCGCTCGTCGCCCTGAGCTTGTTATCCGTCGCCGCCTTCGCGCAGACGACGGCGGGACCCGCCGCCCAACTGTCGCTGGGGGTATCCCCAACCGTTGTAAGCGCCGGCAGCACGGTGACGGTGTTCGGTTCGATCACCAACACCTCCTCCAAGGCGGAGAAAGTGACCATCACTTACGACATAGTCGGCCCCTGCAATTACACGGATTCCTACTCCGTTAAGGTCAACCTGCGTGCGGGCGAGACTCGCACGTCCAGCACCAGCTACACGGTGCCCGCCTGCGCGGGAGATTACACCGTCACGGCGACCGCCACCTCCGGCGCGACAGTGCTCGACATTAAAACAGCCACGATCACCGCTCAGTGAGGCGTGTTCCTGTCCGGGACGCCCCCTGCGTCCCGGACAATTTAACCTCGGGTCAACTTTAAAATCTCTTCAATGAGTGCATCAGGAGTACAGGGTTTTTCGAGGTACCCTTGTGCGCCGGAGGCGAGCGCCGACGCGATGTCTGATGGAAACACCGCACCGGAATAGAAAAGTATCGGAGTGTGTGGGTCGAGAGAACGCAAACCTCGGCATAACGCGTTTCCGATGTTACCTTCAATCCAGTTGTCGATCAGATAAAGATCGAACCCGCCCGCTGCCGCGAGCTTGAACGCGGAAGTTGTGTTTTCGACGGACACAACCTGCCACCCTTTACCGTGCAATATGAACTCGACAAGTTTTCGTGTGTCGTTGTCATCTTCGACGTGTAAGATTCGCATGATAATTGCTCCTTAAAGTAAAGGGCGATTGACACACAAAGTACCGGCGGGAGCGGAGAGCTGTTCAACCTGAACTCCGCTCCCACCGCAGTAACGCACACGAACACCTGACTCGAAGCGTGCGGCGCTTAGCAGGTCAATCGCACACGTCACCACTCAAAAGAGATCTCACGCTAGATTGTTTGGGGAAAGTTGCCGTGTCGGTCGGCAGTAATTCAGAAAAGAACCGCGGCATTAGAGATTAACAGGGCGAGATTGGTTGTACTGCGAAATAGTAGCTGCCAACATTTTTTCGCACGCGCGTGACAGCTACGATTTCGTCTCACTTCTTATAAATCGCAATGCCCCAGAAATTGATGTCGGGCGGGAGGCTGTTCCAGTGGTCGAAGGCGTGTGAGTCGTCAGATTTGTATCGCAACTTGTAGTTTCCTGCAGGCAGAGTGATAACGACATCGACTTTCCGGTTCTTACCTGCGCCGCCGGCATGTGTAGTCTTGGGCTCTTGCATCTCCCACACACGTGTTCGTTTGTCGACATCTTCGATCCAGCCGTAGTCAAACATCTGACCGGGCTGACCTTCACCGATCGCGAAAATACGGACCTCCTGACTACTCGCCAGATTGAACGCCACACTCTTGTCTTCGTTGTCCAGCACCTGGATGATCTGCGCGATCACTGGCAGCTTCAACAGATCAGCGGGCATAGGCTGTGAATAGAGCTCTCCATACATCTTCATCAGCGGTGTCGAATCGGTTGCGCGTCCGACGCTTTGAGCGACCCTGACCTTTGTGATCAGCTCTGTGCGATAGACATCGGCGTAGGGTTTAGCCGCTAACGCGTTGAGCTGATTTTTCAATTCCGTAGTCGGAGCGTTCCAACTAATCTCGGGAATGCTCTCGCCGAACTTCTCCGGGAAGCTGAACGTCTTCAAAAAAGCCAGGCCAACCGGAGAGCTGAGTGCATTACCCGCGCCGAGATCCGTCGGGCGGCTGAGATTGTCAGAGTTCGCCATGATGATAAACGTAATGTTTTGCTCGGGCACTTTCAAAATGAAAGACGAGTTGCCGGTCCAGTAGCCGTAATGCCAGAGCAGCTTCGTGCCCTTGTAGCTCGTCGTAAACCAACCCAACCCGTAGGGAAGCGACTCGCCTTTGGTTGAGACAGTCGGCGTGAAAGCGAGCTGCTGAGTTTCTTTTGTCAGAAACTTGTTCTGATCGATCGCGATGTCATACTTCGCCATGTCAAGAACTGTCGAGATCAATCCGGCGGAGACGCTGAAGCCCTGCGGGTAACTTATTTTCGTGATCTTGAATTCGCGATCGAGCGCATACGGTTGGGCCAGTATCTTCGACACCGCGTCGAATCTTTGCTGGTGCTTTTCCGTAATCAGTGCTCTGCCCACTGGCGACTGGTGCGCATGGACCAGCTTCCAACTACCGTCTTGTTTGTTGAGGAAGTATGAGGCCCGCCACGGACCTTCCTTGCGCGGCGTGCCATTCGCAGGCGTGACGGTTGTGGTCATGAAGAAGGTGGCGATCGCGCTGTCGCCGTAAACGGCTGTCTCGAGATTTTGGATCTCAACGTTGATTTTGAAGCCAGCCTGGAATGCCTGTCTCAACTCGGCTGCATTGAATGAAGTCAAGAAACCTCCCTCGCCTGCAAAGCGGTTGTGCTGCGGCGCGAGACGCCGCTCGATCTGATCAACGTTGCCGGAATTGTATCCGCCAACCATGTCCATCACTGCCGCTTTTACTTCGGTCTCTGCAGTCTGGCCGTCAGCGTTTGGTGATTTTGTCGGGACGATCGTGGGCACGTTTGGTGCCGTCTCATTCATGCCCAGAGGATCGAGAATGTTCGCTATTAAAAGTTCGGCGAATGACTTGCCGGTCGCTCTTTCAACCACCTTGTCCAGTTCTGCATAACGATTACCGTTATAACGATACTGCTCGCCGGGATTTCCTTCGGAGGTGTGGGAGAACAAGTGTCGCACTCTAATGACACCATCGCTCTCGAGCATGATGCCGTACTTTGAGACGGGATCGTCCAGCTTGATCTTTCCGTCCTGGACCAACTTCATCAAAATCGTAGACGCAAACGTTTTGGTTAGCGAAGCGAGGTGATAGGCGGTATGTTCGGTTGCCGGAACCTTGTTCTCGACATCTGCATAACCGAATCCCTTTGCCCAAATCACTTTTTGATTCTTGACGATGGCAGCGGAGTAAGCTGGTATCTTCAGCTCCTGTCGGATGCTTTCGAGCAGTGTTTCGAAGCGTGCGATCCGCTCGGATGGGTCAGCCGTATCCGCGCTTGCAGGTCGGACAAACAAAGCCTGCCCCAGAACCGCCACTGTCAGAATAAGTGCGACTAAGCGTGGTGCTTTTAACTTCATAACAATCCTCATTTTCTTACGGTTTACCCCATCTGTAAAAAGACGCGCACGGAGGTGTTCTTGTTAACGAAACACCACCGTCCACAGTTTTGTGTAAAGAATTCACAATTTTGGACTGCGGCGGGCAGAACGATAGTTTGACGGTACTTGGTAATCCGTTGACGGGAATCCAACTCAACTATGAGGGAGCCAGGAAAATGTGCCTGCGAACCGTTGATGTTTACGACAACAACGTGTTGAGTTAGAAAACTAGTCGGGTAATGATTCTTACCAGAACAATCCATAGAAGAGCATCCCGAGTCCCATCACTAACGCAGAGATACCGGCTAACAAGAACGCCGATGATTCAGCTTGTTTTAGACGTATAGGGCTCGTCTGCATCAACGCTTCACGCAGTCCTCCGTGGAGCGCCAGGACTATCTCAAGAATCCCGATTACTAACAGAATCGCGGCTAAAATATATTTCCACATATCCTTAGCATACTCGCAACGAATCAGAACAGGTACGGAAAGTTTTGGCTTAAAAGTCAGAACGAAGCGCCAACGGCGCGGAATATGACAGCCAGGGGCAAGCGCGAAGCGCGTCGCCCCTGGTAAACAAACAATCAGCATGGTCCAGCCCTGAAAGGGCGTAATACCTGGCGTGCGTATTTCGGCCTTTCAGGCCTTGATCTCTCGCGTGGTCGTGCTAACCCAGGGCGACGCGCTGCGCGCTTGCCCTGGGCTTTCATATATCGCGCCGTTGGCGCTAATGAAGGCCAACCAATGCGCCAATCATCACGACCAGTCCAAGGATAGAATCACCCTCAGCATCGGTGCACTTAAAAAACAGACTTACGGGTTCCGTTTCGGCTGGTTAGTTACCATCGAGCGCCAACCTGAACGCCGCCATATCGTGATCGTTGCGAACCAGCAGAATGTCGCCCGCCAGCACAGGATGATTCCAGGTCTTACCTTCGAGCGCCGGAAACTGTGCGATTGCTGTGAACTGGTCCGGTGTAGCCTTCACGAGCGCGAGCTCACCCTGCTCCGACAGAATGAGCAGCAAGTCCTGATCGGATAAAAGGATCATCTGGCCGTAGCCGTATCGTTTGCCGTTCCACTTGAGCTTGCCGTTCTCGAGATCGATGCACGCGAGCGTGCTGCCATTGAAGCCGTAGACGTGGCCCTTGTGCACAACGAAGTCGTTGAACCACGGATTGAGCTCCTCTGATGTCCAACGCTCCTGGACGGTCCATCCGCCGGATCCCTGAGCAACTCCGATGCGGCGTATGCCACTGCTCTCACTCACGCTGATCAGGAGATCGCCACTCTCCATGACTGCCGGTTGCACGATCGGCTCGCCTGGCCACGCATGCTCCCAAAGCAACTTGCCGTCCGCCGCCGCCACGCTGGTCACACCATTCGATTGCAACAGTACGATCTGCGGAACTCCGTTAATAGTCAATAATTGAGGTGAACTGTAACCAGTTCGTCCGGCCGGACCTGTCCAACGCGGCTTCCCGCTGGCGAGGTCGTATGCAACGAGATTGCCCGCCGCGGCGACCACCACGATGTCATCGACTACCAACGGCGAACCCGCAATGCCCCACCCGGGAACTTTGGCGCCAGTGTCGGTCACTGCGTTACGCGACCACACGACGTTCCCAGTTGCAGCGTCGAGCACGTTTACGATCCCGGTTGCACCTTGTGTGTAGACGCGACCGTTGCTGAGGGTTGGAGTCGCCCGCGGACCGGGACCAGCATTAGACTCCCAGAAGCGAGCCTTGTCGAGATGTTTCCACAC
>Ga0081539_10003317_pt1 | contig 20104 bp, 19 predicted proteins | sample TabmetS4T2R2_FD_71023 | JGI IMG/M metagenome (GOLD analysis project Ga0081539, IMG submission 71023) | Tabebuia heterophylla rhizosphere microbial communities from the University of Puerto Rico - S4T2R2 | ecosystem: Host-associated > Plants > Roots > Rhizosphere ...
CCCCCCCCCCGTAAGAGGGGGGAGGCAGATCTTGAGCGAACCTCGCCAGCCGATCCCTACTTCACGTTCACGTAGCGCAGGGGGAACGAATTGTCGGCCGGCTGGACCAGGTCGATGTTCTTGCGCGCCGCCCACACCAGCGCCTGCTGGTGCAGCGGGATGTAGGCGAAGTCGTCGACATAGAGCTTGGTCGCCTTGGCGATCATGTCGTCGCGCTTGGCCTTGTCGGTCTCCTGCTCCATGGCGTCGGCCAGCTTGTCGAGTTCCGCGTTCGAGTAGCCGCCGGCGTTGAACTGGCCCTTCTTGGTGGCCTTGTTGGGCGTCTGGATCAGGGCCTCGAAGACGTTGTGCACGTCGTAGGTCTGGGCCGGCGACCAGCCGAGCATGTAGAAGCTGGTCTCGCCCGGCGACAGGTCGTTCTTGCGCAGGATCTTGGCGAAGTAGAGGTTGCGGGTCTGCGCCTTGAGATTCACCTTCACGCCGATCTTGGCGAGCATCGCCACGACGGCCTGGCAGATCTTCTCGTCGTTGACGTAGCGGTCGTTGGGGCAATCCATGCCGACCTCGAAGCCGTTGGGGTAGCCGGCATCGGCCAGCATCTTCTTGGCCTCTTCCGGCTTCAGCAGCGCCGGCCGCTTGTCGAGGTCCTTCATGTAGCCGTTGATGCCCGGCGCCACCATGAGGCTGGTCGGGTAGGACTGGCCGCGCATCACCGTGCGCTTGATCGCCTCGACGTCGATCGAGCGATGGATGGCTTCGCGGACCTTCTTGTCCTTGAACGGGTTCTTGCCCTTGACGTTGGACTCGAGCAGCTCGGGCCGCTCCTGGTCCATGCCGAGATAGACGACGCGCGTCTCGGGGCCTTCCATCACCTTGATGTTGGCTTCCTTCTTCAGCGTCTCGGTATCGGCGGGCGGCACCTCGTAGGTCATGTCGATGTCGCCGGCCTTGAGCGCGGCGACGCGCGTCGCCGGGTTGGAGACCGGCGTGAAGATGACCTCGGTCAGGTTATGCTCGGGTTTGTCCCACCAGTTCGGATTGTTCACCAGCACCGTGCGCTCACCGGCCTTGCGCTCCTTCAGCATGAAGGGGCCCGTGCCCATGGCGTTGCGGGTGGCGAAGTTCTCCTCGTTCTTGGTCATGTCCGCCGAGTTCTGGGCGTTGTTCTTTTCGGCCCACGCCTTGGACATGATGGTGATCGCGGCCCATTTGTCGGCCAGCAGCGGATCGGGATACTTGGTGGTGACGACGACGCGCATGTCGCCGTCCTTCTTGATCTCCTTCACCGACACGAAGTTGCTCTGCAGGTTCGAGCCCGGGCCGTTGGCGCGGTTCAGCGAGAACACCACGTCGTCGGCGGTGAGCGGCGAGCCGTCATGGAACTTCACGTTCGGACGGATGTCGAAGAACCAGGTCGTCGGATCGCTCTGGCCCCACCTGGTGGCCAGCGCCGGCTCGAGCTTGAGGTTCTTGTCGCGCCGGATCAGCGGATCGTAGATGTTCTGCGTGAAGGTCAGGAGGAAGGTCTCCTGGCGGGCGTAGGGGTCCATCGAGCTGACGTCGCCCGAGTTGGCCCATTTGAAGGTCTTGGCTTCGGCCAGCGAGGCCATGCCGAGGCCGGCCCAGGCGATTGCCGCCAGCGCAACAGACTGCCGCAGATTGAAAGTCATCGTGTTCCCTCTTCGTGGCGCACAGCCATGCCGCGCCGACCGGTCCCCCGACCCCTGGTGCTATGCGCTAGCGCATACCTACCTTACGTTGCACCGGGAGTGTCGTGGCGTCAATTGCCCAAATTTTTTGCATGGGTACATACGTTGGACATCCCCAGCCGGGGGCCGGTATCGTCCCGCTCCATCTATTTTTTCTCAGGGTGCGGTCATGAACGACGTTTCACGCAGCTTCCGCGGCAACTCCAACGCGGCTCGGGATATCGCGCACCACCTGCACCCCTACACCAACTTCAAGAAGCACGAGGAAACCGGTCCGCTCACCATCGTGCGCGGCCGCGGCATCTACGTCACCGACGACGACGGCAAGGAATACATCGAGGGCATGGCGGGCCTGTGGTCGGCGGCGCTGGGCTTCAGCAACGAGCGGCTGGCGACGGTGGCCTACGAGCAGATGAAGCAGCTGCCGTTCTATCATGCCTTCAACCAGCGCTCCCACGAGCCCGCCATCAACCTCGCCGAGAAGCTGAAGCAGATGGCGCCGGTCGAGATGTCGAAGGTATTCTTCGCCAATTCGGGCTCAGAGGCCAACGACACCGTCGTCAAGATGGTGTGGTACATGAACAATGCGCTCGGCCGCCCGACCAAGAAGAAGATCGTCTCGCGGCTCAAGGGCTATCACGGCATCACCGTGGCCTCGGGCAGCCTGACCGGCCTCCCCAACAACCACCGCTCCTTCGACCTGCCGATCGCCGGCGTCGTGCACACCGCCACGCCGCACTACTACCGCGGCGCCAAGGACGGCGAGACCGAGGACCAGTTCACCACTCGGCTCGCCCAGGAGCTCGAGGAGCTGATCGTGAAGGAAGGCGGCGCCGACCATGTCGCGGCCATGATCTGCGAGCCGGTGATGGGCGCCGGCGGCGTGATCGCGCCGCCCAAGGGCTACTACGAGAAGATCCAGGCGGTGTGCGCCAAGTACGACATGCTGTTCGTCGCCGACGAGGTGATCTGCGGCTTCGGGCGCACCGGCAACGTCTGGGGCAGCCAGACCATGAACATCAAGCCTGACATCCTGACCTGCGCCAAGGCGCTGTCGGCCTCGTTCCTGCCGATCTCGGCCGTGATGGTGAACGACAAGGTCTACCAGGCGCTGATGAGCGAAAGCGACAAGATCGGCACCTGGGGCCACGGCTTCACCTACTCGGGCCATCCGGTGGCCGCCGCCGTCGCCCTTGAGGCGCAGAAGATCTACGACGAGATGGACCTGTTCGGCCATGCCAAGCGCATGACGCCCGCCTTCACCAAGCACATCCAGTCGTTCGCCGATCATCCGCTGGTCGGCGAGGCGATGAGCGTCGGCATGATGGGCGCGCTCGAGATCGTCGCCGACAAGAAGACCAAGGCGGCCTTCGACCTGGTCAAGGTCGGCGCCGGCAACCGCGTCTACAATCACGCCGTGGCGCGCGGGCTCTTCATCCGCAACATGGGCGACCGCGTCGCGATCTGCCCGCCGCTGATCATCAACGAGAGCGAGCTCGCCGACCTGTTCGGTCGCCTGCGCCAGGCGTTCGACGCGGCCCTGGCCGAGCTCAAGTCGGAAGGCCACTTCAAGGGCTGACGTGAGCCCAGACCTCCAAAGAGAGGACTGGGACAGCCCGCGCGTTCCCCCGCGCGGCGACGATGCAAAGCCTGGCTGGTCGCCGCCGCTCGGCACCAGTCAGCGGATCCGCAATCGCGCCATCTGGGCAGTGGCCCTGTTCACCGCCTCGGTGCCGCCGGCCTTCGTGGCGCTGGGCGTCGCCGAAGTGGCGCAGGACAAAGTCAACGTCGCCTTTCCACTGGCCGCGGGCTTCTGGCTGCTCGGGCTGGTGTGCGCACTGTGGGCCGCCATCCCCACCCTGCGCCATTGGGAGGCACTGCCGCCGACGACGCGCTGGCTGGGCGCCCTGCCGATGCTGTCGGTCTCGCTGTTCTTCAGCGCCGCGCTGATCGCCGCACTGTTCGTCTGAAGCAAAGGCGGGCGGAAGCGCACCGAACAAGGGGATGCGACCGGCGCACCTCCGCCCTACCCGGCGGCGTGCGGCGCCGGGGTTCTCGTTCGTCATGCTCTTGTGGACCGCGAGCCTCTGGCTCGCGGTCCGGAAGACCATGAGGCGCGCCCCCCGATCACTTGCCCGACTGCTGGCGCAGGTAGGCGATGATGTCGGCGCGGTCCGCGGGCAACGCCACGCGGAAGTTCATGCGCTGGCCGGGGATCAGAGCCTGCGGGTTGGTGAGCCAGGCGTCGAGGGTCTTCTCCTCCCAGACGACGGTCGAACTCTTGACCGCGGTCGAGTAGTTGAAGTTCGGCGCCGAACCCGCCTTGCGGCCGTAGACGCCGCGATGTGCCGGGCCGACCCGGTTGGCATCGAGCGAATGACAGCCGCCGCAGCGCGATTCGTAGAGTTCCTGACCGTGTGTCGCGTCGGCCGCGGCGGCGGGGGCCGCCGCGGCCAGCGCGAACACCGCCAGCGCCAAGACCCGTGGGCGTGCCGGCAGACGCATCGTTACGCTCCGAAGCTCAGCGCCTTGGCCGGCAGCGGATCCTTCAGCGCCTGGGTCAGCACCGTCCAGTGCATCGCCTCGTCGGCGGCGAGCCGCGCCGAGACCTGCGCCAGGTTGCGGTCGCCGAACGACGGGATGACGCCGATATAGGCGTTGGCGGCGCCCTTCTCGAGACGCTGGGCGAGGCGCAGCACGTCAGTCTGCGTCTTGAGCGAGGCGGCGTTCAGCGCCTGCGCCACCTCGGCATCGCTCTTGGCCGGCACGGGCGTGCCGCCGAGCTTGCGGATGGTGGCGATCAGGGCATCGCGATGCTCCTTGTGGTGCGTCTGGAACAACACCGCCACTTCCAGGACCGGCTTCTGCAACAGGCCGCTCTGGGCGCCGAGCTGGTAGGCGCTGATCGCCTCGTTCTCGAGCGCCAGCGCGGTGTTGAGGATGCCGACGTCGTTGGCGGCACTGGCACCGTTGCTCGCCTGGGCAGAGGCCATCTTCTCGCAGCCGGCCAGCAGCGCCACGGCCGAGGCCGAGAGGACGGTAATGCCGGACCCGCGAAGCAATCCGCGGCGGCGAAGATCGATCAACTGAGTCACGCTAGGTCTCCTTGGGTTGGGCGAAGGAGCGGTTCGCTCCGTTCGTGCCGTGACCTACGCGTCGCGACGCCTGGGCGGATCGATCACCGTCCGTCACGGGTTGGTGAGACGAGCGCGAGCCACAACTGCGAACGGTTCTCAATTCGGGTCACGCACTCGTGTCGACAGCCGCGACCAAAATGCGCCTGCTGCGGGCGCGCCAAGGCGATTAAGATCGGCAGCGGGAGAGCACACGGGCATGGATTACGAGGCATTTTTCGCCGGTCATCTGCGTCGCCTGCACGACGAGGGGCGGTATCGCGTCTTCGCCGAGCTGGAGCGCGTCGCCGGCGCCTTTCCGCGCGCCCGCTTCCACCACGACGGCACGGTGCGCGACGTCACCGTCTGGTGCTCCAACGACTATCTCGCCATGGGCCAGCATCCCGTGGTGATCGAGGCGATGCACGCCGCGATCGGCGCCCAGGGCTCCGGCGCCGGCGGCACGCGCAACATCTCGGGCACCAACACCCTGCACGTGGCGCTCGAGCGCGAGCTCGCGACCCTGCACGACAAGGAGGCCGCGCTGGTCTTCACCTCGGGCTACGTCGCCAACGAGACCACGCTGCAGACCTTGGGCGCCATGCTGCCGGGCTGCGAGCTCTACTCCGACGCCTTCAACCACGCCTCGATGATCGCCGGCATCCGCCACTCGGGCGCGGTGCGCCGGATCTTCCGCCACAACGACCTCGCCCATCTCGAGGAGCTTCTACGCGCCGCCGATCCCGCGACGCCCAAGATCGTGGCGTTCGAATCGGTCTACTCGATGGACGGCGACATCTCGCCGATCGAGGAGATCTGCGACCTCGCCCACCGCCATGGCGCCCTCACCTATCTCGACGAGGTCCACGCCGTCGGCATGTACGGCCATCGCGGCGCCGGCGTGGCCGAGCGCGACGGCGCGCTCGACAAGGTCGACATCGTGCAGGGCACGCTCGCCAAGGCGTTCGGCGTGGTCGGCGGCTACATCGCCTCGACCGCGGCCACCGTCGACTTCGTGCGCTCCTGCGGCTCGGGCTTCATCTTCTCGACCTCGATGCCGCCCGCCATCGCCGGCGCGGCGCTGGCCAGCATCCGCTACGTCACGGCGCATCCCGAGCTGCGCGTGCGCCACCAGGAGCGCGCCGCGACGCTGAAGCGCAAGCTCGCCGCGGCCGGCCTGCCGATCATGCCCTCGACGACGCACATCGTCCCGGTATTCGTGGGCGATGCCGCCCTCGCCAAGCAGGCGACCGACCTTCTGATGGAGCGGCATTCGATCTACGTGCAGCCCATCAACTACCCGACCGTGCCGCGCGGCACCGAGCGCCTGCGGCTGACGCCGACGCCGCTGCACAGCGACGACGACATGGCGCGGCTGGTGGCGGCCCTGCAGGACGTCTGGCAGACGCTGGGACTCAGCCTGCGCGCGGCTGCGGCGTAGCCCGCCTGAAAGTATTGCGGATGACGCCCCACGGAGTGGCCGCCTCGAGAACGAGGCGGTCTTCTTCGAAACGAAATGTCCGCACCTGGGCGGTGTTCTCGAGATTTGGCAACCACGCGCCCTCGATGAAGTGCGTCACCGTGCCGGCGCTCGCATCGACTTCGTAACGACCGAAGTAGCCGAAGTATTGCTGGAAGGCCTCGGCGGCGACCTCCACCGGTGCGCTACGATAGTCATCCGACGGAAACGCGGCCCGGCCGGCGCGCAGGAGCTGGGCGGACATGTGCCCGTCGGCCGTGTAGACGACTTGTCCCAGCGCATCGTCGCCAAAGGGAAGGCGCTTGGAGCCGTCCGGCAGGATTTCGGCGCACTCCGTGAGCGACCACGTGCCCAGCAAAGACTTGTCGGCGTCCATCTGTCCGCCTTAGGCGCGCAACGGGACGTTGGCAATTACGCGCCAGGTAAAGGTCACTCCACCGTGCGCATGCTCCAGACGCGGGAGAAGATCAGGACCAGGGCGATCAACGCGGCCATCGCGATCGCCGGCAGCACCAGGGCAAGTTTTACGCCCAGCACCGCCGCCAGCGAGCCTGCGATGAAGGCGCCGATCGGGCCGCCGCCGCCGAGGCCGAGCTGGAACAGCGCCATCACCCGGGCGCGATGCGTGGGCGGCGCCACGATTTGCAGGATCGTGCGACCCTGCGTCAGCGTGATGCCGGCACCCAGGCCCCAGACGAAGCAGAGCACGTTGAACATCAAGAACGGCGGCTGCACCGCCATCAGGCCCAGGATCACCGCACCGACCGACACCGCACTCACCACCAGGCGGCCGCGCAGCGACAGCCGACGCGCAAGGCCGGCGAAGGCGAAGGCGGCGACGATGGTGCCGGCCCAGAAGGCGAGGTTGATGTAGGCGATCTCGGCCGCGCCGCCGTGATAGACGTCGCGCACGACGATCGGCAGCACGGCCATGAACGGGCCGACATAGAACACGCCGACGCCGAAATTGAGCAGCAGGACGGGCCACATCTGCTCCGAGCGCGCCGCCTCGGCGATGCCATCGCCGATGCTGCGCCAGAAACCCGGATGCACGACAGGCGGATGCGGCGGCGGCTTGGGCAGGCGCCACACGGCGATCGCGCCTGCCGCCACCAGCGCGGACTGGACGATCAAGAGCGGCACGGCCCCGAGGCGGTCGGCCTCCGAGGCCGCGGCGATGCCCAAAAGCTGGCCGATGAACTGCAGCGCTGTCGCCAGGGCGACGGCGCGCGGCAGGTTGGGGCCCGCCACCACCGGCAGAAGCGCATCGCGCGTCGGCACGGCGAAGGCGCCGATGGAGCCTGCCGCCAGGCCGTAGGCGATCAGCAGCGGATAGCTCAGCCCGCCCATCGACAGGACGCCGATCAGCACCAGCGGCGGCACGGCATAGAGCAGGTGGTAGCGCAGCAGCAGGCGGCGTGCGTCGCCGCGGTCGGCCACCAGGCCGCCCAGCGGCAGGAACAGGATGCCGGGCGCCATCAGGGCCATCTGGGCGATGCCGACGGCGAAGGCATCCATGTGCAGCACGATCGCGGCCAGCCAGGCGAACAGAACCTGCTGGATGCCGAGCGGCACGAACCAGCTGCCCAATCCTGTCAAATATATGGCAAAGGCGGAAAAGCGCGGCACGGTTGAAACTTGCCTCGGTCGTTATTCAACTATATCTTGCGTTAGTGCCGCCTGCTCATCCAATAGTCAAAGAGCACAGGCCGTAGCCTCCGACCCCTCGGATGCCCGGCGGTGACGGAGCGGAAGAAGATGTCGACATTCAACCGCACCACCCTGGTGAAGGTTTTGGAAATCCTCGACAGCAGCAATGCCGGCGAGGCGCTGGCCGCAGCGAAGCTTGCCTCTACCATGCTGCGCGAGGCCGGTCTCACCTGGGATGACGTTTTAGCACCCGAGATCCACGGCCGGGCCGTCCAGGCGCCGGCGACGCGCGCCATCGGCGCCGGGCCGTTCGGCTATCGCCGCGACCGCGAGCTGTCGCCGCACGAGCAGTTCTTCATGGTGCTGCTCTCCCCACGCACACCGATGGAGATCAAGCGCAAGCTCCGCTCTTGGGAGGCCCGCGTGCTCGACGGCGAGATCACGCCGCAGGAGACCCAGGACCTGCGCTTCATGTACCAGAGCTTCGTCGTCGGCTAGCGTGGCCTCTTCCGAGGTGGATGAATGTCGGATGCTCGGCCGCTGAAGGAGCGACTTGTCGGTACCTGGACGCTTGTCTCGTGGGAGCAGAAGAAGGGCGACGGCGCCAAGATTCGGCGGTATGGCGAGAATCCGGTGGGCATCGCTTTTTTTGATGCAGGCGGGCGATACATCATCACCGTGATGCGATCGGACCGGACCAACTACGCGAGCGGTGCCCTTTGGCAAGGTACCAACGAGGAGAACAAGGCAACGGCCGACGGGACCATAACCTATTTTGGAACATATTCGGTAAGTGAGGCGGACAGCAGCATCGCCATTCACATCGACGGCAGTTCCTTCCCGAATTGGAATGGCGCGGATCAGAAGCGCATCGTCGCCATCGCGGGAGATCAGCTGAAGTTGACCGTTCGCCCGCCGACTGGAGACATTGTCGATGTCATTTGGAAGCGGGCCACGTAAGCAGGCGTCCTTTAGGCTGCAGCAACCAGTACGTTCTGCTCGCGCTCCAGCACCCGCCGCACCGCCGGCCGGGCCAGCATGCGGTCCTTCCAGGCGGTGTAGTTCTTGAGCTCTTCCACCGGCAGGCCGATGCGCTTGCCCCAGCCGTAGAACACCAGGGCGTAGCAATCGACCACGCTGAACTCATCGCCCAGGATCCACCGCTTGCTGCCGATGATCCCGTCGATTTCCTTCAGGCAGTTGTGGAAGTTGCTGCGTCCGACTTCCTTCAGGTGGTCGAACACCTTGGTGTCCGTGGCGAAGCGCTCGGGCCGCGAGATGTGGGTGAAGGACGGGTGCACGTTGTTGGAGAACCAGGCCATCAGCGAGATGGCGCGGGCGCGCTGCACCGGGTCCTTGGGCATGAGCTGCGGCGCATACTTGGTGGCGATGAAATCGAGGATCGCAGTGTTCTCCACGATCGTGCCCTCGTCGATCACCAGCGCCGGCACGCGGCCGCGCGGGTTGATCTTCAGGTACTCCGGCGACTTCTGCTCGTTCTTGGCGAAGGCCAGCGGCTGCGAGTCGTACGTGGCGCCGCTTTCCTCGAGCGTGAGATGCGACGCGGTCGAGCAGGCGCCGGGGGCGTAATAGAGTTTCAGCATTTTCCCTCTCCTTTCATCGGAGCGCGGGCCTCCGGCCCGCATTCATGAGCGGGCCGGAGGCCCGCGCTCCCTTAAAGCGGTTTGCTCGCGCCGTTGGGACGGCCGCGATGCAGGAACTCGCGACCGATCTTGACCCGCTTCTGGCCGTTATACTCGACGATGTCGGCGGTGGCGTAGGTCTCGGTCCAGTTCGACGGCAGAAACGAGCCCGAGCCGACGACGTCGATCGGCGCCTTGGCCTCGGCCATGACCCGGCACTTGGCGGGACCGAAGCCCGACGAGGCCACGATCTTGACCTTGTCGAAGCCCGCGCGGTCGAGTTCGGCGCGCAGATGGAAGATCGCCGCCGCCGACACGCCGGTGCCGACGAGGTAGCGCAGCTCCTCCTCGCTGCGGTAACCGCGGATCGATTCGGGCGAGAAGCGCTCCAGCACGGCGTAGGACGAGGCGGGATCGAGGCCCTCGATGTAGCGGCCACCGGTGGTGTCGAGGCGCAGCGACAGCATCCCCTTGGCGGCAAGCTCCGGGAAGCGCCGGCAGACTTCCAGCGAGTCCGATATCTCTCGCGCAAAGTAGTCGACCAGCACGGTCATCGCCTCGCCCGGGAAGGTCTCATGATACATCTCGGCGGCACGCACCGTGGTGCCGGCGTAGCCGATCAGGGCGTGCGGCATGGTGCCGAGGCCCTGGTCGCGGCCGAAGAAGTGCGCCGTGGCGTGCGTTGCGTTGCCGATGAAGCCGACAGCGCCCACCTTGCGCTTGGCGCGGGCCGAGCCCACGGAGGCCGCATAGGCCATCATCTCGGCCATCTCCTGCCCCGCGCAGTGGCGGGCATCCATGGCGAGGAAGGCCGACTTCGGCATGTCGGCGCACATCGTCCAGGCGTTGTAGGCGGCGACGCAGGCCGGCCCCAGCTTCTGCAGGAAGATCGTCTCGAGGTCGACGAGATGGAAGAACGAGCCGGTGATGTACATCATCGGCTCGCCGGCGCCGACCCACTTGCCCTCGCCGTAGCGCAGGTCGAGATCGACCGAGGTGTTGCGCGATTGGCCGAGCTCCTCCAGCCACTGCAGCGCCAGCCGCGGCGCGAACACCACGGGGCGGCGCATGAAGATCGCGTAGGTCACGCGGGCATCGCCGAAGCGGCCGATCACCTGCTTCGTTCGATTGAAGTAGTGATCGGTATACCGCTCGATCTCGCCATCGGCGGGATGTGTCATTGCCAGTTCTCCCAGCTGGCCTGCCAGCGCACAGATGACTGCGCGTCGTCTGATGGATGCGTCATCGGTCCTCCCGCTGGCCCGACAAACCGGCGCTAGACGGCCGGTCGGGCCCGGGCGACGGACAGGCGCTCCGCCTTGAGCTGCTCGGCGAGCAGGAAGGCGAGCTCCAGCGCCTGGCTGGCGTTGAGCCGCGGATCGCACTGCGTCTCGTAGCGCTCGTTGAGATTGTCGACCGTGATGTCGGTCGAGCCGCCGATGCACTCGGTGACCTCCTGGCCGGTCATCTCGAAATGCACGCCGCCGGGATGGGTGCCCTCGGCGCGGTGCGCCGCGAAGAAGTCCTTCACCTCGCTCAGGATGGCGTCGAAGTGCCGGGTCTTCTTGCCATTGGCCGCGGTCACGGTGTTGCCGTGCATGGGATCGCACGACCACACGACCGAGAGACCTTCCTTCTTGGCAGCCCGCAACAGGGCCGGCAGCTTGTCGCCGACCTTCCCGGCGCCCATGCGGCTGATGATGACGATGCGGCCGGACTCGTTGGCCGGATTCAAGGTCTGGTTCAGCCGCAGGAAGTCGTCGACCGAAAGCGAGGGGCCGGCCTTGAAGCCGAGCGGATTGCGCACGCCACGGAAGAATTCGACATGGGCACCGTCGGGCTGGCGCGTCCGGTCGCCGATCCACAGCAGGTGGGCCGAGCAGTCGTACCAGTCGCCCGAGGTCGAATCGACGCGGGTCAGCGCCTCCTCGTACTGCAGCAGCAGACCTTCATGGCAGGTGAAGAAGTCGGTCTCGGCGATCTGCGGCGTGGTCGTCGAGTTGAGCCCGCACGCCGCCATGAAGTTCAGCGTCTCGTCGAGGCGCGCGGCGAGGTCGTGATAGCGCTCCGACGCCGGCGAGTTGCGCACGAAGTCGAGGTTCCAGCGATTGACCTCGTGCAGGTCGGCGTAACCGCCCTGGGCGAAGGCGCGCAGCAGGTTCAGCGTGGCTGCCGACTGGTTGTAGGCCTGCACCATGCGCTCGGGATCGGGCCGCCGCGATTCAGACGTGAACTCGAAGCCGTTGACGTTGTCGCCGCGGTAGGACGGCAGCTCGATCCCGCCGACCTTCTCGACGTCCGACGAGCGCGGCTTGGCGAACTGGCCGGCCATGCGGCCGACCTTCACGACCGGCACGCCGGCGCCGTAGGTCAGCACGACGGCCATCTGCAAGAGCACGCGGAACGTGTCGCGGATGTTGTTGGCGCTGAAGTCGACGAAGCTCTCGGCGCAGTCGCCGCCCTGCAGCAGGAAGGCGTCGCCCGCGGCCACCTTGGCCAGCGCCGCCTTGAGCTTGCGCGCCTCGCCGGCGAAGACCAGCGGCGGATAGCGGCGCAGCCGGGCCTCGGCGCTCGCCAGAAGGGCAGCATCGGCATAGACCGGCATCTGCTGGGCTGGCCGGCCGCGCCAGCTCGTCGGCGTCCAGTCGGCGGCACTCGAACTACGGGACTGCGCTTTCGCGGCCGTCCTGGACGGGCCCTGAATCGCGGTCATTTTTCCTTCCTCCTGCACCCCGGCCGACCTCTGGCCGCGGGGTCGGTGAACCTATACGCGCTGTGGATAAAACGCCAGTGGGGCGCCTACTCGGCCGCTTTGCGGCTTGGGGCTGGCTCGACACGGGCCGTGCGCATGGTGACAAACTCCTCGCCGGCCGTCGGATGGATGCCGACGGTGGCGTCGAACTGGGCCTTGGTGGCGCCGGCCTTCACGGCGACCGCAAGTCCCTGCACCAGCTCGGCGGCATCGTCGCCCACCATATGGATGCCCACGACCTTGTCGGTCGCGGCCTCGACGATCAGCTTCATGAAGGTGCGCTGCTGGCGGCCGGACAGCGTGTACTTCATCGGCTTGAAAGCCGAGGTGAAGACGCGGATCTCGCCCAGCCGCATCCTGGCCTCCTCCTCGGTCAGGCCGACATTGGCGAGCTCGGGCTGGCAGAACACGGCCGACGGCACGTCGCGATGGTCGGCCTTGCGCGGCTTCCCGCCAAACTCGGTGTCGGCGAAGCAGTGGCCTTCCATCAGCGCCACCGGCGTGAGGTTGATGCGGTCAGTGACGTCGCCCACCGCCCAGATGTTGTCGGCCGTGGTCCTGGACCATTCGTCGACGGCGATGGCGCCCGCCTTGTCGACCTGCACGCCGGCCTTCTCCAGGCCGATGCCCTGGGTGTTGGGCGCGCGGCCGGTGGCGTACATCACGAGATCGGTCTCGAACATGCCGCCGAGCTGGGTGTGCACGGTGAACGGGGCCTTGCCGTTGCTGGCCTCGATGCGCTGGATCTGCATCTCGGTGCGCATGGTGATGCCGCTCTGCTTCAGTGAGTCGTGCACCGCGGTGCGGCATTCCTCGTCGAAGCCGCGCAGCACGCGGTCGCGGCGCAGCACCAGGTCGACCTGGCTGCCCAACCCGTTGAAGATGCCGGCGAACTCGACGGCGATATAGCCGCCGCCGACGATGGCGATGCGCTTGGGCAGCTCGGGCAGATGGAACGCCTCGTTCGAGGTGATGGCGAACTCGCGGCCGGCAATCTCGGGCACCACCGGCGCGCCGCCGGTCGCCACCAGGATCTTGTCGGCGGTGATCGTCTGTCCGGCGACTTCAATCGTGTGGCGGTCCATCAGCCGCCCGCGACCCATGTGCAGCTTCACGCTGGCGCCCTCGAGCAGGCGGATGTAGACGCCGTTCAGGCGATCGACCTCCTTGGCGACATTGTCGCGCAGGGTCGCCCAGGAATGCGTCGGCTGGGCGAGGGTCCAGCCGTAGGCCTCGGCGTCCTCGAATTCGTGCGCGAACTTCGAGCCGTAGACCAGGAGCTTCTTGGGCACGCAGCCCCGGATCACGCAGGTGCCGCCGACACGGAAATCCTCGCAGATGCCGACACGCGCACCGTGGCCGGCGGCGATGCGCGAGGCGCGCACGCCGCCCGAACCGGCGCCAATCACGAACAAGTCGTAGTCATAGGCCATGGGGATACCTTGAGAACAAAACCACAACACCGCCCAAATTCGGTCGTGCGTCGGACTATATCGGCGCTTAACAGGCGCCGTAAGGGAAATGGAGCGTGTGTAACCATCTCCTGATACAACTATTAGGATACATCCCCATGCTCAAGCTTCTGGTCATCCCCACCGCCGCCCTGCTCCTCGCCGCCCCTGCCCTCGCCGCTCCCGGCGACACGCCGGGCCCGGCGCCCACCACCGATCGGTCGTCGCGCACGAACAGCGGCATCATGCGCTACGACACCAACAAGGACGGCGTGGTCGACCGCGCCGAATGGAAGGCGGGCCAGGAGGCGCGCTTCAAGCAGCTCGACACCAACAAGGACGGCAAGCTCACCCAGGACGAGCTGTTCGCGCGCACACCCGCGGTGGGCAACAGCGTGCTGCCGTCCGACCGGCAGGTCGAGCGCCAGTCGGCCTACTTCCAGCGCCTCGACGCCAACAAGGACGGCGTCGTGACCCTGGAGGAGTTCATGGCCCAGGCCGACCGCAACTTCGCGCGCTGCGACGTGAACAAGGACGGCAAGACGGATACCGCGGAATGCCGCCAGGGTCTGCAACGCAGGCAGACGCAGCGCTGACACTCCGCTCTCGACGCACCCTCACCCAGGCTCTCCCCCTGACTGGCCAGCCAGGGGGAGAGGAGCATGAGAGCTGCTTACGTCGATTCGGCCGCCATGATGTCGCCGAACAGCTCCCACGTATCGTCCTTGAAGCGGGCGAGCTGGACGGCCTGGATCGGATAGAAGTCTGTCGGGCTGGTGCTGACGTTGATGCCCGGCAGCAGGAGCGGGATGCGCACCTTCTGGAAGTTGGCGGCCTGGCGCATGACGTTCTCGCGCGTGAGGTTGTCGCCGCACTTCTTCAAGGTCTCGCGCATCATGGTGGCGACGGCATAGGCGAAGATGTAGTTGCCGTCGGCCTGGTTGGCCTGCGGCATGTACTTGGTCATGTACTCGCGCCACATCTTCATCTCGGCGTCGTTGTCCCACTGGTGATCGGTGGGATCCTTGAGGTAGGCCGCCGTGAGGATGCCCTGGCTGTTCTCGAAGCCGGCCGGCTTCATGGTCGAGGCGACCGAGGCCGAGACGTTGTTGAGGTAATGCGCCGGCTTCCAGCCGATGTCCGCCGCCTTGCGGATCGCCTGGGCGGCGAACTTGGGAATGGCGATGTTGAAGAAGACGTTGGCGCCGGAATCCTTGAGCTGGATGACCTGGCTGTCGACCGTCGGATCGGTCGTCTCGTAGGTCACGTGCTTGACGATCTTGCTCCCGTCCTTGCCGAGGCCTTCCTTGAAGCCTTCGTAGTAGTCCTTGCCGTAGTCGTCGTTCTGCATGAGCACGCCGATCTTGGCGTCCTTCACATTGGCAAGGATGTGCTTGGCGTAGATCACGCCCTCGGTGTGGTAATCCGGCTGGAAGCCCATGGTCCACGGGAACTCCTTGGGCTTGCCCCACTTCGACGCGCCGGTCGACACGAAGAGATGCGGCACCTTCTTCTGGTTGACGTATTTGTGGATCGCCGTGTTGGTCGGCGTGCCGAGCGTGTTGAACAGGCACAGCACCTTGTCCTGCTCGACCAGCTGGCGCGTCACCTCGACCGACTTGGCCGGCGAGTAACCGTCATCGAGGGTGACGAACACGATCTTGCGGCCGTTGATGCCGCCGGTTTCGTTGACCATCTTCCAGAAGACCTGATGGGCTTGGCCGATCACGCCATAGGCCGAGGCCGGGCCGCTGTACGGGCAGAAATGCCCGATCTTGATTTCCTTGTCGGTCGCGCCGTCGTCGTACTTCTTTTGAGCGAATGCTGAACGCGATGCGGTGAGCAACGCGGCGGCCGACACGCCGCCGACAAAACCACGCCTACTGGTGATCAACGGTCCCTCCTTCGTTAATGCTTGCGAAGAGAGGTTCACTCGAAACCCATACGTTGGAAAGACCAGACGGCGTGAAAAAGGCCGCCCTGCGGCGGCCTTTTCCACGATATGGAAGTGCAGCCTAGGTGCTCTCGGCGTGCATGACGTCGCCGAACAGCTCCCAGGTCTCGCCCTTGAAGCGCGAGAGCTGGACAGCCTGGATCGGATAGTAGTCGGTCGGGCTGGTGCTGACGGTGATGCCGGGCAGTAGCATCGGCAGCCGGAACTTCTGGAAGTTCGCAGCCTGCTTCATCAGGTTCTCGCGGGTGAGGTCGTTGCCGCACTTCTTCAGCGTCTCGTGCATGAGCGAGGCGACGGCATAGGCGAACACGTTGGACGCGTCCTGGAGACTCGCACCCGCGTTGTACTTGCCCATCCAGGCGACCCACGCTTTCATGTCGTCATGGTTGTCCCACTGCTTGTCGGTGGGATCCATCAGGTACTGCGCCGTCACCACGCCCTGCCCGTTCTCGAAGCCGGCCGGCTTCATCGTCGAGGCGACACTGGACGAGACGTTGTTCAGGTACTGGACCGGCTTCCAGTTGAGGTCGCCCGCCTTGCGCATGGCTTGCGCCGCGAACTTCGGAATGGCGATGTTGAAGAACACGTTGGCGCCGGAGTCCTTCAGCTGGATGACCTGCGAATCGACCGTCGGATCCGTCGTCTCGTAGCTGACGTGCTTCACGATCTTGCCGACATCCTTGCCGAGGCCTTCCTTGAAACCCTCGTAGTAGTCCTTGCCGTAGTCGTCGTTCTGCATGAGCACGCCGATCTTGGCGTCCTTCACATTGGCCAGGATGTGCTTGGCGTAGATCACGCCTTCGGTGTGGTAGTCGGGCTGGAAGCCCATCGTCCACGGGAACTCCTTGGGCTTGCCCCACTTCGATGCGCCAGTGGCGACGAACAGCATCGGCACCTTCTTCTGGTTCATGTACTTGTGGATCGCCGTGTTGGTCGGCGTGCCGAGCGTGTTGAAGGTGCACAGCACCTTGTCCTGCTCGACCAGCTGGCGCACCAGCTCGACCGTCTTGGACGGGTTGTAGCCGTCGTCGAGCGTGATGAAATTGACCTTGCGGCCGTTGATGCCGCCGGCTTCGTTGACGCTCTTCCAGTACGCCTGGATGGTCTTGCCGATCACGCCGTAGGCCGAGGCCGGGCCGCTGTAGGGATTGGTGTGGCCGATCTTGATCTCGGTGTCGCTGGCGCCATCCGAGTATTTCTTCGCGCCCTGCGCGAACGATACGCCTGACGCCGACAACACGGCAGCCGTGGAAACGCCGCCCAGAAATTTACGCCTATTGGTCCTCAACGCGTCCTCCTGTGTTTTATGGTTTGCGCTGCGAGAGTCGCCGGAAATTCGCGCGCGGGGAAGGAAAAAACTCGCGCCGCGATATACATGTTTTCAATGTTGCAGCGCGGAAGCAGCCAAAGAAAAGGCCGCCGGAAACCGGCGGCCTTCACTTCCTCGCGAGGACCTATCTGATCAGGTGCTTTCGGCGTGCATGACCTCGCCGAACAGCTCCCAGGTCTCGCCCTTGAAGCGCTGCAGCTGGACCGCCTGGATCGGATAGAAGTCGGTCGGGCTGGTGTTCACCAGGATGCCCGGCAGCAGCAGCGGCACGCGGTACTTCTGGAAGCTCGCCGCCTGCTTCATGAGGTTGGCGCGCGTCAGCTCGTTGCCGCAGCGCTTCAGCGTCTCGGTCATCAGCGCGGCGACCGCATAGCCGTAGATGTGGTTGGCGTCGGCCTTGTTGGCCGTCGGCATGTTCTTGTCCATCCACGCCCGCCAAGTCTTCATCTCCTCGTTGTCGTCCCAGTGCTTGTCGGTTGCATCCATGAGGTAGGCGGCCGTGATGATGCCCTGGGCATTGTCGAAGCCCGCCGGCTTCATGACCGCGGCGACCGAGGCCGACACGTTGTTCAGATAGTGCACCGGCTTCCAGTCGATGTCGGCGGCTTTGCGGATACCCTGCGCGGCGGCCTTGGGACCGGAGACATTGAAGAAGACGTTGGCGCCCGAGTCCTTCAGCTGGATGATCTGGCTGTCGACCGTTGGATCGGTGGCCTCGAAGGTCACCACCTTGACGATGCGGCCGGTCTCCTTGCCGAGGCCCTCCTTGAAGCCTCCGAGATAGTCGCGGCCATAGTCGTCGTTCTGGTGAAGCACGCCGATCTTGGCATCCTTGACGTTGGCCAGGATATGCTTGGCGTAGATCTTCGCCTCGGTGTGGTAGTCGGGCTGGAAGCCCATCGTCCAGGGGAAGTTCTTGGGATCGCCCCACTTCGACGCGCCGGTGGCGACGTAGAGCTGCGGCACCTTCTTCTGGTTCATGTACTTGTGGATCGCCGTGTTGCACGGCGTGCCGAGCGACTGGAACAGGGCGAAGATCTTGTCCTGCTCGACGAGCTGGCGGACCATCTCCACCGTCTTGGACGGGTTGTAGCCGTCGTCGAGCGAGATGAACTTGATCTTGCGGCCGTTGACGCCGCCCGCCTCGTTCACGACCTTGAAATAGGTGTCGATCGTCTTGGCGATCGCGGCATAGGCCGAGGCCGGCCCGCTGTAGGGGTTGGTATTGCCGATCTTGATCTCGGTGTCGGTCACCCCGTCGTCGTACTTCTTCTGCGCGAATGCCGAAGTCGAACCGGAAGCCAGGGCCAGCGCCGATACGCCCCCCACGAAACCACGCCTGCTTGTACGCACTTATTATTCCTCCCTGAGAAATGATGCTGCAGCTAAGCGCAAAAGCGGCCCAAAAAGAAGGCCGCCCTTCGGCGGCCTTCCCAACCAAGATGTCGCAGGTCGGTTACGCACCCTCGGCCGACATGACGTCGCCGAACAGTTCCCAGGTGTCGCCCGAGAACCTGGCGAGCTTCACCGACTGGATCGGATAGTAGTCGGTCGGGCTGGTGTTGATGGTGATGCCCGGGATCAGCATCGGCAGCTTGTACTTCTGGAAGTTGGCCGCCTGCCTCATGACGTTCTCGCGGGTGAGATCGTCGCCGCACTTCTTCAGCGTCTCGTGCATCAGGATGGCGACGGCGTAGCCGAACACGTGGTTGGCGTCGGCCTTGTTGGCGCCGGCCATCCACTTGTCCATCCAGGCGCTCCAGCCCTTCATGTCGGCATTGTCGACCCACTGCCTGTCGGTCGGGTCCATCAGGTATTGCGCCGTGATGATGCCCTGGCTGTTGTCGAAGCCGGCCGGCTTCATCACCGAGCCGACCGAGGCCGACACGTTGTTGAGGTACTGCGCCGGCTTCCAGCCGAGGTCGCCGGCCTTGCGGATCGCCTGGGCGGCGGCCTTGGGCGTGGCGATGTTGAAGAAGACGTTGGCGCCGGAGTCCTTGAGCTGGATGACCTGGCTGTCGACCGTGGGATCGGTGACCTCGAAGGTCACGTGCTTGACGATCTTGTCCGCGTCCTTGCCGAGGCCCTCCTTGAAGCCCTCGTAGTAGTCCTTGCCGTAGTCGTCGTTCTGCATGAGGACGCCGATCTTCGGGTCCTTGACGTTGGCCAGGACGTGCTTGGCGTAGATCACGCCCTCGGTGTGGTAATCGGGCTGGAAACCCATCGTCCACGGGAACTCCTTGGGCTTGCCCCACTTCGAGGCGCCGGTGGCGACGTAGAGCATCGGCACTTTCCTCTGGTTCATGTAGCGATGGATCGCTGTGTTGGTCGGCGTGCCGAGCGTGTTGAAGGTGCACAGCACCTTCTCCTGCTCGACCAGCTGGCGCACCAGCTCGACCATCTTGGGCGGCGAGTAGCCGTCGTCCAGCGTGATGAACTTGACCCTGCGGCCGTTGATGCCGCCCGCGTCGTTGACGCTCTTCCAGTACGCCTCGATCGTCTTGCCGATCTGGCCGTACGACGAAGCCGGACCGCTGTAGGGGCCGGTATGGCCCAGCTTGATCTCGGTGTCGGTCGCACCGTCCGAGTATTTCTTCTGGGCAAACGCCACGGACGAACCCGAAAGCAAAGCCAACGCAGACGCACCACCCACAAACCCACGCCTACTCGTAACCACAGAACCCTCCCAATTTCATCGAACGGCGCGGAGTTTCTTCTGAAAAGACGCAAAAAAGAAGGCCGCCGGAAAGCGGCCTTCCGCACCTCGGGAATGTTTCAGCCTCAGGCGGCTTCGGCCGACAGGATCTCGCCGAACAGTTCCCAGGACTCGCCCTTGAAGCGCTGCAGCTGCACGGCCTGCACGGGATAAAAGTCGGTCGGGCTGGTCGACACCGTGATGCCCGGCAGCAGACCCGGCACCCTGAGCTTCTGATGACTGGCGGCCTGGCGCATGAGGTTCTCGCGCGTCAGGTTGTCGCCGCACTTCTTCAGCGTCTGCTCCATCAGGTACGACACCGAGCAG
>Ga0081539_10003318_pt1 | contig 20084 bp, 18 predicted proteins | sample TabmetS4T2R2_FD_71023 | JGI IMG/M metagenome (GOLD analysis project Ga0081539, IMG submission 71023) | Tabebuia heterophylla rhizosphere microbial communities from the University of Puerto Rico - S4T2R2 | ecosystem: Host-associated > Plants > Roots > Rhizosphere ...
AATTCGGGAGCCGCTGCTCCGCCGACGCGTATCTACCTCAATCGAGTGAAATCCAAAATATGCTGACGAATTCAACTGATATCCTTATTGAGGAATGGAGTCCTCAGCATACCCGCTGGCCAGAATTACTCGCGGTTGTTCACCAGTTGGGCCAGATGGATTGGTTTGACTTTACTGCTGAGTGGCATATCAGTTCTCACGTTTTGGTCGCGCAGCGTAGCTCAGACATCTTAGGCATGCTACGCTTCGTGCTCCAAGATATTGGACCGGATATGGACTGTCCGCCTGTGGAATGGAGAGGCGAAAATCTCCTCGAGGCCAAAGTCATCGCATTTGGGGTTCTTCCCGCTCACCAACGGCAAGGCATCGGACGAAAGCTTCAGGGGGCTCTCCGGCAGCGAGCACAAGACTTGGGCTGTTACCAGATCCGCTCGCATAGTAGTGGTGAGAATTTAGAGAATCACCAGCTAAAACTTTCATTAGGATATGGGGTTCATCCAATTGTCCGCGGAGATGACCGGCGCGGAGTTTATTTCATTTTGCCTCTACGGCGGTCAGAATAAAGACCTGGCATTCAAGTAGATATACAAAAAAATTTCATCACCAAGAGAGAATCATGAACAAATTAAAAATTTGCCTGGCAGGTGCAAGTGGATGGGCCGGCTCAGCACTCGCTCGAGGAATCTCTGATGCCGATGATATGGAGTTGGTCGCTGCTATCTCTCGAAGTCATGCCGGGAAAACCCTTGGCGAAGTCATAGGAGTCCAGGGACTGAACACGCCCATTTTTGCAAGTGTAGAGGATGCGCTAAAAACGGATCCTGATGTATTCGTGGAGTATACAAAACCAGATGTGGCAAAATCTCATGTTTTATCAGCCTTAAAAAGTGGAGCCTATGTGGTTATCGGCACATCCGGGTTAAGCGTTAAAGATTATGATGAGATAAACAAGGTTGCGCAGGAAGTCAATCGTGGTGTTTTGGCGGTGGGAAATTTCGCGCTGACTGCAGTCCTTCTTCAGAAGTTTGCAGAGATGGCAGCCAAATATATCCCGCACTGGGAAATCATTGATTACGCTCATGCGGAGAAGAAAGATGCGCCCAGCGGGACTGCCCGCGAGTTGGCAAACCGTCTTTCCAATATACAGGAAGCAAAACTTGAAGTTCCATTAGAAGAAGTAGAGGGTCCAAAAGAAAGTCGTGGCGCTCGATTGCAAGGGACTCAAGTTCACTCGATCCGCTTGCCAGGGTATATCATTTCGGTCGATGCAATTTTTGGGATGCCGGATCAGAAGTTGATTCTGCGCCATGAGGCAGGGTCAAGCGCGGAACCCTATGTAAGCGGAGCATTGCTGGCGATTCGAGAAGTAAGCAATTTAGTCGGCCTTCATCGTGGGTTAGATAGCGTGATGAAATTTTAAACGTATGAAAAAGTACGACAAACGAGATCAGAGAGCGATGGCAACTTGGGCTGCAGATTGTGCCAAACGAGTCCTTCCATTATTTGAGGAAGCACATCCAGACGATGACCGGCCTCGAAAAGCCATCGAAACATGCCGGGCTTGGGTTCGTGTGTGTTCAAGATGTCAGAAATACGCGGCGACTCTCTTGCATCCCATGCCGCCGCTCGCGCAGCCAAAGGAAATGACCCGGCTATTTTTGCGGCACGTGCCGCGGGTCAAGCGGTTGCCACCGCGCATGTCCCTCAACATGCTTTTGGCGGGGCCTACTGTGCTCTCAAAACAATTGCTGCAATTGACTCTGTGCATGCAGAGGCTAAAGTTGCCAAAGAACATGCCTGGCAGGTAAAGCATAATCCAGCAAATCTTCGGCAGGAAGTTCTAAAGCGAGTAATATTTCAAAAACGCGGCAATAGAATTTTTATAAGTATCGTAAAGGACCAGGATTATTAATCAGCGGGTCTACTATTTATTCTTCCAAATTCTGAAATCCTTCAGTATCGAACCCCCAAGAAATTCGCGCACAATAGAAGTCCCGGGTACGAGACTTATATCCAGTGGCAGGAACCATTCGAGGAAAGCCAGCAATCGTCTTGACTCGATGTATTCCGGCGTACCATGCTGCACCTGCCTCAGTAACGGTTCAGCCTGTGGTTTAAGTGCGGCCAGCTCATACGCTAAGGCGGAGTTGAACATCACATCCGCGTTCTCCTGAAATGGAAAGATATGACGCTTCTCGCCGCGCCTTACCGACTCCCAGCGTGAAATGGTTTGCGCGGCCGTGTAGCCGCGTTCGCGTGCATCGCGCACAATGCGGCGAATGAGTCGCGTGTCCGTGGTGGAAACGCGGTTGTGGCGATCCAGGTTCAACTGAGTCAGAGCCGAGATGTAGATCCGGAACACATTGTTCTGAAGCTGTGTCGGGATGAGCCGCGGGTCGAGTCCGTGAATCCCTTCCAGAATGATTGGTTGCTTCTCTTTGAGCTGGATCACATCGCCTGCTTCGCTCATCCCGGTCAGGAAGTTATAGCGCGGCAAGTGGACGGCTTCGCCTCGGATTAACCCTTCCAAATTCTCGGCGAGGGAAAGCAGACTCAGCGCTTCGATCGATTCGAAATCAGGCTGGCCATATTCATCGAGAGGTGTTTTGCTCCGGTCAAGAAAATAATTATCCAGCTCTAGAGGAAAAGGTGAGATACCCAGCGCGAGCAACTGAACCGTGAGGCGGCGTGAGAACGTCGTCTTGCCCGCAGACGATGGGCCCGCGACCATGATCAAATGCACACGATCGATCTGATCCGCGATCTGCCGAGCCACTTGCGAAAGGCGTTGTTCATGAAAGGCTTCGGACACCAGCACGATCTCCGCCGCGCGGCCCGCATTAATCGCCTCGTTCAATGCACCAACGTTTTCAATCCCCAGCTTTGCCAGCCAATCACCATATTCAAGAAAGGTCCCAAGCAGTTTTGGATATTCTGGCATGGGCAGGAGTTCATGAGGTTTGTGCCTGCGCGAGAATCGCAATGTAAAACCGCCCTCGGTATAAACGAGATCGAATATCCGTAAACAACCGGTCGATGGGACCATATACCCGTGCAGATAATCCATGCGTTCGCCGAGACGATACAAGGTAAGATAATTTTTGCGGCGATATTTCAGCAACAGGACTTTATCTTCATACCCGCGCGAACGGAAATATTCAATCGCCTCCTGTAATGGAACTTCCCTGCGCTCGAACGGGAGATCCGCTTCGACCAGTTCCTGCATATGCGACTTAAGCGACTCGATCTCAGAGTCGGTCAATGGGCTGCGTCCCGTTACCTGACAGTAATACCCGCCCGAAGCGACCGAATGATCGATGTAAAGTGTGGCACCCGGGAATAAATCCTCAAACGCCATCTCAAGCAAAAGCGTGAGCGAACGACGATAGATGCGCGCTCCGTCCGGAGAGGAAATTGTCACCGGCTCTACTCGCGATTCCAATTCGATAGGATATGTCAACTCACGTAAATCACTGTTGACGATGGCAGCAACAAGTTGTGCGTCATGGTCCACCTTTGCCAGGAACTCCCCCACCTTCGCCCCGCGCGGACCAGATAGCACCCGCCCATCGGGCAAATAAATTTCGACGTTATCGCGAGGGGGAACGAGATGGATTTCTTTCATTTTTCTTCGTCTAATGTCAAAGGTCGAACGTCAGGTCGACATTCGACGTTTGACCTTTGACAGGAGTTTCTCCGGCTTATGAGCAAACTCATCCAACGGAATCTGCTGGTTGACAAGGGCTAATAATGTTTCTGTCAATACTTTATTCACTGGGGTAGGCACACCAAACTTCTCACCCGCGCAAACGACTGCACCGTGCAGATATTCCACCTCGCTTTTGCCGCGCCCCGAATGCAGATCAATATGAAAGGATGGCATTTTGGCGCCGCGTCCTGCTCCTGCTGCGCGGCTCAAAAAGGGTCTTGATAACCACAACGGCAGTTTTGTCGCAAACGCCAAGGCGCGGACCGGTGTACCGGGCAAGTCAACAACCTTGAATCCCTGAGCTTCCATCACCGCCAGGCATTCCTTCAACATCTCAATTTCAAGTTTATATAAACTCTTATTCGCAAAGATCTCAGCAGGGGTCATATCCAAAATGGCAGATGTAGGATTCGCAATTAGATTCGTCAACATCTTTGACCATTTCATACTTGCTGCGTCATCGAACAAACGCGAGTTAAGATAAGCCTCATTGAATGCAGCGTTTAGTTTTTCGGACAACGCATGTCCCTTTGCAATGCCTACGCCGCGCAAACGTTCCAGCACAATATCACCCGTAACGCGCTTACCAACGGCGGTTGTTACAGTGCCGTAGATGACCTTATCCTTTCCCAATGCATCGGCAATAGCTTCTTCATTCGATACGCCATTCGACAAACATAGAATGGGCGGCATCTCCTCAGCAAATGGTTTGATGTTCTCCAGCGCGGCTTGTGTGTCAAAGGATTTGAGGGCAAACAGGGCCACGTCAAAAGGTCCGTAACGAAGCGTTTCGTCTAGTGAAGACACAATAACAAACGCGGAAGGCGCTATCGTAAAGGCCTTCTTTGTCCCTTCGGCTCCGCTCAGGGCATGCTTTCTTCTTTCATCCAAAGTCAAATCCAACCTCAATCCACGTTCGCGCAATGCCTCTACATTTTTAGGTCGTTCCAAAAACACAACCTGATGCCCTGCAAGCGCGAGGCTGCCTCCCATATATGTCCCAATCGCGCCCGCGCCAAATATCAATACGTTCAATTTTCCATTGAGGTTTTTTATCATGACTTGCTTATTGTAAAGACCCTAATGGTCTTAAGGGCCTTTAGAGCCTCCATTATTTAAAGATCTTAAATGGACATGATCATTCAGTGTTTCAATTGCCCAGCGATGCTGATGTGACAGATAAAATACACGTGCAAACGCAGTGTTATCGAACCGGAACCGCACACCGGAAGGATCGGCATGAGGAGCGATCCCTACGATCGCATGCATCAGTTGATTGAGCAAGCCTCCATGCGAAACAACGAGGTAGCGACCCGCAGGTCGGCGCAACAAACTATGCAATGCCTGCCCGGCACGCAGGAATAAAAGCCAGTCGCCTTCCCCAACTCCTCCAATAGTGTCATAGGGGGTAACAAACGTGGGGCGCGGCCGCAAACGAATCTCATCAATCGTCAAACCGGTCATTTCGCCGACATTGCGTTCCATCCAAAGTGGATCGGCCTCTACTTTGACATCCAATGCGGAAGCGATGATCTCTGCCGTCTCTTTCGCGCGGATGAGCGGGCTGGCAATCACCAAATCAAACTTTGCTTTCTCCTCCAGCCAACGTTCTGCCAAGGCCTTTGCCTGGGCGCGGCCTCGTTCTGTCAACGGATAGTCAGATTGGCCTTGCCAGCGGGACTCGACATTGCCGACTGATTCTCCATGCCGTAAAAAAACAAAGTGATAGATCGGCTTTTCAGCGGAACTCATTTTTCCTCCTTTTTCAACAAATAGACAGGCCGCTTTTTAACCTCCTGGAATATATAACCAACATACACCCCAATAAACCCAAGCAGGATCATCACCATGCCGCCAATCACCAACGTCACAGACATCAGTGAGCTCCATCCTGCGACCAGCTCTGATGAACGACCTGTAAACCAAAACGACAGCACATAAATAATCTGCGCTGCTGCAAGGCAGAGCAAAATGCCGCCCAAGGTCATGCCAATATAAAGTGGCACAAGCGAAAAGGAGAAGAGCGCATCCATTGCAAGACGGAACATCTTGCCGAACGAATACTTTGATTTGCCTGCCATGCGGCGCGTCTCATGATAAGGCAGGATCACACTTCGGTACCCCATCCACGAGATCATGCCGCGTAGAAAACGATGATATTCAGGCATAGACTTCAACGCGTCTACAGCCTGTCTGTTCAAAGCGCGAAAATCTGCCGCACCGGGTTCGATGTGTGTTCCACTGATTGCATTGATCAATTTATAAAAGGCTGAAGAGGTTGCCTGCTTAAAAGATAATGCTCGGCCAGCCTCGATCCGCTGTGCCTGGACAATATCATATCCTTGTTTGCATAAATCAATCATTTGAGGAATCATTTCGGGAGGGTGCTGCCCATCACCATCTAATGTGATGACGATATCCCCTGTTGAATGGTCAAGTCCGGCCGTTAGCGCTGCCTGATGCCCAAAGTTGCGGCTGAAGGATAGAACGGTCACGCGTGGATCTTCGTTTGCGATGGCTCGCAGCGAATCAGCTGTCCCATCGCGTGATCCGTCATTTATGAACAGAACATGAAAGTCATAAGGGAGTCCATCTACCACTCCGCGAATCTGCTTGTATATTTGCTCGATCACACCCGCTTCTTCGTAGACCGGAATTACCAGATCAACTGTTGTTCTATGTTCGGGGACCATCAGAATTATTCTACCACGTGCATTGGATACCCTTTTTACTGGCTTAATCTACCGTGCAAAGCGTATTCATCAATGAGTTCACGGTCACACCCCGCAGATCGACTCTGCAGTGCTTTTATCTGTTCACAAAGTCCCATATATACATACCTGTTGACTCGGATCAAACGCGCGATCAGCTGGCTTTGTTTTGTATCGCCTACATGAATATAAGCCTCAAGCATAGGCAGCCATTCCGATGTATCTTTTGGCGATAGGCAAGCGATCTTGCCTCATCTGCCAGTTCAGCCGCGGACTGCCAATCCATTCGCTGACGAGCCAGATCAACTTACCGTTTCACACGCGTGTTTGATTTTCTAAAGAAAGTGAAAATTTTTTGATTGATGATTCATTTAATAACCGGGTCTAAATCATTGCGAATAAACAGCCGAAAAAACTCTTCCGTCAGAATAAGGGTGTAGTGTTCCTGCAAATAGGTTTCAAGAGCAGGGATCGTAAATCGTGACATGAGCACCTGCTCCGGCTGATAGTCGCGCATGGCTTTAAGGATATCTTCATCTGTAAGGCTGCCGGTCGCTAATCGTTTCGCTGAGAAAGTCGCTAAACTAGGAGGAACTGGCCGATGAACGCGAAAAGCGTACATGGGCGTATCCGTCACAATCCAGTGCGTGCGATCGATATATTCGTTCATCGTACTAATTACTCTGAGCCTCCACGGAGTGGTACGTAGCGAAAATCCACTGATGCGCGGTCTGTCCAATAGCTCTTGATCAAGCCGTGGCAAATAGTGGGTAGATACCAAAATAAAACCGATGAGAGCCCCTGCTCCGAAAATGGTCTGAAAGTGAATAAGGTCGGAAGGTCCCCGCGAACGGGCGAGCGCGTGGATGCCTTCTCCAACACCTGCAGCAGCCAACATGGCGGCCGGTATTGTTATCAATAACTGGTGATGATAAAAAACAGGCGAATAAAAACTAAATAACATATAAGCGAATACCGCCCAAGTCAACGAATACAGCATCAGCCAGTTTCGCTTGTAAATCGTAACAACCGCGCCAAATAGACTCAGAATCAGCAATGGAACGGCGGCCTGGAGATGAGCATTGATAGTATAACGGTCACCTTCAAGTGATTCGGTAACGGGCGCCGCCAAATGCGGAGAGACAATCAACCACACATTTTGTGGTCCCACCAGCACCAGCCCAAGCAGGATTGACAGGCCAGCAAAACCAACGATCCAAAGCAGGGCCGGCCGAAGTATCTTCCATGAAAGCCCTTCTTCCCTTTTGTCGAAATATGCAGAAGCAGTGATGCCTACCAAAAAAACAGGCGCCAAAAAACCGGTAAAGAGTTTGATAAGCACTGATAAGGCTAACGCAAAACCGGAAAGCGCTAACCAAAAATCCTTTCTCTTTTGATGCCATAGAGTCAGGAAAAGCATCGATACGGCCGCCATAGCAATCGAAGGTACACCGATCATGACCGAGGTGCTCAGTCTCAAATACTCTGGCGTCATAATGACGAGGGGCAAGAATAGGACTGCAGCCAGTCTTCCCCAAGTAAGATGCAAAAACTGAGCGCACGCCCAGACCAACAGGGTGGAAAACAATAAGACCAGCAAACGCGCGGGATTCACCTCAAATCCCACAACGCGAAACAGGAGCCCTAGAATCTGATTGAACAGCGGCGGCTGGTCGCTGGACACTTCACTGTATAGAGGATGGCCAAGTGAAACCAGCATGGATCGCATCAGGTTCAAGCCCTCATCCGCATCATATTGAAGTTTTTCTCGAAAGGGATAATAGGAAAATGTGGAGGCAAGAAAGACCAGGGCAATGAAGATGGGTAAAAGATAGCTGCTTAATTTACCCCACAAAGCCTTATTCGTCGACTGAGTTTCCATGCTGAAGAGGATGTAGGAAAGTGAACCAAGATTTGGCAATTTCAGTAAATCACAGATTCTGACCGTCATTGCGAGGAGAGTGCCTTTCTCGACGAAGCAATCTCATAGGCGGCTCAAAAACAACGCATATTTCATGAGATTGCTTCGCAATGACGGATTAGAAAGAGTTTGGAATGGAATTCGTGATTTACTGAATATGATTATATCATTTGGAATATATAGGAGAATCTCTGGCTGTGATCCTCACCAGTTGTATCATGTTAGAATTTATTGACGGAGATTGAGGATGAAGCAGACATTACAAAATTTTTTCAAAAACGAGACAAGTATTGCCATCCTGTTAATTCTCCTTACAACTGTAATTACATATGGGGTTAGTATCTCTAAACTTGGCTATTATCATGATGACTGGTTTGTGCTGTGGTCTGGTCGGGCGCGGGGTGCGGAAAGTATCATGCCACTGTTTTCTACAGATCGCCCCTTCATGGGCGTGATTTATTCCTACGTCTATCAGCTTTTGGGCGATACAATCATCAATTGGCATTTATATGCACTGTTGTGGCGTTTAATCGGTGGGCTGGCGTTTTTCTGGATTCTTCGCTTGATATGGCCAGATCAAAAATATATTACAACGTTGATGACCGTGCTTTTCATTATTTATCCAGGTTTCCTATCACAGCCAAATGCCAACACCAAGCAAAATCATCTGTACGGGTTTGGCACCGCGCTTCTTTCGATTGCCTTAATGCTTCAAAGCATAAAAACGAACCTCAAAGGATGGAAAATCGTTTGCAGCCTTTTATCCCTTGTCCTGACCGCGAATTATCTATTCATTTATGAATACATGATCGGTTTTGAAGGTACCCGCCTTTTATTGTTGGGATACACCTTATTTCATGAGGGCTTCAAAGAAGTCCGGTCGTTGGTTAGAGAGATACTCAAGAGGATAGGGCCCTATTGGATTGTCACTGCGGGATTTTTATACTGGCGCCTGTTTGTATTCGAAGGAGCCCGAAATGCAACTGATGTACCCCAATTAACTGCCGGCTACCTCAGTAATTTTCGTTACATGTTCATTCGGTCGATCCTGGAAACAGGGAAAGATTTTCTGGATGCCTCAATTTTTGCCTGGTTCGTTGGGCCGTACCAATTGTTTTCTGTGGCATTGTATTCAGATTTGGCGTACGCGTTGCTTATCGCTGGAATTGTGATTCTATTAGTTTTGTTCTACACGCGCTTATCTAAAAAATGGTGGGGAATGGAATATAACGAGTCAGAGACACCCCGACTGATTAAGGATTTTATTTGGATTGGCGCTCTTGCAATAATATTCGCGATTTCGCCCGTCATCTTGTCGGGCAGGCAATTAGATCTGTACGACTCTTATAAAAGTTACGGACTTCATCCAATTGGCGGTGTAGTCCTGTTTATTGTCGGAGTCCTACTAATGTTCCAGCCAAGGTTTCGCACGTTGATCTTGATTGCCTTGGTTGGACTCTCAGTTTCGGCTCAAATTTTGAATGCGGATTACTGGGAACAGTATTGGAAAGTTCAACGCGAAATGTGGTGGCAGATGTCATGGCGTGCACCAGATATCCAAACGAATACGTTGGTAATGGCCTATGTTTCGCAAGGATACAACCCACAGCAGGATTACGAGATTTGGGGACCTATCAATTTGATTTACAATCCCGAACCCGCGAAAGCACCTGCGATCCAGGCTGAAGTTCTTAATACGGACACATCCTATAGCGTTTTGAAGAAAGATATTCTTAATAATCACGTCCGTGACATTAAGCTCCACAGGGATTTCGATAATTTGCTCCTATTAAGCCTTCCCTCGTCGGCATCCTGTTTACATGTCATTGATGGCATGTTGCCTGTATACTCGGCAAGTGAATCTCTGCTGGTCCAAAAGATCGGAGAGTATTCCCATGTCGACCGGGTCATACCGTTTGGACCTTCTCCTGTTCCGCCCCCTTCAATATTTGGCGTTGAGCCCGAGCATGATTGGTGCTATTACTACCAAAAGGCCTCTCTTGCCAGGCAAAGCGGCAATTGGGAGGAAATCAGTAAACTCTATAATCAGGTAATGGAGTTAAATCTTGAAACCGATGATAAGTCGGAAGTGATTCCCTTTTTTGAAGGTCTCGTTAATCAGGGCCGATATGACGATGCCAAATCCCTGTATGACACGCAGATCAAAGGCCAGAATGAAATGCGCTTTCCGTTATGTACTTTTTTGAGTAATGATCCAGGATACCCACCGGACTTTGGTTATGATTACGAAAAGATTTATGAGATTTTGTGTAAATCATAAATAAAGAAGGCATAGGCGATATATCAAAAAGCAAACTCTCGAATCGATTCAATTACAATTTCCTGCTCACTGCTCGTGAGGGCATTATGGAATGGAAGGCGGATCAACTGATCGCTGACGCGTTCAGTCATGGGACAATCACCCTCCCTACCACCGAACTTTTGTCCCATCTCGGAAAGATGTAAAGGCAAATAATGAAATACGCTGTAAATTCCACGCTCGTGCAAATACGAAATCATTTTTTGGCGTAATTCAAGAGTTGGCAAGAGTATGTAGAACATGTGATACGACTGTTCACAATGATCAGGGATATAAGGTAATAGAACATTGTGTGCGGCAGCCCAATCTTTTAAGCCTGCATGATATATCTCCCAAACCTGCTTGCGATGCAATTGAATTTTCTCGCGTTGTTCGAGTTGGGCAAACAGAAAAGCAGCCAGCATGTCGGAAGGCAGATAGGAGGAGCCAAGATCCACCCAGGTGTATTTATCCACCTGGCCGCGGAAGAAACGCGACCGATTTGTCCCTTTCTCGCGGATGATCTCAGCGCGCTCCACCAAATGTAAGTCATTGATGAGAAGCGCGCCACCTTCGCCACTGGTAAAGTTTTTTGTCTCATGAAATGATTGGGAAGCCATTGAACCAAAGGTGCCCAGAAATTTCCCCTTATATTTACCAAACAGTCCGTGCGCGTTATCTTCCACAACTGCAATATTATGGTGATTAGCGAACTCCATGATGGAGTCCATTTCGCAGCCAACGCCAGCATAATGTACAGGGAGAATGGCCTTCGTGCGAGAGGTGATCGCCGCTTCCAATTTGGACTCATCCAAATTCAGGGTATCCGGCCGAATGTCAATAAAACGAGGCGTCGCACCTCGCAAAACGAACGCGTTTACTGTCGAGACAAAAGTAAAGTCGGGGATAATAACTTCATCGCCGGGCTGGATTTCCAATAAAAGGGCAGCCATTTCCAGCGCGTGGGTACAGGAGGTGGTCAACAGTACTTTTGGCACACCCAGTTCCTGCTCCAGCAACGAATGACATTTCTTCGTAAACGGCCCATCGCCAGAGATGTGCGCGTTCTCGACGGCTTGGCGCATGTATTCGAATTCTTTGCCAACCGTAATGGGGCGATTGAAATCGACTCTTAGGTCCAAGAAAGATTCTCCATGATGATCCCACAGACTCGTTCAGCCTGTTCTACACTGAAATGATGATCATTAAATAAATTTATCACTTCATTTGCCAGTTTCTCAGCCTGTGGCGCGTGTCCATCTGCCATGATTCCCGCCAGAGAAGCATAATGTGAACTGGCAAATAGTCCTTCAGTGAAAATGGCATCCATAATACGCCTCTTGTTTTTCACGCGAATATTGAAACGCCACGTTTGATATGCTTGAGGTAACTGTATCTCAGCAGGCAGGCCGTTCGAATAAATCTCATTTAGCGAGCTGCGCTGTTTAAGTGAACTACTCTGACGGCTTTCAACTTGATCGCGGTAATCATACCATGTGGGTAAATTGGATTTGGTTTCCAGCCAGTTGGTATCGCGATACACAAATTTGCGGCGCTTCGAAACGGTTTCTTTATAAGATCTCTCCATCTCTTGGTAATCTTTCGAATTGAAAGGTAAATGCGAAGGTTGATATGATATGTTTTCCTTCATAAACGCATAACCGCCAAAATTCAGTTCGACGATCTTGGCATAACCTGTACTATACAAGGATACGTCCGCAGGTGAATTTATATCAGGCTCAAGGTCTGGTATGCAAAGGCAGCGATCGTCAACAATCAACAATGCAGGATCGAGCGATTTGGCATTCGCGAAGAATTCATTTGGACTGGATGATTCCCCGTATGAATGGGCATATAACATTCCTCCATATTTTCGCGTCTTTATCAACACCTCCGCTTGGTCCAGATCCATATGGAGTGTATCAGCTGCAATATCCACAAATTCAAAAGGGACGCGCGCTTTGAAGAATGTGATCGGCACAATGGGACAAATATTTGCCGGCAAAATCCATGGGAGAGAATTGGCCTGAGAAACCAGCAGATTGTAAAGAATTGCAGACGCGCGCGGAGCCCGGATGATTTGCATAGAGTGAAGAAAACGCCGCCGGGGACGGCGGCTTGAGCAATGGTAGTTAAATATCCTTCCGGACAAGGATAGTGAAGTCATACAGGCCATAGTCATGCAGGAGTGCCACATTGCGTGAGAAGTTTCTTTTGCAAAAATCGAAGAAGAATAATGGGTCAGCGTAGAAAAGATCAGGGCGTTCTGCCATTCGGTCTGCATCTGAGTACTTCGTCAACATATTGAACGAAAAACCTTTCGAGCATAACGCGTTCATGCGCGGCAAGGTCTCGCAGATAAAATCCTGCCACTCGTCATAGGGCGATTCGAGTTTAATATTGAAGATGCCTGCTGCGACAAGATAATCAGTTACGGGAAGTTCTTTTTCATCGGTTGTAAAACGAGCGTTGGAAAAATCCATATACTTTTGACGCCCTGCAAGAATCATTTTCTCAATCAAATCCACACCGTAGTAGTCAAACTCCCAGCCTTTTTCATGTAGATATTCGAACATAGCGCCATAACCGCATCCATAATCAATGATAGAAAATGGTTTAGAAGGGTTGATTATTTTTACCAATTCTGCAAAACGGATCTGTCGCGCTTGTTCGCCATTATAGTCCACGCCTTGCGCTGTAGGGCCAAAAGTTTCAAGTTTTTCGGTGAAATATTCGTTGAGTTTCTTTTGGGTCTCGTCAATGGTCATGCCCGCTTTTCCTTATTTTCCATATAAGATATTGCCTCTTTACCTTTCATAAAGAGCAGGTCAATTACGCTAACGGCAGAATCGAACGGAGGATATAACTGTTCATATTCAGGGTAATTGTATTGTTTATATTCAAGCCGAATGCCAGCCTGCTCAAACAACTGTGGAACCAAATAGGCCTGTGCAGCCGGGCCAGACAAATATGTAGTTGCCCCCACCTGCTGAAGGATACCGATCAGCCGCTCTGTTTTTGTGCCTTGAGGATGATACTCATGCGACATCTTGATGGGTGTATCAATTTCAAGGTGGCAGCAAACCCAATGAATGAGACGCCGGTTCAGGTCCGAGATGGATGGAGCAGGCTGATTCAACAAGTCAGACAGTTCTGAGAAATAAGGCTCGAAGCATGGCGCGCGCCGGTAGGCTTCGCGAATCCGGTTTAGCATTTTTTGCGACCAGGGAGTGGAATAATCGATAGGTGTTTCCTCAATCAATTGGCTAGTATGACGGTAATAAACGGGCACAGTGATCCATTCAACGCCACCAGGCGTCTTGATCTTGTTACGATTGCGCCAATCACCTTTGGTGTATTGCAAATCATCATGAAGAATAAACAGGTCCACTTCACGAATAAAATCAAAATAACCGCGCCACGGCAGAAAGTTCGATTGGATAATACCAACTTTCATTTCCCCTCATCGGTTGTGCGCCCGATAATGTATGTCTGGCGTCCACCTGTACGCTCGAAGACTCGCGCCAGATACTCGCCTATAATACCCAGTGAAAATAACTGTACCCCGCTGAAAAGGGCAATGATGGAAGCCTGAAATGAAAAGCCGGGAACTGAGCCAGCCACGAAATATGTAATCAGGACGTAAAGCAAAATAAAGAAACCAAAAACTGTGAAGAAAAAACCAAGAACACTGGCCAATCTCAAGGGAATGGTCGTATAACTAGTGAGCACCAGAAGAGAAACTTTGACCAACTTGACAAAGTTATAGTTTGAATGCCCCATCGTTCGAGGCGCTTCATCCACGAGCACGGAGGCAAAACGGTTTGTACCCCAGGAAAGCAACACGTCAACCAATACATCAGGTCCACGGAAGTCCTCAAAGGCTTTGAGCAGACTGGAACGAAAAGCCTTAAATGCGCCGATATCGCGTACCGTGCGCAGACCCATTACATACCCAATTGCACGCTTAACAAGTGCAGAAAACAAATTTTTCCACCAGGCCTGTTGACGCCGGCGCGCTACTCCATACACAACATCATACCCTTCGTTCAATTTTTCCAGAAGTTTTGGCATCTCTTCAGGAGGGTTTTGTAAATCGTCGTCCATGGTGAAAATCACTTCATAACGCGCGGCACGGATACCACACAGCGTTGCATTGTGTTGACCATAGTTGCGCATCAAGTCTATGCCGCGCACCCAGGTATAGGTTCGCGCGAGCCGTTCGATTGATCTCCAGCTGTTATCGGGGCTTCCATCATTGACAAGTAAAACTTCATAGGAATCAGAAATCGCAGGCAGGGTTCTCCCCAACCGTTCTATCAAGGTATCTAGTGTATGTTCGCTGCGAAACACTGGAATGACAACGGATACATTCATACGGGACGTAATTCTACCACCCGCCTATCTTTCGCCTTCACTCACAATGTGATCCCGTGCTTGTCCTCCAGAATAAATAAGGTGCGCGCCACTTCAGCCGCTCTTTGTTCCGCATCCCAGCCAAGCGTGTTAGCAAAGACGCCAGACAGCTCATCGATCATTTCCCGCGTGAGATGACCAAGCATGGCCAGCATAGATCGTCTCAGCACAAAGTCATCCAGATGGTAAATCTTTTCATGCTGTATAAGGAAAGCGATCTCGCGACGCGAATAATCAGGCATTGTCTTGAGAATGAAATCGGTGCCACCATTCATAAAGGTTGCAACCGATTCAGCACGTGTACCATAACGCTCGAACAAGACTTTCAATCTTTCCCTTGTAACACCTGTCCAAGCAGATAGGCTTTCGATCTGGCGTTTTCGTTCGGTGGGATCACGTGGATAGCCATGCCCTCCACCAATCGGAAGCGCGCGCGTATCTTTTTTACGCGGCAACTTAAGATACGCCAGTGCTTTATCAGTTACCTGTTCAGCAAATGCGCGGAAGGATGTCCACTTGCCACCCACCAGAGAGAAAATTGGGAAAGCGAGGTTCGTCCAGGCGCCGCTGACAACCTCAATGCTATGATCGCGTGAAATTTGGGAGGTCAGTTTTGCTGAAGAATGAGGCAACGGGCGAACTCCTGAATATCGAAAGATAATATCGTCTCGAGAAAGCTTGATGTTGGGAAAGACACGCGAAATCATATGCAGAAAATAATCTGCTTCCTCATCGGTACAGCGCGCTTCATCAGGATTCTCGATCGGAACATCTGTGGTTCCAACCAGCACACGGTCAAACAAGGGATAAATCAGCACCAGGCGTCCATCGTCGTTCTCGAAATAAAATTCGTGATCGCCGATGGCTTTTCGCAATTCGTCATGTTTTAGAATGATGTGTGAACCTTTTGTTCCACCGATGAATCGGGTCGACAGGCCAAGCTTACGATTGGCCGAATCAATCCACGAGCCTGCCGCGTTGATGACCAGCTTTGGGCGCACATCGTAAGATTCGTCTGTAAGTTCATCACGAAGGATGATCGTATCTTCACTCCCGCCAACCATGGTCAGATAATTGAGCGCATGAGCATTTGGGTTATACGCCTCAGCATCAAGGATCAATTCAACCGCAAGGCGCTCAGGTCGTAGAATCGCTCCATCATAATATATAGCCGTGTTGACAATTTCGGGATTCAATTGATTCCACTTCCTGAGAGATTGATCGCGTGAAAGGAATTGATGTTTCGGCACAACACGTTGCGCACCATTCCTACCCTGGGTGCGGGAAAATGCATCATACATCATCAATCCAATCTTGATGACAAGAGAACCACGCTCAGAAGGTTTATCCAACATTCGAAGGAACTTAAGCGGCGCGTTGAGCAAGCCGGAGAACCGTTTGAATATCGGGATGGCTGTAGGAAGAGGCTGCACAATATGCGGCGCGTTTCGTATTAAACGATTTCGTTCCTGTACCGCCTCACGCACGAGACGAAACTCCCCATTTTCAAGATAACGGATGCCCCCATGTGCCATATGGGAAGAAGCAGAGGACGCGCCTGAACAAAAATCTCCGCGCTCGACAAGCAATACATCTACATCATTAAACGCGAGATCGCGAAATGTGCCGATGCCGTTGATCCCCCCGCCAATAATCAACACAGATATGTTAGGGTTATCTTTGAGAGAGGAAAGAACTTCGCTGCGATTCATCTATCTCGTTCCAAGTTCCATGTGCCACGTTCCAGGGCCAATGACTTGGAACGTGGTACTTGGAACATGACACTTCAATCATTCAACCCAATCAAACGTTCGCGTGACAGCCTTCTTCCAACCGGAGTATAACTTCTTTCGTTTGTTTGCGTCCATTGCAGGCTGCCATTCTTTATCCTTTCCCCAATTCGCTTTTAACTCATCGAGATCCTTCCAGAACCCCACCGCGAGCCCAGCCGCGTACGCCGCGCCCAATGCAGTCGTCTCCGCGACTTTCGGACGGACGACAGGCACATCTAAAATGTCGGCCTGGAATTGCATCAGCAGTTCATTGAAGACCATGCCTCCATCTACTTTGAGCGAGGTTAACTTTACTCCTGAATCTGTTTCCATGGCATCCAGCACCTCGCGCGTCTGATACGCGGTTGCTTCGAGTGCAGCGCGGGCAATATGTCCCTTATTGATGTAACGAGTCATACCAACGATCGCGCCACGCGCATCAGACCTCCAATAAGGCGCAAACAACCCCGAAAATGCAGGGATAAAATAAATCCCACCGTTATCTTCGACGGATTTTGCTAACGTTTCTACCTCAGCCGACGATTGGATCAATCCCAAATTATCTCTCAACCACTGAACCAGCGCGCCGGTGATTGCAATTGAACCTTCAAGGGCATAGACTGCTTTTTCGTCCCCAAGTTTATAACCCAATGTCGTGAGCAAGCCTGCCTTGGATGGAACAGGCGTCTTACCTGTGTTCATCAACATAAAACAGCCTGTACCATAGGTATTTTTCGCCTCACCCGCGCTGAAGCAAGTCTGCCCGAATAAGGCGGCATGTTGATCGCCGAGGTCACCGGAGATAGGAACATTTTGTAGTAGGGATGGGCGGCTGCCCATCCCTACAGTGCCATAAATTTCAGAAGAAGATTTGATTTGAGGCAACATCACATGTGGAATTTCCAGCATAGATAAAATTTCATCATCCCAATTGAGCGTGGATAAATTCATCAGCATCGTGCGTGAGGCATTCGTCACATCTGTGATGTGCTGGCCCGTGAGATTCCAGATCAGCCAGGTATCAATGTTGCCAAATAATAGTTCTCCATTTTCAGCTCTCTTGCGGGCATCGGCAACATGATCCAGAATCCATTTTATTTTTGGACCAGAAAAATACGTCGCCAGAGGCAAACCTGTTTTATCTCTGAATCTGTCTTGTCCGTTCGCGTTGAGCGGAGTGGCGCCCTGGCGCCACGCAGTCGAAGCGTCCTTAGCTAGTTCATTTATCATCACATCTGTTCGCATATCCTGCCAAACAATCGCGTTATAAATTGGCTTGCCTGTATTCTTATCCCAGAGCATAGTTGTCTCTCGTTGATTTGTGATTCCAATTGCTGAGATTTCTTTCGATGAAATATTCCCCATATCCAAAGCACCTCTGATGACTTCCCGCGTGCGCGCCCAAATTTCCAGTGCGTCATGCTCAACCCAGCCAGGTTTTGGATAAATTTGGTTATGTTCTTTCTGATCAACAGCAACAATATTTCCCCCATGATCGAAAATAATAAAACGAGTGCTGGTCGTACCCTGATCGATTGCCGCGACATATTTTGACATACATCACCTCGATTGATTACGCCCAGTGACGCGCGCCAGCTAAAAACGATTTTCCACTCATGGATTTCTTCCCAGCAGGTTGCACTTCATCGAGAACCAGAAGCCCGCCTCCCGCGCTGATTGCAGGCTGGCCTCGATACACAAGCCTTTGTCCAGCTGATGCATCCCCCCTTTCGACGTGCGCCTTATGAATCTTCACCATCGTAGTATCAAAGTCCATGAACGCGCCGGGCCACGGATTGAACGCGCGCACCTGACGTTCCAATTCATTTACATCGCGTGTGAAATCCAGTTTACCTTCTTCTTTTTTGAGCATGGGTGCGTACGTCATCCCTTCTTCAGGCTGAGCTTGAGGAATAATTTTTCCAGATAAATAGTCGGGCAAAGTCTCAATGAGCAAGTCCGCGCCCAGGTGAGATAACGTTTCGGTAACGGAACCAGCAGTATCGTCCGCTGAGAGGCGAATAGATCGTTTTGCTAGCATGGGACCGGTATCGAGTCCGGCATCCATTTTCATGATGGTCACGCCTGTCTCTTCATCTCCATGCAAGATTGCGGCATTGATCGGCGCAGCGCCACGCCAGCGCGGCAACAAGGAAGCATGAACATTAATACATCCAAAACGTGGCAGGTCCAATACATCCTTTTTGAGAATCTGACCAAACGCTGCAACAACAATCAGCTCAGGACTCCATGCATGTAATTGTTCCATTGCCTCTAGCGCACGAAGCTTTTCGGGCTGTATCACAGCAATACCAAGCTCAAGCGCCAGTGATTTCACCGGAGGCATTTTTATCTCACGCCCGCGGCCAGAGGCACGGTCTGGTTGTGTAACCACGCCTACGACTTGATAATGTTGAGCCAGCGCGCGCAAAACCGGTAATGCAAAATCAGGTGAACCCATGAAGACAATTCTTGCACTGAGCGCAGTGAACGTGTTCATGATGCCGTCATTTTACCAGCAGGATAAACTTTCCCTGTTCAATTTATGCTGTAACCTTTGCTATTCGTTTGTTCGCGAAAATCTGATTGCATTCTGCCTTATTTGGTTGTAAAATAAACAAAACTCAATCCCAGCCAATTTGGAGGAACTCATGTCTCAAGAACCTATGATGGAAGTTACCAGCGATGACAAATTGTGGGCTTTACTCGCTTATGCTCTCTCCCCTCTTGTTCCAGTAATCATTCTGTTGATGGAGGATAAAAAGAATCGTCCCTTCATTCGCGCTCATAATGCACAGGCACTGGTTTGGGGGCTTATCAACCTGATCGGTGGAACAATCCTGAGCGGTCTGTTGTTCTTTTGCTTCGGGTTGCCATCGCTAATACTTTGGGGAATTGGTGTGTATTGGGGCATACAGGCCTATAACGGCAAGATGGTTGAAATCCCTTTCATTAGTAACTTCGTTAGAAATCAGGGCTGGGCATAAATCCTCCGTTTCAGGAAAGTAAAGGCTCACATCAATAAAGTGAGCCTTTTTGATTCTGGAGCAGCTTCTATATTATGGTCCCCATCGGGGCTGATAGTCGCAATAATCATTATTTGTTAATCGACGCAGATTTGTACCGTCGATGCGGATGACGTAGATTTCACATCCGTGGTCATCGCCATACTTATCGAAATAGGCAGTGAATGCTACCCATTGACCATCCGGCGAAAAGGAGGGTCCCTGACTATTCCCTCCCGCCGGTGTGAGCT